>Ga0182746_1002835_pt1 | contig 12619 bp, 12 predicted proteins | sample eDN3rd30CBELigOP_FD_128881 | JGI IMG/M metagenome (GOLD analysis project Ga0182746, IMG submission 128881) | Enriched Organic Plus compost microbial communities from Emeryville, California, USA - eDNA 3rd pass 30_C BE-Lig OP (version 2) (version 2) ... | reverse complement strand
CCGGACCGAGGCGATCGGCTTCAACGGCGACCAGCAGCAAATCCGGTTGGCCAGCGAAGTGTTTGGCCGCCGTCTCTGCGACTTGGGCGGCAGTCGAGAAATGAATGAAGCCGTCGCGCGAATCGACTTCCGACCCTGTGAAAACACCAGACCGCTCGGCGGTGCGCCACAACCCTGCGGGGATGATCTTATAAATCGTCGACATGTCGTCCTTTCCTAAGCCTTTATAATTTCGGCTCAATTTTATTTGTACACAAATCAATATTGCAACGCAGCATTTTTTGACTCATATAACTGCCACTTAGAGGAGCATGGTTATGTCTGATACCGAACAGTACCTGATCGACGCAGCGGATCGCTGCGTTCGGCTGGCGCGTGTCAGTCGTGAGCTTGCCGCCAGTCTCGAGAATATGAGTAACGATCTGATGGCCAAGGCGGTCGAACTCGACACCGCCAGGGACAGGAAGACGAAGATGAGTGGCGGCCGTAGCTGACGCGACATTGCGTGAACCTTTGGAAGAGAAAGCCCGGTCATTTGCCGGGCTTTATCTTTTTCACGTCAGGCCGTCGCTGCGCCGGGGATCGGATCCGGGCCGAAGCGATTGGCCCCGATCGTGCCGCGCAGGAAGCCGAGCTGCACGATACCCCAGATCGACACCGCCAGACTGGCGAGATTGAAGATCATCGGCGCGTCCATGTTGGTGGCGGCTGTGCTGAGAATGCCGGGCGCCACATAGAACAGCAGCAGCCACCATCCGCTCTTGTCACAGTCGTGCAGTCGTTTGATGCCGACGGCGATGCCGGAGACGATGGCCGCGATGTAAATGATGCCGATCATGATGATGCCAATCATCCCCGGCAACGCGAAGATCAGGCCGACGGCGATCAGCATCACGCCGCAATAGATTGCGAAGGCGATCCAGTATTTGGCGCGATTGATGCGGCCGTCGAACGTGAACAGCAGTGACGCGAGATCGATGGTGTTCATCACGAGCCCCGGGCCGTTGATGCGCCGGAAGGCTAATCCTCGCGCGCGTGGGCGCGCAAGGCGGCTCATCGACGTCGCGACGGAGGGTAAGTGAGGAAGGTCAGATCGTCGGATCGCTGACCGGGCTGCACATGGTGTCGACCGCATTGGGGCGGCCGACCACCAGGGGGCGGCGCCAATAGCGCAGATCGGTGGTGCCGTCGGGACCTTGCCCGGCTTCGAAGCGGTACATCGGCGTCCAGGTGTCGCCTTGCAGCTGACGCGCAACGCCGCCGGCCGCCTGCACGAGTGCGACGCCGCCGCCGACGTCCCAGATGTTGGGCGAGGCAAACCGTGCGGCCTGCAACAGCCCGGCGGCGACCAGCGCGCATTCCAGCGCGGCGGAGCCGGTTTTGCGGGTCTCCCACGATGCGTCCTTGGCGGTGAGCTCCGGCACGCCGGCGAGCTTGCGCCGCACATCGGGGTTGACCTTCGGCGTCACGTCGGCGCCGTCGAAACGCAGCTTGTTGCCGGCGGCCGCGTGATAGACGCCGGCGCGCAGCGCGTGGCTGACCGAGCACCACAAGGCGCCGACCACCGGCCGGCCTTTGTGCAGGACGCCGATCGAGGCGGAGAACAGCGGCAGGCCGTTGACGAAGTTGGTGGTGCCGTCGATCGGATCGACCACCCAGACGAAATCGTGGCCGTTCCGCTGCGCCTCGAATTCCTCTCCGATGATGTCGTGCTCGGGGAATTCGTCGGCCAGCCGCTTGCGGATCATCGTCTCGACGCGGCTGTCGACCTCCGACACTGGATCGCGCCAGAGCGCATCGTCGGTCGCGGCGGTTTTGTAGCGTACGGCGAGAAGGCCGCCGAGCGCAGCCTTGATCTCGTTGCCGGCGATGTCGGCGAGCTCGACCGCGAGCTGTTCGATGTCGCGCAGGTCGACCGTGCCGGCCGCTTTTGCCGTGACGATGTCGATCATGCGCTCTTGGCCTTTGCCTCCGCAACCTGCTGCGCGGGATGCTTGACCGGGATGAGCACGTTAACCTGCTCCTCCTCGCATGTGATCTCGGCAACCAGCTTCTTGCCTTCGTTGTCGAAGCCGCGGTCGTCGATGCGATTGGGCGCATCCGCCCAGATGAGCTCGATCTTCTCGCCCTTGCGCATGGTCACCGGCGGACGGGACTCCAGCGGCGCTTCGAGCCATTCGATGAGCTCCTTGCGGCGATCGACATCGAAGAAGATGACATCGAGCTTGCCGTCACCGACGTCGGCCTTTTCCGCGAACGGCAGGCCAGGCCCGGTGAAGGGAATGTTCATGACCTCGACGCCGAGAAATTCGCCCCGTACCGAGCGGCCGTCGACGATGACCTCGATGTCGATCGGCTTGGCGTCCTTTAAGGTCTTTTGCAGCAGGGCGCGGCCCTTGCGCAGGTTGTTTGCGCCTTCGGGCTTTTTGCCCTTGGCGGCGGTCAGCAGCAACTCGGGGAAGGCGCCGACGCCGAATGCTTCCAGAAAGCGCGTGGTGCCCCAGGGTGCTTTGACGGAGCCGATGTCGACCGGCGCGGTGCGCTCCGGCTTCCATGTTTCCACCAGCTCCTGCGGCGTGCCGGCGATGCCCAGCGAGCGCGCGGCATTGTTGGCTGTGCCGAGCGGCAGCAGCGCCACCGGCACGGAACGGTCGGCAAGGGCCGTGAGAACGCGACCAATGGTCCCGTCGCCGCCGGCCGCGATGACGAAGTCGACGGATTTCTTCAGCGCCTCTTTGAGGTTCTCTTGGAAATCGTCGTCTTTGGTGGAGATGTACCGGGCTTCGATATCGCCCAGCTTCAGCGCGCCAAGGATCGCATCCTTGTCGTGCCCTTTGGTGCCTGCAGTGGGATTGTGACAGAGGATCGCCCGCATGCGCCGTTAACTGCGGGCGCCCCTGCCGGTTCCATACGTTGTTTACGCCGCGCCGCGCAGCTCGCCGCCATTCGGCGGCGGGATCGGCACACCGTCATGCGAATATTCGTTAAGCTTGTTGCGCAGCGTCCGGATCGAGATGCCCAAGATGTTGGCAGCGTGCGTGCGGTTGCCGAGGCAATGCCGGAGCGTCTCGAGGATGAGATCGCGCTCGACTTCGGCGACGGTGCGGCCGACGAGGTTGCGGGTGATCTGCTCGGCCGCCATCGCCGCTTGCGCGGCGAGATCGTTGCCGCGCACGGCATCGAGCCGCGCGCCGTCGGGCGAGAGAATGGCGTCGACGCCGATCTCGGCCTCGGTCGACAGCAGCACCGCGCGGTGCAGCGTGTTCTCCAGCTCGCGCACGTTGCCGGGCCAACGGTTGACCGTGAGCGCGTGCCGCGCTTCCGCCGAGAGCGAACGCACCGGCATGCCGTTCGCCTGGGCGTGCTTCTTGATGAAGTACTGCGCGAGCTCGATGATGTCGGACGGGCGCTCGCGCAACGGCGGCAGCTTGAGATTGACGACGTTGAGGCGGAACAGCAGGTCTTCGCGGAAGGTGCCTGCATGCACGGCCTCGGCGAGATTGCGGTTCGACGTCGCGAGGATGCGGATGTCGACTGGCACCGGGCGGGCGCCGCCGACGCGGTCGATCACGCGCTCCTGGATGGCGCGCAGGAGCTTGGCCTGCAGACGCACGTCCATCTCGGAGATTTCGTCGAGCAGCAGCGTGCCGCCATTGGCTTCCTCGAACTTGCCGATGCGGCGGGCGAGCGCGCCGGTGAAGGCGCCTTTCTCGTGGCCGAACAATTCGGACTCGAGCAGGTTCTCGGGAATCGCCGCGCAGTTGACGCTGATGAACGGCTTCTTCGCGCGGTTCGAGCGGCTGTGCACGAAGCGCGCCAGGACTTCCTTGCCGGTGCCGCTTTCGCCGGTGATCAGCACGGAGGCGTCAGAGGCTGCGATCTGCTGCGCCAGCTTGACCACCTTCGCCATCGATTCATCGCGATAGATCATGTCGCGCGAGTCGTCGGCGACGGCCGACAGAACGGCGGCGATCAGATCGGGATCCGGCGGCAGCGGGATGTATTCTTTGGCGCCGGCATGAATGGCGCGCACCGCCGCGCGTGCGTCATTGGTGACGCCGCAGGCGACGATCGGCACATGAATGCGCTCGGCGTCGAGCCGTTCGACGAGATCGCGGATGTCGAGCGCGACGTCCACCATCAAGAGATCGGCGCCACGGCCGGAGCGCAGCACCGCCAGCGCCTGCTCGTTGGCATCGGCGTGCGTGACGCTCGCACCTTTCTCCATCGCGATTTTGCTGGCGATGGTGAGCTGGCCGCCGAGGGTCCCAATGATCAGGAGGCGCATAGTCGTTATCCCTAACTAGAGAAGCGGATAGAGAGCAGCTAACGGCGAGTAGTCAGAGCACACAGTCACTACTCGCTACTCTCCACTCACTGTTCGCTTCTTCTCTTCTTTATCGATCCGCCTTGATGATTTCCGTCATGGTGACGCCGAGCTTTTCCTCGACCAACACCACTTCACCACGCGCAACCAGACGGTTGTTCACATAGATGTCGATGGCTTCGCCGACCTTGCGGTCGAGCTCGAGCACCGTGCCCGGCCCGAGACGCAGGAGATCGCCGATTTCCATGCGCGAACGGCCGAGCACGGCCGACACCTGCACCGGGACGTCGAACACCGCCTCGAGATCGGCGGCGCCGCGCGTCAGCGAATCCGGATCGTCGGAGGGCGCCAGCGTGGTCTGCTCCACCGTCTCCATCTCGTTGCCTTCGAGATTGGGCAGCGGGACCTTGGTTTCATCACTCATTGCATGCCTCTCCGGAAATCCTGTTATTCGACGACGCGGGCGGCGACATAGCGCGCGACCGCTTCATTGATGGTGTTGAGCGTTGCTTCGCGGTCGCGGTTGATGCCGCCTTCCGACCATTCGATACGGCAGTCGCCGGCGGCGAGCTCCGCGTCGGCCAGAATCAACAGGCGGCCTTCGAAGCCGCGGCTCGCGGCGATCTCTTCCAGCTTCTCCTTCGCCATCTCGTGGATGTCGGCGCTCACGCGCACGACGATGTGCGGCGTGGTCACGATCTGGCGGAAGCAATCGGTGGCGAGCGCGGAAATCTCGGCGAACGGCTCGCGCGCGATCAGTTCCGGCGCCAGCTTGCTCGCGACAGCAACGGCGACATCGACGGCCTCGGTCTCGAGCCGCGCTTCGATGCCGGCGAGCGCGCGATTGAGCCGGTCCAGCCCGTCGGCAATGACCGCGAGCGCGCCGGCGACACGCTGCGTCGCCTCGCCCTGCGCCTTGACTTCGCCGGCGGCAAAGCCCTTGCGATAGGCCTGCGATTCCGCGTCGGCGCGGCGCCGTTCGGCTTCGACCACGGTAATGGTCGGCTTCGCGCCGGTGGCGAAGTCCTCGTCGAACAGGAATTTGGCAGTCGCTTTCGTCATTCTTTTCCTTTGCGCTCGGTCTTTCCGGTTAGCGGTGACGCCTTTTCGGGACCTTGCGCTTAGTAGATCAGTTCTTCGTCGCCGCCGTTCTTGGCGATCAGGATTTCGCCCTTCGCCGCCAGATCCTTGGCGACGTTCACCAGCAGGCTCTGCGCCTCGTCGACGTCGCGCAGGCGCACGGCGCCCATGGCGCCCATGTCGTCGACCAGCATCTTGGCCGCGCGCGACGACATGTTCTTGAAGAAGAACTCGCGTACCGTCTCGTTCGCGCCCTTGAGCGCGACGGCGAGCTTGTCCTTGTCGATGTTGCGCATCAGCGTCTGCATCGAGCCGTTGTCGAGCTTGGTCAGATCGTCGAAGGTGAACATCAGCGCCTTGATGCGCTCGGCCGCGTCGCGGTTGTCTTCTTCGAGTTGAGTCAGGAAGCGCGTTTCGGTCTGACGGTCGAAGTTGTTGAAGATTTCCGCCATCACCTCGTGCGCGTCGCGCCGCCGCGTCTGCGACAGGTTCGACATGAATTCGGTGCGCAAGGTCTGCTCGACGCGCTCGATCACTTCCTTCTGCACCGCTTCCATCTTGAGCATGCGGTTGACGACGTCGAGCGCGAGCTCTTCGGGCAGGATCGCGAGCACGCGGGCCGCATGCTCGGGGCGCAGCTTGGACAGCACGACCGCGATGGTCTGCGGGTATTCGTTCTTGAGATAGTTCGCCAGCACCTCTTCCTGAACGTTGGCGAGCTTTTCCCACATGTTGCGGCCCGCGGGGCCGCGTATCTCGTCCATGATGCCGTGCACGCGGTCTGCCGGCAGATATTGCTGCAACAGGCGCTCGGTGGCGTCGTAGTTGCCGAGCAGCGCGCCGGAGGCGGACATGCGGCCGACGAACTCGAGCAGCAGTTGCTCGACCGAATCGGCATCGATGACGCCGAGCGTCGACATGACGATGGATATCTGGCGCAACTCGTCGTCGTCGAGCATGCCGAAGATCTTGCCGCCGTGGTCGCCCAAGGCGAGCATCAGGATCGCGGCGCGTTCCGGTCCGGTGAGCTTGCGGCGGCTGTGCGACGGCTGCCGGCTTGCGAGGTCGGCCATCAACTGGCCGATGTCGTCGCGGGTGCTGGCGTCGGCTTTTTGTTCGGCGAGGGCGGTCGACATGGCTTAGGCGGCCTCCTCATGGAGCCAGTTTCGGATGATCGAGACGGCTTCGTGCGGATTCTTCTCGGCGATCTCGCCGACCTTCTGCACCGACTGCGCGTGCACCTGTCCTTGCACCTTGGCGATGTCGATCATCGCGGAGGTGCGGTTCGAGATGGCGACCTGCTCCTCGGCGCCGACGATGGCGACGCTCGGGCCGCCGTTGTTGGTGATACCGGCCGGCGCGGCGAGGGCCGGACGGGCGGCTTCCGGCATGTCGGGGGTGATGATGCGGCGGACCAGCGGACGCACCACCATCAGCAGCACGATCAGGCCGAGCAGCGACATCACGCCGAGCTCCGCGCCGCGCATGATGTCGTCCTTGGTGAACTGGAAGACGCTCATCCAGTTTGTCGGCTCGTTGATCGGCACCGGCGTCGTTTCGGCAAAGCGCAGGTTGACGACTTCGAGCTGGTCGCCGCGCTTGGCATCGAAGCCGATCGCCGAGCGCACCAGTGCCGCGATGCGGTCGATCTCTTCCTTCGAGCGGGGCTGATAGACCGCCTCGCCCTTGTCGTTCTTGCTGTAGATGCCGTCAACCAGCACTGCGGCCGAGATGCGGTTGACGCGGCCGGCCTCGATCACTTCGGTCTTGGTGACGCGCGAGATCTCGTAATTGACGATCTCTTCGGACTTGCGGTTCTGGTCACGCGCCCCGCCGGCGGCATTGGCGTTGCGGTCGGCGCCGGGCAATTCGTTGCCGACGGAAACCGGGCCCTGCGGCGTGCCTTCGCCGGCTGGCGATTGTTCTTCACGGGTCTGGCTCGAACGCACCACGCGGCCGTCCGGATCGAATTTGTCGGAGGTCTGGGTGATGCGGTTGACGTCGAAGTCCGCGGTGATCTGGACGCGGGCGTGGCCTGGCCCGACGATCGAGGAGACGATGGTCTCGACCTCGCCGCGGAGGCGATTTTCATAGGCGATCTTGCGCTCGTCAGCGCCGGCGCCTTCCAAGGCATTGGCCGATTTGGCGCCGTCGGCGAGCAGGCGGCCGGTTTCGTCGACGATCGACACGCGCTCGGGCTTGAGGCCGTTGACGGCGCTGGCGGCAAGATGACGGATGGCACGGATCTGCTGCGGCTCCAGGGCGCCGCGTACCTTCAGGACGATGGAGGCGGAGGCCTCGACCTTGTCGCGCGAGAACAAGGGGCGCTCGGGCAGGACGAGGTGGACGCGGGCCGCCTGCACGCGGTCGATGGAGCGGATGGTACGGGCGAGTTCGCCCTCCAGCGCGCGCAGATGATTGATGTTCTGGATGAATGTCGTCGCGCCGAGGGCGTCGGACTTGTCGAAGATCTCGTAGCCGACGCCGCCACCTTTGGGCAGTCCGGCTTCGGCGAGCTTCATGCGCAGGCGAGCGACCTGGTCTTTCGGCACCATCACCGTGGCGCCGTCGCTCTTGAGCTCGTACTTGATCGCTTGCCGTTCGAGGTCTTTCACGATCGAGGACGAGTCCTCGACCGTCAGGTCGGTAAAGAGGGGCACCATCTGGGGTGCGGACATTCGCACGACCAGAAAAGAGAAAAAGCCGATGAGGGCTAACGTCACCGCGGCCATGGCCGCTAAGCGGGCCGCACCCAACGACTTCACAAAATCGAAGAAACCTTGCACTGGCTTCGTTCCCACCGCACCGGCGCGAGTTGCGCGCCTCACCCGGCAAGATTTGCCCAGTTCATGGTTAGCGTCTGGTTAACGGTTACCGTTCGGGGCGTAAAAGCCCTAACAAATTAGTACCGGTGGCAACGTGCAGTTGAGGCGCGGCGGTATGACGCCGATAAAAAGAAAACGCCGGCCACGAGGGACCGGCGTTTTCTTGGAAACCGTGGTGATGGCTTATTGCCGGTATTGCTGAATGCGGGTGGTACGCAGGCCGGCAAGGCCATGCTGATCGATCGAGTACTGCCAGGAAAGGAACTCTTCCACGGTCAGTGTGTAGCGGGCGCAGGCTTCTTCGAGAGAGAGCAGGCCGCCCCGAACGGCGGCAACGACCTCAGCCTTGCGCCGGATAACCCAGCGCTTCGTGGTCGGGGGCGGCAGATCCGCGATGGTCAGCGGACTACCATCAGGCCCGATCACATACTTGACCCTCGGGCGGTGGGGCTCGGTCATTGGTATACTCACAAATACTCGACGACTATTACTGGGCAAAAACTACAGCCCGTGACTTAACATTTGCCTAAGCTAAGGCCCTGCAAAGACAAATGATTGTCGCATTTCCGCTAACCTTTTGGTTACGGTTGGAGACGCCGCCATGTACTCGTCGGGCCTGTGCGTCTCGGCGCTCGGACATCAAATAATATCGGAAAAATGGGCGTTTTTAGAGCCTCTGCCGAAAAAATTGCGCGGGAAAAGGATACCTGCGCAGGGTTGCGCCACACGGGGGCTTGTTGCGGCGCACCATAATTGATGCCGCCAAAATTTTGCGTCGGCATCGTCGCGCCGGCCAAAAACAATATGGCCGGGACGAGCCCGGCCATGCCCATTCGACGTTGCCTGTTCTTTAGGCCGAACCACTCGAGGACGGCCGGACGATGCGTTTGATCTTATCGAAGGTGTAATCGCTGCCGTTGATCGACAGCGTCGGCGGATCGGTCGACAAGTCGGCGGAGTCGACGAGCGACTGAACTTCCGTCGAGACGCCGACCGTCTGGCCGTTGGTGTCGACGGCTGTCACGGTGATCGAGTAATTGCCGTCGGGCCACTGCGTGCCGTTCGAACTACGGCCGTCCCATTTGAAGTCCTGCTGGCCCGGGGTGACCGAGAAGCTGCCCGAATAGGCCGTCTGGCCGGTGGCATCGCGGATCGTCACCGTCGCGGTCGCCGGCTTGGAGACGTTGAAGCTCCAGGTCGCCGAACCGTTCTTGAGCGATGCCGTCGAGCCGTCCACCACCACCGTCGACCCGACGTAGGCGAGAGCGGCGGTCGACGACGCGCTCTTTTCCAGCGCGATGATGCTGCCGAGCTGGTCGTTCGTCTTCATCTGCTGCTCGACCTGCGAGAACTGCACCAGCTGCTGAGTGAACTGGTTGGTGTCGAGCGGATCGAGCGGGTTCTGGTTCTTGAGCTGTGTCGTCAGCAGCGTCAGGAACGTCGAGAAATTCTCGCCGAGCGTCGCGGCGTTCGTCGCCGTCGGTGAGTTCGACGAACTGTTGTTGCTGCTGGCGTTCGACGTGATCGGTGTAGACGTGATGGCCATGGCTGATCCTTAGACGCGAATATCGAGGCCGCTACCGCGCCCAACCAGGCGACCGTAGTTCTGCACGGGCACATCGACGACAGGCAGCGTCTCGTCCTGCACGAAGAGGGTGTTGGATTTGCCGCTGCCGTCGTTCTGCTGCTGGTGTTGCGCCAGCGACTGATCGCGCAGCGAGAATTGCAGGCCGTTGTCCGACGTCTTGAGGCCGGCATCCTGCAGTGCGCGCGCGAGGCCCGAGGAATCGCGCTTGAGCAGATCGAGCGTGTCCTGGCGGTCGGCGATCAGCCGCGAGGTGACGTTGCCGTCGCGATCGACATGCATGCGCACTTCGATGCGGCCGAGTTCGGGCGGGTCGAGCCGGATCTCGAACTCCCTGGCGCCGGCAACGGCTTTGTTCGCGATGGTCACCGCCACGGCGGCGAGCGGCACGGCGACGGGAACCTGCGCGGTCGGCTGCGTATGCGTGACCGTCGGCGCCGGTGCGGCAGCCTGCGTCTGATGCGCCGGCTGCATCGTTTGCGTCGGCACATCGCCGGCCGTCTTCGGCGTGGCGGCACTCATGTCGGCTTGATCGCTTTTGCCGCGGCCCGACGTGGCATCGGTCTTGTCGGAGCCTTCGCCGCGGGCGCGCGCGATATGCTCCAGATCCGTCTTGCTCGGCGCGGCATGCGGCGCCTTGGCTTTGTCGGCGTCGACGGGCGCCTGCTGTTCCGATTGCGCGGCGACTTGGTCGCCGTCGGCAGCCTGCTCGGTCTTCGCGGGCTGATCGTTGCCGTCCTTGGCGACCGTCTTGCCCGTGTCGTCCGTGGCAACGGCCGCGCCGGCCGGGTCGGCCTTCTGGACCTGCGGCTGGCCGGCGACTGCGGCAATCACAGGCGCCGCCTCCGCCGCCTGGGCCGCGGCCTGAGGCTGCGTCGGCTGGGCGTCGGCCGGCGTCAGGGTCGGAATCACGGTGGCGACAGGGGCAACGGGGACGACCGGGACGGTCGGCACCGTCGGCACGACCGGCACCGCATTGGCCGCATCCGCGGTCGCGGTGGGGTCGGTGGCCGGCTTGTCGCTATCGGACTTGGAGTCGGTGCTGGCGTCGGTTCCGACGGTCGCGGCGACCGCATCGGTCTCGGCCGCCACGGCAGCCGGGTCGACCGGCTTGCCGGCATCCTGAGCCTGGGGCTGGTCCGGCGTGGCCGTCTTGGGCGCCGGCTCATCGGCGGACTTGCTCGCGTCCACCGTCTTATTGTCGGACTTCGCCTTCGGCGCGGGTGTTTGCGGGGGCCGGTCGGCGGCGGCGCCCTGGTTGGCGTCCTTTACCGCCGCCTTCGCGTCGGCCGCATTGTCGTCGAGCATGCTCTCAAAGGTGCCGCGGCCGCTGTCGGCGACCTTCGGCTGGTGGCTCGACGGCGCATAGGACGCCTTCGGCGCATGGCTCTTGCTGGCGGACTCAATGTGCGGCACGGCGAACCTCCACTACTCCAGCGAAGGCTTTGCAATCGCCGCGCCAGCCTTCGTTGGGTCATATTCGCCAGGCAGATCAACCAATTAGAGCGGTTGAGCCAGGCCGGTGCGGCGCTTTGACCCGGCAGCGGCTGCTGGCGCAGCGGCAAAATTTGCCGGGCGGGAAACCTGCCGGCGGGGCAGCCGACGCCTTACATTGCGTAGTGACCTCCGCCCCCTGTAGTAAGAAGAGCCATGACCAACTCCCTCGACCTTCCAGGCCGTCCGCAGGACACCCGTGTCGTCGTCGCCATGTCCGGCGGGGTCGACTCGTCGGTGACGGCCGCGCTGCTCAAGGCCGAAGGCTACGACGTCGTCGGCGTCACGCTGCAGCTCTACGACCACGGCGCCGCGGTTCACCGCAAGGGCGCCTGCTGCGCCGGCCAGGACATCTACGACGCCAAGGCGGTCGCCGACCGCATCGGCATCCCGCATTACGTTCTCGACTACGAGAGCCGCTTCAAGGAAGCGGTGATCGACCGCTTCGCGCAGAGCTACATCCACGGCGAGACGCCGGTGCCCTGCGTCGAATGCAACATGTCGATCAAATTTCACGACCTGCTCAACACCGCGCGCGAACTCGGCGCCGAGGTCTTGGCGACGGGGCACTACATCGCTTCGCGCGCCTTGCCCGGCGGCGGCCGCGCGCTCTATCGCGCCAAGGAAGAAGAGCGCGATCAAAGCTATTTCCTGTTCGGCACCACGCGCGAACAGCTCGACATCCTGCGCTTCCCGCTCGGCGATCGCACCAAGCCGGAAGTGCGCGAGCTGGCGCGGGAGTTCGGCCTCGCCATCGCCGACAAGCACGACAGCCAGGACATCTGCTTCGTGCCGTCCGGCCACTACGCCGACATCATCGAACGCTTGAAGCCGGGCGCGGCGGAAGCGGGCGACATCGTCGATCTCGACGGCAAAGTGCTCGGCGCCCACAACGGCATCATCCACTACACCGTCGGACAGCGGCGCGGCCTCGGCCTTGCCACCGGCTCGCCGCTCTATGTCGTGCGGCTCGATGCCGAGCAGCGGCGTGTCGTCGTCGGCCCGCGCGAAGCCTTGCGCATGAGCCGCATCAGCTTGCGCGATGTGAACTGGATCGGCGACGGCGAACTCGATCAAGCGCTGGCCGACGACCGTCGCGAAGTTTTCGTGAAGGTGCGCTCGACGCGTCCGCCGCAGGCCGGCTGGCTCTCCGGCGCCAATGGCGACTATCAGGTCGAGCTCGCCGATGGCGAACACGGCGTCTCGCCCGGCCAAGCATGTGTCTTCTACGATGCCGGCGAAGGCCAGGCGCGCGTGCTCGGCGGCGGCTTCATCAAGAGCGCGGCCGCGGCCGTGGATGCCGTCCTG
>Ga0182746_1002826_pt1 | contig 12645 bp, 11 predicted proteins | sample eDN3rd30CBELigOP_FD_128881 | JGI IMG/M metagenome (GOLD analysis project Ga0182746, IMG submission 128881) | Enriched Organic Plus compost microbial communities from Emeryville, California, USA - eDNA 3rd pass 30_C BE-Lig OP (version 2) (version 2) ... | reverse complement strand
GCCGATGATGGCGTGATCGTCCGAGCACCACACCACGGCGACCTGCGAAGCAGCAGGGGCCGCACCACCTCGAGGCGAAGACGCCGGATGGGAGCAGGGCCGCGATGGCTGACACCTTGACGACGGAACCGGCGGCCGGCGCCGTCACCACCCCGCGGCGTGGGCCCGGCTACTTCGCCACACGGTTCGCCGTGATCGGCGTCTGGATCCTCCTCGCGGTCCTGTTCGGCGCGCTCGAGCCCGACACCTTCCTCACGTCGGGGACGTTCCAGACGATCTTCGGCGGGCAGCAGCCGCTCGTGTTCCTCGCCGCCGCGCTCCTGTGCACGATCCTCGTGGGCGAGTTCGTCGACATGTCGGTGGCCTCGAACTTCGGCCTCGCGGCGATCCTCGTCTCGGTGCTCAACGTGGACCACGGCTGGAACGTCTGGGTCGCCGCGGTCGCGGCCGTGGTCGCCTCGACGCTCGTCGGCCTGTTCAACGGCTGGCTCGTCGTCAAGGTCGGCGTGAACACGATCGTCGTCACGCTCGGCATGTCGACGTTCCTGCTGGGCATCGCGCTGTGGCTCGGCGACCTCATGCCCGTGAGCGGCCTGCCGAAGTCCTTCGGCGACATCGCCCTCACGGACGTGCTCGGTCTGCCCGTCAGCTTCTACCTGGGGCTGGTCCTCATGCTCGGCTTCGCCTACCTCCTGCGGTTCACGCCGCTCGGCCGCAACATGCGGTTCGTCGGCGAGAACCGCGAGGTCAGCCGGCTCGCCGGCGTCCGCGTCAGCCGTGTGCGCATCGGCGCGTTCACGGCGGCCGGGGTGATCGCCGGCCTCGGCGGGGTGCTGTCCGCCGCCGCGACCGGCGGGTTCGACCCCAACGTCTCGCAGAGCTATCTGCTCCCCATGTTCGCCGCCACCTTCCTCGGCACGGCGATCCTCCAGCCCGGGCGCTTCAACCCGCTCGGCACGCTCATCGCCGTGTACTTCCTCGCCACCGGCGTCCTCGGCCTCCAGCTCCTGGGCGCCACGGCCTGGGTCTCGAGCGTCTTCTACGGCGGCGTGCTCGTCGTCGCGGTCACGCTCACCACCGTCCTGCACCGCCGGTCCCGATGAACGGCGCGCGGTGCCGCCGCCCGCCGTCCCCGCTCAGCCCCCGACGTCTCGAAGGAGAGACTCCATGAACACCGCTCGACTCCCTCGGTCCCGCCGCACCCGGTCCTCCCGCGCGCTCGCCGCGGCGGGCGTCCTGTCCCTCGCCGTCGTCGGCCTCGCCGCCTGCAGCTCCGACGACGACAGCGCCGCGTCGACGGACGCCGCCGCCTCGGCGGGCGGGGGCGCGAGCTCGGACCTGGCGGCCGCCGTCGCGAAATACGAGAAGCCGCTCGACGCCTACCCGGTGCCCACCGACCCGATCGACGGCGGCGTCGGCTCGCTGCGGGGCAAGACCGTCTACTACATCCCGATCTCGGCGCAGTCCCCGCAGTTCGCGGTCACACAGACCGCGCTCGTGACTGCGCTGGGGCAGGTCGGAATCCACGTCCAGTCGTGCGACGGCAAGGGCACCCCGACCGACGTCAGCGCGTGCGTCAGCCAGGCCACCAAGGCCAAGGCGGGGACCATCGTGACGGACGCGGTGCCCTACGGTCTCGCCGCCAACGCCTTCGACGCCGCGCAGAAGGCCGGCATCCCGGTGATCATCTCCAACCAGGTCCCCGACGACGCGCACCCCGACTCGAAGACCCTCCTCACCATCGCGGCCGGCGGCTCCGAGATGCAGGTGGCGCTCGCGGACTGGATCACGCTCGACTCGGGCGGCAAGGCGAACGTCCTCATCAACCAGAGCACCGACGGCCCGTCGCCGGCGGTCTTCGTCCAGGCGGGCAAGGACGCGTTCGCCAAGAACTGCCCCGACTGCAAGGTCACCGTCAACGAGGTGTCGTCCGCGAACTTCTCGCTGATCCCGTCGTCGACGAGCTCCGCGCTCCTGAAGAACCCGTCGATCGACTACGTCGAGTCGCAGTTCGAGCAGTACCTGCAGGCCACGCAGGCCGGGGTCCAGCAGGCGAACAAGATGGCGAAGGTCAAGGGCGTCACGGGCGCCGCGCAGCTCAGCGGCCTCAAGCAGCTCGCGTCGGGGAACTTCCTCTACGCGGCGTCGGCGCAGGCGTCCGCGTACCAGGGCTGGGTCGACGCGGACGCGTCGATGCGGCTCATGCTCGGCAAGGACCTGCCCGACTACACGATCCCCGTCCGCCTGTTCACGCAGGACTCGGTCAAGGACGTGCAGCTCACCGACGACGCGCAGGCGTCCGGCGAGTGGTTCGGCCCGTCGACGTTCACCGACGACTTCCTCAAGCTGTGGGGGGTCGCGTGAGCGAGCTGTCCACGCCGACGGTGCGGGAGGTCGCTCCCGCGCCGTCGGCGGCGCGCCTGTCGGTCCGTCGGCTGTCCAAGACGTTCGGCGCGAGCCGGGTGCTCCGCGACGTCGCGATCGACGTCCGGGCCGGCGAGATCCACGGGCTGATCGGCCAGAACGGCTCGGGCAAGTCGACGCTCGCCAAGATCCTCACCGGTCTGTACACCCCGGACCCGGGGACCGAGGTCGCGGTCGACGGCGCGCCGCTCCGCCTCCCGGTCCGGCCCGACGAGTCGCGCGGCCGCGGGGTCGCGGTCGTGCACCAGACCCTCGGCCTGGTCGACGGCGCCACCGTGCTGGAGAACATGCGTGTCGGCCGGCTGCGCGGGTCGCGCTTCTTGCGCCGGATCGACTGGCGCGCCGAGCGGCGCGAGGCCGAGGAGGTGTTCGCGCGCCTGGGCCGCACCGTCCCGCTCGACGCCGACGTCGCCGCGCTGCGCGAGGAGGAGCGGGCGACGGTCGCGATCGCGCGCGCCCTCCAGGACGTCCACCCCGGCCAGGGCCTCATCATCTTCGACGAGTCGACGCGCGCGCTCGGCCGTCGGTCGCTCGAGCACTTCTTCGAGATCCTCGGCGAGATCGTCGCGACGGGTACCGCCGCGCTGCTCATCACCCACCGCCTCGAGGAGATCGTCGACGCCGCGGACCGCGTCACGATCCTGCGCGACGGGGCCGTCGTCGAGGGCGGCCGGGAGGTCGCCGGGCTCGCCGAGCGGGACCTCGCCGCCCTCATGCTCGGGCGCACGGTGGGCGACCTCGAGAGCCGGACGCCCCCCACGCTCGACCCTGCCGCGGCACCCGTGCGCGTCACCGGTCTCAGCGGGCTCGCTGTGCGCGACCTGGCGTTCGACGTCGCGCCGGGCGAGGTCGTCGGGCTCACGGGCCTGAGCGGCTCGGGGTACGACGACGTCCCGTACCTGCTGACCGGCGTCACCCGGGCGGACGCGGGGACGGTCGCGCTCCCGGAGGGCCCGCTCGCCCTCGACACGCTCACGCCCGCGGACGCCATCGAGGCGGGCGTCGTCCTCGTCCCCGAAGGACGCGAGCACGCCGGCCTGGCCATGAGCATGTCCGTCGCGGAGAACACGGCGTTCCCGCGGACCAGCCGCTCCCGGTCGCCCCTGCGCCCGATCGACCAGGGTGCCGAGAAGCAGCTCGTCGCGTTCTGGACCGAGCAGCTCGACGTGCGCCCCCGCGCGCCCCAGACGCTCGTCAAGAACCTCAGCGGCGGCAACCAGCAGAAGGTCCTCCTGGCCAAGTGGCTCGCGAGCGCGCCGACCCTGCTCGTGCTGCACGAGCCGACGCAGGCCGTCGACGTCGGCGCGCGCCACACCATCGTCGAGGCGGTCCGCAAGGCCGCGCGCGAGCACGGCTGCGCCGTCGTCGTCGCCGGCTCGGACGAGAACGAGCTCGCGCTGCTGTGCGACCGTGTCCTCGTGTTCGCCGACGGCGCCGTGCGCGGGGAGCTCCGCGACGACATCACGCCGGACGGCATCGTCCAGGCCATCTACACGAACGGGTCGCGAGCCAAGCTGCGCCGGCGCCCGGGGTCCATCGAAGCAGCCGACACGAAGGAGAAGGCCGGATGACGGTCGTCGACATCAACATCCACCACCTGCCCGAGGACCTCTTCACCAACCCGAAGATCCTGAACGGCTTCCTGAACAGCGCGCCGCGCGGCTTCGGGGAGATCGCGCGCGTCGAGACGATGGAGAGCGGCAAGAAGCACCTCATCCTCGAGAAGCCCGCCGGCCACCAGAACCTCAACTACGTCGAGGGCGACTACTCGGCCGAGGCGAAGCTCGCCGCGATGGACGACGCGGGCGTCGACTACGGGATCATGCGCGTCCCGGTCTGGCAGGAGTGGCTCGACCTCGAGACCTCCAAGGCCGTCAACGACAACGCGGCCGACATCGTGAAGCGGTCCGACGGGCGCCTGTTCTTCACCGCGTGCGTGCCGCCGTGGGGCGGCAAGGAGAACATCGACGAGCTCAAGCGCTGCCTCGACCTCGGTGCGGTCGGGGTCCAGCTCGCGTGCCACTACGGCCAGCTCTACCTGGACGACCCGGTCTTCGAGCCCTACCTCAAGGAGATCGAGAAGCTCGGGGTCCCGGTCATCGCGCACCACACGCCGCTGCCCGTCGAGTGGCGGTCCGTCGTCGACTACACGAACCTGCGCCGGGAGTTCGGCCGCATCGTCGACCAGGCGACCGCCGTGGGGCGCGAGCTGTTCAGCGGCATGTTCGAGCGCATGCCCGGGCTGCGCATGATCCACACCATGATGGGCGGCAACTGGTTCGCGAACACCGACCTCCTCACGCCGCACGGGTCGAACAAGAAGGAGGCGCTCGTCCGCCTCGACCCGACCGGCGGCAAGCAGATCCAGAGCTACCTCGAGCAGAACATCTACTTCGACATGACCCACCCGCACTCGTGGGGCAAGACGCAGGTCGAGGCGGCGATCAAGGTCAACGGCGCCGACCACTACATGTTCGGGTCGTCGTTCCCCGTGTTCTACGGCTGGATGAGCCAGGGCGTCTCGTTCATGAAGAACGAGGTCGAGCTCAGCGACGCCGACCGCGAGCTGGTCATGTCGGGGAACGCCAAGCGGCTCTTCAACCTGCCGATCTGAGCGACCGATGGCGACCGCAACGGGCGGCGCGCCCGGCGCCGCGGACGACGGCGAGGACATCGACGGCTTCTTCTCGACGGCCCGCACCGCGGGCCGCGAGGAGGCGGTCGAGCTCCCGTCCGACGGGTACACGCACTACCTCTTCGACCACGACGACCCGCAGGTCGCCGCGTTCCGCGGCATGACCTACGAGGAGTTCGCGCGGGACCGGTACGACTCGAACCCCTTCCTGCGCGACCTGCTCGCCTCCTGGGACGCGCTGTACGCGGAGCCGTTCGTCGGCGTCACGTCGGACGGTGTCGTCCGGGAGGGCCTGTACGCCCTCCCGGACGAGCCGGTGACCGACGACGCGCAGCTCGTCGCGGCGGCGCACGACCTGCTCGCCGTGCTCACCGAGGACGAGCGCGGGCGTGTCACCTACCCGCTCGACGCGCCCGACTGGCGCGGCTGGAGCAACCCCGAGTTCGTGTTCCACCGCAACGGCCTGCGCCTCGAGGACCTCGACGACGCCGCGGCCGACGCCGCGCTCGCCGTCGTGCGGGCGTCGCTCAGCCCCGAGGGGTACGCGCGGGTGCGGGAGGCGATGGCCCTCAACGCCTTCCTCGGGAGGCTCGTCGATCTCCCGGCCATCATGAACGAGCGCAGCTACTGGTTCTCGCTCTTCGGCACGCCCGAGGTCGGGGGAGCGTGGGGGTGGCAGCTGTTCGGCCACCACGTCGACGTGAACTTCGTGACCGTGGGCGGTCGGCACGTCGTGGCGCCCGTCTTCCTCGGCGCCGAGCCCGCCCTGTCCGACGGCGAGCGCCCGCCGATCTTCGAGGCGCGCGAACGCGTCGCGGTCGAGCTGGCCTCGTCGCTCACGCCCGAGCAGCGGGAGCACGCGGTCGTCTACGCGTCCGTGCTGGACCCCGCGATGCCCGAGGGCCGGCTCCACCCCGCGGACGAGCGGCACGTCGCGGGCGCGTTCCGGGACAACCGCGTCGTGCCGTACGAGGGGATCCGCGCGACCGGGCTCGACGCCGCCCAGCGCGGGCTGCTGCGCGCGGTCGTCGAGGACTTCCTGCTGCTGCTCCAGGAGCCACAGCGCGCGCTCACGCTCGCGGACGTCGACGCGCACCTGGAGGACACCTGGCTCGCGTGGTACGGCGCGACGGACGGCTCGCAGCCGACGTACGTGCGGATCCAGAGCCCGGTGCTGCTCGTCGAGCTCGACCACCACGCCGGCGTCTGGCTCACCAACCGGCTCCCGGCGCGCTTCCACGTGCACAGCACGCTGCGTCTGCCGAACGGGAACGACTACGGCCGCGCGTACGTCGAGCAGTGGAAGGCTCGCCGAGATCACAAGCCGTATACGGGATCATGATCCCTCGACGATGCCGGGCCGCCCGCGGGCGGCCCGGCATCGTCGTCAGGAGGCCGTGCGGCCATCCTCGGCTGCGCGGTCGCGCTCGTCCTGAGCCACGGCCTCGACGGTGTTGAGCTCGTGGCGCTTGGTCGCGGCCTCGATCACGTCGGGGTCCGCGCCGCCCTCGATGAGGTCCACGAGGCCGTCGTGCTCCGCGACGGACGCGAGCGCGCGCCCCGGCGCGTACCAGAACGCCGACCGGCGGACGAGCTCGAGCCGCGCCCACTCGGTGTCGACGAGCTCGCTCAGGCGTGCGTCCTCGCAGCGCGAGCACAGGAGCTGGTGGAACTCGCGGTTGAGCAGGCCGAAGCGGGCCGGGTCGAAGCTGGCGAGCGCCTCCGCCATCTGCCGGTTGAGCTGGCGTGCCCGGGCGAGGTCGTCCGAGGTCAGGTGCGCGGCCGAGCGGGCGGTTGCGTAGCCCTCGAGGCGGGCGAGGAGCTGGAGCGTGCTCTTCCAGCTGTCGGTGTCGAAGGTCTTCACGACGGCGCCGACGTTGCGGACGATGTCGACCCAGCCCTCGGCCTCGAGCCGCCGGAGCGACTCGCGCCAGGGGACCGAGCTGATGTTGTACTCGCGCGCCAGCTGGTCGATCACGAGGCGGTGCCCCGGTGCGAACGTGCCGTCCATGATGCGCTCGCGCAGGATCTCGTAGCTCTGCTCGGCCTTGCTCGCGGGCAACGGTGCCTCCTCGGGTTCGGGCGGGGCGCCGGCGACGTCGCCGGGCGGACGCCCGCACCCCGATCGTATCGAAGATCACACAGGATGGTGGGTATTCGCGGCAACGCGTTCGAGGAGCCGCGCGACCTTGGGATCGGCCGCCGCTCCGGCGCGGGTCAGCACGAGCGCGCGCAGCGGTGGGGGCTCCGGGTCGAGGCGGCGGACCGTCACGTCGAAGCGGGCCAGGCTCGCGCGGTCGGGATCTGGCAGGACCATGCGCGTGAGGCCGGCCTCGACGAGCGGCAGGCCGGCCTGGATCGTCGGGGCCGTACGCACGCGTGCCGGCGTCACGCCGTGCCGCCGGAACGCGGCGTCGACGGCCTCGGGCAGGCTCGGCACGGCCGCGGTCCGGTGCGGCAGGAGGACCTCCGCGCCGTCGAAGCTGCGCAGCGGCAGCGGGTCCGGCGCGTCACGCTCCGCGGGCGGCAGCGCGGCGACGAGCGGCACCTCGCCCCAGTCGACCACGTCGAGCGTCCCGCGGTGGCGCTCGGTGAAGCGGCGCGGCCCGGCGACGACGACCGCCGCCACGTCGACCTTGCGCTGCGCGAGCAGCTCGATCGCGGTCCAGGGTGGGGGGTCGACGAGCTGGACCTCGAGCTCGGGTGCGGCTGCGGCGTGCGCGCGCAGGAGCGCAGGGACCCGGTGCCACATGAGCACCGGGACCGCCGCGAGCGTGAGCGAGCCGGCGAGGCCCGTCCCGAACCGCCCGAGCGCCGCCGTCACGTCGTCGACCTCGCCGAGCAGGCGGGACGCGGCGTCGAGCAGGTAGCGGCCGGCGCTCGTGGGCTCGACGCCGCGGGTGCTGCGGTCGAGCAGCCGGACCCCCACGTCCGCCTCGAGCTGGGAGACGGCCACGCTCAGCGAGGGCTGCGAGAGGTGGAGCTGCGCGGCGGCGGCGGTCATCGAGCCGGCCTCGACGACCGCGACGAAGTACCTCAGCTGCCGCAGTTCCATAGGTCCGATGCTAGCCGCGGCGGCCCGGCATGCATCTGGCCTATGGTTGCCAGAGCCGATCCGGTGGTTCCGCCGGGCCGGCGGCGGTGCGAGCCTGGCTGGCGAACGATCCCGCGACCCAGGAGCCGACGATGCTTCCCGTCACCAACCCGAACCCCGCCTTCCAGCTCACGCGTGCGAGCCACGTGACCATGTCCGTGACCGACCTGGCGCGCAGCCGCGACTTCTACCGCGACGTCGTCGGGCTCGTGGTCACCGAGGAGACCAGCGACGCGATCTACCTCCGCGGCCTCGAGGAGGCGGCGCACCACAGCCTCGTGCTCGAGCAGTCGGGCGTCGCGCAGGCGCGGCGCATCGGGCTCCGCGTGCGCACCGAACGAGACATCGTGCTCGCCGAGCAGTTCTTCACGGGCGCGAACATCGAGTTCCAGCGCGTCGAGCGCGAGCACCAGGGCGCCACTCTGCAGTTCCGCGACCCCGTCGGGACCCTCGTCGAGCTGACCAGCGAGATGGACGTCGTCGAGCGCAAGATGCAGCGCTACGACGAGTACCGGTCGGGCGCGCCGCAGCGCATCGACCACTACCAGGTGGTCACCTACGACGTGCAGAAGGCCACGGACTTCTGGACGAGCCTCGGGATGCGCATGTCGGAGTACACCGCGAAGGACGGCACCGACGAGCTGTGGGGGACGTGGATGGAGGTCAAGGGCAACACGCACGACCTCGTCTTCACCAACGGGCGGGGCCCGCGGCTGCACCACTTCGCGTTCGCCGTGCCCGACGCGACGTCGCTCATCCATGCGGCCGACGTCGCGGGCGCGCTCGGGGCCGGCGACGAGATCGACCGCGGCCCCGGGCGGCACGGGATCTCCAACGCCCTGTTCCTCTACCTGCGCGACCCCGACCAGCACCGCGTCGAGCTGTTCAACACGCACTACCAGTTCATCGACCTCGAGACGCCGCCGATCCGCTGGGACGTGACCGACCCGCGGCGTGCGCAGCTGTGGGGCATGCCGGCGTCGCGGCGGTGGTTCTTCGAGGCCAGCGAGTTCCCGGGCGAGGAGGTCCGCGAGCCGCTGCTCACGGCCAACCCGGACACGCTCGAGGACTACCTCGGCATCCACTGACCCGTTCTGAGCTCCCGGCCCGGCCTGGCCCCGACCCGCCCGGGAGGCCGGCCCCGACCGTCGGCCCAGCCGCGAGATACCGAGTTTCGCTCGAGATACCGATGCATCCTCGGTATCTCGAGCGGAACTCGGTATCTCGCGGTGCTGGCTTGCTCGCGTGTCGGGGGTTGGGTCGATGTCGGGGAGTAGGGGCGCGTGGTGGCCGGATCGTTGCCCGGGGATCAGCGATCGTATATGATCGTGCGCGTGGCAGAGACGGCACCTCCCGACGCGCGCTTCGCGGCGCTCCCCGGCCGGCCCGGCAAGATCATCGCGGTCCACCTGAGCTACGCCTCACGTGCCGACCAGCGCGGCCGCCGGCCCGCCCACCCCTCGTACTTCCTCAAGCCCTCGAGCTCGGTCGCCGCGACCGGCGGCATGGTCGAGCGGCCCGCAGGCACCGAGCTCCTGGCCTTCGAGGGCGAGGTCGCGCTCGTGGTCGGGCGCGAGGCCCGCCGGGTCGGCGCCGACGTCGCGTGGGACCACGTCGGCTGGGTGACCGCCGCGAACGACCTGGGCCTGTACGACCTCCGCGCCAACGACAAGGGCTCCAACGTCCGCTCGAAGGGCGGCGACGGGTTCACGCCGCTCGGACCCCGGCTCCTCGACGCCCGCGCCCTCGACCCCGCGGCGCTCCGCGTGCGGACCTGGGTCAACGGCGCGCTCGCGCAGGAGGACACGACGGCCGGCCTGCTGTTCCCGCTCGCGCAGCTCGTCGCCGACCTCTCGCAGCACCTCACGCTCGAGGTCGGCGACGTGATCCTCACCGGGACGCCCGCGGGGTCGAGCGTCGTGGGACCGGGCGACGTCGTCGAGGTCGAGGTCGACGCCCCCACGGCCCCCGGGAGCCCGAGCAGCGGGCGGCTCGTCACGACCGTCACCCAGGGCGAGGCTCCCTTCGACGCCGCGCTCGGGTCCCTGCCCGCGGTCGACGACGTCCAGCGCGCGGAGGCGTGGGGCTCGCGCGAGGCGGCGGGCCTGCCGCCGGTCGCGCCCGTCCTCACGCCGGAGCTGCGCGCCAAGCTCGAGCGCGTCCCCGTCGCCGGGTTGTCGCAGCAGCTGCGCAAGCGCGGCCTCGACACCGTGACCGTCGACGGCGTCAGCCCGCTCCGGCCGGGCACGAAGCTGGTCGGCACGGCCCGGACCCTCCGGTTCGTCCCGGGCCGCGAGGACCTCTTCGCGAGCCACGGCGGCGGGTACAACGCGCAGAAGCGCGCGTTCGACGCCGTCGAGCCGGGGGAGGTGCTCGTCATCGAGGCGCGCAACGACCCCGACGCCGGCACGCTCGGTGACGTCCTGGCCCTGCGTGCCCACGCGCGCGGCGCGGCGGGCGTCGTCACCGACGGCGCGGTCCGCGACGCCGACGCCGTGGCCGCGGTCGGCCTCCCGGTGTTCAGCCGCGGCGCGCACCCCGCCGTGCTCGGGCGCAGGCACGTGCCCTGGGAGGCCGACGTGACCGTCGCCTGCGGCGGGACGACCGTCCAGCCGGGCGACGTCGTCGTCGGCGACTCGGACGGCGTCGTCGTGGTGCCGCCCGCGCTCGTCGAGGAGGTCGTGGACGCCGCGCTCGCCCAGGAGGACGAGGACGCCTGGGTCGCCGAGCGCGTGGCCGAGGGGAACCCGGTCCACGGGCTCTTCCCCATGAACGCCGAGTGGAGAGCGAGGTACGACGCGTGGCGCGCAGCACGGTGACCGTCTCGGACGGCGTGAGCAAGTCGCAGCTCGCGTACGCCTGGGTGCGCGAGCGGATCGCCAACCAGGAGTTCACGCCCGGCTTCCGGCTCGTCCTCGGGACCATCGCCAAGGAGCTTGACATGAGCGTCGTGCCGGTGCGGGAGGCCGTCCGCCAGCTCGAGGCCGAGGGCCTCGTCACGTACGAGCGCAACGTCGGGGCGCGCGTCTCGATGGTCGACGACACCCAGTACCGCTTCGCCATGCAGGCGATCGGCATCGTCGAGAGCGCCGCGACCGCGCTGTCCTCGCGGCACCTCACGCCCGCGGACCTCGGGCGCGCCCGCGCGCTCAACGAGGTCATGACGGCGTCGCTCGACCGCTTCGACCCGCGCGCGTTCTCGGCGCTCAACCAGGAGTTCCACCACATCCTCTACTCGCGCTGCGCGAACCCGCGGCTGCTCGAGATGGTCGAGACCGAGTGGGCGCGGCTCGGCCACATGCGCGACACGATCTTCGCGTTCGTGCCCGAGCGCGCCCGCGAGTCCGTGCACGAGCACGAGCAGATCCTCGCGCTGATCGAGGCCGGCGCCCCGCTCGACGACGTCGAGCAGGCGGTCCGCAGCCACCGTCGCGGCACGCTTGAGGCGTACCTGCACCACGAGCACCCGGGCGAGTCCGCGCCGCTCGAGGCCGCCGCCGCGGCCCACGGCTGACGCCCGCCCCCACCGCCCCACGACCCGGAGGACGCATGCTGCCCACCGAGACCATCGCCGCCATCGCCGACGAGCTCGCCGCCGCCGAGCGCGAGCGCGGCGTCGTCCCGCGCATCACGGCGCGCTACCCGGACGCGACCGTGGAGGACTCGTACGCGATCCAGGGCGTGTGGCGCGACCGGGCGCTCGCGGCCGGACGGCGCCTCGTCGGACGCAAGATCGGCCTCACGTCGCGGGCCATGCAGGCGGCGACCGGCATCACCGAGCCCGACTACGGCGTCATGTTCGACGACACGGTCTGGGAGAGCGGCGCGACGATCCCGTTCGACGACTTCTCGAACGTCCGCATCGAGGTCGAGCTCGCGTTCGTCCTGGCGGCGCCGCTCGAGGGCCCGCGCTGCACGGTGTTCGACGTGCTGCGCGCGACCGAGTACGTGACGCCCGCCCTCGAGATCCTCAACTCGCACATCGAGCTCGAGGGCCGCACGATCGTCGACACCATCGCCGACAACGCCGCGTACGGGGGGATGGTGCTCGGCGGGGTGCCGACCGCCCCCGACGCGGTGGACCTGCGGTGGGTCTCCGCCCTCCTGTACCGCAACGAGACGATCGAGGAGACGGGCGTCGCCGCGGGCGTGCTGAACCACCCGGCGACCGGCGTCGCGTGGCTCGCGAACAAGCTCCACCAGCACGGCGCCCGCCTCGAGGCGGGCGAGATCGTCCTCGCGGGCTCGTTCACGCGGCCGATGTGGGTCGCGCGCGGCGACAGCGTGCTGTGCGACTACGGACCGATGGGAACCCTGACATGCCGCTTCCTGTGACCCCGCTGCCCCCGACCTTCCGGGCGGCGCTCGCGGCCGCCGACCGACCGCTCGCGGGGATGTGGGTCTGCACGGGCAGCCCCGTCGTCGCGGAGATCTGCGCGGGCGGCGGCCTCGACTGGCTGCTCGTGGACATGGAGCACGGCCCGAGCGGCCT
>Ga0182746_1002821_pt1 | contig 12651 bp, 13 predicted proteins | sample eDN3rd30CBELigOP_FD_128881 | JGI IMG/M metagenome (GOLD analysis project Ga0182746, IMG submission 128881) | Enriched Organic Plus compost microbial communities from Emeryville, California, USA - eDNA 3rd pass 30_C BE-Lig OP (version 2) (version 2) ... | reverse complement strand
GACCCCCCTTACGCTGATGGTCATGATGCCTCCGAGGCTATCGGGGGGCACAGTGTGGGATGCTGGTTGTGGAGACGATTGCGAAGATCCGCCGGGCGTATTTCCAGGACAAGAAGTCGATCATCGCCCACTGGCGGCGCGCGACCTGACGCGAGGTCGCCGGAGCCGATCTCAAGGCGGACCGTCAAGCTGATCACGGACGGGGCTGGAGGATCCTCGGCCAAGCCATTCGCAACCTCGGCATCCTGCGCGATGAGGTGGTGATCGCGACCAAAGTGCTGGGGGTAAGCGGATCAACGGTTCAAAGGATAAGACCGCGGTTAGGCGGGACATTCGGCATGCGTGAGAGCCCTTGACTGGGACGACCCCGTTACCGAAGTCTAGACCCTAGTCCCCTTCGAAATAGCGGATGCCCTTGACCACCAGATCGGCAAGGTTTGCCGCGCCGAGTTTGTCCTTCAGCACCAGGCTGACGTTCGAAACTGTCTTGTAGCTGATGCAGGCTCGGTCCGCGATGTCGCGATAGGACATGCCTTCGGTGATCATGCCCAGGATCTCCTCCTCACGGCCGGTCAGGCGCGGGGCGCTCGTTCCTGGGCGCGAGACGTTCAGCAAAGCGATCTGCATCGCCAGACGCGAGTCGACGTAATTGCCGCCTCGAGCCACCTCGGAGAAAGCCTCGCAGATTTCGGCGGGCGGGTTGTCCTTGTTGATGATCCCGTTCGCGCCGAACATGAGTGCGCGGCGGGCCAAGACGGGGCTGCGGTGCATGGTGAAGACCAGGATCGGTAAATCGGGATCGACGCGTCGCAAACGCTCGATCAGCCGGATTCCGGCGATCTTATTCCTGCCAATGCTCAGATCCACTACCATCAGGTCGGGGCGAGCTTGTCTCCATGACCGCCAACCCTCGGATGCCGACGGGGCCGAGGCGATCTCGCATGCGACCTTGGTGCGGATGATCCTACCCCAGCCCTCGGCCACAACGGGGTGGTCGTCCACGATGAGGATCTGCAGGGGGCGGGCGTCGCCTGACTTCATCTTCAGCGAGGCTTGCATGGGCGGGATATCCTCAACTCGGTATGGGTTAGCCTGTTATCTCGCCAGGGGGGCAGATAGGTCGCTCCAAACGCGCGGGCGCGGTCCTGTATGCCGATCTGGCCAAATCCGAGCGGGGGGCGATCGCCGCTGGGACCGGGTTCCGGACCCTTGCCGTTGTCCGTGACGCGCACCACGATCTGCCGGGGCTCGTCCGGCATGGTTTCCAGGCTGACCCGGACCAGAGTGGCGCGCCCGTGCCGTATGGCGTTCAGAACGCTTTCCCGGACGAAGCGATAGATCGACAATTCCGCCAACTCGCCGAGGCTGGAGCCTTCGACCTCTGGGTCGATGTCCAGCATGACCCGCGTTTCGGATGCAACGTCGCGAAACCCGGTGACGAGCTCGGCTAAAAGCTCGATCAGGCTGGCCTCGCCCAGCAGCATCGGGCGCAGGTCGTTGATGGCGGTGCGGGCGCTTCTCTGGACCTCCACGGCATGGCAGGCGATGGCATCCAGCGTCTCGTCCAGGGCGGCAGGCCGGTCCGGCAGGTCGGCGATCATCGCCTGCGCGTGGCTGACGGCGGCCCGCAACGCGAAAAGCTGCGGCCCCATCTCGTCATGCAGGTCCAGCGCGATGCGCGAGCGCTCGGCCTCGGAACTGCCGATCAGGCGGGCCTGCAACAGGTCGTTTTCGGCCCGCTCGGCCTGCAGGTGCGAGGTCAGCGCGTTGACCCCCGCGGCCAGATCGGCGAATTCCGTCAGCCGGTCGTCGGGCGCACGCACCGACAGGCGGCCGTCCTGCATCTGCGACATGGCGGCCTGCACCGACTGCAGTCGCCGCGTCAGCAGCGTCGTCATCAGGAAGGCCAGCCCCACCATGGCAAGCCCGGCCAGGAACAGCACCGGCAGAATGATGCTGAAATCGCTCCACACCTCGGCAATTTCGTCGGTCGGGTCGGCAGCGACGCGCAGCATCCCCAGGACATTCGGATAATGGGTGATGGGGACCAAGGCCTCGACCAGGGGTGGCGTCATGAGGGCCGAGAACCACTGCGGAGCGGACGCCTGGGACCGGAACTGGCCATGCGCGCGATGTTGTAGCGGCCGGCCCTCGGGGTCGAGGATGCGCGCCGAGACATGCCGCAGCCCATCGATCTCTTCGGCAAGGCCGATCGCCTCGGCCATGGTGTCGCGGCCGCCATGACTGGGCGGCAGACGGCGCACGGCGGCCTCATGGGCCAGCCGAAATGCGGATTCGGTTTCCTCCTGCACGGCCTGGCGCGCGTTGAGGATCAGGATGGCCGAGACGATCAGGCACAACGACAGGCTGACAATGCTGGCTAGTCCCATCACGATCCGGCGCAGCGGCACGGTCCGCCGGGCCTGCGGCGCCCGGCTAAATGCCTGGAACGAGAGACCTTCGGTTGACGCGCTCATTCCCTTTGCCTCATGGCTGTGGCAAGGGCATCTGTGTGGCCGGCACCACTGGCCCGCAGGACACGATATTGTTGGGCAACGGGGCCCAAGCTTTTTTCGTGCATATCCTGTGCCGGCATCAGATCGATCATTATCCGATCCAGCGGGGTGTCGGGATATTCCCGCCACAGTTGCAGGACGCGGTTGGCGATCATCCGGGGGCTTTCCCGGTAATGCGCCGAGAGCGCGCTCAGCAACGGGGCCAGCGTCCGGGACGGCAGACCGGACTCAGTGGACAGGAAGGCTTCTGGGCTGCGGGCGTCATCGACTTCCAGCCAATGCGTGCTTTCTGCGGCCAGGGCTTGCCTGGGCTTGGCCGAAGGCAGGGTCTGGTCATCCTCCTCGTAACAGGCGCCCAAGGCAAGCAGCACCGCTATGCCTGCCGCATAGCGCCCTACGACGGTGCCACGGCAAAAACCCATCCTGCCTCCTCCTGTTTTCTGCGGTTTTTCTGCGCTGCGGTGATTCGCCGCCAGCGTATCCTCCTGAGGTCGAGACTATGCCCACCTTTGGTATGGAACAACCGCCGCGTGCTGCGACGTTGGTCTGGCGCTTGCCGAAAACGGGTGATGCATCACCCGGATCGAACGGGGAAAAACCCCCGAGAAAGTCGGGAAGCCCACCCTGCAGACAAGGCGGATAGCGGAATGCCTAATCAGTCCTGCGGCGGTTCGGGAGTGGAGGCCCGAACCCGCCAAGTGTCGTGACCGCCGGGGTCGAAGGACTGGCCGCCGGTCCGCGCCAGAGACAGCGAGAGGGAGCGAGATCGCTATGAATAGGAACACCCCGAAGGTAACGGGCGCGTCGAGCCTTGCGATGGCCGTCGCCATGGGCCTTGCCGTCCTGACGACTGCGCCTGCGACCGCCAACGACCAGTTGGTCGAACTGGCCAAGGACCCCGCGAACTGGGTCATGACCGGGCGTGACTACAACGCGCAGAACTATTCCGAGATGACCGACATCAACAAGGAGAACGTCAAGCAGCTGCGGCCCGCCTGGTCGTTCTCGACCGGGGTGCTGCATGGGCACGAAGGCACGCCGCTGGTCGTCGGCGACCGGATGTTCATCCACACGCCCTTCCCGAACACCACCTTCGCGCTGGACCTGAACGAGCCGGGCAAGATCCTGTGGCAGAACAAGCCCAAGCAGAACCCCACGGCCCGGACCGTGGCCTGCTGCGACGTGGTCAACCGAGGCCTCGCCTATTGGCCGGGCGACGACGAGGTCAAGCCGCTGATCTTCCGCACCCAGCTCGACGGCCATATCGTCGCCATGGATGCCGAGACCGGCGAGACGCGCTGGATCATGGAGAATTCGGACATCAAGGTCGGTTCGACCCTGACCATCGCGCCTTATGTCATCAAGGACCTGGTGCTGGTCGGATCGTCCGGCGCCGAGCTGGGGGTGCGCGGCTATGTCACCGCCTATGATGTCAAGACCGGCGAGAAGAAATGGCGCGCCTTCGCCACCGGCCCGGACGAGGAGCTGCTGCTGGCCGAGGACTTCAACGCCCCGAACCCGCATTACGGCCAGAAGAACCTGGGCCTGGAGACATGGGAGGGCGACGCCTGGAAGATCGGCGGCGGCACCAACTGGGGCTGGTATGCCTATGACCCCGAGGTGGACCTGTTCTATTACGGCTCGGGCAACCCCGCGCCCTGGAACGAGACCATGCGTCCGGGCGACAACAAATGGACCATGGCGATCTGGGGCCGCGAGGCGACCACCGGCGAGGCGAAATTCGCCTATCAGAAGACGCCGCATGACGAATGGGACTATGCCGGCGTCAACGTGATGATGCTGTCGGAGCAGGAGGACAAGGAGGGCAACATGCGCAAGCTGCTGACCCACCCTGACCGCAACGGCATCGTCTATACGCTGGACCGCACCAATGGCGACCTGATCTCGGCCGACAAGATGGACGACACTGTCAACTGGGTGAAGGAGGTGCAGCTGGATACCGGCCTGCCGGTGCGCGATCCCGAATTCGGCACGCGCATGGACCACAAGGCCCGCGACATCTGCCCCTCGGCCATGGGCTACCACAACCAGGGCCATGACAGCTACGACCCCGAGCGCAAGGTCTTCATGCTGGGCATCAACCACATCTGCATGGATTGGGAGCCCTTTATGCTGCCCTATCGCGCCGGGCAGTTCTTCGTCGGTGCCACGCTGACCATGTATCCGGGGCCGAAGGGCGACCGCCAGAACGCGCTGGGGCTGGGCCAGATCAAGGCCTACGACGCCATCTCGGGCGAGATGAAATGGGAAAAGATGGAGCGCTTCTCGGTTTGGGGCGGCACCATGGCCACCGCGGGCGGGCTGACATTCTATGGCACGCTGGACGGCTTCATCAAGGCCCGCGACAGCGACACCGGCGACCTGCTGTGGAAGTTCAAGCTGCCCTCGGGCGTGATCGGCCATCCGATGACCTACAAGCATGACGGCCGGCAATATGTCGCGATCATGTACGGCGTCGGCGGCTGGCCGGGCGTGGGTCTGGTCTTCGACCTGGCCGACCCGACTGCCGGGCTGGGCTCGGTGGGGGCCTTCAAGCGGTTGCAGGAGTTCACCCAGATGGGCGGCGGCGTGATGGTCTTCTCGCTCGACGGCGAGAGCCCCTATTCCGACCCGAACGTGGGCGAATACGCGCCGGGCGAGCCCGCCTGACGCGACAGGCCGGCCCGCGCTTCCTTCCTGGCGGGCCGGCCTGCTTGAGCTATTCAGTCTGGAGAAACCGAAATGCTTGTTGATTTCCGCCAGGTTTGCGGTGTCGGGGTGGCAGTTCTTGCCCTTGCATCGCCCGCTCTGGCCGACACGACGAACCTGCGTGTCTGCGCCTCGACCAAGGATGCGCCGTTCTCGGATGCGCAGGGCAGGGGCTTTGAAAACAAGATCGCCCAGGTGCTGGCCGACGAGATGGGCGCCACGCTTGATCTGGTGATGCTGGAAAAGGACGCGATCTACCTGGTCCGCGACGGCATCGAAAAGGATCTGTGCGACGTGCTGATCGGCGTGGATGCGGGCGACGAACGGCTGCTGACCACCCAGCCCTACTACCGTTCGGGCTATGCCTTTGTCACGCGGCAGGACCGCAACTTCGAGGGCGACAAGTGGCAGGACGTGGATCAGGAGGGGTTCGACACCTTCTCGTATCGCCTGCATTCCCCGGCCGAGACGATCCTGAAATATACCGGCCGCTACGAATACAACCTGATCTACCAGGCCTCGCTGACCAATTTCGAGGACCGGCGAAACAAATACACCCAGGTCGAGGCCAGCCGCGTCATCACGGAGGTCGCGGATGGCGGGGCCGATCTGGCCATCGTCTTCGCCCCCGAGGCGGCGCGCTATGTCCGCGACTCGCGCGAGCCCTTGCGTATGACCCTGATTACCAATGAAATCGAACGCTCGGACGGCGTCATCATCCCGCTGCAATATTCGCAGTCCGTGGGCGTGTCCAAGACCCATCCCGAGCTTCTGGGGCCGATCGAACAGGCCCTGCAATCCGGCAAAGCCAGGATTGATGCCATCCTGACCGAGGAAGGCATCCCCCTGCTGCCGTCAAGCTGAAGGAAATGGAATGACGAAGCCCAGGATCCTTGCCGCATTCGCAATGACCCTCATCATCCCGGTCGCGGCAATGGCGGCCCCGCAGTTCTTCAACATCATCGACGGCTCACCGCTGAACTTCGACGACGCCATGGAGGAAGGCCGCGACACCGAGGCCGTGAAGCACTTCCTGGAAACCGGCGAGAACGTCTACAACGAGGATCCCGAGATCCTGCCCGAGGCCGAAGAGCTTTATGCCGGCATGTGCTCGGGCTGCCATGGGCATTATGCCGAAGGCAAGATCGGTCCCGGCCTGAACGACGCCTACTGGACCTATCCCGGCAACGAAACCGACGTCGGGCTGTTCTCGACGCTTTACGGCGGCGCGACGGGGCAGATGGGGCCGATGTGGGGCAGCCTGACGCTGGACGAGATGCTCAGGACCATGGCCTGGGTGCGCCACCTCTATACCGGCGATCCCAAGGACGCCAGCTGGCTGACGGACGAGCAGAAGGCCGGCTTTACCCCGTTCCAACCCAAATCGTCCGGCGAAGACCAGTCGTGAACCCGAACCGCCGGGCGGCGGCCCGCCCGGCCTGACCCAGAAGGAGGAGACAGAATGAAACGCATCCTGACCCTGACCGTTGCCGCCCTGGCGCTCGGCACTCCGGCGCTGGCCTATGACGGCACCAACTGCAAGGCCCCCGGCAATTGCTGGGAGCCGAAGCCCGACTACCCGGCAAAGGTCGAGGGCTCGAAATACGACCCGCAGCACGACCCGGCCGAACTGTCCAAGCAGGGCGAGTCGCTGGCCGTCATGGATGCCCGCAATGAATGGCGGGTCTGGAACATGAAAAAGACCGGCAAGTTCGAATATGACGTCAAGAAGATCGACGGCTACGACGAGACCAAGGCTCCGCCCGCCGAATAAGCGGGCCGGGGGCGCTGCGCGTGCTTCCAGACCACGCGCAGCGTGATATTCGGGACGGATCATGGATAGCAATATTTCGGACTGGCACGCCCGGTTCCGCGACGCCGAAGCGGCGCTGAACGGCGTCGTTCTGGGGCAGGCGCGGACCATCCGCCTGCTGCTCATTTCCGCGCTGTGCCGGGGCCATGTGCTGCTGGCGGGCGATGTCGGCACCGGCAAGACCACGCTTTTGCGCGCCATGGCCCGCGCGCTGGGCGGCCCCTATGGCCGGGCCGAGGGCACGGTGGACCTGCTGCCGACCGACCTGATCTATTCCGCGCATATCGCCGAGGATGGCCGCCCCCGGATCGAGCCCGGCCCGGTGCTGGAGCAGGGCGAGGAACTGGCGGTCTTCTTCTTCAACGAGATCAACCGCGCCCGTCCGCAGGTCCATGCGCTTCTCTTGCGCCTGATGGCCGAGCGCAGCCTGTCGGCGTTCCGCCGCGAATACCATTTCCCGCATTTGCAGGTCTTCGCCGACCGCAACCAGATCGAGCGCGACGAGACCTTCGAGCTGCCCGCCGCCGCCCGCGACCGTTTCCTGATGGAGATCGCCGTCAATGCGCCCGCCGCGCCCGAGGACCGCGTGGCCCTGGCCTTCGAGCCGCGCTTTCACGACACCACCGCCCTGATCGCCGAGGTCGGGCAGGGCATCCTGCCCTATCGCGGGTTGAACGATCTGGCAGCGGGGGTCCAGGCCGGCACCCATGCCAGCCCGGCGCTGCGGCGCTATGTGTTCGACCTGTGCGAGGCGCTGCGCAATCCCGCCTCGGCCGGGCTGGCGCTGGAGGGCGCCGACGCCGCCCGCCTGATCCGCGGCGGCGTCAGTCCGCGCGGGATGCAGCATCTCGTCCGCGCCGCCCGCGCCTGCGCCTGGCTGGAGGGACGGGAAGCCGTGCTGCCGCAGGACGTGCGCGCCGTGCTGGCCCCGGTGATGGCGCATCGCATCTTCCTGTCGCCCGCCTACGAGCCGCGGCGCGAGGCGCTGGTTCCGGCGCTGATCGACGCGGCCTTCGCGACGATTCCGGTTCCTGCCGCATGAACGCCCAACTGCACCTGTTCGACGCCCTCGCATGGCGGCTGACGCAGGGGCTGCCGGGGTTGCGCATGGGCGCCCATGCCGGCCGGATGCGCGGCGCGGGCGAGAATTTTGCCGATATCGCGCCGCTGTTGGCGCATCCCGATCCCCGGCGGCTGGACCTGCGCCGCTCGATCACCGACCCGCTGGGCGTGCTGCATGTGCGGCGGTTCCAGACCCGCACCGACCTGCGGCTGCACGTGGCGCTGGATGCCTCGGCCTCGCTGGGTGCGGTGGCCCATGCCGATCGCGCGGGCCTGGCGCGGCTCTTGGCCGCAGGCTTTGCGCAGGCCGCGCGGCGGGCGCGCGACCCGTTCTCGCTGACCGTCTGCGCCGGGGACCGGGTGCTTCACGACCAGCCGCCCACGCGGCGCAGCCTTGCCGCGGACCTGCTGGATCTGCCGCTGGTGCCTGCGGGCCGGGGCACGGCGGCGCTGGAGGCCATGGCGCATGATCTGCCCCAAGAGCGGATCCTTGTGGTGCTGATCTCGGATTTCGAGCTGTCGCCTGACGAGCTGGCCGCGCTGCTGGCCGCGCTGCGGCCGCGTCCCGTGCTGCCCGTCTGGCTGCGCGACAGCGGCTTTGACGCACCGCCGCCGCGCCTGGGCCTGGCCGAGCTTTGCGACCCGGAAACCGGACGCCGCCGCACCGTGCTGACCACGCGTCGCTGGGCGGCGCGCCAAGCCCAACGGGTGCGGAACCGGCAGGCCGCCCTGCGCCGCGTCCTGGCCGAGCACGGCCTTTCGCCGATCGAGATCACCGACAGCATCGACGTGGCAGAACTGGCCGCTTCGCTTTCCGAGGCACCGCTATGAAATGGCTGGCGCTGCTCCTGCTGCCGTTTCCGGCGCTTGCGCAACAGGTCGAGAACCCGCGGCCCTATGGCTGGTGGCTGGGCGACGAACTGGTGCAGCGCATCCGCATCCAGGGGCAGGTGGATCCGTCCTCGCTGCCCCGGCCGCGCGCCGTGGACTATTGGCTGGACCTGCGCGACGTGGCACGGCGCGACATCGCCGGCGGCACGGAACTGACGCTGCGCTGGCAGAACTTCTATTCGGCGCTAGAGCCGCGCGAACGGCAGGTGCCGGCATCGGCGATCCGGCTGGTTGATGGCACGGCGCTGGAATTGCCGGGCTTTCGCTATGTCACCGCGCCGATCCGGCCGATCCTGGCGCCCTCGACGCCGGACCAGTTGCAGCCGGACCCGCCGTTCCACCTGATCGACCCGATGCCGGCAGGATTGCGGCTGCTGGCCTCGGCCGTCGCGCTGGTCGCGGGGGTGCTGGCGCTTGCCTGGCAGCAGGGCTGGTTCCCGTTCCACCGCCGCGCGGCGCGACCCTTCACCCGCGCCGCGCGCGCGGTGGTCCACCTGCCCGAGCGGCAGGCCCGCCGTGCCCTGCACCGCGCCTTCGACCAAAGTTTCGGCCGGGTGCTTATCGGGGCCGAGCTCGACCGCTTCCTGGCCGATGCGCCGCAATTCGCGCCGCTGGCCGAGCGGCTGCGCGGCTTTTTCGCGGCCTCCGACGCGGCCTTCTTCGGCTTGGGATCCGGCCCCGTGCAGGACATCCCGCAACTCGCCCGCGACCTCGCGGCCATCGAGCGGGGGCGGCGATGATCGGTTTCGCCTGGCCAGCCGCGCTTTTCGCCCTGCCGCTGGCGCTGCTGCCGCTGGTCATCCGCTGGCTGCGGACATCCGCCGTGCCGCGGCTGGACCTGCGTGCGGTCGAGGGGCGCGCCATCGGCCCGCTGCTGGTTGCACTGGCGCTGCTGACGCCGGCGGCGCTGATCCTCGGCCTTGCCCAGCCCTATCTGCGCGGCGGCAGCGTCGCCTATCGCGGCATCGGCACGAACCTGGTGCTGCTGATCGACCGCTCCTCCAGCATGGACGACACCTTCGCCGGGCGCTCGCCGCAGGGGGGCGACGAAAGCAAGGCCAGCGCCGCGCGGCGCATCCTGCTGGACTTCATCGCCCGCCGCCCCGACGACCGCATCGGCATCGCCGCCTTTTCCACCGCCCCGATGCTGGTGCTGCCGATGACCGAAAGCCGGACCGCCATCGCCGCCGCCGTTGCCGCCCTGGCCGAGCCGGGCCTGTCCCAGACCGATGTGGGCCGCGGCCTGACCCTGGCGATGGAGATGGCGGATGAGGCATCGGCCAGTGACTCGCGTGCCGTGGTGCTGGTCAGCGACGGGGCCGCGGTCATCGCGCCCGAGGTCCAGACCGCGCTGCGCAACCTGGCGGCGCGCCGGCAGGTCAACATCTATTGGCTCTACCTGCGCACCAAGGGCGCGAAGGGCATCTTCGAGGTGCCCGAGCCCGGCCAGGCCGACACCCCGCATCTGCGCCCCGAGCGGCACCTGCATATCTTCCTGCAAAGCCTGGGCCTGCCCTATCACGCCTTCGAGGCCGACAGCCCCGGCGCGGTCGAGGATGCCGTGACCGAGATCGGGCGCATGGAATCCCGCCCGATCCTGACCCGCCGCCCGGTGCCGCGCCGCGACCTGGCCTGGGCCTGCTATCTGCTGGCCTTTCTGTGCTGCGCGGCGCTGGCGGCGGCCCGCTGGCTCGAACGACGCTATGCCCCCCGCTGCCCCGCGCCCCTGCTGGTCCCGGTATGAGACGGCTGGGCTTTCCCGCGCTGCTGGCCTGGGTCGCGCTCGCGGCCGGCGCGGTGCTGTGGTCGGGCTGGCAGCTTTGGGGGATGGCCGTCGACAATCGCGCCATCCGCAGCCTGGCAGGCGGCAGCGACGTCGCGCTGCGCCAGGCGGCCGATCCGCGCGCCGCCCATGCCCGCGCGCTTTTCCTGGTGCTGCGCGACCGGCCGCAAGAGGCCGAGACGCTGCTGGCCGGGCTGGCCACCGCCCCGCCCGGCCTGCGCTCGGAATACCACTACGCCATCGGCAATGCCCGGATGCGCATGGGGTTCGAGCGTATCGAGCGCAATCGCATCGACGAGGCCACCGCGCTGATCAACCTGGCCAAGGCATCCTATCGCGAGGCGCTGCGCGCCCGACCCGGCAATTTCGACGCCAAGGTGAACCTGGACCTGGCCACGCGCCTGGTCCGCGACATGCCGCGCGAAGGACAGGACGGCGACGAAGACTCCGAGACCCGGCCGCGCCGGCTGTGGACCGACCTGCCGGGCCTGCCGCGGGGGGCGCCGTGACCGCGGCCCGCGCCATCCTGCCCGCGCTGGCCGCCGGGCTGGCTCTCGTCGCCGCGGCAGGGCCGGGCATCGAGGGCCGGCGCGAGTTGCGCGACGTGCTGATCGTGGTGGACATCACCCGCTCGATGAACGTGCGCGACATGGACGGCGCGTCGCGGCTGGATGCGGCGCGGGACGTGCTGACGCGCTGGATCGCCAGCCAGCCTTGCGGTGCCCGCGTCGGTCTCGGCTTCTTTACCGAGCGCCGCAGCCTGACGCTGATCGAGCCGGTCGAGATCTGCACCGACTATGCCACGCTGGCCGGCACCCTGGCCGGCCTGGACTGGCGCATGGCCTGGGAAGGCGACAGCATGATCTCGAAAGGGTTGAATCATGCGTTGAACCGGGCGCGCGGGCTGGATGCGGCACTGATCTTCGTCACCGATGGACAAGAAGCCCCGCCCCTGCCGTATTCCGGGCCGGACGGCTGGCGCGAGGACAGCCCCGGCGGCGTTGTCCTGGGGGCCGGCGGCGACCAGCCGGCGCCGATCCCGAAATTCGACGACCTGGGCCGCGAGACCGGCTTCTACGGACCCACCGACGTGCAGCACGCCCCCGCTCGCATAGGCGCCCCGCCCACGGATGCGGCGGACCGGCCCGGCTTTCACCCGCGCAACAACCCCTATGGCGAAGCCGACCTCGAAGGGTCCGAGCACCTGTCGGCGATGCGCGCGGAATACCTGACCCGGCTTGCCGGCGAACGCGGCATGGGTTTCGCGCGGCTCTCGGCCGGGCCCGCAGCTTTGCAGGCGACACTGGCCGCCCACGCCCCCGCGCGTCGGGTCGCGACACATCGCAGCCTGTCGCCGGTTTTCGGCGCGCTGGCCCTGGCCGTACTGCTGGCCGCGCTGCTGGCCACCCCGCTTCATGCAAGGAAGGAGACCCCATGATGAACCGCAGAACCCTGCTAGCCTCGGCGCTGACGGCGCTGGTCGCGACCCCGCTGCTCGCCCATGGCCCGACGCCGCAGCAACTGTCGCGCAGCGTCAAGGTGGCCGCCCCGCCCGAGAAAGTCTGGGCCCTGCTTGCCGATCCGGCCTCGATCGCGGCCTGGCATCCGGCCATCGCCGAGGCCAGCATGGAGGGCGATGGCGCCGGCGCGAAGCGCAGCATCGCATTCAAGTCGGGCGGCATCCTGGTCGACGGCATCGACGACATCGGCGCCGAGACGATGACGATCCGCTGGCGGCTGTCCCGGGAAGACATCGAGGTGTTTCCGGTCAGCTTCTATACCAACAGCGTCACGGTGACACCCGACGGCGACGGTGCAAGCGTCGCATGGCAGGCCAGCTTCTTCCGCGCCGACACGACCAACGAGCCCGAGGAGCG
>Ga0182746_1002814_pt1 | contig 12677 bp, 8 predicted proteins | sample eDN3rd30CBELigOP_FD_128881 | JGI IMG/M metagenome (GOLD analysis project Ga0182746, IMG submission 128881) | Enriched Organic Plus compost microbial communities from Emeryville, California, USA - eDNA 3rd pass 30_C BE-Lig OP (version 2) (version 2) ... | reverse complement strand
TGAAACTTGTGGCGGTTATAATAGTGAGTCAGCCCGGCGGCCTGCTGGTAGGTGCCCGGCGCGAACTCGACCACGGTCTCGGCGCGGAAGGAATGATGCTCCTGCCGCCGGGCGACGAGCGCCTGCTCGAACCATGAGCCGATGCTTTCGCGGCCGAAGAGACGCAGTTGGCCGCGCCGCGCCGAGAGGCTGAAGATCCGTTCCGGTTGAGGTGTCCGGAGCCATTGAAACTCGGCCGGCAGTTCCAAACCATCGAAGGTCTGTTCGATCCGGACAGGCTTTTCTACCGGCTCGGCATTCGTGGGAGCAGGCACATCCATGTCGGGCACGACACCGCCCTGCGCGAGATAAAGCCAGTCGTCCTTCCAGATGCATTTCTGCAGCGCCGTCTCGCGGCCAAGCGTGCAGCGCCGGCCGGGTGGCAGCGGCCGGCCGCAGAGATGGGTGTGGTAAGCCTGTCCGTCCGGCGTCTCGACATATTGCCCATGGCCGGCACGCTGGAGCGCGGCATTCGGATGGTTCTTCGAGGTGATGAGGTGCACTTGCGGATGCATCTCATATGGCCCGTCGATCGATCGCGAGCGCGCCATGGTGACGGCATGGTCGTACCCCGTGCCACCCTCGGCGGTCGTCAGATAATACCAGCCGTTCCGCTTGAAGAGATGCGGCCCCTCGACCAGACCGAGCGTGCTGCCGGCAAAGATATTCTTGACCGGTCCTTTCAGTGCCCTCGCCTTCGGGTCCCATTCCTGCAGCAGGATACCGTCGAAAGCCGGGCTCTTCGGCGCGCCCCCGAAACTCTCGGTACGGTGGTTCCACTGCATGTTGACGAACCACTTGCGGCCTTCGTCGTGGAAGAGCGACGGGTCGAAGCCGGAGGAGTTCACGTAGACCGGATCGGACCACTCGCCCTCGATCGTCGGGGACGTGACGATGTAATTATGCGCATCCTTGAAATTGCCGTCGAAGCGCTTGACGTCCGTATAGACCAGCCAGAAGAGACCATCGGCATAGGAGAGGCATGGCGCCCAGATGCCGCAACTGTCAGGATTGCCGCGCATGTCGAGCTGGCTTGCCCGTTCCAGCGGCCGGCGCACCAGCGTCCAGTTCACCAGATCGCGGGAATGATGGATCTGCACGCCCGGATACCATTCGAAGGTCGAGGTGGCGATGTAATAATCCTCGCCGACACGGCAGATGGACGGATCGGGATTGAAGCCCGGCAGGATCGGGTTGCGGATCATGTCTCCTCCCAAAGACTCATGGCCAGCAAAGATGGCAGTCCGGCAGCGATTGCCGCCGGGCCGAATGATGGTCAGCGCGCCGGCCCTGCCCGCTCGGCCGACTTGGCCCAGAGGTTGATATCGGCATCCTTCGCATAGGTGTCGATTTCGGCCAGTTCCTCAGCCGTGAAGTCGAGCCGGTCGAGTGCCTTGACGCAATCCTCGACCTGTTCCGGACGGCTGGCGCCGATCAGTGCGGTCGTCACGCGACCGCCGCGCAGCACCCAGGCGATCGCCATCTGCGCCAGCGTCTGGCCGCGCTTCTCGGCGATGGCGTTGAGCGCCTTGAGGTTGGCGACGTTCCTCTCGTTCAGGAAGGCTGTGCGCAGCGACTTGCCCTGCGCGGCGCGGCTGTCCTCCGGAATGCCGGAGAGATATTTCGACGTCAGCATGCCCTGCGCCAGCGGCGAGAAGACGATCGAGCCGATGCCGAGGTCTTCCAGCGTATCGAGCAGGCCGTCTTCCTCGACCCAGCGGTTGATCATCGAATAGCTCGGCTGGTGGATGAGGACCGGCGTGCCGAGCGCCTTGAGGATCGCCGCGGCTTCGCGGCTGCGTTTCGAATTGTAGGACGAGATGCCGACGTAAAGCGCCCTGCCCGACCGGACGATATGGTCGAGCGCGCCGCAGGTCTCTTCGAGCGGTGTGTCCGGGTCGAAACGGTGCGAATAGAAGATGTCGACATAGTCGAGGCCCATGCGCTTCAGGCTCTGGTCGCAGGAGGCGATCAGATATTTGCGGCTGCCCCATTCGCCGTAGGGGCCTGGCCACATGTTGTAGCCCGCCTTCGACGAGATGATCAGTTCGTCGCGATAGCCCTTGAAATCCTCGCGCAGGATCTGGCCGAAGGCGAGTTCGGCACTGCCCGGCAGCGGGCCGTAATTGTTGGCAAGGTCGAAATGGGTGATGCCGAGGTCGAAGGCCTTGCGGGCGATCGCCACCTTGCGCTCATGCGGCGTGTCGTCGCCGAAATTGTGCCAGAGGCCGAGCGAGATCGCCGGGAGCTTCAACCCCGAACGGCCGCAGCGGTTGTACTTCATGGTTTCGTAGCGGTCTGCCGCCGGTTGCCAGGACATGACGCCCTCCTGTGTCGTGGATTGAAGCGGGCACGAACGGCCCGGCTCAAACACATAACGGATCAGCGCAAAAGTGCCAGTGCCTCGTCGATGCCGAGTGCGGCCGGCTGGGTGCAGGTGGTGGAAAGCTCGATGAACCGATGTTCCTCGCCGGATTTCAGGATCGAGGTCATGACGTCGACGCCGTGCAGCGTGCGCTCCAGCGAGCAGCGCGGGTCACGGCTCTCGATGAGTGCCATCGCCATGTCGGCCAGCCCCGCCGTGCGATAGTTCGCGCGCGGCCCCTGCGGGCTTTCCTGATTGAAGATGCCGAAGGGGTGATCCCAGGGCTCCAGCGGCTGGATATCCTTGTTGCGGCCGCTCGCCTCCACCGTGCCGCCGAAGAAATTCGGATCGGGCACGAAGAGCGATCCGTCGGTGCCGTAGAGCTCCATATTGGCGTGGCGATGCGACCAGACATCCCAGCTTGCCGAGAGCGTGATCGTCGCACCGTTTACAAATTCCAGCAGCGCATGGATGTTGGTCGGAGTCTCGACCGGGATCACCTGGCCCTTGAGCGGCTCGCTGGTGACGGTACGCGTCGGGTTTGCCATGGAGGTGAGTGCGCCGACGCGCTTCACCGGACCGAGGAAGTTGATGAGATTGGCGATGTAATAGGGACCGAGATCGAGGATCGGCCCGCCGCCTTCGAGGAAGAAGAAGCCGGGGTTCGGATGCCACATTTCCATGCCCGGGCTCATGACGTGGCAGGTGCCGGACGTGATGCGGCCGACGCCGCCCTCGTCGATATATTTGCGGGCGAGCTGGTGCGCGCCGCCGAGGAAGGTGTCGGGCGCGCAGCCGACCGCGAGCCCCTTTTCCTTGGCGAGCGCCTGCAGCGCCTTGCCCTCTTCGAGCGTGATCGCCAGCGGCTTTTCCGAATAGACGTGCTTGCCCGCCTCGAGGATCGCCTTGGAGACGGAGAAATGCGCCGCCGGGATCGTCAGATTGACGATCACGTCGAGCTCGTCATTGTCGAGCAGTTCGGCGATCGACTGCGCCTTGACGCCGTATTCCTTGGCGCGCGTCTCGGCCGCGCCTTCGTTGAGATCGGCGCAGGCGAGCACCTTGAGGCCCCTGAAGAGTGGCGACAGCCGGAAGTAGGTGGTAGAAATATTGCCGCATCCCATGATGCCGACGCCAAGTTCCTTGGGCATGAGAAAAACTCCGGAATTTCTGATCAATAGGTCTTGAAGGAGGCGATCGAGCGGGTCAGCAGCCGCTCGACATCCTTCGGATTGTCGTGTTCGAGGACGTAATGCCTGGCCGGCGTTTTCCTGAGCGCCGCCATCAGCGCCTTCCACGGCACGGTGCCGTGGCCGACATCCGCCCAGCCGTCCTCGTCGGTATTTTCGCCGGCCGGCGCGATATCCTTCACGTGCACGGCCTTGATGCGCTTGCCGTAGCTTTCGATCCAGGCATAGGGATCGCCGCCACCGCGAATGACCCAGGCGACATCGATTTCCCAGGAAAGTTCCGGACCGCCGGCAAGAAGCTGTTCCTGGGGCGTGGAGCCATCGGGAAGCGTCTTGAACTCGAAATCGTGATTGTGCCAGCCGAACGTGTAGCCGGCGTCCTGATACCGTTTGCCGGCTTCCTGCAGCCGGTGGCCGAAAGCGAACCAGCCGGCCGCGTCCGCCGGTCGCTGGTCTGCGGCGAGATGCGGGCAATAGATCGCTTCCACGCCGAGCGTCTTGGCGATCAGCAGTGCCTGCGCCGGTTCCTTTTCCAGAAGGTCGAGGCCGAAATGGCCGGTCGGCATGGTGAGCCCGTTGGCGTCGAGCTCGCCGCGCAGCGCTTTAAGGCCGGCCTCGTCGAGGGTCGCATAGATGCCGCCATAACCTTCGACCTCCGTGTATCCGGCTCGGGCGACGAGTTTCAGGATGTCGGAGAGCGGCGGAAAATTGCGGGCGCAATAGAGCTGGAAACTGAGTTTCGTCATGTGATCCTCCTCGAAAAGAACCTTAACCTGCCTGGCAGGAATAGAGATCGTAGATGCGGAATTGCGGGACCATATCGGTCGATGCGATGGGAGTGAAGGCGACGCGCCGACTTTCGCCGGCAGCAAGATCGAAAGCATTGTCGGAATAGCGGCCGGGAATCTCGCTTTCGATCAGCACGAAAAGCGCCAGTCCCCTTGCCTGCACGAGCAGGTCGAAAGCGCCGTTACCGAGAGGCGACGCGGAGAATTCGATACCGGCCGGTTCGAGTTCCAGCGCCTTGTAGGTGCCTGGGACATAATGCCCCGCGCCGCCGGTGCCGTCCGAGGCGGTGAAGCTCCAGGCGAGGATCGTCTGGTCGGGAATGTCCGCGGCAGGCAAGCTGATCGCCGTCACCGCCGCATCCTGCGTGCAGACGGCTTCGAGACTTCTGAGCGAGGCTCGTCCGCCGTCGAGGGTCAGCAGGGAAAGGTTGATGGTGACGGTGACGTCCGCCAGCGCGTCGTTGACGAGCGAGATGCGGATCTCCTGGCCGTCCTCCGAGGGAATGGCGGCGACCGCGACCGGCTGGAAGAAGCGCCGCGCCATATAGTGCAGCACCTTCCAGCTTCCGCCGTAGTCGAGGCTCGACCAGGAGGCGACCGGCCAGGTGTCGTTGAGCTGCCAATAAAGCGTCCCCATGCAATGGGGTTTCAGCGAGCGCCAGTAGTCGACCGCCGTCTTGATCGCGATCCCCTGCTGCACCTGGCTCAGATAGACGAAATTGGCAAAGTCTTTCGGAAAGCGGAAGTTGCGGAACATCGTACCGGCGATACGTTCATTGCCGCCGGCGTTCTTCTGGTGATGCTCCATCACCGGCGAGGCGATGTTCATCTCCTTGCCTGTCGCATAGGTCCCGATGACCGGCAGCGAGGTGTAGGACTGGAAGCCGAATTCCGAGCAGAAGCGCGGTTTTACCGAGCGATAATCGGCAAACGGCTTGTTCTCGTGCCAGACGGACCAGTAATGCATGTCGCCGGACCCGTCCGCATGCCAGGCGTCGCCATAGTCGAGATAGCCCGAGGCCGGGCTCGACGGCCACCAGATCGCTTGCGGTGCGGCCTTCTTGAATGCCTGTTCGATCGCGCGGTTCAACCGGTCATAGGAGACGAGGTAACGGTCGCGGTTGTCGCGCGATTGCGGGAACCAGTTGAGCGCGCCGACCAGTTCGTTGTCGCCGCACCACAGCACGATCGACGGATGCGAGATCAGCCGGCGGACCTGATAGTCCACCTCGGCTTCGACATTGTCGAGGAAGTCCGAAGTCGAGGGATAGAGATTGCAGGCGAACTGGAAATCCTGCCAGACCATCAGGCCGAGCCGGTCGCAGAGATCGTAGAACCAGTCCGCTTCGTAAAAGCCGCCGCCCCACACGCGGATCATGTTCATGTTCGCTTCGACCGCCGAGCGCAGCAGGTCCTCGGTCTTCTGTCGGCTCGTCAGCGAAAAGAGCGCGTCGGCCGGAATCCAGTTGGCGCCGCGGCAGAAGATTTCGCGCCCGTTGATGCGGAAGGCGAAGCGGCTGCCCGCCTCGTCCGGATCGGTCAGCAGCTCGACGGTGCGAAGCCCGATCTGGCGGGTGATCGTCTCGGTCGGGGTTTCGACGGAGAGCTCGTGCAACGCCTGCTCGCCGCTGCCCGCCGGCCACCAGAGTTTCGGGTTTTCGATATGGAAGACATGCGTAATCGTCGTCTCGCCGGCGCGCACGCCGCAATCGAGCCGGACCCGTTCGTCCCCCAATGAGAAATGGATCGGCACGACGCCCTGCCCTTCGGCGAAAAGCGTCACCGTCACGGTCAGATCGACCGCGCTATCCTCATGTCTCTGGCTGGTGACGACATGCTCGATGCGGGCGGTTTCGAGCTTCTTCAGGGAAATCTCGCCATAGAGACCGAGCGGCGCCAGAGCGATATTCCAGTCCCAGCCGAAATGGCATTGCGGCTTGCGCAGCATGTTGCCGTTCGGGAGCGGCGAGTTGGTGGTCGAATATGGAATATAAAAAGGCTGCCGGGCTTGCCGTTCTGCACCTTCGGCGATGCTGGAACGGAAGAGGATGCGGATCGTGTTCGCCCCGGGCCTCAGCGCCTTCGAGACATCCGGGCGGTAGCGGCGGAAGCAGTTGTCGGCATCGAGCACGGCGACATCGTTGATGAAGACCGTCGCCACCGTATCGAGATAGGTGATGTCGAGATACCAGGAGCCATCGCTGTCATCGAGCGTGAACTGCCGCTCGATGGCCCAGTCCTCATGCGCCACCCATTGCACGACGTCCTCGTTGCGGCCGAAATACTGGTCCGGAATGATGCCGGCGCATTTCAGCGCGCTGTGCACGTCGCCGGGGATCGGCATTTCGGTGCGATGCGTTCCGTCGGCTGAGGAAAGCTGCCATGGGCCGGAGAGGTCGATCGTGGTCATGGGCCAAGTCCCGAGAAGCTATGTCGTGCCGCGTCTGCCCCCCTCTGCCCTGCCGGGCATCTCCCCCACAGGTGGGGAGATCGGCTGGGCGCGTCGTTTTCCCCAAGCAAATACTTTCGTCTCAATGAGGTTCGCTGAATGCGCTCACGGACATTGGGCGGGAAGCCGGTGCCACTTGTGATCTCCCCCCTTGTGGGGGAGATGGCCGGCAGGCCAGAGGGGAGTATCTGGCCTGTAGGCGGTTGGCCTGGGGATATTCCAAGCAAGCGTAACTGGCTTCGACGTAACATTAAATCCGCTCTTCCGTCCCGGCGTCGAACAGCGAGGCCATGGTCATGTCGAAGGAGAGCCTGACCTTGGCGCCGACCGCATAGCGTCTTGCGCCGCCGATGCGCACCGACAGCGTATGGCCGGCATGTTTCAGCCAGAGCAGGTTGTCGGCGCCCATCGGCTCCTCGATATCGACGACCGCCTCGTGCACCTCGCCGCTGGAAATGTCGCCATCCACTTTGATATGCTCCGGCCGCACGCCGAGGATGACCTTGCGGCCGGGGCTAAGCGGCTGCGAAGCGTCGTAGCCGTCGAGCGAGAAGGTGACCCCATTGGTCCTGAAGACGGCACGACCGCCCTCCTCCGTCAATTCGCCCTTGAGGAAATTCATCGACGGCGAACCGATAAAGCCTGCCACGAAACGGTTGTTCGGCCGGTTGTAGATGGTCACCGGATCGTCGAGCTGCTGGATGACGCCGCTCTTCATGATGGCGATGCGGTCGGCAAGCGTCAGCGCCTCGATCTGATCGTGGGTGACATAGATCATCGTGTTCTTCAGCGACTGGTGCAGCCGCTTGATCTCGACACGCAGCTCGGAGCGCAGCTTGGCGTCGAGGTTGGAGAGCGGCTCGTCGAACAGGAAGACGTCCACGTCGCGCACCAGCGCGCGGCCGATCGCGACGCGCTGGCGCTGACCGCCGGAAAGCTCCGCCGGCTTGCGTTTCAAGAGCGGTTCGATCTGCAGGATGCCGGCGGCGCGGGCAACGCGGCGGCCGATCTCCTCTTTCGGCATCTTGGCGACGCGCAGGCCGAAGGAAAGGTTCTTCTCGACCGTCATCTGCGGATAGAGCGCGTATGACTGGAAGACCATGCCGATGCCGCGGTCCTTTGGCTCCTCCCAGGTGACGTTCCTGTCCTTGATGAAGATCTGGCCCTCGGTCGGCTCCAGGAGGCCGGCGATGCAGTTGAGCAGCGTGGACTTGCCGCAGCCCGAAGAGCCGAGCAGGACCAGGAATTCGCCGTCGCGGATGTCGAGGTTCAGGTTCTCCAGCACCTTCACGGAGCCGAAGGAAAGCGACAGCTCGCGGATGGAAACGCTGTTCTGCGCGCGGATGGAAGAAACGGTATCGTGCATCAGGTTCTACCCTTTGACTGCGCCGGCGGCGATGCCGCGGACAAAAAGCCGGCCGGAGACGAAATAGACGATCAGGGGAACGGCGCCGGTCAACAGCGTCGCCGCCATGTTGACGTTGTATTCCTTCACGCCCTGGACCGAATTGACGATGTTGTTGAGCTGCACGGTCATCGGGTAGGTATTCGGCCGGGTGAACACGACGCCGAACAGGAAGTCGTTCCAGATGCCGGTCACCTGCAGGATCATGGCGACCACGAAGATCGGCAGCGACATGGGCAGCATGATCCGGAAATAGACCTGCCAGAACCCTGCCCCGTCGATGCGCGCCGCCTTGAAGAGCTCCTCCGGCAGCGAGACGAAGTAGTTGCGGAAGAGGAGCGTGAGGATCGGCATGCCGAAGATGGAATGCACGAGGATCAGGCCGTAGAGCGTGCCGTAGATGCCGATCTCGCGCAGCACGATGACGATCGGATAGATCATCACCTGATAGGGGATGAAGGCGCCGACGATCAGGATCGTGAAGAACAGTTCCGCGCCCTTGAAGCGCCAGTTGGCGAGTGCGTAGCCGTTCACCGAGGCGATCGCGATCGACACGATCACCGAGGGCACCATGATCCGGACCGAGTTCCAGAAGCCGCGCGAAAGGCCGTCGCAATTAAGCCCCGTGCAGGCGCTCGACCAGGCTTTGACCCAGGGTTCGAAGGTGATTTCCACCGGCGGCGAGAAGATGTTGCCGAGCCGGATTTCGGGCATGCCCTTCAGCGAGGTCACGACCATCACGTAGAGCGGCAGCAGATAGTAGAGTGCTGCGACGATCAGCGCGCCGTAGAGGATGATGTTGCGGGGCGACAATGCCCGGCGCGGCCTTCTGCCCTGCGGGCCGGCTTCGAGCCGGGAGCCGGCGGCGGGGAAGGCGGAAACGGCAACGGTCTTATCCACGCTTGCGCCCTCCGAATTCGAGATAGGCCCACGGCACGATGATGATCGCCACCATCAGCAGCATCATGGTCGAGGCGGCAAAACCCTGGCCGAGATTCTGGGCGAAGAACATGTAGTCGTAGACATATTTGGCGGGTACGTCCGAAGCGATGCCGGGACCGCCGCTCGTCTGCGCCACCACGAGATCGTAGACCCGCACGATGCCGCTGGCGATGATGACGAGCGTGGTGATGAAGACAGGCCGCATCATCGGGATGACGATGAAGAGATAGGTTCTCCACATGGGAATGCCGTCGACCCGTGCCGCCTTCCAGATGTCCTCGTCGATGCCGCGCAACCCGGCAAGCATGAGGCACATGACAAGGCCGGTGCCCTGCCAGAGCGCTGCGAGCAGGATGCCGTAGATGACGATGTCGGCATTGTAGAGCGGATCGAAGGCGAAGCTTGTCCAACCGAGAGAACGGACGACCGACTGGATGCCGAATTCCGGATTGAGGATCCATTGCCAGACGAGGCCGGTGACGATGAAGGACAGTGCGAAGGGATAGAGGAAGATCGTCCGGAACGTGTTCTCGAAGCGGATCTTCTGGTCGAGCAGCGCGGCCAGGATGAAGCCGATCGTCAGGCTGAAGATCAGCGACAGGCTTCCGTAGGTCGCCAGATTCTGGATCGACACGTGCCAGCGCGGCGCCGCCCACAGCCGTTCATACTGTTCCAAGCCGACGAAGTTCAGGCGCGGCAGCAGCCTGGAATTGGTGAAGGAATAGACGACGGTCCAGATCGTACCGCCGAGGAAGATGACCACTGCGGTCAGCATCATCGGGATGGATGCAATCTTCGAATTAAGATTGCGCAACAGCTGGTTGGGTCGGCCGGGCTGAGTGTGCGCCGCCATGGTCAACTCCTCTCATTGTCAATGCCTGCCGCGGCCGGCAAGGCTCCGCCGGCCCCGCGACAGAGCGGAGCCGGTTGTGGATACTTGACGAGCCGGTCAGTCGGCCGCCGCGATGATGTCGACGAACCGCTTCTGGGCGGCATCCGGCGTCATCGAGGCATTGGCGAAGAATTCCGACATCAGGTCTTCGAGCTGCTTCTGCGTGTCCTGCGAGATGAGCTGATCCGTACTGGTGACGACATTGCCCTTCGCGAGAATGTCGAGACCCTTGCGCATGCAGTCGTTGGCGGCTTCGAGATCGACGTCGCCGCGCACCGGCAGCGAGCCCTTCTTGAGGTTGAAGGCGACCTGGGTTTTCGGATTGAGAAGCGTCGAGGCCAGGGCTTCCTGCGCCTTCGACTTTTCTTCGTCGTCGAGCAGCGGGAAATAGAAGGCATCGCCGCCGGTGGAGATGATCTCGTTGACGCCAAGGCCCGGCAGGCAGGTATAGTCCACGCCGGCTTTCTTTCCGGCGAGCTGGAATTCGCCCTGCGCCCAGTCGCCCATGATCTGACCGCCGGCCCGGCCGGTGATCACCATATTGGTCGCCTGGTTCCAGTCCTGCACGTTGGAGCCTTTCGACATGCGGCGGGCATCGTCCGCGGCCTTGAAGACCTTGGCGACGTCGGGCCCGGCAGCGACCTCCTCGTCCTTGTCGCCATAGACCTTCTGATAGACGTCCTTGCCGCCGATGGCGATCATCAGCACGCTGAAGGCGCCCGTCGCCTGCCAGGGCTGGCCGCCCACGGCGAACGGCACGATGCCGGCCTTTTCCAAGGCCGGAGCCGCGGCGACGAATTCATCCCAGTTCTTCGGCACTTCGACGCCCGCCTTCTTGAAGGCGTCGTTCGAGAGCCAGAGCCACTGCCAGGAATGGATGTTGACCGGCACGCAATAGATCTTGCCGTCGATCGTGCAGGAATCCAGAAGGCTGGCGGGCCTGATGATCTCCCGCCACTTCTCCTTCGCTGCAAGGTCGGTGAAATCCCGCATCAGGCCGGCCTGTACCAGTTCCTCGGCCTGGCGGCCGTGGTTGAACTGGGTGGCGCCCATCGGGTCGCCGCCGGTGATGCGGCTGATCATGATCGGACGGGCGGTGCCGCCGGAGCCGGCGATCGCGCCGTCGACCCAGTGATTGCCCGTCGCATCGAACGCCTTTGCGAATTCCGCGACCGCGGCGGCCTCGCCTCCGGACGTCCACCAATGGGTGACTTCGAGATCGGTGGCGTGAGCGGCGCCAAGCGGAAACATTGCAGTTGCGGCCAGAAAAGCCGCCGTCGCACGAATGTTCATGAGTCTCCTCCCTCACTGAAACGTTGCCGTAAAAACGTAGGCCAATCGCGAAGATCGTGCAACCGGTTTTGGCTGAAAAAATTCGAGAGCCGAGAAAATACAACTAATGAGAGAAATCGTGGTCGATCGGGAATTGGTGGATTTTAAGAGGATCTCGAAAATAGCCAAGTTGTCCGCAATTATCGTAGATATATGCATTCCTTGTATTCGCGGACGCACAATCCGTTCTCGCACCTGCGTTGTACAACTTTTGGAGGATGCCCCTTCGCGGTCATCTGAAATTCCGCTCGACATTTTACCTGTATCGTTACAGTAAATGTTATATGGAGACGATATCGGGAGGAATCGCACTGTTTTCAGGCAAGTTTGGGCTCCCTATAGTGACGGCCTGACTCGGGTGGTGTGACGAATGGATGACAGTGGAAGACCAAGGACGGGCGCGATAGTTCAGGGTACGGCTCGTGAGCGTCCCACCTTGAAGACGATCGCCTATGTGACGGGGCTCGGCATCACCACCGTCTCGCGGGCATTGAAGGACGCGCCGGATATCGGCGCGGAAACCAAGGAACGGGTGCGGCTCGTCGCCAACCAGCTCGGCTACCAGCCGAACCGCGCCGGCGTGCGCCTCAGAACCGGCAAGACCAACGTCATCGCCCTCGTGCTCAGCATCGACGAGGAACTGATGGGCTTCACCAGTCAGATGGTGCATGGCATTTCGGAAGTGCTGGTCGGCACGCAATATCACCTCGTGGTGACGCCGCATTCCTTCGAGAAGGACCCGATGGTGCCGGTGCGCTATATCCTCGACACCGGCTCGGCCGACGGCGTGATCATCTCCCGCATCGAGCCCGAAGATCCGCGCGTGCGGCTGATGACGGAACGCAACCTCCCCTTCGCCACGCATGGCCGCACCGGAATGGGCATCGTGCATCCCTATCACGACTACGACAACGAGGCTTATGCCTACCAGGCCGTGCGGAAGCTGGTCGAGAAGGGCCGCCGGCGCATCGCACTGCTCTCCCCACAGAGCCGTTTCTCCTTCTATCTCCACACCCGTATCGGCTTCGAGCGCGGCCTTGCGGATTTCGGTGCGACGGAGGTGCCCATGGGCCGCGTGACGAGCGAAACGCCTCTTGACGAGACCCGCGCCTATGCGGAACGGCTGATGCGCTCGGCGGAGCCGCCGGACGGCATCATCTCGATCAGCGGCTCCGCGACCATCGCGATCGTCGCCGGTCTCGAGGCGGCCGGCAGGAAGCTCGGTGTCGATGTCGATCTGGTGTCGAAGCAGTCGGCCGAATTCCTCAACTGGAT
>Ga0182746_1002810_pt1 | contig 12701 bp, 11 predicted proteins | sample eDN3rd30CBELigOP_FD_128881 | JGI IMG/M metagenome (GOLD analysis project Ga0182746, IMG submission 128881) | Enriched Organic Plus compost microbial communities from Emeryville, California, USA - eDNA 3rd pass 30_C BE-Lig OP (version 2) (version 2) ... | reverse complement strand
GCGCATCCGCCAGGCCATCTCCGAGGCCTCGAGCTCGGTGCGCAGTGCCGCCAGTTCCTTGAGGTCGCCTCCGGACACGAAGGCGCGGTCGCCCCCGCCGGTGATCACCAGGGCTCTGGCGCCGACAGCTCCGTCCAGCGCCTTGTTCAGAGCATCCATGGTGTCCAGCGAGATGGCATTGCGTGCCTGAGGTCTGTCGATCGTGATGACCGCCAGTTCGCCGTCGATTTCGAGGTCGACCATCAAACGTTCTCCAGTTCCGGGATTGGCATTCTCGTTTGATGAGAATAACATCACCGTTGTGCGCGACATCCCCGTTGAGCTGACCAAACGGTACGTCGAAAACGGCTGGTGGCGGCCTGAAACCCTCGGTCAGATGCTGGCCGAGGGTCTGGATGCCAGCCCAGATGTCGGCTTCTACGTACATTCCGCCACGCGTCCGTATCAAGGCACCTTCGGGGAGGTCGAGCACGCCGCCCGGCGGTTGGCCGCCGGGCTGCGTGACCGCGGAGTCGGACCCGGTGATGTCGTGGCCCTCCAGTTGCCGAACTGGATGGAGGCGGCGGTCGCGTTCTGGGCTTCGGCATTCCTCGGCGCGGTGACCGTGCCGATCGTCCACTTCTACGGACGCAAGGAACTCGGTCACATCATGGCCACAGCGAAGCCGAAGGTGTTCATCAGCACCGAGCAGTTCGGCCGGATGAAGTTCGACGCCGATCTGTGTGCCGACGTTCCGATCGTCGGCCTGGTGGGCCGATCGTCGTACACCGACCTGCTGGCCGAAAAGCCGTTGAGTGGCACCCTGGCCGCGGACCCGGCGGCGCCGGCGCTGATCGCGTTCACCTCCGGAACCACCCGTGAGCCCAAGGGCGTCATCCACAGTCACCAGACGCTGGGCTTCGAAACTCGCCAGCTGCTGGAGAACTACCCGCCGGACCGCGGACGTCAGCTCACCGCCACACCGATCGGGCATTTCATCGGCATGCTCGGTGCTTTCCTGATCCCGGTACTCGAAGGAGCCCCGATCGATCTGTGCGACGTCTGGGATCCCGGCAAGGTGCTGGAGCTGATCGAGCGTGATGAGTTGTCGATCGGTGGTGGTCCACCGTATTTCGTGACCAGCCTGATGGACCATCCCGAATTCGACGAACGTCATCTGGCCCGGTTCACGACCGTCGGCCTGGGCGGTTCGACGGTGCCGGCGACGGTGACGCGGAGGCTGGCTGACCTGGGCCTGTTCGTCTTCCGCTCGTATGGCAGTACCGAACATCCGTCGATCACCGGATCGGGTGCAGGCGCTCCTGAGGCCAAGCGGTTGTACACGGACGGCAACGTTCGTCCCGGTGTGGAGATCCGGCTCGGTCCAGACGGAGAGATCTTCAGCCGTGGGCCCGACCTGTGCCTGGGATATACCGACGATGCCCTTACCGCAAAGCATTTCGACGCCGACGGCTGGTATCGCACGGGCGACATCGGCGTGCTCGACGAAGACGGGTACCTGACCATCACCGACCGCACTGCGGATCTGATCATCCGCGGCGGCGAGAACATCAGCGCGCTGGAAGTGGAGGAGGTGCTGCTCGGCCTTCCGGACGTGATCGAGGCGATCGTGGTGGCCGCTCCGGACGCACGCTTGGGGGAGCGGGTGGCCGCCGTGCTGCGGGTGCGCGACGGTGGCGCGATGCCCACTCTCGATCAGGTTCGAGCCCATTTCGAGGCCGGCGGAGTGGCTCGGCAGAAGTGGCCGGAAGAGCTGCATCAGGCCGAGGACTTTCCCCGCACGGCCAGCGGCAAGGTCCAGAAGTTCGTCATCCGTCAACAGATAGCTGCCATCGCCCGGTGAGCAGGCCCTGGGGCCGGCTGGGCATTGCGGCTACTACCAAGTGAGAATATGATTCTCTCGAATTGCAAAGGAGTTTTCCATGGGACAACTGTCGCATAGGGTCGACATTCCGTTTCCGCTCTTCGACGCGGACAACCACCTCTACGAGCCGCCGGAGGCGATGACCAAGTACCTCCCAAAGGAGTACAAGGACATCGTTCAGTACGTCGAGGTGAACGGCCGCACCAAGATTGCGATCGACGGTCACATCAGCAACTACATCCCCAACCCGACGTTCTCGCATGTCGCCAAGCCGGGTGCCTGGGAGGAATACTTCAAGTTCGGCAACCCGGACGGCAAGAGCAAGCGTGAACTGTTCGGTGAGCCGATGAAGTCGATCCCGGCGTTCTTCGAGCCCGAGCCGCGCCTCGCGCTCATGGACGACCTCGGCGTGGACCGCAGCCTCATGTTCCCGACGCTGGCCAGCCTGATCGAGGAGCGGTTGCGCGACAATCCGGTCGCCATCCACGTCATCATCCACTCGCTCAACCAGTGGCTGGACGAGGTTTGGGGCTTCAACTACAAGAACCGGATCTTCACCACCCCGGTGATTACTCTGCCCATCGTCGACAAGGCGATCGAAGAGCTGGAGTGGTGCGTGAAGCGCGGCGCCCGCGCCATCTTGGTCCGCCCGGCTCCGGTACCCGGATTCCGCGGCCCGCGCTCGTTCGCCCTGCCCGAATTCGATCCGTTCTGGGAGCGCTGCGTCGAGTACGACGTATTCGTCGGTATGCACTCCTCCGACAGTGGCTACTCGCGCTACACCTCCGAATGGGACGGCACGGTGCAGGAGATGCTGCCGTTCCAGACCAACGCCATGTCGATCCTCAACGAGTGGCGCCCGATCCAGGATGCCGTGGCCTCCTGGGTTATCCACGGTGCCCTGTTCCGCCACCCGAAGCTCAAGGTCGGCATCGTCGAAGCCGGCTCGAAATGGATGTTCCCGCTGCTGGATTCGATGGCAGAGGTGTACAAGAAGGCCCCCGAGGCCTTCCTGGGCAACCCGATCGAAGAGATCAAGAACCGAATCTATGTCAGCCCGTTCTATGAGGAGGGCATCGACGATCTGATCAACCTGATCGGTGTCGACCAGGTGTTGTACGGCTCCGACTGGCCGCACCCGGAGGGGCTGGCAGAGCCCACCCACTACGTGACGGCGCTCGAGCACCTCGCTGTCGAGGATCAGGCCAAGATCATGGGTGGAAACCTCGGCCGCCTCGTTACCACCTAACGGGTGTCGTCCTGGCAGACCATCCCCGAGATGGTCTTGAGTGCAGCGGACCGGTTCGGCGATGCCGAGGCTGTCGTCGACGGTCCGCTGCGCCTCACCTTCACCGAACTCGTCGAGCGCATCCGGAAAGCCTCCGGTGCGTTCGCCGAGTTCGGCGTCGCAAAAGGGGACCGGGTCGCGGTCTGGGCTCCCAACTCGGCTGAGTGGATCATCGCGGCATTCGGGATCATGGCCGCCGGCGGGGTGCTGGTCCCGGTCAACACCCGGTTCAAGACCGACGAGGCCGCCGACGTGGTGGCGCGCAGTGGCGCGAAGGCGGTGATGGTCCAAAAGGGTTTCCTCGGGCAGGATTTCACTTTCGTCGAGACCGGTCTCGATGTCCCGGCCATCGACCTGAAGTCTGACTTCCTGGCCAGTGGCAAACCTCTCATCCGGGACGTCGCGCCCACCGACATCGCTGATGTCATCTTCACCTCGGGCACCACCGGCAGGCCCAAGGGTGCGATGATGAACCATCGGCAGACACTGCGGGCCTACGAGGAGTGGGCGACGCTGGCGGATCTGCGTGAGGGCGACCGCTATCTGATGATCAACCCGTACTTCCACACCTTCGGGTTGAAAGCTGGGTTGGTGGCGTCCTTCCTGCGCGGTGCGACGATGCTGCCGGTGGCGGTGTTCGATGTCGACAACGTCGTGGAACTCATTGAACGCGAACGCATCACGATGCTGCCGGGCCCGCCCACGTTGTACCACTCACTGCTGGCCGTGGTGGACCGTGGCCGGCTGACCACGCTGCGGGCAGGAGTGACAGGAGCCGCCGACATCCCGGTGGAACTGGTACGTCGCATCCGGGAAGAGCTGCCGTTCCAGACGCTGATGACCGGCTACGGCCTCACCGAGGCCGGCAACGTCACGCTGTCCCGCCCGGGCGACTCGGCCGAAGATGTGGCCACCACCGCCGGGCTGCCCTGTGAGGGGGTCGAGGTCCGCATCGCCGAGGACACCGAGGTGCTGGTGCGCGGATACAACGTGATGCAGGGCTACCTGGATGATCCGGCCGCTACCGCGGAGGCGATCGACGCCGACGGCTGGCTGCACACCGGCGATCTCGGCGAGTTCACCGAGTCCGGTCGGCTGCGGATCGTCGGGCGCAAGAAGGACATGTTCATCGTCGGCGGATTCAACGCCTATCCGGCCGAGATCGAAGGATTCCTGCTCGAGCATCCGGCGATCGCCCAGGTCGCTGTCATAGGCGTCGCTGATGAGCGGATGGGGCAGGTCGGTAAGGCGTTCGTCGTGCGCCGCGACGAACCGGGCATCGCGCCGATCCTCGCCGAAGATCTGATCGCCTGGAGCCGTGAGCGAATGGCCGGCTACAAAGTGCCTCGGTATGTCGAGTTTCTCGACGAACTGCCACTCAACGCCACCGGCAAGGTGATGAAGAACGAGCTTGAGGCGCGGGCAGCGGTGATTCAGGCCAAGTGAACGCACAGCGCGTAAACATCATTTCCGCAGGTAAATAGGCATTTAAGTGCCTGCAGTTGATGATGTACTCTCGGGTCACTACCGCAAACTGATAACGTAATTCTCGTTAAGCAGGCTGCTGAACGGACAGGAGGTCGGCATGCCGTCCCGCAAGCCTTCGTCGCCGGTACTCGATACTAGCGAAGATGACGCGTCGCCGAGCGACGCACTGAAGTTGGCCGAACAGGCCGAAGCAGAGGCCGCAGAGGCCGAGGCCGTGGCGGCCGCCGCGCGCGCCAGGGCCAAAGCCATCCGGTTGCGCAACGAGGCCGCCGCCGAGGCGGCGGCAGATATCCCCGAGGCGCACGAAGATGCCGACGAAGCAGCCGATGAGGAGTCGGCCGGCGATCCCGAGGACACCGCCGAGGTAGTCGAATCCGAGGCCACCGAGATCACCGACACCACCGGGTCAGACGCGGCCACCGAGAGCAAGGTGCCGGGCCGGATGCCACGGGTGCAGGTGTCGAGCCTCTTCTGGAAAGTGCTGGCGAGCTGCCTCACGCTGATCCTCATCGTCGGCCTGCTGGTCCTCAGCGGATTGATGATCTGGCATCACCGCCAGGCCGAGCATCGCGAGAAGCTGACAGCCGAATACACCGCGGCGGCCCGCCAGACGGTCGTGACTTTGATGTCACTGGACTTCAACCACGCCCAGGACGCGGTCAAGAACATTCTCGACAATTCCACCGGCGAGTTCCGGGAGGATTTCGAGGCTCAGTCGAAAGACTTCGTGAAACTCGCCCAGGACGCAAAAGTGGTGACCGAGGCCAACGTCACCGGTGCCGCCGTGGACAGCATGAGCGACGACAAGGCTGTCGTCCTGGTGGCCGTGAATACCAAGGTCACCAACACCACAGGCGCCAACAAGCAGCCGCGGCCGTGGCGGGTGGCCGTGGACTTGGTCCGCGAGGGTGACCAGATCAAGCTGTCGAAAGTCGAGTTCGTGCCGTGAGCCTGGACCAGGAAACCAAAGAGACCGAGATCGATACCGAGGCGGTTGCCGACGCGACCGACGAAGTGCCGGCTGATCCCGAGCTGACGCCTGGGCGGCGGCAGACGCTGACCAAGTTGTGGTTTCCGCTGGCGCTGGCGGTGGCGCTGATCGCGTCGGCTGCACTGGCCGGTTGGTTGTACTTCGCGCAGTACAGGGTGGACCAGCAGACGGGGCCGGCGGCATCGGCGACGGTGCTCAAGGCTGCGAACGACGGCACGGTGGCCCTGCTGAGCTACGCGCCCGACAGTCTCGACCGCGACTTCACTGCCGCCAAGTCGCACCTGACCGGGGACTTTCTGTCCTACTACACGCAGTTCACCGAGGAGATCGTCGCGCCGGCGGCCAAGCAGAAGTCGGTCAAGACCGCGGCGTCAGTGGTGCGCTCGGCTGTTTCGGAGATCCATCCCGATTCAGCGGTCGCGCTGGTCTTCGTCAACCAGGCCACCACCAGCGCCGAGAATCCGAACGGCAGTTTCTCGGCCAGCGCTGTCAAGGTCGGGCTGAGCAAGATCGACGGCAACTGGTTGATCTCATCGTTCGACCCGATCTAGATCTAGCCAGGCCGGCGAGGGAGCATCAGTCCTGCGCGTGGCGCTCGTAGGCCCACCGTTCCAACCAAATCTGCAGCTCGTGTACCGCCAGCGCGGCGATCACTGCGCTGACCAAGGCGAGGACCAGCAGTAACGCACTCATGGCCGGCACCCCGCATTGTCGTTCTGGAGGCGCCCTGGCCGGTGTGGTGAACCAGGAACCGCGTAGTGCGTTACCTGCCTCTGTGCCGGACCGTCGGGTGCGTCCAGGACAGACCGCTTGATGGCCCGATAGCGGTCGCGCTCGGCGGCACACCAGGAGTCTGGCCAGCCTTCGAGCAGATCACCGCTCCGCAGCAACCGGTGCAGGACCGGATGGGTACCAGCGGGCGCCAGCCGTCCGTCGATCACCGCCATCGCCTCGTGCAATGCAAGGGCTTCGTGCCAATCCACCTTCACCTCGGGCGCCAGACTGACGTACTGGTGCCGAACCACGAGCAGGGAGTCGGCGCCCAACGGCCGCAAACGCCACAGCGCGGAACGCAGCGAGGACACCGCCTTCTGCGGCGGGCTGCCCGGCCAGAGCAAGTCGCACACCCAGTTGCGGTGTAGTTCACGGCGCTTCACGGCAGCCAACGCCACCAACCGGCGACATGACGGCGGCAACAGCACGGGCTCCATGTCGCGGTATACCGCGAACTCGCCGAGTACGTTCAGCGTGAATTGCTTGGACACACGTTCATCCTCGAGCCTGGTTTCGCCCCTGACATCAGTAGTGCACTACCTGTATTTGGCGTACGTTTCCGCCACCACGCCGTGGACAATCCGTGACCCGGCGCCCCGATGCGGTGAAATTGCGGTGCGATCTGGCGAGAAAGGGACATACAAGGGTGAACGAGGACAGACCGAGCCCGGTTCAAACCCATCGGCTGAGCCGGATGAGCGGCCGGGATCCGCACGAAGAGCACCGAGTCGCGACTCCGCTGGAATTGTTGTTCGACCTGACGTTTGTGATCGCCTTCGGCGTGGCCGCCTCGCAACTGGCGCATCTGATGGCCGAGGGTCACGTGTCAGCCGGGCTGGCGGGGTTCGGGTTTTCCGCGTTCGCGATCTGGTGGGCGTGGATGAACTTCACCTGGTTCGCCTCTGCCTATGACACCGACGACTGGATCTATCGGGTGATGACGATGCTGCAGATGGTCGGCGTCATCATTCTCGCGATGGGCATACCGCCGGTGTTCGCTTCCATCGAGCACGGCGGGCACGTCGACAACGTGGTGATGGTGGCCGGTTATGTGGTGATGCGAATTGCGTTGGTGGGGCAGTGGTTGCGAGCCGCCGTGCAGGATCCGCCCCGTCGGTCGGCGTGCCTGACCTACGCATGTGCGGTCGTCGTCGCGCAGATCGGGTGGGTTGTGCAGATCTTCGTGCAGACCTCACTGACGGTCTTCTTCGTCACCGCCCTGGTGCTGGTGGTCGTCGAGATCGCCGGACCGATGCTGGCCGAGCGGTGGATGGGCGGCACCCCGTGGCACGCCCACCACGTCGCCGAGCGTTACGGACTGCTCGCCATCATCGCGTTGGGCGAGGGCGTGGTCGGGACGGTGGCCTCGCTGACGGCGGCGGTGGGGGAACACGGCTGGTCCAGCGACGCCATCCTGCTCGTAGCCGCCGGAATCGGGCTCACGTTCGGGATGTGGTGGGTGTATTTCCTCGTGCCGGCCGGCGCCTTGTTGCATGCCCAGCGCACCCTGTCGTTCTGGTACGGGTATCTGCACCTGGCGGTGTTCGCGGCAATCGTGGCCACCGGCGCGGGGTTACACGTGGCGGCCTACTACGTCGACGGTGAATCGAAGCTGGATTCGGTCGGAACGGTGCTGGCCGTGGCGATCCCGGTAGGCGTCTACCTGGTGGCGATGTTCATCATCTACTCATTGCTCGTTAGGGAGCTCGATCTGTTGCATGCGCTGCTGCTGGTGCTGGCCGCAGCAGTGCTCGGGGCCGCTGTGGCGCTGGCGGCGCAGGGAACCTCGATGGCGGTGTGTCTGTTGGTCGTCACCGCGGCACCGGTGGTGGTGGTCGTCGGGTTCGAGGCGGTGGGGCACCGGCACGCCGCCGAGATCGTGGGCCGGCGGTTGGATGCTCACCGTCCGGGGTGAGTTTCAAAACCCTCCAACAACATTCGTTCCTGTTCGGCGGCGAGCAGACGCCGCGTCTTGTGGCGGGTGATCAGGATTCCGATCGTGGCCAGGATCCACACCGCGTACTGCACTGACCAGGCCAGCCGGAACGACGCGAAGGAATAGCTGTCCGTTCCGGACAGGATCAGGCCCATGGCCTGCATGACCAGCAGCGCCGCCAGGAAACCGCCCATGTTCACCATGCCCTGGGCGGTACCGAGCGTGTGGCTCGGGTTGAACGTACGGGCGAAGTCGAAGCCGACCATCGACCCGGGACCACCGACTGAGATGACGACGATGAGCACCACCAACAGCCACACCGGCGCCGGGCCGGGCAGGGCCAGCACGACGGTCCATACCGTGGCGTTGCTGGCGATGATCCAGAGCACCAGATGGGACCTGCGGTGCGGGTGGCGCCCGGTGACCACGCCGATCAGGATCCCGGCCGAGATTGCGGCCACCACCGAGACCGTGAGCAGTGTGCCTGCGGCGGTCTCCGAAAGACCCTGTGCCACCGTCAGATAAGGCACTCCCCACATCAGCGCGAACACGGTCACCGAGAACTGGGTACCCATGTGGGTGAAGAACCCGAGCCTGGTTCCCGGTCGCAGCCAGACGGTCTTGATGCGAGAAAGGGTGGTGTGCAGGGAGATCGGTTCAGGCGTGAGAGCGCAGCCGTGCGGGGTGTTTCGAATGAGGGTCAGCGCCAAGACGATCACCACAAGTCCGAATGCGGCGACCGACAGATAAGCCGGCGTCCAACCTCTGACGGTGAGGATGGCCAGGAACGGTACAGCGGACAGAACCTGACCGAGCTGACCGCAGATGCCCGTCAACTGGGCCACCAAGGGGACGCGCGCCGGCTCGAACCAGTAGGGCACCAGGCGGAGAACCGAGATGAAGGTCAATGCGTCACCGAGGCCGACGACGGCGCGTGCGGCGATCGCGGCAGGCAGCGACTCGCTGAGGGCGAGCACGAGCTGGCCGGTGGTCATCAATGCGGCACCGCAGACGATGAGCACGCGGGAACCGAAGCGGTCCAACAGCAGTCCGGCGGGAACCTGGGCTGCGGCGTAGACGATCACCTGCAAAACGACGAACGTGGACAGTACGCCCGGGCTTGCGGCAAATCTGTCGGCAGCCTGGAGACCCGAGACTCCGAGGGTGGTGCGGTCGAGGACCGCGATGACGTATGCGAGGAGACCGGTGGCCCAAACGATCCAAGGACGCACGCGGGCACCTTTCGTCAAATGTGTTTCGTCGTAACAGAGCTACATGGTCTCTCACCGGAGGTGCCGAAGTGTCCGGAGGCCTTTGTGACGATTGTGAATTACGCCTCCGGGATGGCTTTCTGTTGATTCATCAAGTTGGCTGAAAATGCTCTCTCATGCATTGCTTGAGGGAAGGTGGCCGGTATATCCGCAGATGACCGCGCTATAGATGGAGTGATTCGATGTCGGAGGGCTGTTGTCGAGAATTCGCTCGCAAGATTATCCGGGGGGTAGGGTGTCGGCATGCTTCGCTGTTCAAACCGACGCGGGGGACGTCGGCTTGGTTGAGTACCGTCTCGAAGACCTGGCGCGAATTTCCGGCGTCAGCGCTCGCAATATCCGCGCTTATCGTGAGCGCGGTCTGTTGGACTCGCCGCGGCGCGTCGGGCGCTCGGCGTACTACGGTGACCGCCATCTGGCTCAGTTGACGGCGATCAGCCAGCTACTGGCCAAGGGCTTCAACTCGGCGCACATCGCGGACTTCTTCGCGGCCTTGCGCAGCGGCAAGGACCTCCCGGATGCGTTGGGAATTGAGGCCTCGGACTGGTGCCGGCCCACCACGCTGGTGCTGAGCGTGGACCCGTCCGGCGACGATGTCCGCACACTCGTCGAATTCAGGCTGGTGCACGTTGTCGACGGAACGGTCGAGGTGACCGATCCGGCGTTGATCGCGCTCATCGGCGGCACCGAGGACCATCGTCGCGTCGTCCGCAGTATGGCGCATCTCGCTCGTGCCACCGGTGAGTCGACCGAAAGCCTGGCCGACGCCGCTGCCGCCGCGCTGGCCGAATGCCCCGATGTCGCCACCGATCCCGAGCTGGCCCGCCTGGCCCGGGCGGTGATCTCGGCAGGCGTGAACCGGGCGTTGAGCTCGCGTAGCCGCCGCTGATCAGACAACTGGTCAGCCAATCAGCGCGCGTATGAATTCTGGTAGCCACTGTGGCCAGTGGCGTTGAAGTGAGTAAAGAGGAAACTGTCGTAATCTGAGGCTCGTGTCGATATCGCGACGCGAATTGCTCAAATACGCGGCCGTGGCACCCGCGCTGCTCGGGCTGGGCGCCGGTCTCACTACGCCCGGTTCCGCGGTAGCTGCGCCGCCAGCCGGGGCCGCACCGCTCGGCATCCTGCTCGATTATGCCGCCGGAGTGATCCGTGCGGCAGATATCCGCACGTCGGGAGCCATCGGAGCAATCCGTTACGTGTCCGACCGCAGGCCCGGCGGAGACTGGATGCTCGGCAAGCCGATTCAGTTGCCCGAAGCTCGCGACCTGTACCAGGGCGGCCTGAAGATCGTCTCCTGCTATCAATACGGCAAGCAGGACACGGCCGACTGGCTCGGCGGACAGAATGCCGGCATCCAGCACGCCAAGCGCGGCTGGCAGTTGCACTCCGCCGCGGGTGGTTCGGTCGGGGCGCCGATCTACGCCTCGATCGATGACGATCCGAGCTTCGACCAGTACAAACAGTTGGTGGCACCGTATCTGCGGGGCTGGGAAGCTGTGTTGGGACACCAACGCGTCGGCGTGTACGCCAACTCGAAGACGATCGAATGGGCTGTGCAGGACGGCCTGGGCTCGTACTTCTGGCAGCACAACTGGGGTTCCCCGGGGCGGGTCGCGCACCCGGCAGCTCATCTGCATCAGGTCGAGATCGACAAGCGCAGTGTCGGCGGGATCGGAGTGGACATCAACCACATCCTGAAGCCGCGATACGGTCAGTGGGACTGAATAGTTACCGGCTAGTAAGATATTTCAGCAAACTTTCCGTGCACCCAGCTGAGATTCGCTAGACAGAATCGGGACGATTGTCTGCTGGTTCACCGCCGGTTGACGGCCTCGGATCTGGCCGAAAATTTAGATAACGATTCGATAACAATACTGCCTTGATCTGCGCAGTTGTCCCTACTCGACCGTAACCACCTGCCAACAGGACGTTTGTCCCGAATAGCTTTGGGCGCCACTCGGCGCGGCGTGACGTTACCGGCGGTTACCCATGCGTAGAACTCGCCAGTAACCAATCTGGCCGGAAAAAGCCCCTCCGCTCTTATGACACTCTTAGTACGGCGGGAATGTGAGTGACCCGGACCGAAGGGTTCCGGCGGCACCGCGTTCCTCACCTGATTCGACGCTGAATCGCCGTTGGCCTGTCGCCGGGCAGCCACACCGCCCCAGACACGCAGACAGAGAACCAAGACCGCACGCGACAGCCATACGCGACACCATTCACCGCAGAACCACAGCAGCACCGAGGAGATAGCGCCAGTGACGATCTATGAACACGACCGGGTGTCCGCCGGTCGCAACGACGACTCAGGATCGGTTGGTCGGCAGGCTGACTCCACCCACGCCCTCGTCGATCGGCTGAGCGCCGGCGAGCCCTACGCGGTCGCATTCGGTGGTCAGGGCAGCGCCTGGCTGGAGACCCTCGAAGAGCTGGTGTCCTCGGCCGGTATCGAGGCCGAGCTCGCGACCCTGGCCGGCGAGGCAGAGTTGCTGCTCGAGCCGGTGGCGTCCGAGCTCGTCGTGGTGCGACCGATCGGATTCGAGCCTCTGCAGTGGGTTCGCGCGCTGGCAGCCGAGGAGCCCGTGCCCTCCGGCAAGCAGCTGACGTCGGCCGCGGTGTCGGTGCCGGGCGTCCTGCTCACCCAGATCGCCGCCGGACGCGCTCTGGCGCGCCAGGGCATGGATCTGGTCGCCACTCCGCCGGTGGCCGTCGCCGGGCACTCTCAGGGTGTGCTGGCCGTCGAGGCGCTGGCCGCCAAGGGGACCAAGGACGTGCAGCTGCTGGCGTTGGCGCAGCTCATCGGTGCGGCAGGCACCCTGGTGGCCCGTCGTCGCGGGATCACCGTGCTGGGTGACCGCCCGCCGATGGTGTCGGTGACCAATGCCGAGCCCGAGCGCATCTACGAGCTGCTCGAGGAGTTCTCCTCCGACGTGCGCACCGTGCTGCCCCCCGTGCTGTCCATCCGCAACGGACGCCGCTCGGTCGTCATCACCGGAACCCCCGAGCAGCTGTCGCGCTTCGAGCTGTACTGCACCCAGATCGCCGAGAAGGAAGAGGCCGAGCGCAAGAACAAGCTGCGCGGTGGC
>Ga0182746_1002807_pt1 | contig 12714 bp, 8 predicted proteins | sample eDN3rd30CBELigOP_FD_128881 | JGI IMG/M metagenome (GOLD analysis project Ga0182746, IMG submission 128881) | Enriched Organic Plus compost microbial communities from Emeryville, California, USA - eDNA 3rd pass 30_C BE-Lig OP (version 2) (version 2) ... | reverse complement strand
TCTCAACTCGAAAACCCGCACCATCATTCGTGATGGATTTGACGGCCGTGTCGGAGTGCACGGTAACGCCGGCCGCCAATGTCACACGCAGAATCTCTGCATGGTATTTACCGGGATGCAGTCCGCCTATATCCATGCGGACCGACCCGCCTCGATAGTAGTCGGTGCCCACATACTGACGCTGCTCGGCATACGGAACCGCATAGGATTCGATTCCCAGCGTTTTCTGCAGCTTTTCAGCACTACGGGCCATCGTCTCGTATTGCGCTTTCCCGATGGCGCCGTAAAAGCGGCCGGTCAAACTGAAATCGCAATTCAGGTTTTCGGTGCGAATAAAGTCGTAGATGAATTCGCGTGCGGCCTTGCCTTCGGCTTCGATAGCCATGGCGCGTGCTTCGCCATATTTCCGTACCAGCTCGGCATAGCTCAATCGGATGTTGCCGCTGGTGATGCCGCCATTACGCGATGATGCCCCTTCGCCGGGATTCATCTTGTCCAGCACCACGACGCGGCGGCCTGCACGCGCCAGCGTCAACCCCGCTGTCAACCCAGCGTAGCCGGCGCCCACGATCACGACATCGGCTTGCTTGTCCAACGGCTGTGTCGGCAGCGGCCGGACCGGCGCGGCTTCCCACCAATAGGGAGTGCTCTTGTGGGCGAGAGGGGGCTGTTGCATGGAGGATCTCCTTGTGCAGGATAGGGGGGCTAGAGGAAACGATCGAACTGGACTGCTCCGATGATCCACAGAACCTCGGTCGGAGCATCGCTGGTATTGCGCAGGGAGTGCGGCCTGTTGCTGTCAAAGACGAAGCTGTCACCGGTCTCCAACTCAGAGGCTTCATCATCGACGGTGAGAACCACCTTGCCTGACAGGACGAGGCCGCCTTTCTCTGCCGGATAGCTCAGGGCATGCCCGCCCGATTTACCGCCAGGCTCCAGCCGCAGGATCATGATCTGCAGATTTTGCCGGTCAGACGGCGTGAGAAGTTCTTTGTGCAGCATGCCCAGATCGATGACTGGCCGCTGTGCACGGCGACGCACAAAAGAGGGTTCGCCGGTCTTGAGCGCCTCGTTTTTTGTTTCGCCAAACAATTCCTGCATCGAAATGTTCAACGCTCTGCGCAGTGAGGTCAGCAGCCGCATTGATGGATTCGCGATACCGCGCTCAACCTGACTGATCATTCCCATGGAAACCCCCGAGGCCTGAGCGAGGCTCTCGAGCGACATTCCCTTTTGCTTGCGCAGTTTTCGCAGATTGGCGCCGACATGAAATTCAGCGGCATCCGCATGGTGGGCGGTGTCACGCTGATTTGCGTTTTTCCCGGATGCCGGCATCGAAATCCCCTATTGACAGGAAATGATCGTCTAGCAAGATAATGAAGATATCTATCAGATTTTCAATATATCCTAAATTTTTGCTCGAACGCCATCACTATCACTACAGAGTAGGGGGATTTGTGGCTTCTATACCGGCAAGCAGTACAGCAGCCTCTGAGGCGACGCTCTCGGTGCGCAATCTGACCGTCAGTCTGCCGGTTGGCATGGAGCGCGCCCATGCCGTCGACGACATTTCATTCGATCTATTGAAAGGGCAGATTCTTTGCATCATCGGCGAGTCGGGCTCGGGTAAGTCCGTTACCGCCAATGCCATCATGGGCTTGCTGCCCAAGATCATTCGTGTCTGTGGGGGTTCGATCCGGCTCGGTGATGACGAGATCATTGGTGCCGCGCCCGAGCGCTTACGCGACCTGCGTGGGCGCGTGGTTTCCATGATCTTTCAGGATCCGCTGTCGGCATTGAATCCCTTGATGACGGTAGGCGAGCAGATTACCGAGGCGTTGACAGCTCACGGTGTGGGCACCGCAGACAGCCGCAAGGAGCGCGCCCTCAAACTGTTGACCGAAGTCGGTTTGCCGGACCCGGCCTTGATGTATCACCAGTATCCGTTCCGTCTGTCCGGCGGACAACGGCAACGGGTGATGATCGCGATCGCACTAGCGCTGGAGCCCACTATCCTGATCGCCGACGAGCCGACGACCGCGCTCGATGTGACCACGCAGGCGCAGATTCTGGATCTGATTCGCGATATCCAGCGGCGCAAAGGGATGAGCGTGATGTTCATCACCCATGACTTCGGTGTGGTGGCGGAGATCGCCGATAGCGTGGTGGTGATGGAAAAGGGAAAAATCGTCGAGCAAGGGCCTGCAAGCCGGGTGCTGAAAACTCCAGAGCATCCCTATACACAGCGTTTGATCGCAGCTGTCCCTCATTTGACCGGCACCGACCGCGAGTTGTCGCCGACGACCGACACGCCGATTCTGAAGGTCGAAAATCTGGTCAAGACTTATCGCAGCGGCAGTCGTCTGCTGCGTAGCGAACGAGTCGTCAAGGCCGTCGACGATGTCTCTTTTGAACTGAAACCCGGTCGCACGCTTGGCGTCGTGGGAGAAAGTGGTTCGGGAAAAACTTCGCTTGGACGGCTGTTGATCAAGCTGATGGACAGCGATAGCGGCCGGATCGTCTTTGAGGGCACGGATATCGCTCCGATGAGCGAGGACAAATTCCGTGCGATGCGTCCAAAGATCCAGATGATCTTTCAGGATCCTTTCGCGTCGCTCAATCCGCGCTCGACCATTGCACATATCCTGACCGTCGGGCCGGTCGCGTATGGCATGCCCGTCGCGCAGGCTCGTGAACAGGCCAAAGCGCTGTTGTCGCACGTAGGCCTGGATGCGGGGGCTTTCGAGCGCTATCCGCATGAGTTCTCTGGTGGGCAGCGTCAACGTATCGGCATCGCCCGGGCGTTGATGTTCAAGCCCAAGCTGTTGGTGGCTGATGAGTCTGTCTCGGCGCTCGATGTATCGATTCAGGCGCAAATCCTGATGTTGCTCGATCAAGTGCAGCGCGAGACGGGCGTATCGATGGTGTTTATCACCCATGATTTGCGCGTTGCCAGCCAGATTTGCGACGAAATCATTGTGATGCAGAGGGGCAAGATCGTCGAGATGGGACCACCCTCACAGATCTTTCTCAATCCCCAATCTGCCTATACCCGCGAGCTGGTGGCCGCCATTCCCGGCCAGGAGCCGGGCCAGCGCGAGCTGGTAAATGAAGACTTCAGCGCTAACCATGCCGTATTCCCACGGAGGATCTCCCATGACTGACACAAACACCTCGATGAGCCGTCGTTCCGCACTGAAACTGATGGGGCTCGCCGGTGCGACGGGTTTGTTTGCAACGAATCTGCTGGGCAAACCTGCTTTTGCCCAGACGCCGCCTGCCGCGCCAACAGGCCGAGTCATTGTCGGTCTGTCGCAAGAGCCGACCGTGTTCAATCCGTTGATGCTCAAGATTGAAGTCGATGACGGTCTGCATTTTTCGGTGTTCGATGCCTTGTTCCGCACCATGCCGGATGGTTCGATTGTGCCCAACCTCGCGACAGAAGTGCCCAGCCAGGAAAACGGCGGCCTGTCTGCAGATGGTCTGCAATGGCGAGTGAAGCTGCGCGACGATGTGAAGTGGCATGACGGCACGCCCATGACAGCCGAGGATGTGAAGTTCACACTCGAGCTGATCGTCGATCCGAAATTCCGCAGTTGGCGCACCGCTGGGCACAATCTTGTGCAGGACATTACTGTCGTTTCTCCGACCGAATTGACCTGGAAGATGAAAGAGCCATTCGCGCCGTATATGTCGTTCCTCACGGAGACGTTTATCGTTCCCAAGCATGTGCTGGAGAAAGAGGCTGACAAGAACACCGCTGCGTTCAACCAGGCCCCGATCGGCACCGGCGCGTTCAAATGGGGCCGCCGCGTTGCGGGCGACCACGTCGAGTTGGTCGCTAATACCAACTACCACGGCGAGGGGCCTTACATCGAACAACTGGTATTCAAATACATCCCCGATCTGACGGTGCTGTATACGCAGTTCAAGAGCGGCGATATTGATCTGGTGGGACGTCAATACATCACGCCCGATAACTACGCAGAGGCCAAGACGCTGAAGAACCGCGTTGTTGAATTACAACCGGCGCCCACCGTTGAGCAGATCTATCTGAATCTGGAACGTCCGGTATTCAAGGAGCTCGCCGTTCGCCAGGCGATCTATGCGGCCATCGATAAACAAGCGATCATCGACGCGCTGTACTATGGCTTGCCCGAACCCGTCGAGTCTTATATGCCGCGTGGCTCGGTCTACTACAACCATGATTTGCCCAAGCACGAATTCAGTCTCGATAAAGCACGCAAGCTGCTCGACGATGCGGGCTGGGTCAAAGGCTCGGATGGCATTCGTGCCAAGAACGGCGTACGGCTCGCCTTCAGTTGCTCCACCACATCGGGCAATCACTTGCGCGAGCAACTGCAGCAGTTCGTCCAGCAGACCATGAAGGAAATCGGCATCGAGATGAAGATCTCGAATCTGCCGGCGGCCGTGATCTGGGGCGATTTCTGGACGCTGTCGCAATATGACTCGGTCGTCGTGGGCATCAATTATCTAGTGGGCGCCGATCCCGATGTATTCAACCGATTCCATACGGGCGCGATTCGCGCCAAGGGCGGGCGCGGCTCCAACACGGCGCAATACAGTAATCCACGCGTAGACAAATTGCTGGAAGAGGGCGCCCGCACCTTTGATCAGAAGCGTCGCGTTGAGATCTACAAGGAGATCCAGGCTCAGGTGCGTGCCGATCTGCCTTTTCTGCCGCTCTTCTCCGAAAACGTGATTCGGGGGCGGAAATCCGACATCCAGGGTACGGCCAGCAATAGCAATACGCGTACCGAGTCCTGGCATGCGGCGGGGTGGTTTCGCACGGCTTGATGAGGGCCCAGGTAGTGCGTCTTTTGTAATCCGTCGTGAGGGATGAATGGCCGGATTTCTGCTTAATCGTTTGTGGCAAAGCATCATTTTGCTGCTGATCGTGTCGATCATCGGCTTTGCGGTGCTGAATATGATCCCCGGTGGCCCGCTGTCGCAATTCGCGCTGGATGCGAGTATGACGCAGGCGGATATCGATCGCCTGACGCGCCAGCTGGGCCTGGATCAGCCTTTGCCGCTGCGGTATCTCGATTGGGCTTGGCAGATGCTGCAGGGCGACTGGGGACGGTCTTATCGTGACGGCACGCCAGTCCTGCAAGTCATCGCGCGCCATTTACCCGCGACGCTGTTATTGATGGGAACGTCGACAGCCATTTCCATTGCCATTGGCACATGGATCGGTATCCGCGGGGCGACGCATCGCTATTCGGGCTTTGATTATGTCGCCACCATCGGCGCCATGGTGGCATTGTCGATTCCGACCTTTTGGTTTGGCTTGGTGGGGATCTACATTTTTTCGCTGAAACTCGGGTGGGTGCCCGCGGGCAATATGTACACCATCGGGGATCAATCGTGGCTGAATTACCTGCATCACCTGGTGTTGCCGAGCCTGGTGCTGTCGCTGGTGCATGTCGCTACCTGGAGCCGCTACATGCGATCGGCCACGTTGGACGTGATCAATCAGGACTTCATTAAAACCGCTAGGGCCAAGGGAGTGCCCGAGCGCCCCGTTCTGATGAAGCATGTGGTGGGCAATGCCTTGCTTCCCATGATCACATTGGCGGGGATGCAACTGCCCACGATTTTGGGAGGGGCGTTGGTGACCGAGACGGTGTTCACCTGGCCCGGCATGGGGCGCTTGTTTCTCGATAGTCTCGGTTATAGCGATTATCCGGTGATCATGGGGCTGCTGATGCTGTCTGCCTTTTTGACCCTGCTGGGAAACCTCATTGCCGACATTATTGTGGCGACGGTTGATCCGCGCATTCGACTTAGCTGAACCCATCCGCTCAGGACTTGTCATGACTACTATCGCCGTCCCCTCAGACCGCAACCATTGGTGGCAGAGCCGAGCTGTGCGCCGGTTCGTCCGTCACCGGCTGGCGTTGGTGGGCATAGTGATGATTACGGTGTTGGTATTGGCCTGCATCGTGGGGCCGTGGCTACTGCCATACGACTCGCTCTATGTCGATCTGCGCGCACGTTTTGCGCCGCCTTTTTCGGGGCTGCATTTTCTGGGCACTGACCCTCTGGGGCGCGACCAGACGGCCCGTTTGTTAGAGGCGGGGCGGATCTCGCTGCTGGTGGGATTCTCCGCGATGGTGTTGTCTACGATTATCGGCACGGCGGTGGGCGTGATCGCCGGTTATCGTGGCGGCAGGGTAGGCGCTGCACTGATGCGGATGGTCGATGCTTTTCTGGCCTTCCCCTCGATTTTTCTCGTGCTGGCGCTCGCCGCGTTGTTAAAGCCCAGCCCGACCATGATCACGGTGATCATTGCGATCACCAGTTGGATGGAGGTAGCGCGTATTGTCGAAGCCGAGGTGCGTTCGCTGCGCGAGCGGGAATTCGTGCAGGCGGGGCGGATGCTGGGTTTGAGCGGTACTCACATCATGTTTCGCGAGATCCTGCCCAATGTCGTGGGGCCGATTATCGTGGCCGCGACGCTCACCGTGGCGCGTGCGATCTTGCTGGAAGCCTATGTCAGCTTTCTCGGCTATGGGATCCAGCCGCCATTGCCGAGCTGGGGCAACATGCTGAACGGTGCGCAGCAGTATCTGGCCAGTGCGCCTTGGTTGGCCATCGTGCCGGGCATAATGATCACGATGGCGGTTACCAGTTTCAACTTCATCGGCGACGGATTGCGCGATGCACTCGACGTGCGCAACGATCACATGTGAATATGGCCAATTGCCACTGCTATTGACCCGACGCCGGAGCCGTCGAAGAGTCCGTGGACGCAGGTTTTGCCGGTTGGGTTGTAGTTGGGGAGGTCGTTTGCTCCGGTGCTGTTTTGATTGGCGTAACAGGCAGGCCCGGTTTCTCTATCTGCTGCTTCGCAGCGGCATCAGCCGCTTTCGGATTCTGTCCCGGCGTCGTGCCCGAGTCGATCGCAGCTTTTGCTGAGGTCAGATTCTGTTCCAATTGTTGAAAAAAACCCTCGTAGAACACGCCGCGCGATATCGTTTCGCTGGAGGTTTTCACCAAGGAATCGTCGCTGGCCCCCAACGGCATGGACACCGACCCCAACACGCTCAGACCCACGCTGGCCGAATTGCTCGACCGCTTCATCGTATACAGCTCACGCAGCGCGTTGGCGTAGACCGTGGCCTCGTTCGGGCCGCTCGTTGTGCAATTGACGTTGAATAGAATCTGTCCGTGCTGATTATCGTTTTCCTGATCCTGGTAGTTTTTGTGGCCGCTGACCTGATTGGGTTCAGCCTTGTCGATGATATATCCCTGGCCCAGCAACGCGCGCCGTCCGGCTTCGCAGGCAGCCTGGCTGGACGTGGCTGCAAAGCGATGGGAATAGGTGCTTTCCTGCGTAAAGGAATCGCGCTCGTCTATGGTCGGAGTGGGCGCGCAAGCGGTCAACAACACGACAGAGGCCAGCAAGCCCGCCCGCCCGGCGAGTGACGAATACTGGGGCGCAGTGGGACGGATAGGCGGTAAACGCATAGCGGTAAAGCCTTGGTAGTGACAAGGATTCATTATTTCCGATCAATGGGCCCGCGCCTACGTCCAAACGTGTACATGTCGCTATATTTGTTACCAATGCCGAGGTCTGAGAAAAAGCTGCAAGCTGGGAATCCAACATGCGCTCAAGTCCGGATTGGTGCGGTTCACTTGGCCGTTGACGGCGATGCTGCCACCGACATGTTCCGTACAGAGGATCGCGTTTGTTCGCCTCGCCGCTGAGCGAATCAGACCAGTCCTGCGCTCTTTTGGGCGGGGGTCTATCTTGCGTGCGCTGTTTGACGGGTGTATGCCGCAATGCCAGCAGGGGCAACGTGCTGGCGTTGCTATTATTCTCTACAACTCAAAACCGCACCAAAATACCCGTCCGACAATACGGTCGTCGGGTTCGATTGGGATATCGGGGTAGTCATCCGAGTGCGTGGCGTTGTGCGATCTCGCGTACCAGACGCCTTTGTGTTTGACCAATTGCTTGACGTACAGCTGGCCACGGAGCCACAGGACGTACACCTTTTTGGATATAGGGTCAGTCTTCTTTTGATTTGCCAGCACGACAGCGCCATCGACAATGTGCAGATCCGACATGGATGCGCCATCAACATGAAAGGCGAGGGTGTCCTCGGGGCTGGCGTCGTGCTTTGCCAGCCAGTCGCGGCGGAACATCAATGTCTTTGCGACATCGTCCGAAAAAACGAGCTTGCCTTTCCCGGCCGAGGCCCTGGCATTGACGAAACGGATCGGTGTGTGATCGTCTGCGACAACGGGTGGTGGAACAACGTGCTTGGGTTTTGTGCCGTCAAACAACCATTTGGCATTCACGCGCATCAGGGGCGCGATTTTCATGCAGGTATCCATATCCGCACCGTTGGAACCGTCAAACCAGAACGTGGCAGCCGCGGACGTCATGCCTGCTGTCTTCCACAAATCGGTTTTTGTCAGGCGCGGCGCGCCCTCCGCTTTGCGGCGGTGGTTTTCCTCATTGAAGGCGGTTTGAATGCGGTCTTTGAACAGCAACATCTTAGTAGGCTAAACAAATTCAATCTTAGTTGGCTGTGATTTGGTTGCTTATGTATTATTAGTCAACTAAAATTTAAACATGAATGAGCAAAAGACTGATGGTGACTTAATTGACGCGCTGGGCGGCACCAGTGAAGTTGCGCGTCTGTGCGACCTGACAACGGGGGCCGTGTCTCAATGGCGGACAAACGGGATCCCCCGAGCATGGAAGAAATTCCTGAGGTTGGCAAAGCCCCGTATTTTCAAGGCGTGGGAGCGGTCGCGTTAGCGACCGTCCCTGATTGGGCTTGGGCGCAGCGCAAGGCCGGATCGGTCCGGTTTGAGTTGTGCTCTGGATGAATGTCCAGTCGTTTTCGGGAATGCAGCTAGTATCGCGCTGGGTGGCTTTTACTGATGTGGAAGCCTTCCTCGTTCGCGATTTCCGAGCCGCCCTATGGACATTGATCCGATTTTTGCAAATACGTCGTCAACCCTGACCCCCGCTGATCTTTACCACTGCCCAAACAAGGAGAAGGCCGGTGGAGACATTTTTCGTGCCATCGATAGTGGTGACATACGTGCTGTTCGCGCGATGTTGGATGACCCGCATGTTGATCTGAACGTTGAGAACGACAGTGCGCAGAATCCGCTTCACTACGCCGTTTCCATCGGCAACAACGAAGCGGCGCTGGCGTTGATCGAAAAATGCGGCGGTGATCACAACTTCGTCAACGCGTGCGACAGGTATGGCTATACGCCGCTCATGCGAGCGTCGGAGAACAACAATATCGCGCTGATGGTGGCCTTGATTCGTGTCAGAGCCGCAATCATCAATGGCCATGACGTGAACTGCTCGCCTTCGATGCTCACCGCGAAAAGAACGGCCATTTCCAAGGCGTTCATCTTGCAGGATGCAAAGGGCAATGTCTTCGCGGCTTTGTTGATCGCCGCGACACGTGGAAATATCTCGGCGGCCAAGTCATTTATCGCTTCGGGAGCGGACTCGTCTGCTGCGCTTTGTTCTGTCGCGATATGCGGCGGCCTCCACGAGGCAGCTACCTTGGTCGCGGCAGGGGCGGATCCCTCTCATGCCTTGATGACGTCCGCTTCCGGTTCGTTGGATAGCGCCAAAAATCGAGCGAAAGCTGTGCAGATGTTGCTGTCCGTCGGTGCAGATCTGTCCACGGCATTAGCTTATGCTGTGGCGGCCAATCAAATCGTCGCGGTACGCATACTGCTATTTTTGGGCGCAGATGGCGCACATGCTTTGGTATCCGCCGTGCAAGACCGCGACGCAAAGGGCACGGCACTATTGATCGACGCGGGAGCAGACGCCTCGACGGCACTGGAACGCTTTGCCGAACTTAACGATGTTGAATCGTTGAAATTCATGGTTGCTGAGCGCGCCGATGTTCGCACCGCATTGAAAACTCTGGCTGCCAACGACCGCGCCAGTGCCGTCAAAGCGTTGCTGGCCGTGGCAGGGAAAAGCGCGGCTGCGGTTTTGACGAGCGTCGTCGAGGGCCGCAACAAGGCGGCAGTAACGGCGCTGATCAGTGCCGGGGCGCCGACGTACGACGTAATGTTGGCATTTGCACAGCGGTGCGATATCGCGGCGTTGCGGCTGTTGATTGCATCGGATGCAGATCCCTCAGAGCTGTTGATGCACAATCTAAAGGCAGGGAAACTGTTGAACGCGGCCATATTATTGGCCAGTGGCGCAGATGCATCCCTGGCGCTGCAGCGGGCAGAGTCAAATGACAGCGTAGCATTAGCAGAGACATTGACGGCGGTACGCTCGGAAGTCTCTCTGGTGTTGAATGAGGTCGGTGTACCTGACAATACGGCGGTGGTGGCAAAACTGCTCGCCATCAGAGAGCCGCGCCTCTCCTTGCAACGGGCGTCGCATCAGTCCGCAGGTGTAGCGTTACGGGATCTGCAGGCGCTGGTTCGTAATACCACGGTCGGCGCTACTGCTCTGGGATTCGCTCTGTACGGCGGCGATTGGAAAAATATCAAGTCCCTGAGCCAGGGATTCCCTGAGGCGGCACGTATGACACTGGCGTTGGCCCTGGAGGAGCGCGATGCTACCGCAGCGCAACTGTTGATTGCCGCGGGAGTCGGCTATTCAGCACTGTTTCGCGCAGCTGCCGAGCGCGGCGACGTTGCCACGCTGGCGTTCTTGATCAACGCGGGCGTTGACAGACCTCGTGCACTGAAACTGCTCATCGCCGAGGAACTGGCGCATTTGGCAAAAGCGTTGATCCAGAATGAGGGCGTCGACTATTTTGATGTTCTGAAAGAGTTGACCGAATCCGGAATGCCAGGCGCATTGAAATGGTTTATTCCAGATATGGTCGATGGCAGCGATGCGTTGATCTGATCATGATGGGCGCAGAGGTGTCGGTGGCACTCATGTATGCCTTGAAAAGCGGGCAGGCGAAAGCGGCTGATGCCCTGGTTGATACCGGGGCAGACTATGTCGATGCACTGGTGCAGGCAACTGGTCGGGGGGATCTCAGAGTTGCCGTTCTCTGCATGCAAAAAGGCGCCAATCAGGCGGCAGCATTACGAATCGCCGCAGTAAACAGTCAGCCCAGCGCAGCGAGAGTACTGGTGGTCGGCGGCGCAGATATACGCCTTGCTTTGTCAGGGACAGCTGCCCACGATGGACTGACTGCGGTGACAACGATGCTTGCCGCTGGGGTCGATATGCCGCTGCTGTTGCTGCATGCCGCCGTGTCAGGCTGGCCTGATGCCGTGCAGGCGTTGATTACCCGGGGCGCCGATTTATCGGTGGCATTGGCATATGCGATCGACGACGGCTCTCAGGCGGCAATACGCGCATTGCTGCTGCTGGGGGCGGACGGCACCACTGCGCTGATATCCGCGATTGACAACGGAAAATACAAAGAAGCGCAATCATTGTTGCAGGCAGGACTGGATCCGTTGGTAGTGGTTAAACAGGCTGTGGAGCGTGGTCTGCTGAATGTCGTTCAATGGTTGGTGAATGAGACAACCGACGTATCTGCCGTCATGAGAAAGCTCGCCCAATCCGGCGATATTCGAGCGATCAAATTGTGGTCCGATGCTGGCGGAGACACATATATGGTGGAGCTGCTTCTGGAGCTTGCCAAAGCAGGCAATGTCCCGGCGGTAAAGTCATTGATCGACGCGGGACAGAACTCTGTGATTGCCCTCACCGACACCGTGATAAAGAAAGATCTCCGGACGGCGGCCATGTTGATCGCTGCAGGAGCAGATATATCGGGTGTGTTGAGATCAACGCCAAAAAGGCGTTTGGACGAGAGAAAAGCTTTTATTGAGGCTGCGAAACGAGAGATGACGGTTTTGTCCCTGGGCATGGCTACAGCCCTCACAGCACGGGACGCCAACAGTCTGCTTTTGATAAAACCCAGCGATAGAGGCACGAGGGGGGGATCACACGACGCGACGGTTATGGTTACCCGTGGAGCCAGGCTGGTGGACGCGTACGAGGCCGTCATGCGGACCGCGCAACCCGGTGATCAGTATTGGCGTGAGATGCTGAGTGCCGCGGGTGTCGATGCTGCAGCGGCGTTGGGCATCGCGATTTCCAAGGGACACATCGTCGCCGTCAGAGAGCTGGTTTCATTGGGCATCGATCCGACTGTCGCCATGAAGGACGCAGTGACCGGCGAATACATGGCCCATCCCGCCGTATTCCGCCTGTTCGGCGCGGATCTCTCCGCTGTGCTCATGCATGCAGCGGCCATCAGCAACCAATATGCAGTAGAGCAGTTGATTGGCATGGGCGTGGATGCTGCGGCTGCGATAAGACATGCCGATGAGCGCGGCGACTGGAAGGCGCTGAATCTATTGACGTCCGCTTCCGCCGCACAAAAATCCCGCCATTGAAACCCTCGGAAATCGTCAATTGGGCGACGGGCATCAGCGTGGTCTCGAGGAAAGACCTGTATTCCCATGCGCCCAATGAAGAGCGCCCCAACTCGAGATGAGTCTGGGGCGCTCCTACCAAGTTTCGTACGCATTGGGTATCAGAACACTTGGTGAGTTCAATGTAGCGCTGCGATTTTGCGGATGCAAGCCCTAAATTGTTTCCAGCACGGTGAAATCTTGGCATAAAGGCAACACCGCCGTGTGGCCGGGTTCCAGCTCGGCACAGCGGGACGGCATGCTATCGTAGCCCCCCGGTTTTGCACATCT
>Ga0182746_1002805_pt1 | contig 12725 bp, 8 predicted proteins | sample eDN3rd30CBELigOP_FD_128881 | JGI IMG/M metagenome (GOLD analysis project Ga0182746, IMG submission 128881) | Enriched Organic Plus compost microbial communities from Emeryville, California, USA - eDNA 3rd pass 30_C BE-Lig OP (version 2) (version 2) ... | reverse complement strand
CGTGATGATGATCGCACTCCCAGCGACGGCGGATCATTCATGAATGCGTTGACGCCGGCGACCCGGCGCAGCTGCGGCGCAAGCTGGGCCGTCATATCCTGCTGCCGGCGGTTGCGCGCGTCCCAGTCGACCAGACGGCCAACGGCGATGAACTGCGAGACCTCCGGAAAGCCCACGATCACCAGCCGCGAGGCCACCTCGGGAAACTGGGCGATCCGGTCGGCAATCTGATTGGCATAGCGGCTGGTATAGTTGAGCGTCGCGCCTTCCGGCGCTTCGCCGCGCACCTGGATGACGCCGCGATCCTCCAGCGGCGCCAGTTCAGACCGCAGGCTGTAGAAGAACACCCCGCTCAGCGCGGCAACGCCCGCCGCCAGCAGCAGGATGAGATACCGGATGCGCAGCGACGCTGCCACCGCACGGCGATATCCGTTTTCGAATGCCGTGAAGCCGCGCTCAATCGCCGTGAAGAACCGGCCATGCTGTGTGTGCTTCAACAGCCGCGAACACATCATCGGCGTCAGCGTCAACGCGACAAAGCCTGAAATGATCACTGCGCTGGCGAGCGTCAGGGCGAATTCAAGGAACAGACGGCCGGTACGGCCCGGCGCAAACGCCACCGGCGCATAGACCGCGGCCAGCGTCATCGTCATGGCGATGACGGCGAAGCCGATCTCCCTGATGCCGGCGATGGCCGCCGGGATCGGCTTCACGCCCTCCTCGATGTGCCGGTAGATGTTTTCCAATACGACGATCGCGTCATCGACCACCAGGCCGATGGCCAGCACCATGGCCAGCAGCGTCAGCGTGTTGATGCTGAAGCCGAGCGCATACATCAGCGCACAGGTCGCGATCAGCGAGATCGGAATGGTGACGATCGGGATGACCGATGCGCGCACCGAGCGCAGGAAGAAGACGATCACCAGCACCACGAGCAGGATAGCTTCGACAATGGTGTGGAACACCGCGTCGATCGACCGGTCGATGAAGACCGAACTGTCGTTGCCGATCTCCACCGTCATGCCCGGCGGCAGCGTATGCCGGATGTCCGGCAGCACGGCATTCACCTCCTTGGACACGTCCAGCGGATTGGCGACCGCCTGTTTGATGATGCCGACAATCAGCGCCGGGCCGCCGTTATAGGATGTCGCACGGCGCTCATCCGCCGCGCCAAGCTCGGCACGGGCCACCTCGCCGAGCTTGACCTGGTGGCTGCCCGAGCGCTTCACGACGATGTTGGAGAACTGCTCGGGAGTCGTCAGGCCGGTGCGCGAGAGCACGGTGAACTCGCGGTCGTTGCTCTCGATGCGGCCGGACGGCAATTCGACATTCTGCGCCCGCAGTGAGTTCTCGATATCCTGAACCGTCAGGTTGAACGCAGCCAGCCGTTCACGGTCGACCCAGATGCGCATCGCATAACGGCGCTCGCCGAAGATCGTGACATCCGCCACGCCCGACAGGTTCTTCAGCCGGTCGATCACATAGCGATCGACAAAGTCCGTGATCTCAAGCGGAGACATCTTGTCGCTGCGGAACACGAGAAAGAGAATCGGCTGGGCGTCGGCCTCGACTTTCGCAATCGTCGGCTCGTCGATTTCATCGGGGAGCCGACGGCGGACCCGGCTGACGCGGTCGCGCACGTCGCTCGCCGCAACGTCCTGATCGATGCCGAGCCGGAAGCGGACGGTGATGCGGCTGTTTTCCGAACGGCTGCTCGACTCCAGCACGTCGATGCCTTCGATGCCGGCGATCGATCCTTCGAGGATCTGCGTCACCTGGCTTTCCATGATCGTCGCAGACGCGCCTGGATAGGTCGTCGACACCGAAACCGTCGGCTCGTCGATGTTGGGATATTCGCGCACCGACAGGCGCTGGAACGACACCACGCCGACCAGAATGAGCACCAGGCTCAGCACGGTGGCGAACACCGGCCGGCGGATGCAGAACTCAAACATGTTCATGGCGTCAGCCCCGGGCGCGTGTCTCGGAGGACACGACCTCGACGGCGGCGCCGTCACGCAGCCGCTGCTGTCCGGCCGTCACCACGGTGGCCTCCGGAGCCAGGCCATCGATGATCTCGACCTGCCCGGCCTTGCGCTCGCCCAGCTTCACCTTGCTCTCGATGGCCCGGCCGTTCTCGACGCGATAGACGAAGGAATCGCTGCCGCGCGGAATGATCGCGCTTTCGGGGATCAGCAGGACAGTCTGCTCCTCCGGTTCCTGGATGGTGATGCGCGCAAACAGTCCCGGCCGCAGCAGGCGATTGGGATTTTCCAGCCGGGCACGGATCTGCAGCGCACGGCCGTTCACATCGACCATCGGATCGATGGCATAGATGGTGCCGGTGAACTTGCGATTGGGCAGCGCGTCGAGCACGACTTCAATCGATTGATTGATGCTGACATCGCCGAGGAAACGCTCCGGCACTTTGAAGTCGACTTTCAGCGCGTCGATCTTCTCCAGATTGACGAGCGGTGCGCCGATCGTGATGTAGGCGCCGACCGACGCCTTGCGAAGCCCGACAACACCGTCAAACGGCGCGCGGAGGCTGTGCTTGTCGAGCCGGACCCGCGCCAGCTCCACCGCGGCCTTGGCGCTTTCGAATGCGGCGATGGCTTCGTCGCGGCTGCGTTCCGTCACGTTGCCGGTCTTGGCCAGCGCATTGGCGCGTTCATGGTTTGCCTTGGCGAGATTATAGGCAGCTTCGCTTTCGGCGAGTTCTCCACGGGCCAGCGCGTCGTCGAGCCTGATGAGAACATCGCCGGCCTTGACCGCCTCGCCTTCCCTGAAAGCGATCTGGGAGAGCCGGCCCGCCACCTCCGGCGCGATCATCACCGTCTCATCCGACTGCAGGCTGCCGACGGCGCGGATGCTCGGAGCACTGCGGACCGCGCGTGCGACAATGGTTTCGACCGGAATGCTCTGCGCTCCACTGCGCACGCCGGTTTTGGTCTCACCGGCCTTCTGCGCATGGACAATGCCGACAGGATCAACAGGCGTACCCACCACGCTGGCGAAGACCGCGACCGCAACTGCGGCGGGGGCGCCGACGACCAGCAATGACTTCCGCATGTCAGGCACCCACCTCATGGAGATCCGTCGAACCGCTGCAGTGCAATATGCCCTGATTGTGGTATTTATCCGCATTAAATTTTGGTCATACGATAGCGGCGGGTCGCTCTGCAGGCGTCGCTATGCTGGCCCTGATTGCACATAGCGGGCCAGTCGCTCGACACCCGGCACACGCTCGCCCACCACCCGATTCCGGCCACCCGATTTGGCCTGGTAGAGCCGCTGATCCGCCGTTGCAAACAGCGTATCATAATCTCCCGCATCCTGAGGAGCCGTTGCCAGTCCAATACTCGCGGTCACCGGCGGAACGGTCGGGCTCTCCGCTTTCCGCAGATCGGTGCAGATGCGGTCTGCAAGCTCCAGCGCAGAACCCAATTCCAGCCCCACGCAGATCACGACAAATTCCTCCCCTCCGAACCGGAAGACGAGGTCGGTGGGAGAGACCGTCGCGAGAATGCTTGCGGCAATCCGCCGCAGAACAACGTCACCCGCAGCATGCCCAAAGCGATCGTTGAAGGCCTTGAAGTGATCGATATCGATCAACAGCAGGCTGACCGGATGCGCCGCGGAGATCGCGCCTTCCACGGCGCGCCGCCCCTGGGTCTCCAGCCGCCCGCGATCGAGCGTTCCGGTCAGGGCGTCACGCCCGGTCTGCGCCAGCAGATCCTCGTAGCGCTCGCGGTAGGTCAGCACATCGAAGACATCCGAGATACGCGGCGCATGGTGCCAGTCCGCCTCCGAGCGTTCCGCCCAGCGCAGATAAGCGCCCAACAGCGCCACATAGACGACGACCGCAATCATCTTTGCGATCCAGCCCCCGAAGAAGACCGGCCAGTCCGCGCCGGTGAGCACGTGAAGGCCGGCGAAGAAGGCGAGCTGATCGAAGCTGAGAACGACAGTTCCGGCCAGAAGCAGCCGCGCGAAGATGTGGTTGCCGAGCCAGGCGCGGGAGCGCTCGTAGAGCAGGATGATGAGGATGCAGTCGACAAACAGGACCGCGGTGCCCCAGAGCATGAGGGCGCCCATCTCGTCGAGGAAACCGAAGTCCGCGCCCGGCCCGGCCGTCAGCGCCGCCGGCACATGATTGCGCATCACGACGGCGAGCACGATGAGCAGAAGGTTGCCGATCAGCAGGCCATAGATCGGCTGACGCACCACCACGGCGTCCTCCCGGATGTAGACCAGGAGCAGCAGCATCAGCTTGCCGGTGAACAGCACCGTCGAGCCCGGCGACGTCACGATGCCGCCCGGCAACGGCACATAGAGGATGCTGGCGAGATAGGTCTCGAGGAAGTGCATCACCCCGAGCGCACAGAAAAACGCACCGATGCCGAGGCGGCGGCGGCTGCGAAATAAGGCCGCCAGCAGAACAAAATACACCAGCGCATCCGCCAGGAGCAGAAGAGCGTTCTGTATTTCAGCCATCGTTCAGCGCCGCCGTGATGCCCGGCGCCCGTCCCGCCCCGGGCACATTGCGTAATCCATAATCCTATCCCGGCAGGGTTAAAAGTCGGTAGAGAGCAAACGACATCCCTGCCCTGAGCAACGTTCGCCCGGCAGATAAACAAAGCCCCGCATCGGCGATGCGGGGCTTGCGCTATCTCAAAGATTGGACGCTTTGTTTAGGCCTGCTGGACGGCCGACAGGACCCATGGCCGGCCGCGGTCTCGGACGAAGGTCCACACCTCTGTCGCCTGCGTCGGTTCGGCACTTCCCTCCACCACGCGGCCGGTGGCCTTCTCGATCATCTGGTCGATCAGCGAGAAGCGCATCGCCACGGTGGCGTATTCCGTCGAGCCCTCGCGCCACGCTTCCGCAAGGTCACCCTGCAGCAGCTTGACGTCGGAGATGCGGTTGACGACGCCGCTGCTCGCATGATCGGCCAGGTCCTCCTCGAAATAGGAGGCCATTTCCGGCGTCACACGCTGGCGCACCGCCGCAATGTCTTCGTTGCTGTAAGCAGCCTGGATCTCGCCCAGCAGCCGCTCAAAGGTGTCGAAGTCCGCCGGCGTCAGCTCGATATTGCCGTTGGCCGCAGACGGAGCCGCGCCTCCACCGGAGGAGCCGCCCATTTCCGGGCGATGATAGTTGGGCTCATTCGACACCTGACGCGGCAGGCCGGCAAAGGCGGGCGCGCCGTTGCGGCGCTGCCACCAGCTCCAGGCCAGGCGCGCGACCAGGATCACGAGGCCGACCTGCAACAGCAGGCCGATGATCGATGCCAGGCTGCCCAGGCCGCCCAGCAGGCCATTGCCCATCAGCAGGCCGAGAAGGCCGGCGCCGAGGAAGCCGGCCGCGAGACCGCCCATCAGCCCCGGACGGTTGAACAGGCCACCCGTGGGTCCGGCCGCCGGTGCGCCCGCGGCAGGCCGCGTCTGCGGCGTGGCGCTCCGTTCGAACGGGCTCGCCGGACGCGGCGCCGTCTGCGTGGCGGCGGGCGGCGTGAACGTGCGTGCGCCGCGCGAGCCGAAGCTGCCGCCCCGGCCGATGCGGGCGTCCGCTTCTGCGGCAACGAAGACCATGCCGATCGCCAGAGCGACCACTGCGATCCAAGGTCGAAAACGGAACCGTTGCATTCAAAATCTCCGGCGCGAGTCGCCCCGGTGCGCCCCGCTATTGTTAGAACCAGTATATCGGAGCGCACGGCAGCGTTGTGAAGACGGTGATGCGTCCCGCAGTCGCAGCGCATTCCGTCGCACCCGCCGGACGGCGGGCGCTCCCAAGCAAAGACTGCTCTAGAATACAATCTCCGGTAGGCCTGCGGGATTGGATTTGCCGCTCCGCCGCTTTAACAATTGAACCGGCAGTGTCATTGTTGGTTATAAACAAACGTCATGCCCCGCCTGCGCCCCGTGAAATCCCGCCCGCGCTCCATCGAAGGTTATGCCATCGTCTCCACCGACGGGATGATCGCCGATGCGCATGGCGAGTTCCCGTCGATCATCAAGAGCGATGCCGACTATGCGTTTTTTCACGACAGCCTCGATCGGGTGCAGGCCTGCGTGCACGGCCGGCGCTCTCACGAGGGCGGGCCGCATGCCGACAGGCGCGCCCGGCTGATCGTGACCCGCGCGGTTCCCGCTCTCGCCCCCGACACGGAATTCCCGAACGCGCTGTGCTGGAACCCCGAAGGCGCCTCGTTCGAGGAGGCCTGGCGGGCGCTCGGACTCACGGATGGCGCGCTCGCGGTGGTCGGCGGCACCGATATCTTCGGGATGTTCCTGACGATCGGCTACGACGCCTTCAACCTGACTCGCGTACCGGACACCTATGTCGGCGCCGGCCGCCCGGTCTTCCCCCAGGTCCCGCACCTGACGCCTGAGGCAGTGCTCGCGAATGCCGGGCTCAAGCCCGGCGAGGTGCGCACGCTGGATCCTGCAACCGGCGTGACGCTGACGACCTGGATCCGCTGATCGCCAGCCTCGTGCGTATCATCAGTAGCGATAACGTTTGACCCGCTTGCGAACCGGGGGTGGCGGCGGTGCGTCATCTTCCTCCGCCATCGCATAGGCCGGGTTCGGCATGCAAAGGGAGCTGACACCGCGGATGAAATCCACACATTGCTGGAAAGTATAGAACGAACACGTCGGGATGCCGATGTCACCCGCAGGCTGGGCGCACCATGGCGCGGACCCGTCATAGGCGGCGGCTGGACGTGTCGGAAGCATCAGAGCCGCAGCAGTCACCACGCCCGCCAGCACAGCACCGCGTATCGTCAGGCCAATCGTCATTCCGGTTCTCTTCGTCAGAGCGAATCCCGCAATCCGCAACATTGCCGATCGCGCAGACTCTAGAAACTTTGCCGCCGCACTTCAAACCGAAGCCCGGACCACGGTCAACAATCGGTCACTCCGGCAGCGGAATGAACTCGGTCTCGTCGCCCGGCACGATATCGAACCGCCCGGCCTTCCAGTCCTGCTTGGCCGTTTCAATCCGCTCCTTGCGGGACGACACGAAGTTCCACCAGATGTGCCGGGGGCCATCGAGCGCCGCCCCGCCCAGGATCATGAAACGCGCGTCGGACACCGCGCGAACGGTCAATGGGTCACCCGGGCGAAACACCAGCAGCCGGTCGCCGGAAAAACGATCGCCCTGCAGGTCGATCTCGCCGGAGAGAAGATAGAGCGCCCGCTCCTCGTGCTCCGCATCGATCGGCAGCGATTGGCCGGCATTGAGTTGGACATCGACGAACAGGGTGTCGGTTTCCGTCACGACCGGCGCCGCTTCGCCGAACAGCGAACCGACGACGATCCGCGCCCTGGCGCCCGGCCCGGCCACCTCGTGGAATTCGCCCGCAGGATAATGGGCAAAAGCCGGCTCCCGCTCCTCGCGATCCTTCGGCAGGCCGACCCAGCACTGCAGGCCGTGGATCGGTTCGCCGCCGTGACGGCGTTCAGGGGCGGTGCGCTCCGAATGGGCGATACCGCGCCCCGCCGTCATCCAGTTCACCTCGCCCGGATGGATGGCGGCCATCGTGCCGAGCGTATCGCGATGGATGATCTCGCCGTCGAACAGATAGGTCAGCGTGGCAAGGCCGATATGCGGATGCGGCCGCACATCCAGTCCCTCGCCCGACTTGAAGACTGACGGGCCGAAATGATCGAGGAAGATGAACGGCCCCACCATCCGCGCCTGTGTCGATGGCAGCGCCCGGTGGATGTTGAAGCCGCCCAGATCAACCGAGCGTGGGACGATCACATGCTGGATCGCGTCGCACTGTTGCGCGTTTCCAGGCATCGGATCAGGACAAGGTGAAAAACTCATAATCGGCTCCCGACTCTACAATGTATGATCCAGGGCTTTGGATGCGCCCACGACTTCTACCTCAGTTCATTCCGGTCCGCATCGCTGCCCGCGCCGCGTCAATTGATTCAGCCCTTTCGCGGCACCCGCACGAAAAGAAAACTTAAGATAATTTCGCTGCAGTCGTATTCAATGACGCCGCCGCAATCGAACACGCGACAACCGACTCGATGCGGCGCCCTACACATCAAGTTGATGCGGCATGGCTTCACGCGACTGGCGTCAGCAAACGAAAGTCTGATAGAAAAAAGCGCGCTCCAAATCTGGCGCACGCATTTGCGTGAAATGCCCGAGGAGGGGGACTTCCAGCCCTCCCCGCAACATCAAGAAATTGCGCACGACCCCAACTCGTAACATCGATCGGACACCGCGCGGCGGGTCTGACTCCCTCAGTGCTGTGTCCACAGGACAGTAACGTCTGGCACGTCTGCGCACGTCCGCAGAGGCCGTTCGAGACGTGCCTATTCAAGAGGGGCAAATAAACATGACACGACAGATTATCAATCCAACAGCGGCAGCGCTGATTGCACTTGGCGTCGGCTGGGCAGCGACCGCCCAGGCACAATCCCCAAATGGAACGACCAACGGTCCCGTCACATCCAAGACATCACAAGACGTGACGGGATCTGGAAATCCGATCTTCATCGACAAGTCAGCATCACCGACTGCCCGCGCTGCCGCCGTGTCGGCCCTTGCGGCCAAGGCATCGGCAAACGGCAGCGTGCGTGTGATTGCCGGCCTTCGGCTTGCTCTCAAGCCGCCAGCCGATTTGTCTGACACCGACGCCACAGCGCAGGAAGGCGCGCTACGCGCGGTGCAGGATTCGCTCGCGCGCCGTGTCGGCGCATCGGAGGTGGTCAACTTCGACTACATCCCGTTCGTGTCGATGTTCGTCAACTCCGACCAGGTCCGCAGCCTCGCCGCCGATGACGCCGTCGTCAACATCCAGGAGGATGTGCCTGAGCCTCCGTCCCTGCTGCAAAGCGTTCCCTTCATCAATGCGGACGACGTCTGGGCCGCGGGCTTCCCGGGCACCGGGATCACCGTCGCGATCCTGGATACCGGCGTCGACAAGACCCATGACATGTTCCCGGCAGGCCGCGTTACGAAGATCGCCTCCGAGGCCTGCTACTCGACCACGACCGGCGGCGCGACACCGAGCCTTTCGGTCTGTCCCGGCGGCGTTGCCGCATCGACGGCGGTGAACTCGGGAGTCAACTGCTCGACGGCCGTCAACGGCTGCAACCATGGCACCCACGTCGCGGGCATCGCAGCGGGCAATATGACCTCGACCACCCCCGATCTGCGCGGCGTGGCGCGGAACTCCCGGATCATCGCAATCCAGGTGTTCTCACGCTTCAATGGCGCGGGCGCTGCCGGGTGTGGCTCAAGCCCCGCTCCGTGCGTGCTCTCCTACACCACCGACCAGATCAAGGGCCTTGAGCGGGTCTTTGCGCTCCGCAACACCTTCACCATCGCTGCCGCCAATATGAGCCTTGGCGGAGGCCAGTTCCTCGGTCCATGCGACTCGACAAACGCCGCCCGCAAGGCCGCGATCGACAATCTCCGCTCGGCCCGGATCGCGACGGTGATCGCTTCGGGCAATAGCGGCTTCAACGGCACGATGGGCGCGCCGGCCTGCATCTCGAGCGCCATCGCCGTCGGCAGCACGCTCGACACCGCCAATACGCTGTCCAGTTTCTCGAACCATGCGGACAACGTGCGGCTGCTGGCTCCCGGATCGAACATCGTCTCGTCCGTCCCCGACACCACGGTGCCGCTGCAAGCGACGGCCAGTTTCAACGGCACGTCGATGGCGACCCCACACGTGACAGGCGCATGGGCATTGCTGAAGGACGTGCGGTCCCTGTCGACAGTCGATGACATCTCGGCCGCGCTGGAATGCACCGGCGTCGCCGTGACCCGTGCGGGCATCACCGAACGGCGCATCGACGTCAATGCGGCCCGCGCCTACCTGCTGGCTCCTCCCAATGCCACGGTCAGCAACACCTTCTCGGCCGCCGCCGAAGCGGCCCAGTGGACGCCGTTCATCGGAACATGGAGCGTGAGCGGCGGCGTCTATCAGCCGAGCACGGCCACATCCGGCTGGAAGCTCAGCACCCGGCCGAACTGCAACGAGAACGTGACGATCACCTCTCGCCTGCGTCGGATCTGGGGCGCAAGCCAGATGGCCAATGCTGGCATCGTGTTCAAGACCCAGTTGTCGACTACCAACCGGACGATGTCCGGCTACATGGCCGCCATCAACCGTGACCTCGGATCCGACACGGCCTTCAATGTCGTGCTGTGGCGCTTCCATCAATTGAACCTTGCGACAGAATCAGGCGGAGCCACTCAGCTCCTCTGCAACAAGGACCTGGATCCGATCGTCAGCGGCACGTTCTACACGCTGAAAGTCGTTTCCACGGGCGGTATCCACCGGGTCTATGTCAACAACGTGCTTCAATGCAGCGCTGTCGACCGCACCTTCGGCACCGGCCGGGCGGGCCTGATCACCTTTGTCGGCACCCCCAGCGCCGGCAACGCATTCCAGGCCGATAACTTCGTTATCGATCCGAATGAAACCGTCCCGGCGTCGGACGAGATCGCTCGGGCTGAATGAACGGTCCAACGCCTGCTGGGTTCATCATCAACGCAAGGGAGCAGCGGCGACGCTGCTCCTTTTTTTGGTTGCGAGACCTCAGGCCCGGTCCTGCTGCGGCAATGCCAGCCGGATATGCAGTTCGCGCAACTGCTTCGGCGTGACTTCCGACGGCGCACCCATCAGCAGATCCTCGGCGCGCTGGTTCATCGGATAGAGCACCACCTCGCGCAGGTTCTCCTCGCCACACAGCAGCATGACGATGCGGTCGACACCCGGCGCGATGCCACCGTGCGGCGGGGCGCCGAGCGAGAGCGCGCGCAGCATGCCGCCGAACTTCTCCTCCAGCACCTCCTCGCCATAGCCGGCGATGGCGAAGGCCTTCTTCATCACGTCGGGGCGATGGTTACGGATCGCGCCGGAGGACAGTTCGATACCGTTGCAGACGATGTCATACTGGATCGCCTTCATGCCGAGGATCCTGTCGTTGTCATTGGCGTCGAGCGCCAGGAACTCATCGACCGGCATGTTCGGCATCGAGAACGGATTATGGGAAAAGTCGATCTTCTTCTCCTCATCGCTCCACTCATACATCGGAAAGTCGACGATCCAGCAGAACGCGAACTGATCCTTGTCGACGAGGTTGAGATCCTGACCGACCTTGGTGCGCGCGGGGCCTGCGAACTTCACAAAGTCCTTAGGCTTGCCCGCCACAAAGAACACCGCGTCACCAACACCGAGGCCGAGCTTGTCGCGGATCGCGGTGGTGCGCTCGGGGCCGATATTCTTGGCGAGCGGTCCCGCGCCGCCGTCCTCGCCCTCGCGCCAGAAGATATAGCCGAGGCCCGGCTGGCCCTCGCCCTTCGCCCAGTCGTTCATGCGGTCGCAGAAGGCGCGGGTGCCGCCGCCCGGCGCCGGGATCGCCCAGACCTCAACCTTCGGGTCGGCCGCGATCATGCCGGCGAACACCTTGAAGCCGGAGTCGCGGAACGCGTCCGTCACGTCCTGCATCTTGATCGGATTGCGCAGGTCAGGCTTGTCGGAGCCATAGCTGCGCATCGCTTCCGCATACGGGATCAGCGGAAATTTCGGCGTCACCCGCCGGCCGCCGCCGAATTCCTCGAACACGCCGCGCAGCACCGGCTCGACCGCGTTGAACACGTCATCCTGGGTGACAAAGCTCATCTCGATATCGAGCTGATAGAACTCACCCGGCGAACGGTCCGCGCGCGCGTCTTCATCGCGGAAGCACGGCGCGATCTGGAAATAGCGGTCGAAGCCCGCAATCATCGTGAGCTGCTTGAACTGCTGCGGCGCCTGCGGCAGCGCGTAGAACTTGCCCGGATGAATGCGCGACGGCACCAGGAAGTCGCGCGCGCCTTCCGGCGATGACGCGGTGAGGATCGGCGTCTGGAATTCGAAGAAGCCCTGCTCCTTCATGCGCCGCCGCAGCGAATCGATGATCGCGCCGCGGGTCATGATGTTGCGATGCAGCCGCTCGCGGCGCAGGTCGAGGAAGCGATATTTCAGCCGGATGTCTTCCGGATATTCCTGGTCCCCGAACACCGGCAGCGGCAATTCGCCGGCGGGTCCCAGCACCTCGATCTCACGGATATAGACCTCGACCGCGCCGGTCGGCAGTTCCGGATTCTCGGTGCCGTCCGGACGGCGGCGCACCAGACCGTCGATCCGCACCACCCATTCCGAGCGCAGTTTCTCGACCTCCTTGAAGGCCGGCGAGTCGGGATCCGCCACCACCTGGGTCAGGCCATAATGGTCGCGGAGATCGACGAACAGCACCCCGCCATGGTCGCGAATGCGATGGCACCAGCCGGAAAGGCGGACCGTCTGGCCGATGTCGCTGTCCCGCAGCGCGCCGCAGGTATGGGAACGATAACGATGCATTGGTCTGGAATCCCTGAATTCGGCGCGAGAGGCACATGCGGAAACAGCGTTGTCAAGAATGGCGGCATGGCTCGACAGGCGGCCCACAATCTGCACATTCATCGGCGAAGACCTGAGAGAAAAGGCCGATGGCCCCTCCGACAAAAGCGTCCCCGGGAAACGCCTCCAGAATGACCACCGCCCAGGCGGCGGTGGCCACGCTCGAGGCGCACGGCATCACCACATTCTACGCCCTGCCCGGCCTGCACAACGACCACTTCTTCGATGCCCTGGCCAAGGCCGGCGACCGGGTCCGCGTGGTCCACACCCGGCACGAACAGGGCGCGGGTTACATGGCGCTGGG
>Ga0182746_1002795_pt1 | contig 12756 bp, 12 predicted proteins | sample eDN3rd30CBELigOP_FD_128881 | JGI IMG/M metagenome (GOLD analysis project Ga0182746, IMG submission 128881) | Enriched Organic Plus compost microbial communities from Emeryville, California, USA - eDNA 3rd pass 30_C BE-Lig OP (version 2) (version 2) ... | reverse complement strand
CATGGGCATCGGCTCGTCGCGCGGCGCCGACCGCTCCATCAAGGCCGCCGAGCTCGCCGTGGCGAGCCCGCTGCTCGAAGCCTCCATCGACGGCGCGCACGGCGTGCTGCTCTCCATCCAGGGCGGCTCGAACCTCGGCATCTTCGAGATCAACGACGCGGCGCGACTCGTGCAGGAGGCCGTCCACCCGGAGGCCAACATCATCTTCGGTGCGGTCATCGACGACACCCTCGGCGACGAGGTCCGGGTCACCGTCATCGCCGCCGGCTTCGACGGCGGAGAGCCCTCGCCGCGCATCGAACCGGTCGTCGCGTCGCGTCCCGCGGCCCCGGCCGTCCCGCCGGTGCCCGAAGCGGGCGAGTCCGCCGCCGAGACCGTCGTCGAGGAGCCCGCGCAGGCCGCCGTCCCGGTGTCCGCCGGCATCTCCGAGCCCGCGTCGTACGACTCGGCGTTCGGTGACGACGACCTGGACATCCCCGACTTCCTGAAGTGAGCCCGGCACCCGTGACCGACGACCTCGCGGCCCGGCTCGCCGACGTCGACGCCCGGATCGCGGCGGCCGCCGCGGCGGCCGGGCGTGACACGGCCGAGCTCACCCGGATCGTGGTGACGAAGTTCCATCCCGCCTCGCTGGTGTCGAGGCTCGCCGGGCTCGGCGTCACGGACGTGGGGGAGAACCGGCAACAGGAGTTGACCGCGAAGCGCGCCGAACTCGGTGAGATCCCGGGGCTCCGCTGGCACTTCATCGGGCAGGCGCAGACGAAGAAGGCGCGCGCGATCCGCGAGGCCGCCGCCGTCGTGCACTCCGTGGACCGGGCGAAGCTCGCCGACGCGCTCGAACGCGCGGGCGAGGACGACCCGCGCGGACCGCTCGACGTGCTCATCCAGGTGAACCTCACCGACGACCCGGATCGGGGCGGCGTCGCCCCCGACGCGGTGGAGCGGCTCGCCGAGCACGTCCTCGGCTGCGGCACACTGCGGCTGCGCGGCCTCATGGCGGTCGCGCCGCTGGACGAGGAGCCCGCATCCGCCTTCTCCCGGCTGCACGGCTACGCCGAGCGGCTGCGTCAGGTCGCGCCCGACGCCACCTGGCTCTCGGCCGGGATGACCGGCGATTTCGCGGAGGCCATCGCGGCCGGCGCGACACACCTGCGGATCGGATCGGCAATCACCGGCCCCCGGCCCGACCACGGATAGCCTTCCACCAGACGAGCAAAACGGAGGACGCGATGTCGAACCCCCTGAAGAAGACCATGGTCTACCTGGGCCTCGCCGACGAGGAGGAGACCTTCGAGGAGCAGCCCGCCCCGCGCGCCACGCGCAAGAGCGAGCAGCAGGCGGAGAAGCCGGCCGCGCCGGTCACGCCGCTGCACCGGCCGGCGGTCGTCCACCAGCCGAGCCAGGGCGCGGTCAGCGAGATCCTCACGGTGCACCCCAAGCAGTACCGCGACGCGCAGGTCATCGCCGAGAACTTCCGCGAGGGCATCCCGGTCATCATCAACCTCTCGCAGATGAGCGACGCCGACGCGCGCCGTCTCATCGACTTCGCGAGCGGGCTGTCGCTGGGCCTGTACGGTCGCATCGAGCGCGTCACCAGCAAGGTGTTCCTGCTCTCGCCCGAGAACGTCGCCGTCTCCGGTGACGGCGCCGTGGCACAGGCGGATCCTGACGCCGCCGGCTTCCCGCAGCAGTAACCGCTGTGGAGGTCGTCCGCATCATCGCCTCGATCGCGAACGTCCTGCTGCTCATCTACGTGATGGTGCTGGTGGTGCGTCTGATCCTGGAATACATCCCGATCTTCAACCGTCAATGGCGCCCCAAGGGCGCCGGGCTGGTCGCCGCGGAGCTCGTCTACACCGTGACCGACCCGCCCATCCGGTTGTTCCGGCGGCTCATCCCGCCGCTGCGTCTGGGACCGGTCGCGATCGACCTCGCGTTCGCGCTGACCATGCTGCTGTGCTTCATGCTGCTCTCGGTCACGCGCGCGATCGTCGCGCTCTGACCCCTTCGACAGCGTCGCCGAGGCGCGGCTATGCTGTCGTGAGCGGCCCCAACGCGGGCACCATCCCCCGGCACACGCCGCCACTCCCGAGAGGAACACCATGGCATTGACTCCGGATGACGTCGTCACCAAGCAGTTCCAGCACGTCCGGTTCAAGGAGGGGTTCGACCCCGACGAGGTCGACGACTTCCTCGACGAGATCGTCGTCGAGTGGCGCAAGACCATCGCCGAGAACGAGGAGCTCAAGGCCAAGCTCGCGGCGTACGAGTCCGGTGAGGCGCCCGTTGCCGCGGCCCCCGCCGCGCCGGCCGAGGCACCCGCCGAGCAGCCCGCCGCACCCGCGCCCACCGCGGCCGCGAGCACCGACGCCGCCGGCATCATCGAGCTGGCCCAGCGTCTGCACGACGAGCACGTGGCCGAGGGCAAGGCGCAGCGCGACCAGCTCATCTCCGACGCCAAGGCGCAGGCCGCGTCGATCGTGGCCGAGGCCGAGGCCAAGGGCCGCGACGAACTCGCCCGTCTCGAGAAGGAGCGCGGGGTTCTCGAGGGTCGCATCACCGAGCTCCGCCAGTTCGAGCGCGACTACCGCGCCCAGCTGCGTGAGCTCATCGAGGGCAAGCTCCGCGAGCTCGACGCCAGCTCGAGCCCCTCGGGCAGCACGCCGGTCTCGGCGATCGGCCTGTAGGCCCCTTGTCGGCCCGGCCCCCACTTCGAGGTTCGACGGCCGGCACCCTCATCGCGATCCTCGCGGTGGCGGTGCTGGCCGTCGACCAGTTCACGAAGTTCCTCGCGATCTCCACCCTGCCCTCCGAGACGCTCGTCCCGGTGCTGGGTGACTTCTTCGGTCTGTACCTCATCCGCAACTCCGGTGCGGCGTTCTCGTTCGGCGCCGGGTTCACCTGGGTGTTCACGATCGCCCTCGCCGCCGTGGCGGTCGTCATCGTCGTGCTCGTGCGTCGCGTGCGCTCACGCGCCTGGGCCGTCGTGCTCGGCCTGCTCCTCGGCGGCGTGCTCGGCAACCTCACCGACCGCCTGTTCCGCGAGCCCGGCTTCGCGATCGGTCACGTCGTCGACTTCATCGCGACGCCCTGGATGTGGTTCTGGACTTCGCCGGCGATCTACAACGTCGCCGACGTCTTCATCGTCACGATGATGATCGCCGTCGCGGTGCTCGTGCTCGTCGGCCTGCGCCTGGACGGCACCCGCGAGACCCGGGAATCCCGGGCCGCCGCCACCGACGCGCCCGCCACACCCGAGGAGGGGACGCGGGACTGATGGAATCGCGCGCACTGCCGGTGCCCGACGGGCTGGACGGCACGCGGGTCGACGCGGCCCTCGCCAAGCTCCTCGGGTTCTCCCGCACCTTCGCCGCCGAGGTGGCGGATGCGGGCGGGGTGAGCCTCGACGGGCGCACGCTCGGCAAGTCCGACAAGCTTCGGGCCGGCGGCTGGCTCGAGGTGCAGTGGACGCCCAAGCGGGAACCGGAGATCGTGCCGGTCGCGGTGCCCGAGCTCGGCATCGTGCACGACGACGACGACATCGTCGTGGTCGACAAGCCCTCCGGCGTCGCCGCACACCCCTCCCTCGGCTGGGAGGGTCCGACCGTGCTCGGCGCCCTCGCGGCAGCCGGCTTCCGCATCGCGACGTCCGGCGCCCCCGAGCGCCAGGGCGTGGTGCACCGCCTCGATGTGGGCACGAGCGGGCTCATGGTCGTCGCGAAGTCCGAGCGCGCGTACACGGCGCTCAAACGCGCCTTCAAGGAGCGCGAGGTCGAGAAGATCTACCACACGGTCGTGCAGGGACACCCCGACCCGTTGGCGGGCACGATCGACGCCCCGATCGGCCGGCATCCGAACCACTCGTGGAAGTTCGCGGTCACCCCGGACGGCAAGGACTCGGTCACCCACTACGAGACGCTCGAGGCCTTCCGCGGCGCCTCGCTCCTGGAGGTGCACCTGGAGACCGGGCGCACCCACCAGATCCGCGTCCACATGGCGGCGCACCGCCACCCCTGCGTCGGCGACCCGCTGTACGGCGCCGACCCGACCCTGTCGGCGCGGCTCGGCCTCATCCGGCAGTGGCTGCACGCCCGAGAGCTGTCCTTCGCGCACCCGCTCACCGGCGACTGGGTCACCTTCAGCTCCGAGTACCCGGCCGATCTGCAGCGCGCACTGGACATCCTCCGCGCCGACTGAGTCGCCGATGTCCGTGGCAGGGCGCATCATGGCCGCATGACGCTGACAGTGCGACCGGCGACCGTGTTCGAGGACGTCGCCGCGGTGGTGGGGCCGAAGAACCCGTCGTCCTCGGTGTGCTTCTGTCTGAGCTATCGCATCGGCTCGAAGGAGAACCGGATGCTGCGCGGGCCCGCCCGCGCCGAGCGGGTGCGGGAGCTGTGCGCACAGGACCCGCCGCCGGGTGTGCTCGCCTACGAGGGCGACACACCCGTCGCCTGGGCGGCGCTGCATCCTCGCCGCGACACCTCGTTCGCGGCGAACCGCCGCATCCCGCATGTGGACGACCTCGACGTGTGGTCGCTGTGGTGTATCCGGGTGCGGCCCGGGTACCGGAAACAGGGGATCTCGCACGAGCTCGTCGCCGGCGCGGTGCGGATCGCGGGGGAGCAGGGTGCGCCCGCGGTGGAGGCGTATCCGGTGGACAACCGGGGTGAGCGGGTGGACCTGACGATGGCGTACGTCGGCACGCGCGCACTCTTCGAGCGCGCCGGGTTCCGCAAGGTCGCCGACACCACCTCGGTGCTCGACGGCTTCCCGCGCATCCTGATGCGGTACGACCTCAGCTAGCGGCCGCCCTCGAAGCGCGCGGCGGGCTCGTCCGCCAGCGCGGCCCGGACCCGTGCACGCATCTCGTCGCCGAGCTCGGACAGGTCGGACGACGGATACCAGCCGACCTCGGTCATCTCGCCGTCGACCGGGCGGGGCTCGCCCGAGACCCAGGCGCACCGGAAGGTGAGGTCGAGATAGTCGGTCTGGTCGCCGTTCGCGTACGTGATCCGCGGGATCTGGTGCACCCACGCGAGCCGTTCGGCACGGATGACGACGCCGGCCTCCTCCGCAGCCTCCCGCACCGCGGCGTCGGCGGGTTCCTCACCGGGGTCCACGATCCCGGTGACCGGAGTCAGCGCGCCGGTGTCGCTGCGGCGGCCGAGCAGCACCTCGTCGCCGCGCACGATCACCGCGGTCACCCCGGTGAGGAAGAGGGGACGGGTGCCGATGAAGCGGCGCAGTTCCAGGATGAAATCGGGGGTCGCCATGCGCCCCACCCTAGGCGAGTGCGCCGGGTCGGGCGGGTCCCGGCGCGGCCCGGCCCGCTGTCGGGGGCGGAACGTAGACTCGATGCGTGGCAGCCGACTCCTTCGTACACCTGCACGTGCACAGCGAGTACTCGATGCTCGACGGGGCGGCCCGCATCGGCCCGATGATCCAGGAGGCCAAGCGGCTGGAGATGCCCGCGATCGCGGTCACCGACCACGGCAACACCTTCGCGGCGTTCGAGTTCTACAAGACCGCGAAGGTCGAGGGCATCAAGCCCATCATCGGCATCGAGGCGTACGTCACCCCGGGCACCCACCGCTCGGACAAGGCACGCGTGCGCTGGGGGTCGCCGGAGCAGAACGACGACGACGTCTCGGGCGGTGGCGCGTACACGCACATGACACTGCTCTCGGAGACGACCGAGGGCATGCACAACCTCTTCCGGCTCTCCTCGCTGGCGAGCATCGAGGGCTACTACTTCAAGCCGCGCATGGACCGCGAGCTGCTGCAGAAGTACGCGAAGGGCCTCATCGCGACGACCGGCTGCCCCTCCGGCGAAGTGCAGACCCGGCTGCGGCTCGGGCAGTACGACGCCGCCCGTGCCGCGGCAGCTGAGTTCCAGGACATCTTCGGGCGGGACAACTACTTCGCCGAGATCATGGACCACGGCCTTTCCATCGAACGTCGCGTGATGACCGACCTGCTGCGGATCTCGAAGGACCTCAACATCCCGCTGGTCGCCACGAACGACCTGCACTACACGCACCGGCACGATGCGAACTCGCACGCGGCGCTCCTGTGCGTCCAGTCCGGATCGACCCTCGACGACCCGAAGCGGTTCAAGTTCGACGGCGACGGCTACTACGTGAAGTCGCCCGCCGAGATGCGCCAGATCTTCCGCGACCACCCCGAGGCCTGCGACAACACGCTGCTCATCGCCCAGCGCTGCGAGGTCGAGTTCGACACCAGCGCGAACTACATGCCGCGCTTCCCGGTGCCCGAGGGTGAGACCGAGGAGTCCTGGTTCATCAAGGAGGTCGAGAAGGGCCTCCACGAGCGCTACCCCGGCGGCATCCCCGACGACGTGCGCAAGCAGGCCGAGTACGAGACGCAGGTCATCGTGCAGATGGGCTTCCCCGGCTACTTCCTCGTCGTCGCCGACTTCATCAACTGGGCCAAGCGCAACGGCATCCGCGTCGGTCCCGGCCGAGGCTCCGGTGCGGGCTCGATGGCCGCGTACGCCATGAAGATCACCGACCTCGACCCGCTCAGGCACGGGCTCATCTTCGAGCGGTTCCTCAACCCGGACCGCGTCTCGATGCCCGACTTCGACGTCGACTTCGACGACCGTCGTCGCTCCGAGGTCATCCAGTACGTGACCGAGAAGTACGGCGACGAGCGCGTCGCGCAGATCGTCACCTACGGCACCATCAAGGCCAAGCAGGCGCTGAAGGATGCAGGCCGCGTGCTCGGCTTCCCGTTCAGCATGGGGGAGAAGCTCACCAAGGCGATGCCCCCGGCGGTGATGGGCAAGGACATGCCGCTGACCGGCATGTTCGACCCGCAGCATCCGCGGTACAAGGAGGCCAGCGAGTTCCGTGCGGTGGTCGAGACCGACCCCGAGGCCAAGACCGTCTTCGACACGGCCCTGGGCCTGGAGAACCTGAAACGCCAGTGGGGCGTGCACGCGGCCGGCGTCATCATGTCCAGCCACCCGCTCCTGGACATCATCCCGATCATGAAGCGGGAACAGGACGGGCAGATCGTCACCCAGTTCGACTACCCGGCCTGCGAGTCCCTCGGCCTCATCAAGATGGACTTCCTGGGACTGCGGAACCTCACGATCATCTCGGACGCACTCGACAACATCGCCGCCAACCGCGGTGAGCCCCTCGTGCTCGAAGACCTGCCGCTGGACGACCGCGAGTCGTACGACCTGCTCAGCCGCGGCGACACGCTCGGGGTGTTCCAGCTGGACGGCGGGCCCATGCGCTCCCTCCTCCGGCTCATGCGGCCCGACAACTTCGAGGACATCTCCGCCGTCATCGCGCTCTACCGGCCCGGCCCGATGGGCGCGAACTCGCACATCAACTACGCGCTGCGCAAGAACGGGCAGCAGGAGATCACGCCGATCCACCCGGAGCTCGAGGAGCCGCTGCGCGACATCCTGGAGACGACCTACGGCCTGATCATCTATCAGGAGCAGGTCATGGCCATCGCCCAGCGGGTGGCGGGCTTCTCGCTCGGACAGGCCGACATCCTCCGCCGTGCGATGGGCAAGAAGAAGAAGTCCGAGCTCGACAAGCAGTACGAGGGCTTCCACGGCGGCATGGTCGAGCGCGGCTTCGGCGAGGATGCGATCAAGGCGCTGTGGGACATCCTCCTGCCGTTCTCGGACTACGCGTTCAACAAGGCCCACTCGGCCGCCTACGGCCTCGTCTCCTACTGGACCGCGTATCTGAAGGCCCACTACCCGGCGGAGTACATGGCGGCGCTGCTGACGAGCGTCGGCGACTCCAAGGACAAGATGGCGGTCTACCTCAACGAATGCCGCCGGATGGGCATCAAGGTGCTGCCGCCGGACGTCGGCGCGTCGATCAACTTCTTCACCGCGGTCGGCGAGGACATCCGCTTCGGTCTCGGGGCGGTGCGAAACGTCGGCTCGAACGTCGTCGACGGGATCGTCGCCGCGCGTGAAGAACACGGCGGGTTCACCTCCTTCCACGACTTCCTGGAGAAGGTGCCCGCCCACGTGGCGAACAAGCGCACCGTGGAGTCGCTCATCAAAGCCGGTGCGTTCGACTCGCTCGGCGACACGCGGCGCGCTCTCCACGAGATCCATGAAGAGGCCGTCGAGGCCGCCGTCGACCTCAAACGCAAGGAGGCCACCGGCGCGGTCGCGTTCGACTTCGACTCCCTCTGGGAGGCGGAGGAGCAGGCGGCGCCGCCCAAGGTGGAGCCGCGGCCGGAGTGGACGAAGAAGGACAAGCTCGCGTTCGAGCGCGAGATGCTCGGGCTCTACGTCTCGGATCATCCGCTGGCGGGCCTGGAGATCCCGCTCGCCAAGCACGCGTCCATCGGCATCCACGACCTGCTCGCCTCGGAGGACATCGCCGACGGCGAGCAGGTGACGATCGCGGGACTGGTCACGAGCGTGCAGCACCGGGTCGCCAAGTCCAGCGGCAACCCCTACGGCATGATCACGGTCGAGGACTTCAACGGTGAGATCACGGTCATGTTCATGGGTAAGACCTACACCGAGTTCGCCTCGCTGCTGGTGGCCGACTCGATCCTCGCGGTCCGTGGCCGGGTCTCCCGCCGCGACGACGGCATGAACCTGCACGCGCAGAGCGCGTTCGCGCCCGACCTCGGTGCGGTCGACGAGTCGGGACCGCTCGTCCTCATGATCCCCGAGCAGCGTGCCAGCGAGACCGTGGTCGGCGAGCTCGCCGCGGTCCTCGACCGGCACCGGGGGGAGACCGAGGTGACGCTGAAGCTCCACCGCGGCGGCAGTGCCAAGGTCTTCGAGGTGCCGCACCCGGTGCGGCTGTCCGCCGATCTGTACGGCGAGCTCAAGGGACTGCTCGGCCCATCCTGTCTGGGCTGAGGACAGACCCAGGACGCACAGGGCGCACGCGATTAGGATCGATGGCTTCAAGGCCGGGAGATCCGCGATCCGGAAGGAATCGACATGACTGAGGACACGCACGTGGACGACGCCGCCTCGGCGGACGGACAGCCCGTCGCGGCCGAGCCGGAACCGCAGTACGGCGTCGGACCGTTCTCCATCCGCGAGGTGGTGATCACCGGCATCTGGCTCGTCGCCTTCGTGCTGTCGTTCCTGCCGGTGTTCGGCGGCGGCACCTCGCTGTGGGGCCTGGGGCTGACCTGGGTCCTCACGATCGGCGTGCCGACCGTCGCCGTCTTCCTGCTCGTCCTGCGCCGGCTCTCCCCGGAGGGGATCCGCCGGGTCGGTTCGCTCGGCATCGACCAGTTCGCCTCCGTCGCGTTCTCCGTCGCCGCGGTCTCGTGGCTCACGTTCGTCTGGCAGCAGGTGTCGATCGCCGTCGTCACCGGCATGGGCGGTCTCGGCGGCTGGCTCGTCTGGCTCGAGTTCCTCCTCATGCTCGCCGGCGTCGTGTGCACCGTGCTCGCGCCGGTGATCCCGGGGCTGCGCGAGGACTTCCGCCACCGGCCGGAGTCGGTCGCGCACCCGAACGCACGACGTCTGCGTCCGATCGCGCCGCGCCCGCCGCGACCCGCGCCGGCCCGCCAGCAGGTTCCCCTCGTCGGTCCCGGGGCGGCACCCGCGGCCGACACGGTCACGGCGGTCCCTGAACACCGCGACGCGGCGGAGACGGCGGTCCTGCCCCCGTACGCCCAGGATGCGCCCGCGGCGCAGCCCGTCGCCGGCACCGATCCGGTGGTCGACGTCGAGCCCGTGGCTGCCGAGCCCGCCCCGGATGCCGACCCCACCGCCGTGGGCGACGAGCCCGCAGCGGCGGAGCCCGCCACGACGGAGCCCGCCCAGGAGGCTCCGACCGATGAGCATGCCCGTCCGGTCGCACAGGCGTTCTGGGCGCTCGTGCCGGAGGAGCGCGACGTGCTCGACGAGACCGGTGCGCCGATCTTCCGGATCGGGCCGACGGCGTGGGCGCTGGTGATCGATGACCGCGGCGAGGTGTTCGTCATCCGTCACGAGGACGGCCGTATCGGCTACCTGCACGACGTCTCCGGCGTCACCCGCGGCTGATCCGCGCGGCGGAGGCGCGATCCGCGCGCGGTAGCCTGGAGGGATGCTGCGCACGATCGATCTGAGGGGCCGGGCACTGTCGCCGGCCGAGTTGCTGGCCGCCGTTCCCCGCGCCGATGTGGCGCGGGAAAGCGCGCTGACGACCGCCGCCCAGATCGTGCACGACGTCGCCGCCCGCGGCGAGGAGGCGCTGCGTGAGCAGGCCGAGCGGTTCGACGGCGCGTCCGGCCATGACATCCGTGTCCCCGCGTCGCACCTCGAGGAGGCGCTCGCCGGTCTGGACTCGCAGGTGCGCACCGCGCTGGAGGAGGCGATCGCCCGCGTGCGGACCGCATCCGCCGCCCAGGTGCCCGCTCCGGTCACCACCGAGCTCGGCGCCGGTGCCCGGGTGACCCAGCGCTGGCAGCCGGTCCGTCGCGTCGGCGTGTACGTCCCCGGCGGCAAGGCCGTCTACCCCTCGAGCGTCGTGATGAACGTCGTCCCGGCGCAGGTCGCGGGTGTCGAGGTCGTCGCGCTCGCGTCGCCGCCGCAGCGCGAGTTCGGGGGCCGCGTGCACCCGGTGATCCTCGCCGCCGCGCACCTGCTCGGCGTCGAGGAGGTCTACGCGATGGGCGGTGCCGGTGCGATCGGCGCGCTCGCCTACGGCGTGGCGAGCATCGGCCTGGATCCGGTCGATGTCGTCACCGGCCCGGGCAACAACTTCGTCGCCGCCGCCAAGCGCGCCGTCGCGGGCCTGGTGGGCACCGACTCGGAGGCCGGCGCGACCGAGATCCTCATCGTCGCCGACGACGCCGCGGACCCGCGCCTGGTCGCCGCCGACCTCATCAGCCAGGCCGAGCACGACGAGCAGGCTTCCGCCGTGCTCGTCACCCCGTCCGAGCGCCTCGCGCGGCTGGTCGAGGCCGAGCTCACGATGCGCGTGCCCCGCACCCGGCACGCGGAGCGTGTGCAGGTCGCACTCGGCGGGCCGCAGTCGGCGACCGTCCTGGTGGACGACCTCGCGCAGGCGACCGCGTTCAGCAACGCCTACGCCCCCGAGCACCTCGAACTGCACCTGGCGGAGCCGAAGCCGGAGGAGTTCGTCAACGCCGGCGCCGTGTTCGTCGGCGCGGACTCTCCGGTGAGCCTCGGCGACTACCTCGCCGGCAGCAACCACGTGCTGCCCACCGGGGGACAGGCACGGTACGCCGCCGGGCTGTCCGCCGCGACGTTCCTCCGCCCGCAGCAGGTGATCGAGTACGACCGCGACGCCCTCGCCGCGGTCCGCCACGACATCGTCACCCTGGCGCAGGCCGAGGCGCTCCCGGCGCACGGCGAGGCCGTCGAGGCCCGGTTCGAGGGGTAACCTGGCGCGGTCATGCATTGTCCCTTCTGTCGCCACCCCGACTCCCGCGTCATCGACTCCCGTACCAGTGACGACGGTCTCAGCATCCGACGCCGCCGGCAGTGCCCGGAGTGCGGCGGCCGTTTCTCCACGATCGAGACCGCGAGCCTGAACGTCATCAAGCGTTCCGGTGTGATCGAGCCGTTCAGCCGCGAGAAGGTGATGTCCGGCGTCCGGAAGGCATGCCAGGGGCGTCCGGTCACCGAAGCGGACCTCGCGATCCTCGCGCAACGGGTCGAGGAGGCGGTGCGCCAGACCGGGTCGTCGCAGATCGACACGAACGAGATCGGCCTGGCGATCCTCGGTCCGCTCCGCGAACTCGACGAGGTCGCCTACCTGCGCTTCGCGAGCGTGTACCGCGCGTTCGAATCGCTCGAGGACTTCGAGTCGTCGATCGCGGAGCTGCGCGCGGACCGCGAGGCGCGGCTCAGCCAGCCCGGCGCGCAGGAGTGAGGTCGTCGGGCCGGTAGCCTGGCAGACGATGTATCCCCTCCTGTTCCGCACCGTCCTCTCGCGCATGGACCCCGAGTCCGCCCACCATCTCGCGATGGCGGTGATCCGGATGCTGGGCGTGCCCCCGTTCTCGTGGGCCGCCCGCGCCGTGACCCGCCCCGACCCGTCGCTGCGCACCCGTGCACTCGGGCTCGAGTTCGATTCGCCGTTCGGTGTGGCCGCCGGGTTCGACAAGGACGTGAAGGGGGCCGCCGGTCTGTACGCGCTCGGCTTCGGTCACGTCGAGGTCGGCACGGTCACCGCGATCCCGCAGGACGGGAACCCGCGGCCGCGGCTGTTCCGCCTCATCCCGGACCGTGCGGTCGTGAACCGGATGGGGTTCAACAACCTCGGTGCGCAGGCCGCGGCGAAGCGCTTGGCGCGCCTGCGCCGGCGGAGGCACCGTCCCGTGCTCGGCGTGAACATCGGCAAGAGCCGGGTGGTCGATGTCGCCGACGCGACGACCGACTACGTGCGCAGCGCCACCCTGCTCGCCCCGCTCGCCGACTACCTCGTCGTGAACGTGTCCTCGCCGAACACCCCCGGCCTGCGCGGCCTGCAGGCGGTGGAGACGCTGCGCCCCCTGCTGCGCGCGGTCCGCGATGCCGCCGGTACCACGCCGCTGCTGGTGAAGTTCGCGCCCGATCTGCCGGATGACGAGATCGCCGCGGTCGCCACCCTCGCGGTCGATCTGGGGCTGGCCGGTGTCATCGCCACGAACACCACGATCTCCCGTGAGGGCCTGCGCACGGATCCCTCCGTCGTCGCCGCGGCGGGCGAGGGCGGCCTTTCCGGCGCGCCGCTGAAGGCCCGCTCGCTCGAGGCGCTGAAGATCGTCCGGTCCGTCGTG
>Ga0182746_1002792_pt1 | contig 12771 bp, 16 predicted proteins | sample eDN3rd30CBELigOP_FD_128881 | JGI IMG/M metagenome (GOLD analysis project Ga0182746, IMG submission 128881) | Enriched Organic Plus compost microbial communities from Emeryville, California, USA - eDNA 3rd pass 30_C BE-Lig OP (version 2) (version 2) ... | reverse complement strand
GAACTCAATGGTGCCGGTCGTTTCGTTACCGGGGACGCAGACAAACTCCCCCGTCCACTCGCCATAGGCATTGCCGCCCATGTAGCGAACTTTGGCTCCCGAGACCGTTAAGGGTGAGCCTTCGGTTTGGAATCGTCCTGGCGCTACCTGAATCACCGTTTCGCCCGATACCGCGTAGATGCTCCGACTCAAATCGCTGGCGAACCTCAAAATCTGCGCGGCCCCGGGCGTCAATACAATCGGACTTCCTGATCCGACTTGCTCGAGACGGACCGTATAGGTTCCGAGCGTTGTCCCAGCCTCTATGGTTCGGATTCGATATGTCGTGATTGAGTCGAATGCACCCAGGCTGATAATCGCATTCTCAACGAGCATCTCGTCCGGAAGGTGGTGAAACCATCCTGTGATTTCGCTTATCTGGTATCCGGGCTCGGATTCCGTTGGCGGCACGCTGATTGTGACCACCTCATACGGGATGGGATACTCAACCTGCACGATCGAGCCAGGGCCCCAGCCCGGAGGCCATTCGCCCTCTAACCGTTCGACGGCATCCCAGTCAAAAACATACGAGGCAGGATCAACGTTATTGCGATTGGCGGATTCCGTTGAAAGTTCAAGGCCTGGTGTGCCTGACGACGTGCCCCCTACCTCCTCTGTCTGGTGCCAATGCTCCGATGCATAGTCTCCGACCAGCTCGGCACCCGGCGGATAAAGCACGTAAGTGGCGTCCTCTCCGAGTGTGTCGAAAGGGGTATCGCCCACCTTGACGTCACCCGACTGGACGCTATAGAGCCCGGGACCGACGCACGCCAGGAACTGTACCCGCTGTTCGCGCTTGTTCTCAAAGAAGCGGTGCGGCGGCGTCAGATACTCTGGATAGCGAATGTGACGGCCGGCGGTTTCGGGCACCACCTCACCGAGTTTCGCCTGATTGGCCTTAGCGTCCACCGTTTGGAGCTGTTTGCCTTGCTCTGGCGAGTTGTAGCTAGAGCTGGCCGTCTTGGGCATCATCCAGCCGAAAACCGCGTTGAAGATCTTGCCGATGATGCTGCCGATCGACTTAAATACGCCTCCGCCGGGCGTCACGAACACGCTCACGACAGCTTCGGGGGCAAGTGCATTTTCCCAAGCCTCAGGCGGCACCTCCACGTCATCAATCTTGACAACGATTGGAAGCGATTCACGCTCGCGCCATTCGATCTCGTTTTCGTCCAGGAAGCCCGCGAAGGTATCACCGTTCCATTCGTTCTTTTCCACTGGGATGTCCGGCAGAAAAGTCGAGTAAATATCAATCCGCATAGTAGATAACTCGCGTATAGCGCTCTTCGAACTTGCTGGGACGAGTCAGGCAGGGACCGGTGCCAACATCCGTTTCCAGAATCCACTGGCGTCCGTCCGCCTCGACTACAAGGCCCACGTGGACGCACAGTTTTCCGCGCCAGGCGGTAGCTATTGCCCCGGGAGCCCGTGGGGATGGATTGAGCCCATACGATTCCGACACATCACCACAGGCGGAGGTTATTTCTTTCAAAGCGCCGGGCTTGGCCGAAGGACACGACGGCAATAGCGGTCCACCGAAAAGCTCGAAGCGCGCATCTCTCGTCATACCCCAGCAGTCATACTCATCCGGCCCTCTGGCACCCGCGACATAGCGGGTTTTCAGATAGCGCGCGATCATAGATACCTGATGCCTGGCGCAGATTCCGCCGAGTAATAATCTCGTGGCCACCGCGTATTCAGGATGTCGAAAAACCCAGCCTGAAACTGTGCCTCATCACCCTCGAAGACTCCGCCACGCATCGTCATGATTTGCGGTGCGCGAGCAGGAGCCGATTTATCGCTCTCCAGGTACTCGCGATAGATCAGTTTGACCTCGACGTCGCTCTCAAGAGCCGTATCCACATAGCGCTGCGCCCGCCCATCGAGCGCTGGGACCCCAAACGTGAGGGTCTGAACCCCCGTCGCATTCTTCGATGGCAACGTGATCGAAAGCGAACACGCCTCGAACTCCACCACTTCCGATGTTTCGAGCCCAAGGAATTGGTTCTCGAACCCGCAGCAGACCCGAATCCATTCGGTGGGAAGTTGGATTTCCAACGTCGGGATAATCAGCTCTTCGGTCGGCGCCGAGGCAAAAACCGTTTTGAGAATAGTCATGCTTCAGGCCATTTCTTGTTAAGCGCAATATCAAAAATGTCAGCGTGAAGGATGTAATCCGGCAAGATTGCCCAATCCGGCGGAAGCAATGGACGCTCCCACACCTCCAGCGTCGCAGTCACGCGCCATGCGCACAAGCCAACAAGTGTCGGGCCACGGTACATGTCGGTGAAACGGCACACATACTGCTTCTCACCGACAGGCGTTTTCAGAGGGCAGTTGAACCAGTCGGCGCCATCATGAATGTTCTGCTGGAACCACAGCTCAAAGGCTGCTGCTTGGTTGTCACCATTGAATATCCAAGTGACGTTGACCACGCTAGGAACACTGCTGAATTTGCGCCGCTGTCTCGCCCTGCCGCTCTCCATATTGGTGCGGGTAAAGGGCGAGACATGGTTCGTGTCGTACCCGTCCCTTACAGGCCAGGGCAAATCAGAGGGATAGTCGATATCAGTCGTGATCATCGTCCCATCCTCCGAACCGGATAAGTCATCTCGATCGCATCCGCAGACCGCCCGCCACCTCGGATATCGGCCACGAAAATATCAATGATCTCGTCGCGATCAACGCCCTCGCGGGTTTGAACAGTACCGGCCCGGCTGCGATCCTCGATCAGATTCACGGTCGGGCTGCTTTTCCTGAAGTTCTGGTTAGCCGCCTCTTGCTGCGAAGCCCTTGCACCTCTCTGCCGCGCGTCGATCCGCTCAAGTACCGAGTCCAGTTTGGCGCTCGTATTGGCGGTCGTAACGCGCTCACCTTTCTGCAACAGCCATGTGCCGGTTTCAGGCACTGAGTCAATGCCGTCGTGCGCCATGCCGGTCCACGCTGCCGCGCTGACCGCCGCGGCAACTGGCGCTGTTGCAGCAAGCGCAGCCGCCATGGCCGCCGGCGCCAGAAAGGGACCAACAATTGGAATTGCCGCTGTACTCGCAAATGCCGCCAGCCCAGCCTGCAACGATGTGGCTGTAGCATTGGCAGTTAGTGTTGAGGCGGCGCTCGCTTGAGCGGTTTTCCCTGTTACTAATTGAACCGCCTGGTAGGCAAGCCATTGCGCAGCCATCTGCCCAAGAGCGTTAATAATGGCCCTGGCCATTGATTGAGCTAAGCCTCGCACCGCGTCACCGAGACTTTCCGAATCAAACACCATCGATTCAAAGGCTTCACCAAACGAACTTGTCATCGTGCCCAGAGCATTGGTGAATAGCGACTCGGTTTGCGCGGCAACATTGGCTGCGCTCTCCAAGTAATTTTCGAGCGCACGGTTCGCGCCATTCGTCCAATCGCCCTCGGCTGCCAATCTGGACTGATTTGCGCTCTGAACGATCGCAAGTTTCTGGTCTTCGGCTTGTTGAAGTAGTCTCAAGCGCTCTTCGTATTGGGACTGTTCCAGGGCGGTTGTTGCAACCTGCTGCGCTTGCTCCAGCTCGAGCCGTTTTTGGGCGTATTCCTGGCGAATGGAAAGCTCTTGCTCAGCAAATTCGCGCTGACGATCGCCCAAGCCAACGGCAGCTACCCGTAGATTGGCCTGCTGCTGAAAAACCTCCATTTCCCGCTGGAAGGCAAGATACTGACGACCGGAATCGATGGCCTGCTGCATGGCCTTTTCGGTCTCTTTCCAGGCCTGGATTTGGTCATAAAGAGCCAGTGCGCGTTTCCGATCAGTTTCCGTCCCTTTGGCGGCCTGGATTTCATACCTTCCGGCCTGCTCCGCAGTCATACCCAAGGTGGCATACTGGATCTCGAGGTTCTTTATCAGATTCTGCAGCTCAGAGTTTCTGGTCTTGCCCTTCTTGTCATCTCCAAAAGTCAGTTTCCGGAGCCAGTCCGCGGCTTTATCTCCAGCTTCAGATGCTCCTTTGATGAAGGCACCAACGGAGTCCCGGCCCATGATCTCGGCAAGCTTCTTGTTTCGCTCGGCAACGGAGCCCTCGAGCACCTTTGCATAGGGATTGGCGATCTCGCTGATGCCCAGCGCCTGTCCTACCAGAGGCGTGTCACCCAAACCTGGGATCTCACGGATGAGTCCGATCAGCCCATTAATTCCTTCGACGGCCTTCTGGATCAGTTTGTTAATGGCCGTAATGGCGATATTCACGCCACCAATGACAGCGGCGCCCATGATATTGCCGAAGTTACTCCAGACGAACTTGATGTCTTCGTAGGCGGCTACAAAAGAATTGATGACGTAGTTTGCGCCTGTCTTGACTATGTCAATCACATCTACGCCGATGGCACTTTTGACGGCATCACGAAACACGTACAGGGCCGCTACTGCTGCCGCCACACCGACTACCACCCAGGCAAATGGATTAGCCACCATTGACGCGGCAATGAGCGTTGCCACCGATTTGCTAACAGCAAAAATGGCAGTCGAAAGGCTTGCCAGTCCTGAAAGAATCGTCGGCGCGTAAAGAGCGGCAATGGCCGCTCCAGCAACAGCGGCATAGGGCGCGATAACCTCAATAGCATCAGCCAGCGCGTTTAGTGCTGTCTTCCCAAGCTTCGCCCAGTCGACAGCCTGAATGAGCGCCGAAGCGAGCACCGTTAGCCCAATGGATGCAGCAGTAACGGGTCCAAGCAAGGATTTGAACGCGGTAGAGAACACGCCAACGGCAGATGCGCCGCGGCTCATTGCCGCTTCCATCTGCCCCGCGATCTGCGTACCCTGTTGCAGGCCGATGATCAGCGGATTCATGCCCATTGCAGCCGTGACGCCAATATCCTGGAACTGAGCAGCAAGGCCGCCCATACCGCCACCCAGGGCTTGGTAATTAACCTTCGCAGTGTTGGCGGCTGCGCCTGATTGGGCAAATCGGGCGTTGAGCGTGTTCAGTGCATTGGCATGCTCTTGAGCGTTGATCGCCCCAACCCGATGGGCGCGGTTCAGTTCGTCTAGCTCGACCTCGTATGCCTTGGACGCAGCAAAAAGCGGATTGTATTTGGCGCGTAGTCGATCGAGCTCCGCCCCATACGCCTGAATGTCATTGTTGCGAATGTCGTACTCGGACAGCTTCTGTACTTGGCGCGCAAGGTACTGGGTTTCCTTTGCAGCGCGCGCAGCGAGGGCCTCAAATCCGGTCAGCGACTTCGACGCGGCCGCAAATGCCTTGCCCGTACCTTGCCCGAACGAGTCGGCGGAGTTCTCAGCCTTCGCCGCCGACTTCTGAAACTTATCCAGCGACGACGAGGCAGAGTCAATATCCATCACCCCATCAATTCTGAGGCCAAGAGCTGCCACTTCCATTTAAAAGCTCCTAGCACTTTGAGAGGGATGACGCTTCCATCTTTTTCCCTCTCTTATGGCGTAGATGTTTGCTTTTGACACACCCAATTCGACCGACAATTCCTTGGCTGATTTTGATCCGTTGAGGATGTATTCAACCTGCTTTTCGTTCAATATCGAGTTGGGATTCCTCTCGCCACCATTGTGCGTTCCGTGAATTAATTTGTCAGAGAAATTCCCCGCCCTGGTGTCCCATCGCAGATGCCGTGGGTTCATGCAACCCAAATGACCATTCCCGCAAGAGTGAGCGCACTCAAGGTTTTTACTAGCAGGAAGTCCATGAGCAACTTCGCACATAACACGAGACGCCGACCGCTGGATTCCATTGTGGTAAACAACCGCATCACCTGCTCCGCCACGAGCATACGGCCAAATCAGACAGTCATCTCCGAGATGGTCGACATGATCCTCGATCCACCTCAGACACTCCCCATTTGCTGCCCGCAATCGAATTTCTGGACTGCCATGACGACGAGCGCGGTGATAATGCGCGCTACAGAGCCCTAAACCTTTGTGAGGCTTATTGCATCCCGCGATGGTGCAAATTTTGGGGTGAGCCATATTTGCTGATGCTTTATTCTTTTGCATGGGATCACCTCTTAAACATATCGCGCGTGAACGTCTTGCTCTCGCCGCCTTGGTGGGACAAATACGCGTCATCCATGGCGCGGATGATGGGCGCAAAAATACTCAGGTCCAGCCCTGGATGCGCCGATGCGTATCGGTGAATGGATGACCACGGTATAGGGCCGGCGGCCATTCCAACTTGCCTGTCGGTGGAGAGTTCCCAGAAAGCAGACCAGTAGGCCCACTCCACGTCGTGCAGGCCGGGCGGAACCAGGTTCTGCGGGATCTCTTGGCCGAACCGCTCATAGGCCTCGATTTCCTGTTTCGCTTTCGGGTTATCGAGGCTCCACCGCAGGCGGGCTATCAGTTTTTTGAGGCTTCGCCTACAAAGTCGTTTGCTTGAGCATCAACCCGTTGAGCGGCCTGCAACACGAGATTCGCGAAGCGCTCGCCGTTGCGCGACGTGATCCACTTGAACGCAAGTTCCGGCGAGTACTCGACAGGCTTGCCGCCATCATTCAAGCCGCGCCAGCCCTTCAGCACAACTTCGGCCAGCGTTTCCCGGGTGCAGCGTGCGAGCTGCTCGGTCGTTAACGCCTTGCCTCGATTCTTCATGCGAGCCTTGGCCTGTTTGTCCTCGATGGACTTCTGCGCGTCTTTAGCGCTCAGGCCGCTCACCAATAACGCCAAGCCGGGCGCGCCCTCGATTTCATCGACCCACGTGCCGTTGTCGATAACGTTCAGGGCTTCGTCGGACAGGATGATGTCGTTAATTTCCATTTCTGCTTCCTATAGTTCCTGGTTCCAAAGCGGGGCCGACAGGTGGAACCATTTCCCGCCAGCCCCTGGCCGCTCGCGCGGTTTCTTTACACTTCGACGATGTTGGAATCGACGGCAATCGACCAAGTACGGAGGTTGGCGGCGGTTGCATCGCCACCGGACCGTGCGCCAGGCAATGCGAGGCCATAGAACAGGTCTGTCATGCCAGCCGGAGGGGCCGAGGCGGTATGTGTGCCGGTGCCTGCGGCCGTCGTTGCGATAGCCGCGCCATCCGGAGTGGACGCCACAGAGAAGGAATTGGCAGTCAAACCGGTAGCAACGACGTAATACACCGTGCCAGCGGTCAGACCCGCAGGCAGACTTCCTGTCGAGGTGAACACGACGGGCTGGCCCGCTTCGAGACCATGCGCGCTCCAGGTCACGACAGCAGGGTCAGCAACGGAGATCGTCACGTCGGCCGAAGGCACGCAATCAGCGCCCCATTCGATCTTGAATTGGTAGGGAACGCAGTCCTCGATGGCCTGTTTGAATTTGATCTGGCCCGGGTCTAGCGCCATCGGCACGAACTGGTTCTCCATCGTGCCGCCGTTCAGCGTGGTCTTGAACTTGCGTACCCGCTTTTCGTTGATCAGCGCCTGCTCGCCCACTTCTTGCGTGTCGCCGATCGTGCCGGCATTCGCCCAGCCGCCGACTTCCGTCCAGACGGCAGTGGCAAAGTCGGCCGCCGTCACAGTGCCCTTGGCGGTAACGCGACCGCCGATATACAGTTTCGACCCAGAAATTGGGTACAGTCCACCGCTCATAATGTTTGCTCCCGAGCAAAAAGAAGCCTCACCAAACGGCGGGCCAGAAAAGAAAAACCGCCCGAAGGCGGTTATTTGGTTGGAGTGCTGCGTTTCTGTCGGCTTCGCGCTTTCAGTTCGGCGTCGCCGGCTTTCGGCTTAAGGCCAATGGCTTCTGCGGCTCCCTTGATGAGATGGCCTGCGGCCTCGCCAATATTGGCCCTCAGCCAAGCGTCGCGCGCGAGCTTTCGCCGAGCCTCACAATCGGTACACATTTGATTCTCCTTAGGCGAAGCATCGCCACGGCACGCGCACCGGGGCAGTCCAGTAGCCGTTGTCCTCGTAGCCCTCTTGATCATGAGGGAACGAAGTCACCGACACACAGACGCCGCCGTATCGCATTTCAGTGCCATCACGAAAATGGTCCGCAATCGTTGCTGCGATCTGGTCGTACACCGACACGTTTTGCCCGAGAGGGTGTACCAAGGTGATCATCAATGAGCCGGTGCGCTCATGCACTTTGCCGGTGGCGATCATTTGGCGCACTGGCGCCACGATGATTCGGCCTACGCGCAGGTATGGTTGAGGCAACCCGCCGGCGGACGGGACTTCGAATGTCTCGCCCGGCCAAGCTTTGGGAAATGCGATAGGCAACGACTCCACCCGAGCTTTGAGCGCCAGCCAAATAGCCGTTTCGGTCAATGCGCTCATGTCCGCGCTGCTCCTACATTAGATTGGATCTCCGCGACCGCTCTGGCGACTATCTGCTGCCAATTGGCAATCGCGCCCTCCACGAAGTAGCTGCCGGCCTGGTTGTATACGCGCCCCAGGACATCGGCCCCAACAAAGCCATAGTTCTGCCTGCGGGCGTATACGCTTTGATATCCAAGCCAAACAGGTTGATCTAGCCTCAGCGTCGCCGTAACAGCGCCCACATTTCCACCACCGGTCGGAGACTCGCTGGTCTGCGGCATGCCAACAGTTGACGCAAGCAGAGAGCGCGCAAGGTTCCCGGTCTTAAACGGGACCCGCCCGCCCTGCGGCTGCGTAGTGGTCATGTCCTCGGCCAGCAGTTCCACACTGCGCCGATGAACGGCTTGCAGCCGCTTTTCGGTTTTGGCCGCCCAAGCGCCTACGGCCGCAGCAAACGATCCGCTCATTCCAGCCCCGCAGAGTGGTCAAGTCGATAGGTGGTATCGCAACCGCACCGAATGTTGTGTTTCGCCCCGCCAGCCGGGTCGTGCGCGTACTTCATTCTTGTCCCGTCCGGGAATATGAACGGCGTATCGAGCCCTCGGACTGACTTGCCGCTCATCATTATGTGGAACGGCCGAGCGTCTCGCGTGGGACCTCGGCGATGCTGCCAGGTCTTGATAACTGCGCTCGCATCCAGTCCCTGGGACTCAGCCAACTGCCTCCATTCCTCGTCTCGGGCCGACATAACAGCGTTTCCGGTCTCCGTTTCCGCCACAGTGTCCGCCCGATGCTTCAACAGCGCGTTCGAATATTGGCGTTCACTGATGACTCTCTCGTCCTCCGGGACTGCTGTACCTGCCAGGTACGCCCTGATAATCCTGCGTTCAGTGGCCACGTTGACTTGATAGTTCACTGACAAACTGCCGTCCAGGTGCTGGGTCACTAGCTCGCGAACGCCCTCAGCGCTCCGCATGCCGATGGTCACTTTTTGCAGCCGGTCAGCTCGAGCCATATCCAGGCCCAAAACGCCACCAGTACGTACACCACCCGGGCCGTTTGCGCGGCCAGCAAGATCGATGGCGATCCCGCGAGGATTCATGCCTCGGGTATATCCAGCCTCGATAACGCCACGAGCCACGGCAGTCGCCTCTTGAGTGAACCCGACCACTCGACTGGCGACGTTCTGAGATATCCAGTCAGCCGCCCTCGGATTAGCGATATTGAATCGGACTCCAGACCCTGCGATTCCAGTTTGGCGGATCTGAGCCGCCGTCGAAGCTCCCGCCTTGGCATAGGCCTCGGTGACAGCAGCCGAATACTCTGCCCATGCCGCCGGATCGATGTGCAGAGCGCTTATCGCCCCTTCGACGTTCATCCGTCCCAGCTCTACCAGCAGCAGGCGCCAATCTACATTGGCCTGCAGGTCAGTCACGGACGCCATGAATCCACGATGGACCTCGGGCGTCAGTTCAGCGATGAGTTGCGCAAATAGTCTCGCTTGAGACCGTGTGGGACGAGTCGCCATTAGCTAGAAACGCCCTTCACGATGTGCGTTTCTCCGTCTACCGTCTGCACATACATTTCGCCTTCCTTCAATTCAGGAATCATGCGAGCGATGTGTCGCGTGCCGTCGGCCAGTTCAATGTATTCGCACGAATCGACCGCGCGGACTTCGGAATTTCCATTGACCCACACCGTCATCTTTGCTTCCATATCACCCTCTGATGATGAAACGGACGGCCGCAGTTATCCCGGCTGCGGGAATCTTCTCCATCGCTAGAACGGTTACCGGCTTTCCATCGATATTCAGCACATCGCCCGCCGTGTATTCAATGGACGGAACCTCGCAAATCGCCTGCCTATCCGATGTCAACAGGACAGTGCCCCCAACTTCCACGCCCACAAGCTCTTTACTGATGCCGCGGACGGCCCCCTCGATCGGAATAGTCTGGGTTATCGGTTCCACCGGCTCCCAAGGCTCATCAGGGTTCGGCGTTCCGGGCGTGACCCGCGTAAGGGTAATGACGCCCTGCCCTAGCCCACCTTGGCTCGTCGGCTTCAACAGGTCGCGCGTCATCGCAGCCATTTCTGCGTAGAAATCAGCCATCAGATAACTCGGAATAAAGTGTCAGACCGACGAGTAGCGGAGCATAGCCATGGAAGTACCAAGCCATTAATGACCGCATCAGACGGAAACCCCGGCGCCGACGACGATCCGCCGCCTGCGTCCTCAGGCGCAAAGAACTCACGTTCTATGGTGTCGACCTTTTCGCGCTTCGTCACCCTTCCTGGCGTCACTGGGTTCGTCGACCATCCGGGAGTGATCGCATTCAAATACGCGGCCCGGTAAGACGCGCTGACCCACGCTTGCGGGATCAGGTCATCAGGCACGAGTTCGCCGCTAATTCGGTGACCAGTTCTCGGCCAGGCGCGTTCCTGCTCAAATCCCCCGGTGCGACGCGAGCATTGCAACATGTACCCATATGCCGCATCGACGTAATCCGAGCCAATCTGGCGCAGCACGGCGGGCAGAGGTGCATCAGCGGGCAGCGTTAGGCCCTGCCCTGATAGCCATGCCTGGAAACCGGCATCGTCACCATAGCCAGCCATGATCAGCCCTTCAACTTGTCAATTTCCGAGCGCAAGCGCTTTTCAGCCCAGCGCTTGTCAGGCTCTTTGCCCGACAGTGAGCGGTACGCTTCTTTCAGTGTGTTGACGTCGTCGTCGGGAGTTTCAGTTTCTGCAGTCTGCGCCGCCGGAGCCTCAACGCTCAGGGCTGGCGGCTCGACGTGGCTTTCAACTTCAACCGGCTCTGACGGCTTTGGCTCCGAGGTGGAATCCTCGATCGTCACTAAACCGCCGGCAGCCAAGATGTCCAAGTACTCACATGAGAACTCGCCCTCAACTTCACCGAAGGCCGGCAGTCGCACGTTTCCGCTCACGCCCGCAAGGTCATAGGGACTATTCGTCCGGTTAATGATTTTGGTCATGTCGGTTCCTGTTGCGGCCGGGGCGATCTCACACCCCGGCCCTGCCTGTTAAGGCGTGACGGGCGGTTCGCTGATCTGATCCAGATAGCGAATTGCTGCGGTCGTCAGCAACTCGACACCACCAGTGCGGAAGATGCCCGGAACCTGGAAGTTCATGGGGCCGTCTTGCCATACAGGCAGGAATCGATGAGGCATCGGCAGATGCAGCTTGGCGTACTCGGCGTCGTTTTTGTACGCCACCATGCGGCCAGTCGTGCTGTTCGCCGCACCAGTGCTCAACTCACGCACCGTGCGGATCGTCAATGGACGGCCCGTTTGTTGCGTGTAGATGTTGGTGCGTTGAACAAACGACAGGATGGTTTCCATCGTGGTAGCCGCGAAGGGCGTCGCCGCGATGTAGTTGTACGCCTCAACCGGCAGCAGGATCGTATCGGCCATTTCAGTCTCGAAGGTTCCGAGATAGATGCCTTGCAGAGCGATATTGATATCGCGCACGATCTGGGCGGGAGTTTTCTGGCCCACGCCATTCTCGTCAACCCAAAGCGTCGAGCCACCCGTACCATCAGCAGGTGCGTTGGTTGCAGTCACTCCGCTGTAGTTGATCAAGCCGCCGAGGCCCTTTTCCGTGCTGCCCTTGAGAGTCAGGTCATACATGAATTTCATGTAGGCCAGACGAGCGGAACGAGCCCGGCGATCCGGCAGGCTCGCGCCAGGGAATCCCATGGTCGTGTTGACCTCTTCCAAGTTCCATTGATAGCCAATGGCCGCCAGATGGAAGGTCTTGGTCTGCATGTCCTGGTTGACATCAGCCAGCGGCACATCCTTGGCGTATCCGGATTGCCAGTTAGCGCGACCGGACATGTCCGAGGTGTAGGTCAGGATACCAGGGGACCATTCGGGACCCGTGGTGTCCACATAGATGAGACGGCCGAAATCCCAATCGGGGTATCGAGTCTCATACACGCGTTGGTTAACGCGATATGCCTGAGCCGTAACGAAGGCCAGGGCTTGTGCGTCAGTGAAATTCATGTTTTAAGCCCCCGAAACGGACAGCGAAGGAACAGGACGACGGTAGCGAACCACGCCCACGGAACCGCTGGTGCCAGCTTCTTCAAACTGAGCGCCAGGGATAGTAACGACGGTGGCGGATTGCGCCGCAGCCGTCCAGGTCTTGTTGGCGGTATTCCAACGCGCTTGCGCGCCTACGGTGACATCGCCACCCAGCAGAACGCCAATCACGCCGACCTCGCAGATTGCAACGTTCTCGTACTGCTCGTACGCATCGCCCGGATGCGGCAGAACCTGTGATGCCTCGGTGATTCCGAGCACGTTCTCGCCGCTAGTGGCGGTGATCTCCACGCAGGTATGCGCGCCAGTGCCGGGCTTTACGGGAACACCAAAACCCAACGTACCAGTGCCTTCTTTGGTGCGAGTGATCGCGTTCCACTCTTCCATATTGACCCGACGACCGACGGCGAACGGTGCGAGAGTGTCTTTGTATTGAATAGCCATGATT
>Ga0182746_1002789_pt1 | contig 12780 bp, 4 predicted proteins | sample eDN3rd30CBELigOP_FD_128881 | JGI IMG/M metagenome (GOLD analysis project Ga0182746, IMG submission 128881) | Enriched Organic Plus compost microbial communities from Emeryville, California, USA - eDNA 3rd pass 30_C BE-Lig OP (version 2) (version 2) ... | reverse complement strand
CGGCGTCATTGTCCGCCGGCATGGCGTGCGCCGCCGCCAGCTGGTTGCTGTACAGCAGCGGCAACGCCTTGCTCACCGTCTGCTCGGTGCAGCCATAGGGGTAGAGATCGAGCGCCCGCAGCAGCGCCGGGGCGTTGAGCGCCGTCGATTGCGTCGCCGCCACCGAGGCCACGCCGGTTCCAGGAACCAGATCGGCCAGCAATTCGCCGGTCAGCTCCACCGAGGCGCCGGGCGGCAACGGCCGCACCGTGCGCCGCGCCAGCGCCGGCGCGCCGGGCTGGGCCCGCAGCGCCACGGTCTGGCTCGCCTCCACATCCCTGCCGTTCACCTGGATGGCGAGCTTCACGACGCCCTTGCCCGTCGCGGTCAACGGGACCTCGAACGAGGCCTTGCCGCCCTTCGCCAGTTTCAGCGTGCGCGACAGGGCGTCGGCCGGCGCGAGGCCGGGGCCAGCCAGATCGACATTGACGGCATAATCACCAGGCGCCGCGTCCACATTGTCCACCTGAACGTGCAGGCGCGACTGGTCGCCGATGGCCATGAAACGCGGCGCGGTCGCGGTCACCACCACCGGATCGCGCACCACCACATCCGTATTGGCCGAGCCGACGCGCCCGGCGCTCCACGCCGTCGCCATCACCCGCACCGTGCCGTTGAACGACGGGATGTCAAAATTCACCACCGCCTTGCCGTCCGGCCCAACTTTCACCACGCCGGAATAGCGGGCCAGCGGCTCCTGGGTGGGGGCGTCGCCCTGCATCAGCGCCGCCGCGTCGCCGCCGGAGCGCAGGGCGCCGCGCGCGCCCTGCATGCCGTCGATGAGATAGCCGTAAAGGTCGCGCAGCTCCGCCCCCAGCTGCCGCTGACCCAGATAATAGTCCTGTGGCTTTGGCGGCTGGTAGCGCGTGAGATTGAGAATGCCCACATCCACGGCGGCGACGGTGACGAACGCCTCCTCGCCCGGCTTCAGCCCGGTCAGCGTCACCGGAATGGCCAGCGCGCCGCGCGGCCGCATCTGCGCCGGCGGCGCCAGCGTCACCCCAAGCTCACGTTGCTCGCGATCAATGGAGAACCACGACAGACCGAGCGCCCGGCCCGGCATGCGCTTCGCCGCCACGTCCAGCGGGCGATGGGCGAAGGCCACCGCATAGGCGCCCGCCCCCCACTCCGCCTTCACCGGCACGTTCACCGTCGTCCCGTCGGCGGCCAGCGACACCGCCTGCTCGTGCTGAACCCGGTCGGTGACGATCATCAGGGTGGCGGTGCCGGCGAAGCGGGCGTTGATCCGCGCCTGCATCATGTCGCCAGCCTTGTAGGCGGCCTTGTCCAGCGTCACCTCCAGGGCGTCCGGCGTATCGGCGCTGGCCTCCACCCCATAGCCCACGTTGAAGGAAACGCTGGTGACGGCGCCGCCGCCGCCATCGGACGCCACCTCCAGTCGCCAGGAGCCCCAGTCCACCGGCGCGGCGATGCGCGCCGGCGCCCCGGCCGTCGCCTCAACGACGCCGTCGCTGACGCGGCGACTGGTTTTCACCGGCTCGGAATTCCAGCGGCCATCGCTATTGAACCACTGGTAACGCCGCTCAACCCTGTACAGGCTCCACTTCAGCGGGCGCGCCATGCGGGCGCCGTCAGGCTGGGCCATCACCACATCGAAATTCGCCGTGGCCCCGGCGTTCAGTTCGCTGAACAGCCGCTTGACGCCGATCACCGGACCGGAGGGCAGGATCGGCAACGTCACCGAACGGGAAACGGCGCGGCCGCCGTCCTCGCCGACGCGCAGCGTCACCGTCGCCTGCAACGGCCGGGCGGCGGCCACGTCGCTCACCGGCGCCGAAACCACCGCCCTGCCAGAGCCATCGGTGCGAACGGTTTCCTCCAGTTCAGCGGTCACCGCCTCGAACTTTTCGTCGTCTATGCCAACCTGATAGCCGTCCAGCCCCTTCACCGCGGTCGCCGGCGCCTCGGAGACGCCAACCTCGCCGCTCACCGTCAGCCCGGAGCCCGGCGCGCCATAAAGATAGCGCGCGTCCACCGTCACCTGCGCCGGCTCGCCCGGTTGCAGCAACGGCGCGGCCGGCGTCAGGTTCACCTCCAGCCGCTCCGGCACGTAGTCCTCGACAAGGAACGCGGTTTCGCCAACGGAATCGCCCTTTGGGTCCACATAGGCCTTCACGCGCCACGCGCCGCCCTGCGCCCCCGAAAGCAGCGGGATCGACAGCGACCGGCCGCCCAACCCCTGATCCTCCACCACGGCGCGGCGGTATTCCACGCCATCGGGCCGGCGCACCACCAGGGTCAGCGGCGCGCCTGTCGTGGCCTCGGCCCGGTTATCGCGCAGCAGGGCCGTGAGAAACACGGTCTCGCCGGAGCGATAAACGCCGCGTTCCGTGAACAGGAAGGCGTCCATCTGCCCCGGCGCCTCGCGACCTTTCACACCCCGGTCGCTGAGGTCGAACGCCGTCTGCTCCAGGTCAAGAAAGCCGTAGTCGCCATCGGCGCCGCTGGCCACCACCATGCCCGGGGCAAGGCCGCCCTTGCCGCGCGCCAGCCCCGGATCGAACGCGACAACGCCGCTGGCGTCGCTCTTCTGCGTCGCCAGCACGTCATTGTTGCGGGCGATGAGCCGCACCTCGACGCCGGACACCGGCTTGGCGGTGGCGAGGGAGCGCACCACCGCCCTCACGCCATTTTCTGAGGAAACAGCCGTAAGCCCCAGATCGGAAACGACAAACCATTGCGTCGCCCGCTCGCCATAATCAGATTCCCGGTCCAGCGGCACGGCGCCGACCGGTTGCGCGGTCATCACATAGACGCCCGGCTCCAGCCTGCCGCCCGTCGCCTCCTGCACCGGAAAAGCGGTGATGACGTCGGCGTTGAGTTGCGACTTCACCTCCAGGTCGCCGGACCAGACCTTGTAGCCCTTCTGGGTCAGCACCTCATCGACGCCATAGCGCGACAGCTGCGCCATGAAATTACCCGAGCGCACCGTCGGCAGCAGCGAACGGTCGCCGATGCGCGCCAGTTCGATCCGCACCGCGTTGGTGTTGACCGAAACGACCGGAATGCCTTCCTGGCCGGTGCGCGGCAGCACGTAATTGCGGCCGGTGAAGCGCGCCATGGCCGAACGGTCGCGGACGTAAATCTGGTAGTCGGCGTTGGCGAGCAGGTCTTCGCCAACGGCGGACGGCAGCCCCTGTCGCAGCACCACGCCATAGGTCTGGCCATGCTTGAGCCCATCGACGCAAAGCTGCTGCCCCTCCGTCGTCACCGCCGCGTTGGCGGCGCCGGCCAGCGCCACGAAGGGCGCGAAATCGACCCGGCCGCGCGCCAGCGGCTCGGAGAAGGTGAAGCAGACGCGCGGCGAAGCCGCGTCGGAATCCACCTTGTAATTGGTGATGCGGAAGCCGTGCTTCTTGCGCAGTTCCGTCCAGATCGCCCGCACGTTCGGCGCTTCCACCAGCGCCAGCGACGCCGCATAGGCGTTAAGCGCCGGACGCCAGGAGCTGGCGGCGGCAAGCGCCGCGCCCAGCTCCGCCAGGGCCCCGGCCTTTTGCGCCCGGTCCGCCCCGAACTGGTAGCCGGCGTAGGCGGCGGCGATGGCGTCATTGCGCAACCGCCAGCTGTTGGCGCGGTCGCCTGGCGCCGCCTCGCGGGCGGCTTTGGCCCAGAGCAGCCAGGCCCCCGCATCCTTGCCGTTGGCGACAATGGCGTCGCGGGCGGCGGCCATCGCCGCGCCCCACTGCCCCCGTCCCAGCGCCGTTTCCGCCGCCTGGCGGGCCGGCGCGCCCGGCCGCTGGCCGGCGCCTTGCTCGGCCCGCAGCCGGGTTTCCAGTCGCACGGCGTTGCTGGCCAGGTCCTCGCGCACGAACGCATCCGCCTGGCGGGCCGCCGGGTGGGCGGGCGCCGGCGCCGCGCCCTGGGCCAGCGCCGGTTGCGGCGCGGCAAGCGGGAGAAAAGCGGTCACCCCGGCGAACAGGGCCGCGGCGAAACCCCAGCGCCGTCGTTCATGAGTTTTGCCTGGGAGGCGCGGATGAGATGGCTTCGCGTCAGGCCGCGTCATCGCGACGCCAGCCCCGCCGGAACGCCTGTTGCCCATGCCATTTCTCCCTGACTGACCCGTCATGCCCAATCCAGGCGGCCATTCTGCCCCCGCGCCACACGGGCTTTCAAGCAACCCGCGCGCCGCCATCCGGTAAAAATATGTAATATCAACAGGATGGGACATCGGGCTCTTTCCCGTCCCGCCTCCATGCGCGACGTCAGGGCGAGTCTCCCGCGCCGCGCCGGTCGCCGCAAGACCATGCGCGCCACTCCGCCCTGTTTCGTGGGACCTGCGACGCGCCTGCAACGTGACGGAGCGGCGCCAGCCATCGGCCATCGGCCAGCCATAGCCGCGTGCGCCGCCTGTCACCACCGTGGAATTGACCTCCGCCACCCTGGCTGTTTGATTCCAGCCCGCCCGGATGCCTTGATCGCCGGATGCCCTTGGGAAGAAGGAAACCGCATGAGCCAGACAGGAGCAATCGTTGGCGATCACGATCGGGCGGCGGGCCGGGCTGGCGCCCGCCCTGGCCGCGTCGGCCTTGCCTGTCTCGGTCTTGTGACCGGTCTGGCGCTGGCCGTCACGCCGCTGCAGGCGCAAGTCCAGGGCCAGCCGCCAAACCAGAGCCAGGCAAAAACCCCGCGCCCCGGCAACGCCGCCGACAGCCAGCAACTGCAGCAGCAAAGAGAGCTGTGGGACGAATTGCCCGAGGTGGATCGCAAGGACGTGCAGGATTCACTCGCCTGGCTCGGCTTCTACAATAGCGTCACCAACGGCGCCCTTGGCCAGCGCACCGCCGACGCCATCGCCGCCTTTGAAAAGCGTGAGTTGCTGGAGCCGGGCGCGGTGATCGCCGGGCCGGGGCTCGCGGTGCTGCGCGCCGAGGCCAACAGGCAAAAAAGCGCCGTCGGCTTTACACTGATCGACGATGCGGCCACCGGCGCGCGCATCGGCGTTCCCAGTCGCCTGTTCGACCGCAAGGAAAGCGCGCCCGGCCGCACCCGGCTGTGGTCATCGCGCACGCCGGCGTCGCTGACCCTGTTCGCCAGCGGGGCGGAGGATGGCGGACTGCCGGCCTGGTTCGCCCGCGCCACCACCGCCGCGCCTGGCCGCAAGATCACTTACAAACTGCTGCGGCCGGACTTCGCCGTGGTGACCGGCGACGAGGGCTCCCGCCGCTTCTTCACCCGCGTCGCCGCGGGCCCGGACGGCCTGCGCGGCTTCACCTTTGTTTACCCCGTGACCGACGCCGTGACGATGGACCGGGTGACCATCGGCATCGCCAACAGTTTCGCGCCATTCGCCGGCAAGCCTGGCGCGATCTCCCCGGGTGCGGTTTCATCAGGGGGCCAGCAGCCAGGCCAGCAAGCCGCGGGCGTCCCGGCCGCCCGGCAAGCTGGCGGCGCGCCGCTCACCGGCGGCGCGCTGCTGCTCGGATCCGGGCGCGCCCTTGTCGCCACCGCCGCCGTGCGCGGCTGCAAGGACATTCGCCTCGGCGATACATCCGCCACGGTCACCGCCAGCGACCGCCAGAGCGGCCTCAGCCTGCTCGCCGCCGCCGGGGCCAACCCGGCGAACGCCGGTCCCATCGTTCTTGCAAAGGCCGATGCGGCGCAACCCGCAGACGACCTGGCCCTGGCCGCCTGGATCTCCGACGCGGCTGGCAAACCACAGCTTTCCGTCATCCCGGGCCAGCTTTCCGAAACCGCACAGGCCGGGAAGGTCAACGCCGCGCTTCAGCCTGGCGGCGCCGGAGCCCTGGCGCTGGACAGCTCCGGCGCCCTCGTCGGCATTGTTTCCAGCCTGACGGCGGCCCCGGCCGTCGCCGGCGTGACGCTGGCCGCCGACCACCCGCTGGCCAACGCCGACAGCATCCGCCGCCTGCTCGCCGACGCTGGCGTCACGCCGCAGGCCGACGCCCCTGGCGGCGCCGGCCCCGCCCAGCGCCAGGGCTCCGGCGCCGTCGTCGCCCGCTGGCGCGCCCGCCTCGCGCCGGTGTCATGCCTCGCCCGTTAGGGCGTTAGCGGGTCTGTCGGGAACGTGCACGCCAATGGGGCTGCCCGAAACCGTCAACCGGCGGCGGCGCGTCCGGCCTCACTGGCAAAGGGCTTCCAGAGAGGAGCGCGCGGCGGCCGCCAGCGCCGCGCCCTTGACATTTCAGCCCAAAAGCCGCACACCCGGCGTCGTAGCCGCCTGATGCGGCCTGCGGCGTGCGTGCCGCGTGCGTGAAGCTTCTGAAGCATTTTCCTTAAAATGCGTCTTCCGAAAAGGCAGGGCAAAACGCCGGTCTGGTTTGGCCGGATTTCGCTCTGTCCCGCTTCGCCCCGCCGACGCCCAATTTCTGGACGCCCCACACGCAGGGCGCTCCGCAACGGCCCCTTGCGTCCTGCGCGACCCGGGGCCCCGGAAGCTTTACATTGACATCTTTCAAGGAACTCGGCCTTGCGGCTCCGATCCTCTCGGCGCTGTCTGACGAGGGCTACGCCAATCCCACGCCGATTCAGGCGCAGGCAATCCCGCACGTCATGGCCGGCCGCGACCTCATGGGCATCGCCCAGACCGGCACCGGCAAGACGGCTGCCTTCACCCTCCCGATCCTGCACAACCTCGCCGCCGAAAAGGGCCGGACGCCGCCGCGCCAGTGCCGCGTGCTGATCCTGTCGCCGACCCGCGAACTGGCTGGCCAGATCGCTGATTCCGTGCGCGCCTACTCGCGCCACATGCGGATTTCCGTCGCCACCGTCTTCGGCGGCGTCTCCCATGGCCCCCAGGCCCAGATGCTGCAACGCGGCGTCGACGTGCTGGTGGCCACCCCTGGGCGCCTGCTCGACCACATGGCGACCGGCTCCCTGCGCCTCGACGGCGTCAAGGTGTTCGTGCTCGACGAAGCCGACCAGATGCTGGACATGGGCTTCATCCACTCCATCCGCAAACTGGTGAAGGTCCTGCCCAAGCAGCGCCAGACCCTGTTCTTCTCGGCCACCATGCCGAAGGAGATCGCCGCCCTGGCCGCCGACATGCTTGACAATCCCGAGCGCGTCGCCGTGGCGCCGGTGTCCAGCACCGCCGAGCGGGTGACCCAGAAGGTGGTGTTCGTCGATGCGCCGCAAAAGCGCGTCGAGCTGGCCCACCTGCTGGCCAACACCTGCGACGGCCGCACCCTGGTGTTCACCCGCACCAAGCACGGCGCCGACCGGGTGGTGCGCCACCTGGAGAGCGCCGGCCTTACGGCGGCGGCGATCCACGGCAACAAGAGCCAGGGCCAGCGCCAGCGCGCCCTCGATGGCTTCAAGGACGGCTCGACCCGCATCCTCGTCGCCACCGACATCGCCGCGCGCGGCATTGATGTTGATGGCGTCACCCACGTCGTCAATTTCGAACTGCCCAACGTGCCGGAAACCTATGTGCACCGCATCGGCCGCACGGCCCGCGCCGGCGCCAGCGGCTCGGCCATCTCGCTGGTCGACCGTGAGGAGCGCGGCCTGCTGCGCCAGATCGAGCGGCTGACCCGCCAGTCGATCCCGGTGGAGCCCCGCGCCACCGAGGACGCCGAGATCGCCCCCGAAGCGCCGCGTCCGCCGCGTCAGCAGCAGCAGCGTCGTCCCCAGGGCGCCGGTCGCGGCGACGGCCAGCGCGGCGAAGGTCGTGACGGCCAGCGCGGCCAGCGACAGGAGAGCCGTGGCCGCAACGGCCAGGGTAATGGCGGCAACGGCCAGGGTAACGGCGGCCGTCGCGCCGCGCCGGCTGGCGAGGGCCGCGAGCAGCACGCCGCGCCGCGCGCCGGCGCCGGCGCCGGCGCCGGCCATGGCCGGGACCACGCGAACCGTAACGGCGCCCAGCGGCGCGGCCCCCGCCCGGAAGGTCGCGGCCAGCCCGGCGCGCGCCGTGAAGGCGGCCGCCACCAGGAAGGCCACGGCGGCGATCTCGCCGGCATTGGCTTCATGAACGGCCCGCGCGGCAACCGTTCCTGAAACGGTGCGGCCTCACAGATACGAAAGGGCGGCGGGAAAATCCCGCCGCCCTTTTTTCTGCTCCGGCTGTGGCCGCGCGCCGCTGCAGCGGCCCTCCCTGGCGTCACATGAACATGGCCCGCAGATTGGCGGTGAGGCTGCGGCGTAGCGGCGGCTGCTCCAGCGCCTCCAGGAAGTCGGCCGCCCAGGCGTTGATGTCCTGGTTCCTCAGCACCCGGATCATGCGCAGGTAACGCGCCTTGCGCTCCTCCAGCGGCATGTCCAGCGCCTGGCGGATGGCGGCGGCCATGCCCTCGATTTCATGCGGATTGACCACCAGCGCGCCCTCGCGCAGATCGCGCACCGCGCCGGCGAAACGCGACAGGATCAGCACGCCTGGATCATTGGGGTCCTGCGAGGCCACATATTCCTTGGCCACCAGGTTCATGCCGTCGCGCAGCGGCGTCACCAGCCCAACGCGGGCGCAGCGATAGATGGTGGCCAGCGCCGTGCGGGAATAGCTCTGGTTGATGTAGCGGATCGGCGTCCACGACACGTCGCCCCAGGCGCCGTTGATATGGCCGACCTTCTCGCTCACCTGCCGGTCCATATCCATGTATTCCGGGATATCAGAGCGGCTCTTGGGCGTGATCTGCACATAGCTGACCTTGCCCCGCCACTCCGGGTTCTCGGCGAGGAAACGTTCATAGGCGTCGAGCCGCCCGGCGATGCCCTTGGAGTAATCGAGACGGTCAACGCCCACCAGCATCGTGGCGTTGCCAAGGCTGCCTTTCAGCTCGCGCACGAAGCGCGAGGACGAGGCGCGCCGCGCCGCTTTCATCATGATCCCCGTGTCGATGCCCACCGGGAAGGCGCCCAGCTGGACGCGACGGCCATTGATGTCAAACTGCGAATTGCCCATGCGCCCGACGCCGCCGTCCTCCTGAAGGTAGCGGGCGAAATTGTCGCGATCATTGGGGGTCTGGAAGCCGACCAGATCGAAATCGGTCAGCGCGCCCACGACATCGGCGTGGTGCGGCAGGGCGTGCAGGATTTCCGGCGGCGGCAGCGGAATGTGCAGGAAGAAACCCATCCGGTTGTTATGCCCGCGTTTGCGCAGGAACCGGGCCAGCGGCATCATGTGATAATCGTGCACCCAGACGACGTCGTCCGGCTCCAGGATTTCCGACACCTGGCGGGCGAACCATTCGTTCACCCGCATGTATCCCGAAAGGTCGAGGCGTGAGAATTCGGCCAGGTCCACCCGGTAATGCAGGATCGGCCACAGCACCCGGTTGGCGAAACCGCTGTAATATTCCTGATAATCGGCTGAAGAGAGGTCCGTGACGGCATAAGAAATTCCGCCGCGCTGCATGACGTGCGGATGCCTGTCCGGATTTTCTGTAACGCGTCCGCTCCAACCGTACCAAAGGCCCGGGCGATTTTTCAGCGCGGCGTGCACCGCGACCGCGAGGCCGCCCGCTTGCGGTTTTCCGCCAGTTGGCGCCGCCACCCGGTTGGATACGACAATGAGCCGCGACAAGGCGAATCCCTCCTGTCCTGCTGTTCGTTATGTGACTCAACGCGCTGGCGGGCCGGGTAGCCGCGCCAGCCATTCCCGATGTGCGTCGCAAGAACCGCGCCACCGGTCTGGTCCGGGGGCGTGACGTCTGGCCGCGCCGGCCTCTGCTGGCGGGAGGCGCGCCCAGCTGGTCAGGACGCAGGAAACCTCTAGCTCAACGTTTATGTCCCCCAACGGTTCCGTCATCTGGCGCGCAAAGTTCCGGCGCCCCTGGATCTGCGGCAAAGGCCTGTGCGAAGACGAAAATTCTGAAGAAGGCCATCAGGTTCCGTAACCCGCCGCGGTGGTCGTGGCGGCCGGGCGCCCCGTCCGGGCATCCCCCTGAAGGTGCGCCCGCGCCTCGGCGGCGATCCATGCGCGCACGTCGGAGGCGTCATCGAAGATCCGCGTCGCCGGAGCCAGTTCGCGCCCCACCGACCAGGCGGCGCCGCCTTCGCGCTTCACCACCGTGAAGGCGGCGATATCAGTGATGTCGTCGCCGATGAACACCGGCCGCCGCCCGGCGAAAGCCGGCAGACGCATGAACGCCGCGACCGCGGTGCCCTTGTCCACGTGATTGCGCTTGATTTCATAAACCAGCCGGCCGGGCAGCACCGTCAGGCCGACCTCGCCGCTGCGGGCGATGATGCCCTCCAGCTCGTAACGCAGGGCCGCGCCCAGCGTTGGCGCGGCGCGATAGTGCACCGCGACGCAAACGCCCTTGTCTTCCAGCAGCAGACCGCGATGGGCGGCGGCCAGGCGCTTGAGATTGTCCATGATTCCGGGCGGCAGCCGCCCGCTGGCCGCCATGAACACGTCGCCGCCTGGCAGCAGGCGCAGCTCCCCGCCATGACAGCCCGAGGCGCGCGGCTTCAGGTCGCCGAACAGGCGGTCGATGTCGCGGATGCTGCGTCCGCTGACCAGGGCAAGCGCGCCGCCAAATTTCCGGGTGAGCTGTTGGAGGCCCGTCTTGAGCGAAGCCGGAACGCTGACATCATCAGGCCGCGCCGCAATGTCGAGCAGGGTGCCGTCGATATCGAAGAACAGCGCATGGGAGGCGCTGTCGAGGGCGAGATTTTTCATGAGCTATTTCTGGCCCGGCCGCGCTGGAGCGAATCCGCCGCTCCGGCGCGCCGCGCCCAATCCTCCTGTAACGCCGGTCCGCGCGGGACCAGGCGGGGGCTGTGCGACGCCGGGCGCGAGACTGGGCGGAATGCCCTCCTCGCCATTCCAGCGTCCTGCGACCTTCGCAGAGCAGGTTACGCTCCACACGAGCGTCATGCCCACCGGCGGCCGGGGGCGCGCGTTAAGGGATGCGCGCCATGCGGCCAGAATCCACCTCGCGGCGGACTGGCGCAGCAAAACAAATGCCGGCGCCGAACCATGTTCTGTCTGCTGCAATCATGACCATACGCCAACATTATGACAACAGTTTTGTTCCACATCCGCCGCCATCCCGGCCACGACTGCCCGAATATGAGGCGCATCCGCCTGTGAAAACAGCAGGAATGCCGGCGGGGATTTTGTCTTGTCTCCAAAACCGGACTTGAATGTTTCGCCATATTTGGGCTGCATGTATCCTTGCATGTATCCATCACTGACGCGCCGCCGGGGCGAAGGCGCGCCGTCGCCCGGCCTGGCCGGCCTCGTCGCCGGAACCCACACGGACGGACGGCGTTCACCATGACGGCGACGCCTGACGCCGCAGGGGCCAGCTCCGCCTGGACAGGCCTCCTGTTCAGGCGCCACCGGCGCCACTGGAATGCCTGGAGCGTTTCCGGCCATCATCGCGGCCATGGAAGCGCTCCATCTTTTTGGTTGCTGCGCGCTCCGCGCGTCCGTTCGGGCGCCGCCGCCGCAGGCTTTGGGGCCCGCCCCCAGGCCCGCCCACCCCAGGCCCACCCTGGCGCGCGCAACGCCGGGGGCAGCCGTGAGGACGACATGATCGATCGTGATGACATCCACTGGTACCGTGACGCCATCATCTACCAGGTGCACGTCAAGTCATTCTTCGATTCAGACAACGACGGCGTCGGCGATTTCGCCGGACTGACCGAACGGCTCGACTACATCCGCGAACTGGGCGCCACGGCGATCTGGGTCATGCCGTTCTACCCCTCGCCCCTGCGAGACGATGGTTACGACATCGCCGACTATCGCGGCGTCAATCCGGCCTATGGCCAGATGCGTGATTTCCGCCGCTTCATCCGCGAGGCGCACGCCCGCGGCCTCCGGGTCATCACCGAGCTGGTCATCAACCATACCTCGGACCAGCACCCCTGGTTCCAGCGCGCCCGCACCGCGAAGCCCGGCTCGCCGTGGCGGGATTTTTACGTCTGGTCCGACACGGAAGACCGCTACAGGGACGCGCGCATCATCTTCTGCGACGTGGAGAAATCCAACTGGACCTGGGACGCCACGGCCGGCGCCTACTACTGGCACCGCTTCTATTCGCACCAGCCGGACCTGAACTTCGAAAACCCCCGCGTGCTCGAGGCGGTGATCGAGATCATGCAATACTGGTTCGAGATGGGCGTCGACGGCCTGCGTCTGGACGCCATCTCCTACCTGGTCGAGGCCGAAGGCACCAGTTGCGACAACCTGCCCGGCACCCATGAGGTGATCCGGCGCATCCGCAGCTTCATTGACGCGCGCTACCCGGATCGCATGCTGCTGGCGGAGGCCAATCTCTGGCCGGAAGGCATCGCCAAATATTTTGGCGACGGCGACGAATGCCAGATGGCCTTCCACTTTCCGCTGATGCCGCGCATGTACATGGCGGTGGCCAGCGAGGAGCGTCGCCCGATCACCGACATCCTGCGCCAGACGCCGGATATTCCCGACACCTGCCAGTGGGCGATATTCCTGCGCAACCATGACGAGCTGACGCTGGAAATGGTGACGCAGCAGGAGCGGGATTACCTCTGGACCATCTACGCCGCCGACGCCCGGGCCCGCCTCAACCTCGGCATCCGCCGCCGCCTCGCGCCGCTGCTGGAAAATGACCGGCGCAAGATCGAGCTGCTGACCAGCCTGCTGCTGTCCATGCCCGGCACGCCGGTGATGTACTACGGCGACGAAATCGGCATGGGCGACAACATCTATCTCGGCGACCGCGACGGCGTGCGCACTCCCATGCAATGGTCGCCGGACCGCAACGGCGGCTTCAGCCGCGCCGACCCCGCCCGGCTGGTGCTGCCGGCGGTGCAGGACCCGGTCTATGG
>Ga0182746_1002787_pt1 | contig 12782 bp, 12 predicted proteins | sample eDN3rd30CBELigOP_FD_128881 | JGI IMG/M metagenome (GOLD analysis project Ga0182746, IMG submission 128881) | Enriched Organic Plus compost microbial communities from Emeryville, California, USA - eDNA 3rd pass 30_C BE-Lig OP (version 2) (version 2) ... | reverse complement strand
TGGATTCTGCGCTGACGGCGACCAGGAGAAGCTGCTGGCCGATGGCGCCACCGAGATCGGCGGTTCACTGCCGATCAACACCGACGGCGGCCTGATCGCCAACGGCGAGCCCATCGGCGCGTCCGGACTGCGCCAGATCCACGAACTGGTGCGCCAGTTGCGCGGCGAGGCCGGTGACCGTCAGGTGCCCGGCAACCCGCGCGTCGGCTTCGCCCAGCTCTACGGCGCCCCCGGCACCGCCGGCGCCACCGTCCTGACGCTCTGACCTTCATGGCCGAGCAGACGCATATGTACCCGACACGCCGGGCGTGCAGGGACATTTGCGACTGCTCGCGGGAGAAAAGGAACCACTACCGTGACTGAACATTCCACCGAACAGTTCAGGGAAGCACCGATTTTCGATGCCGACCAGCACATGTACGAGACCGGCGAAGCGCTGACGGAGTTTCTTCCGGAGAAGTACTCACGTGCGGTGCAATACGCCCAGATCGGCCGTCAGACCCGGGTGGTGATCAACAACAGAGTCACCGACTTCATCCCAAATCCGACCTTCGAGCGGGTCGCGGCTCCCGGTGCGCACGAGAAGTTCTTCGCCGGCGAGAACACCGAAGGACTGACCCTGCGTGAGATGCAGGGCAAGGCCATCGACGCACCCGCGGCCACCCGCAATCCGGAAGATCGGGTCAGGGAACTCGACCGGCAGGGTGTGGTCGAAGCGCTCAACTACCCCACCCTCGGCAGCCTCGTCGAGCATTCCAGCGCCGACGACCCACAGCTGACCCTGGCGATCGTCCACGCGCTGAACGAGTGGATCCTGGAGCACTGGAGCTTCAATCACGTCGAGCGAGTGTTCTCGACTCCCATCATCAACCTCTCCGAAGTGGATGCGGCGCAACGCGAACTGGAATGGATCCTCGACCACGGCGCGAAGGTCGCGTTGATCAAACCCGGGCCGGTCAACGGCCTGCACGGTTGGCGCTCCCCCGCCCTGCCGGAGTTCGACCCGTTCTGGCGTGATGTCGAGGCCGCCGGCCTGCCCATCGTCCTGCACGCCAGCTATCCGCCGCTGGACGAGTACGTCAACAAGTGGGAACCGCCGTACACCCAGAACTTCATGGCGCAGAGCGCATTCCGCTGGATGGTGCTGGGCCACCGCGAGATCGCCGACATGCTGACAGCCCTGATCTGCCACGGCACCCTTACTCGTTTCCCGAAGCTGCGCATCGCCAGCGTCGAGAACGGCAGTAGCTGGATCTTCCCGCTGTTCCACGATTTCGCGGACCTGTACAAGAAGATGCCGCAGAACTTTCCCGAACATCCACACGACGTCTTCCGCCGCAACATCTGGGTCAGCCCGTTCTGGGAGGGCTGTGTGTCCGACGTCGTGGAGACAGTCGGTTGGGACAAGGTGTTGTTCGGCTCGGACTACCCGCACCCCGAGGGTCTGGCCGAGCCCAAGGGTTTCTGGAAGTACGCCGAAGGCATGGACATCCGGCGCACCTACGACTTCATGGGCGACAACGCCCGCCGGTTCATGGGCCTGCCGATCGTCAATCCCGATCCGGCGGCGATCCATCCCCCGGTACTGACTACGGCCTGAGCAGGTTTGCCGGGATCTTGCCCAGGCAAGGTCCCGAGATGGCCGAGGTTGTTCGCGCGATGGCCCGAGCGCACAATTCTTGTATTCAATACCGGTGTTTCACAAGCGCCTGAGGCGCATTCGCCGCGGGCGCCCGGCCGATTGGGGGTGCCGCGATGCCGAACACCACAACGACAACATCAAGCCCGCCAAGAACTATCCCCCGGCGAATAGCAACCTCTGCAATGGTTTTCGCCGCTGCAGCCATATTCGTCGTCGTGGCTCCGACCGGGATTTCGCGGGCCGAACCGGGCGTCTGGGACATCGAGGATTTCGACTCCTGCACGGACATTCTCAACGACGGTCTCAATGAGTCGCTGCAGGAGAAGATCGACGATACGAAAGGTTGCTGTCGGCACAGCGGCGGGGTCTGGAACGAAGGCCAGCAGAAGTGCGAAGCCCCACCGGCCGAAGCCGGCGGGGCGGGCCGGATACCACCGGGTCTCGTACCCCGCGGCGATCTTCAGATAGCGCCGTCCACGCCACCACCCGCGATGGTTCCCGTACAACCCAGTCTGGCGCCCACCGGTTAGGGGCTGCGATCCGGCAGCGGCGGAAGCCGAGGCCCGCAAGTAATCGCGCTAGGAAGCCTTGGCCTTTGGCGCCGAATAGTTCGGCTTGCCCAGGCCCAGCACATGCTGCGCGATCATGTTCCGGAATACCTCGAGCGTGCCGCCATAGATGCCGACCAACGGTGCGAACCGGTAGATGTATTCACTGCGGTCATCGGCTCCCCCGTCGGCCCCGATCGGCAGTGCCGCTACGGATCCCGCGATGTCCATCAGATCCGGCGCGATGTCGCGCATGGTCTGCGCCAGCGCCACCCGCCCGAAGATGCTCGGTGAGGACAGGGACGCCTCCAGTCGAGCGACACTGCGCCCCAGGCGATACGCGACGGAGCCGTCGTCGACGGCACCGGACCGGCCCACCAAGGCAGCGACGTTATCGGCCGCCTCGGCCATGAATCCGGCCTGATGCATCATGATCGCGACATCGGCCAGGCCGTCGTCAGCGGCAGCGACCGCCCCGTGCTCGGCGTCGAGCGGTTCACGCACCACCGTCCAGCCGCCGTTGACGTCACCGAGCCGGTATTTGTCGTACACCCGCACATCGGAGTAGTAGACGATGTTCGTGCGGTCACCGTCGACGGTCCGGATGCCCTGGATCTCGATTCCCTCGGAGTCCAGCGGCACCAGGAACATGGTGAGGCTCTTGTGTTTCGGCGCATCCGGGTCGGTGTTGGTGATCAGGAAGACGTACTGACAGTTGTGTGCACCGGTGGTGAACATCTTGGAGCCGTTGATCACCCATTGGTCGCCGTCGCGCACCGCGCGGGTCTTGCAGGTGGCAACGTCGGAACCGCCCTCGGGTTCGGTGTAGCCAAGGCACAACCGCACGGTGCCGTCGAACACGCCGCGCAGCACGTCATCACGGATTTCCGGGGAAGCGAATTTCGCCACCGAGCGCGCCACCATCGCAGTGGTGCCCCACGTCACCCACGGTACTTCGGCGCGACGCTTCTCCAGCTCCCAGATCCGCCGGCGCACCCGCGAAAAGCCGCCATCGGCTTCGGTCTTCCATTCCTTTTCCAGATAGCCGGCCGCCCCAAGAGCCAGGTGTACACCCTCGTCGAAGTTGTCACCGGTCTCGCGATCCCGCCGGATGACATCCTCGGTCACGACGCCGGCCAGGAATTCGCGCACCTCGGTGCGGAACGCCTCGTCTTCGGCGGACAGTTCAACTGTTGAGAAATCCATATCTAAACCTTGCTTTCGCGAGCCGCGACGATCTGAGCGATGTGGACGGCGGTGGCACCAGGGTCGCCACCGGCGAGCGCCCAGCCGCGGGCCCTGACCAGGTATGCGGTGGCCGCTGCCTCCGCGGACACCCCGAGCCCACCCTGCACGTGCACCGCCATGGTGGCCGCCTTGGCGGCCTCTTCTGCCATGAACACGAACGCCGACGGCGCGAGTTCCGGCCGCTCCTCGGGCTCGTTGTCGAGGAACCAGGCCGCGCGCCGAACCAAACCCCGCCCGCTCTGCACGGTGATCGCGATATTGGCCAGCGGATGCGAGATGCCCTGCAGCGTTCCGATCGGTACACCGAGCGTGTACCGGGACTTGGCGAACTCGGCGGCGATGGTCATGGTCTCCTCGACCAGGCCGACCAGCGCCGCCGCGGTCAGCACCCGCCATTCATCCAGTGCCCGTTGATATTCCGCCAGCGCGTCGGGACCGCTGGCCAGCACCACCCGGGTATCGGCGGCGGCTGGGTCCACCCAGGCCATCGGCAGCTTGCCGATGTTGTCGACCCGGGCCGGACGCGTGGAGAACTCCAGCTTCACCACATCCTGTCCGTCGCGGACCAGGAGATGATCAGCTATCGACCCGATCGGGATCAGCCGAGTGCCGGTCGGTGCCACCTGTTGCGGATCGAGACCGACGATCTGGGTGCCCTGCAGGATCTCCTCAGAGTCCAGCGCACCGAGACGCGCGAGCAGCCGCGCCGCCACCACATGGTCGATCCACGGCACCGGGGCCAGCGAGCGCCCCAGCTCCTCGGCCACCAAACTCAGATCGACCAGTGTCGCCCCGTCGCCGCCCACAGATTCGGGCAGCGCCATGGTGGTGGCGCCCATGGCGCACAACCGTTCCCAGAGGCTCTTGTCGAATCCCGACGGTTCGGCCGCACGCACGGTCTCGATGTCAGAGTGTGTCTTGAAGAACTGCCGGTACGCGGTCTGCAGGTCGATGTGGTCCTCGGTGAGGCTGTAGTCCAGCCTGCGCAGTTCGTAGCGGTCCATGCCTCAGTTCTCCTTCTCTTCGCCGAAGAAGAATTCCGCGGCGTTGTTGTAGAGGTAGTTGTCGAGCACGTCTGCCGGCAGATCCAGTGCCAGCGCCTCGGGCACCACCCGTTGCATGCGCAGCACCGGGAAGTCCGAGGCGAAAATGATCTTGTCCTTGCCGCGGGTTCGCATGAAGTGCAGCAACGAATCGGGAAGCCGCTTCGGTGACCAGGCAGAGGTCATCAACCGCAGGTTCTGGTACTTGATCAGCATCCGGATCGCGATGTCCCACCACGGATCCGCGCCGTGGATCATGCACAGCTTCAGCTCCGGGAACCGCACGCACACCCGGTCGAGGTGGATGGGGTTCTGCACCTCACCCGGAATCGGTGGACCCGGAATGCCGGTGTTGACGCACAGGGGCAGTTCCATCTCGGCGCACTTGGTGTAGAGCGGATAGTAGACCGCGTCGCTCGGCGGATACTGTCCGTCGCCCCAGAAGCTCGGGCCGACAACGGTATAGGCCACTGGCAGATCGGCCACCACGGCGGCCAGCTCACGCAGTGACGGGATGGGCCGCAAAAGGTTCACCCCACCCATGGCCAGTGCGAATCGCTCGGGTTGTGCCTCCACGAACTTCCGGGCCGTCACCGACGGTTTGGCCAGCGAATCCATCAGAATGGCTTTCTGAACTCCGTGAGCGTCCATCTCGTCGAGCAACTCCGACAAGTCGATGGGGTCGTACATCGACTTCGGGCCCTTGAAGTAGTCGTCACGCACCTTCTTCATGAAGGCGGGCTGGTTCTCGGTCTCGCCGAAGTGCACGTTGGCCAGGCAATCGATAACACGGTTCACCTGCTGGGTCATGCCTTGACCTCCGCTTGTTTCGAAGCCAGGCTCTTGGCCCAGCGGTAATCAGCTTTGCCATTGCCGAGTCGGCGAACCTCGTCGACGAACAGCACGTCTTTGGGCAGTTTGAACCGCGCCAACCGGGTCGCGCAGTGCTCTCGGAGCGCAGCCACGTCGACACCGCCGCGGCTGGCAACCACGGCGACCATTTCTTCGCCCCATCGCTCGCTGGGTCGGCCCACCGCGAGCGCGTCGACCACCAGTGGGTGCGCGCGCAGCACGTCTTCGACCTCTTCGACGAAAACTTTCTCTCCACCGGTGTTGACCACCAACGAATCCCGGCCCATCAGGCGCAAGGTGCCGTCGGAATCCAGCGAAGCGCGGTCACCCGAGACCACCACCCGCTCACCCGCCACCTCGGGAAAGGTCTTCACCGTCGCCGCCTCGTCGTTGAAGTAGCCGAGCGGGATCCTGCCGTTACGCGCCACCCAGCCCACCTCGGTGTCGCCGGGATCCAGGAAGCGGGAGTAGTCGTCCGCGAGCACCAGCCCGCCGGCACGCAGCTGGAAGGTCTCCGCGGTCGGGGTCGCGCGCTGGGTGTGGCCGAACCCCATGTTGCCGGTCTCTGAGGAGCCGAACCCGTTGATGATGGTGATCTGCGGAATGTGTTCCAGCAGTGCGCGTTGATGTTTGGGGTTGGTGGCGGCCCCGCCGGTACCGATGGCGAACATCGACGAGAGGTCATAGTTTCGCCGGCCCAGTTCTTCGACAATCGGTCCGGCGTAGGCGTCGCCGACCATCGTCATCAGCCCGATCTTCTCCCGCTGCGCGGTTTCGAGCACGGCACGCGGGTCGAAGCGCGACTTGGTGTCGTACAGCACCACGGTCTGGCCGGACAGCAGGCCGGAGAACGCGGTCCACATTCCGGCGGCATGCATCAACGGCGATACCGCGAACCACGGTGGCCCGGCGTGGGCCACCTTGTCGTGGATCTCGCTGACCTGCTCGTGATCGGCGCCGTTCATCGACGAAACGTAGATGTCGCCCTGGCGCCACATCACGCCCTTCGGGCGACCGGTCGTGCCGCCCGTGCACACCATGAGCAGATCATCGGGCGACGCCGGTCCGACACGATCTGTATCACCTTGAGCCAGGGCATCTTCCAGGGCCACCGCGCCCGGCAGCTCGGCGCCGTCGCCGTCGTCGACCGAGATCAGCACTTCCGCCCGGAGGACGTCGGCGAACTTGGCGCCCAGCGACCGGTGATAGATCACCGCTCGGGGCCTCAGGTACGCCAGCAGGTCGGCGACCTCGCCCGGCGAGTAGTAGTAATTCACGTTGACCGGGACCGCTCGCGCCTTGAGGCAGCCGATCACCATCTCCGGGTACAGGTCGTTGTGCATGACGAGGGCGACCACGTCCTGACCGCATTCCCAACGGTTCAGCTCGCCGCGCTCGCGGTAGGCGCCCAGCCCGCGCGAGGCCAGGAAGTTGGCCAGCCGCCGCGTGCGCTCAGCCCCCTGGGCAAAGGTGGTGCGGCGCGAGCCGCACACCGTCATCTCCCGGTCGGGTACCGCCTCGGCGATCGCATCGACAACGGCACCGATGGTCCATTCGCCCATCTCGGCGGCTACGCCGATACCAGTCCGGCGACACCCGGAGCGGTGCGCGCGGGGTCGCCGAGTAGTTCGAGAGCGTTGTCGCGCATGACTTTCCGGGTGTCTTCAAGGCTGAACTCCGGAAACTGCGGGATATCGGCGGTGAAAGTGGTCGGGTCGGCCAGGCCCTCGCCGTGCGGCCAGTCCGAGCCGAACAGAATCTTGTCGACACCGATGGTGTCGGCGAGCAGCTTCACGTCATCCTCGTAGTACGGCGCGATCCAGACGTTGTTACGCAACTGCTCGACCGGGTCCTCCTTGAAGTGGTACGGGGCATTGTTGGCGGCCTTCTTCAGCCGCTTGATCAGCCGGTAGACGAAGTAGGAGCCGTTCTCGATGCTGCACACCCTGAGCTTGGGATGTCGGGTGAAGACCTGGTGCACGATCATCGACGCCATGGTGTCGTGGATCGCGCGGTCGTCCATGATCACCATGTCGAGCGGGTCGCGTTTGCCGAATCCCTTGAACACCCCGCTTCCACCCCACAGCGCCGGGACCGCCATATACCCCGAGTCGGACAGGTGGAAGACCACGGCTACCCCCGCCTCGGCCAGTCGGGCCCACACCGGATCGTGCAACGGGTCACCGAGGGAGCGCGGCCTGACCGCGCCCGGCACCGGGGCCGGGCGCACACACACCAGCTTGGCGCCGCGACCGATCACGAACTCGACTTCCTCGACCGCCTTGTCGGGATCGGCCAGTGAGATGATGGGGGCCGATACGAAACGGCCGTCGGGCCGGTCGAAGCCCCAGTCCTCATCCAGCCACAGGTTGAAGGCATGCACCGAGGCCATGGTGGCCTCGATGTCGTGCTTGAGCCCCTCCTCCACGCCGCAGGCGAAAGTCGGCAGCATGAACACGGTTTCGAGGCGCTGACGATCGAGCACCTTCACCCGGGCTTCGCGATTCTGGTATTCAGGATGGTCTGCGAGCCGGTCCACCTTCATCAGGGAGGCCGGATCCACGCCCTCGGGGATCTCGCCACGGAACAACAGGTCCAGACAACCCGGTTCGATGATCGGGTCGAACGTCGGGTTCGGGATGAAGTGGTTGACCGTTCCACCCATCACCGCCAGCGTGCGCTTGCCGTCCTGCACCATCTGCACACCACGGCTGCGAAACTCCTTGGGCAGGTGCCGGGTGAACGCGTCGGTGGGCTCGTAGTAGTGGTTGTCGACGTCGACGGCCAGGTACGGAAGCCGCTCGGGAGCTTCGGTCATGTCATCAACCTTCTTTCAGGGGCGGGAAATTCGGGGGCCGTTTTTCGAAGAATGCCGTGATTCCCTCGATCAGATCGGGGCGAACCATGGACTCGTGCATCAGTTTCTCGGCCCGGCCGCTCACATCAGCGACGTTGTCGTGGGTGTCGCCATAGAGCTGACGCTTGATCACCGCCATCGACGCCGGAGAGCAGTTGCGAGCCAGATCCTCGGCGTACTCCAGGGCGCGGGTCAGCAGATCCTCCGGCGCGACAACCTCTTTGACCAATCCGAGCGCGAAGGCCTCTTCGGCGAAGAAGGTTCGTCCGGACAACAGCAGGTCCGCTGCGGCGCCCCAGCCTGCCAGCCGCGGCAGGATCCAGGTGATGCCGTATTCGCCGATCAGCCCGCGGCGCGGGAAGGCGGTGGCGAATTTCGCACCGGCAGCGGCGAATCGGACGTCGCACATCAGCGCATGGGTGAGGCCGATGCCGACGCAGGCCCCGTTGATGGCGGCTACGACTGGCTTGCGCAGCTCGGTGAGGAAATGCGGGTGACGCTCGCCGACGATCTTGCTGACATCGGTGTCTTCGTCGATGCCGGCACCCAGGTCCTGCATGGCACCCATGTAGGCGCCCGCACAGAATCCGCGTCCGCTGCCGGTCAGCACGATCACCCGGACGACCGGATCCGCTTCGGCGCGATCGAAACTCGCGTAGACGCCGGCCGAGATATCCGCACCCCAGGAGTTCAGCCGGTCCGGCCGGTTCAGCGTGATGACCGCGACGCCGGTCTCCGTCGTCTCGTAGAGCACCGCCTCGGTTCCCACGTCATCGGCGAGTGTCATGCGCCGACCACCTCCTGCCGCACCAGCCGCTCAGACATACATACTGTATACCTATCGGTAGTGCATTCCGCAAGTCCGACGCCAAGGCTGCTACCTGCGCAAAGGCGGGTCAGAAGTTGATCAAACCGAGCTTGCGATAAGCGGTTTCGATCTGACCCTTCGCCAGTTCCGGGAGCAGCGCTTGGGGCGGCCGTGAATGCGGGTGGTCGCCGACGGGCAATCCCAGCACCGAGGCTGCATACTTGAACGCACCGGCCCAATGGGTGAAGTAGTCCGATCGTCCCGGATAGCAGGTGAACCAGGATCCGACATCAAGGCTGAACTGGTCCAACCCCGAGTCTCGGCCGAAGTCCATCGCCTCGATCAGCCGATCCGCGTAGACCAGGTCCCAGTACTCGGTGAAGATGCGACGTTCCGGGGTTTCATAGAGGTAGCCGGCCGTCCCCAATTGGGCCGGGCAGACGATGCCCTCCCTCAGCCAGCCGGCCCGGTAAACCACGGTGTCGCATTCCCAGACCGCGAGATACGGCGCCAGTTCGTGCAGTCGACGACTCGCCGCCGCCCGGAAGGCTCCCTCCTTGGTGGCACACACCGCCGGGATTGCCTCGGCAATTGCAGCACCTTCCTCCGGGGTCAGCACGTAGCCCGACGACGGTGAGTTGAACATTCCCAGGGCAATGTCGGTGCGGTCGGCGATATACGAGAAGAACCGCAGAACACCCTCTCCCCCATGCGCTTCCATCATGGGTGTCTGGATGTAGACGATGTCGGCCCCCACCTGCTGGGCATGCCGCGTCAGCTCCAGGCAGTCCTTTGCCGATGTTGCCGACGTGCAGGCCTGCACCACCACACCCGGGTTCGCGCAGCGCCCCTCGTCGACCGCCACCTCGAGTAACCGCTTGCGCTCGGTCAGTGTCAAGGCCCAGAACTCGGCGAGGCCGCTGGTACACCACAGCATCTGGTGGCCCAGATCGCCGACGCAGTAGCGCACGAGGTGCCGGTAGGCCTCCCAGTCGATGTCGTCGCCGTCGATTCCGCAGAACGGGGTGTAGAGCGAGTCACCGATTCCGCGCAATGCCGAGTGGGCCCAGTCCCGCGCTTCGGATGCAGTTGCCATACGGGCCCCCTAGATGAAATCCGATCCACCGTCCACGTTGACGTTCGCCCCGGTCATGTATGAATTGCGCTTGGACGCCAAAAATGCTGCGACGGGCCCGATTTCACCAGGAAGACCGGCGCGCGGCAGATGGGCCGGATGGCCGAAGTGCTCATCGATGGCCGCCATCAACGCATATGGGTCGTTGCCGTCGACGCCCACCGTGTCAGCCCAGCCGCGCAACGCTTCCGACGAGATGCTGCCCGGCGATACCACGTTGACCATGATCTCGTCTTTGGCCAACAGTAGTGACAGGTTCTTGGAGACGCTGTTCACCGCGGCCTTGGCCGCCGTATAAGCCGGCAAGCGAGTGCTTTGCCGCTGAGTGGAATGGGCCGAGAAGTTGACCACGCGCGCCCATTCGGCCTTGCGCAGCAAGGGTAATGCCGCACGCACGCAGCGCACCATGCCCATCAGGCCCGCATCGAATGCGTCCTGCCACTGCTCGTCGGACAACTCCTCGAAGTTGCCCGCGGCGCCAGGGCCGACAGTGTTGATCAATGCGTTGAGCTCACCCCAACGCTCGCCTACCTCGGTGAAGGCTCGCTCGACCTGGGAGCCGTCCGAGGTGTCGGCGACGATCGCCACCGCCTCCGGCGATCCCAGGCCGCTCAGCTCCGTTGCGGCCTTGTCGAGTACGTCACGGGACCGCCCGACGATCGCTATCCGCGCACCGTCCTCGGCCAGACATCGGGCCGTCGCGAAACCCATCCCGCGGCCACCGCCCACCACGACGGTGGCCGCACCTGCGAATCCGAGATCCATGGCCTGATTACTCCCCCGGTCGCTTCGCTCCTGCCCGCCGGACTCAGGAACCGGTCCAGTTGGGTGCGCGTTTCTCCGCGAAGGCGATCGCCCCCTCCTTGGCATCGTTGGAGGAGAAGACCGGTCCGAGCAGTTCGCCCTGCTTCTTCCACATCTCGTCGGCCGACCACTCAGAGGACGACGCGATGATCTCCTTCGTCACGGCCACGGCCAGCGGGCCGTTGGCGGTGATCCGATCGGCGAGTTCGAGTGCGCCGTCGAGCGCCTCACCGGGTTCGGTCAGCTTGTTCACGAAACCCCACGCCGCGGCTTCCTCGGCCGTGAAGCTGTCGCCGGTCAGGGCGAGTTCCATCGCCTTCTGGTACGGGATGCGCTGATGCAGGCGCAGCAGGCCCCCGCCACCGGCGACAAGGCCGCGCTTGACCTCGGGGATGCCGAACTTGGCCACCTTCGAGGCGACCACGAGGTCGGTCGCCAGGACCAACTCGGTACCACCGGCGAGAGCGAACCCTTCAACCGCGGCGATCAGTGGTTTGCGCGGCGGACGTTCGGTGAAGCCTGCCCCACGGCCGGGAACGTAGGGCAGCTCACCAGAGGCGAACGCCTTCAGGTCCATGCCCGCGCAGAAGTTGCCGCCCGCACCGGTGAGGACAGCCACCGACAGCTCCGGGGTGTCATCGAGTTCGTCCATCGCATCGGCTAGCCCCTGCACCACCGCGAGGTTGAAGGCATTGCGCGCTTCCGGACGATTGATCGTGATGATGAGCGTTCGACCCCGACGCTCCCGCAGAACCACTTCCGACACCAACTGCCCCTTCGCTCGCGGCCCATTAACCCGGAAAAGCCTACTATAGGGATTACAGTACCTAGTCGGAAGCCTCCCCACCGCAGCCGAGCGACGCTTCGGCACCCACTGCGCACGGCAGCAACAGAGAGGCTACCGGTAAGGTTGACAGCGACAAGATCCGCGACACGCGCACATAGGCGCAGTTCAGGTGGCGGCCAGCGGTAAGTTCACCTGCGATTGACCCGCGGCACAGAACGGCGTGAGCAGAATCGATTTCGATGGAGGTGCCCGCAGTGGCAAAGCAACCGACCGCTGAAAAGCGTCAACGGCGCGAACGCGGATCCATCAATCCCGAGGACATCATCAAGGGCGCATTCGAACTCGCCGAGCAGGTGTCGATCGACAATCTCAGCATGCCACTGCTGGGCAAACACCTGGGTGTCGGCGTCACGAGCATCTACTGGTACTTCCGCAAGAAGGACGACCTGCTCAATGCGATGACCGACCGCGCTCTCCGCGAGTTCGTGGTCGCCACCCCTTACGTCGAGGCCAAGGATTGGCGTGAGTCGTTGGCCAACCATGCCAGGACCATGCGAAAAGCCTTCATGGGGAACCCGATTCTGTGTGATCTCATTCTCATTCGTTCCGCGTTGAGCCCGCGCGCCGCGCGCCTGGGTGTACAGGAGATGGAGACCGCCATCGCCGGTCTGGTGGAGGCCGGGTTGTCGGTCGAGGACGCCTTCGACACGTACTCGGCCGTTTCGGTGCACGTCCGCGGTTCGGTGGTGCTACACCGCCTCTACGAGAAGAACCGGGCCAACGACAACGCCCCCGGAGACTACGAAGAGACCATGGTGATCGACCCGGAGGTCACCCCTCTGCTGGCACAGGTCACCAACGAGGGGCATCGCATCGGGGCCGCCGACGAGAAGAACTTCGAGTACGGCCTGGAATGCATCCTCGACCATGCGGCGGCACGGATCGCACAGCCGCCTGCAGCCAAGGGGAAGCGCAAATAGGCGCATCCGCCTGACTGGCAGCCACACGCCACCGTTTCAGACATCGACACCACGTCGCCCGGACTTACCTTCTGGTCC
>Ga0182746_1002783_pt1 | contig 12792 bp, 10 predicted proteins | sample eDN3rd30CBELigOP_FD_128881 | JGI IMG/M metagenome (GOLD analysis project Ga0182746, IMG submission 128881) | Enriched Organic Plus compost microbial communities from Emeryville, California, USA - eDNA 3rd pass 30_C BE-Lig OP (version 2) (version 2) ... | reverse complement strand
GCCACCGTCAGCCATGGAAACAGACGGTGTTCCTGAAACACGATCCCACGTTCAGGGCCGGGGCCGGCGATCCGCTGGCCGTCCAGCAGGATGTCGCCATCATATTCGGTATCGAGGCCGATGATCAGCCGCAGCAGAGTCGACTTGCCGCAACCCGAGGCCCCGACGACACTGACAAACTCGCCCGGCGCGATGTCGAGTGCGATATTGCGCAGCACCTGAAGCGGACGGTCATCGACACGGTAGGTCTTGCTGACGCCGCGGATGGCGAGACTTGCCTGGCTGGACTGTTGCAACTGCAGCGTCATGACGGACTTCCCTGCCAATGAAGGAGACGGCGGAAGACACGGCCGCAGATGACGTTGATGACGTAGCCGACAACCGCGAGGATGATGACCCCGAGCAGCACGACATCCATGCGGAACTGCTCACGCCCGCCCGCCATGAAGGTGCCGATGCCGCGGCCGACGCCCATGGCGTATTCCGAGCCGACGGTGCCGATCCAGGCCGTGATCAGCGCGATCTGGATGCCGATGAATATCGATGGCAGCGCGCCCGGCAGAAGCAGCCGCACGATCCGCTGCCGCCACGACAACTGCAGCACCCGCGCGACTTCAAGATAATGAGCCGGAATGGTGCGCAGCCCCTCATAGGTGTTCAGAGCCGTCGGAAAGAACGCCGACAAGGCGATATAGACGATCTTCGAACTGTCGCCGTTTCCGAACCATGCCGTGAGCAGCGGGATCCAGGCGAACAGCGTGATCTGGCGAAGCCCGTTGACCGAAGGCCCGATCGCCCGGTTGGCGGCCTGTGACGTACCGAGCAACAGCCCGAGCGCGATCCCGGCCGTGGCGCCGATCGCAAAGCCCGCCACTAGCCGCACGACGCTTTCGCCCAGCGCGAACCACACATGCCGGCCAGCCTCATCGACAAACGGCAGGGCGACCAGCTTTTCAGGCGACACAAGCAGATGGCTGCTGATGAGTCCAAGCCGGGTGACCACGAACCACGCAATCAGCAGAGCGACGGGGATCGCAAGACCGCGCCAGAGCGCGGGACGCTCCCACCATGATGCGGCGGAGGTTCGCGCCCGTGTCCGCGGCGGCAATGATGCGGAGAGATCAACCATGGCGCGGCACCCAGCGGCTCAAGCGCCGCTCCGTCCACGACAGGCCGAAATCCATGGCCAGTCCGATCACGCCGATTACGATCATGCCGGCGATGACGATGTCGATCTGAAACAGCGTGCGCCCCCACACCATCATGTAGCCAACGCCTTCGGTAGCCGCGAGCATCTCGACCACGATCAGCGAGATCCAGGCGTGGCTGAGCGCAAGTCGGATACCGCCGAACACGGTCGGCAGCGTCGCCGGGATCACCAGCTTGCGCAGGAACAGCAGGCGCGGAAGCATCATCACCCGCGCCACTTCAAGATAGTGCCGCGGAATATTGCGGATGCCCTGCGATGTCGCGAGCGTGGTCGGGACGAAGCAGGCCTTGGCGATGATGATGAGCTTGAGCGCTTCATCAAGGCCGAAGATGAGGATCAGCACCGGCACCCAGCCCAGCGAAGGAACCTGCGCCAGCGCCTTGAAGATCGGGCCGACATAGTCGTCCAGCGTCTTCGAGATCCCCATCAATGCGCCAAGCAGCAACCCGGCCGACGTGCCGATGGCGAAGCCGATCGAGATGCGCCACAGGCTGATCTTCAGATTCGCGGCGATCTCGCCGTCGCGGATCAAGTCCACCAGGGTCGAGAACACCAACGACGGCGGCGGCAGAATCTGAACCGGCAGCCATCCCTGTGCCGCGGTCAATTGCCAGGCGAGCAACACGGCGGCGGGCAACAGCAGCGGCAGCACCAGATGGCCTGGCCGCAGCGCGCCAAGCCACGACCATTGCCAGTTGCTGGAGCCGGCGCCGATCTGACGCTGGGCCATCGTCCGGATGTTCATCTCAGTCACTCCGCGCGACCCCCGTTCAGATCTAGTTGCTGGCCTTGCCGGCGACGCCATCCGCATTCCGCGGGAGCCAGAACTCGCCGAGGCTGAGCGATGTCAGAGCCGCGTTCAGATATTTGGGCTCGATCCAGGTGTTCAGATCGACGTCATTGCGGATCAGCTTCTGATCCTTGTTGAAGGCAATGACACCGCGATACTGGGAGCGCAGGAAGTCATCGAGCAACGGATTGAACTGGTCCTTCAAAGCCGTGCCCTGAAACTCCTCGCGCAGGATGTCCAGCGTCACGCCGGTCCGCGCCCAGATCGCATACGCTTCCTCGCGGTTCTGTTCCTGACCGAGCCAATGCGCCGCCTTGACGAGGCCGCGCGTGACACGCGCTGTCGCATCGGGATTGGCCTTTTCAAAATCCTCGTTGACGACGAAGGCCCCGAACCCGGTCGCCTTGGGGCTCTGCTCGCTGGTCTTGTAGATCACCCTGACCACGCCCTGATCGCGCAGCGGCAGGAAGAAGCTGCCGCCATAGATCGCATCCACGCTGCCGGCGTTGATCGCCGCCAACTGGTCAGCGTTCTTGAGGTCCACCAGCGTGACGTCGCGCTCGCTGAGACCGGCCTCCTGCAACGAACTGACCAGACTCCAGTGGATGATGGTCGCCTTCTGCACGGCGATCTTGCGGCCCTTGAGGTCCTTCACCGCATTGATCGGCAGGCTGGTGCGGGCGCCGGCGAAGATGGTCGTGCCGCCATAGGAAGCGATGATCCTGGTCGCGAGACCATTGGCGCGGCCGATCGTATTCGGTACGGCGCCATAGGATGCGAAGTCGAGCTGTTTGTTCGCCAGCGCCTCGTTGATCGCGGGCCCGGTATTGACGAAATAGGTGAACTCGACCTGCGTCGGCGTTCCCTTGAACTCGTCAGCGATGAAGCCCTTGGCGTCGGCGATGGCGACAACGCCGCGGCCGAATGGCTGGCCAAAGCCGAAGCCCACATCCCCGATGCGGATCTTGGCCGGAAGCGTTTCGGCCTGCGCGACACTTGCGAGCCCCGCAAACAGAATCGCAATGCAGGCCCTGAAAGCAATCCTGAATGTCATGGCACTACCGTTCGTTTTGATCATGGCTGCACCCGGCGGTCCTCGAACATGCGATAGGTGAGATCCTGGTCGGTGCCGGCCGGAACACCCCGCTTCCAACCCATGTTGCGCTGGAAGCTGCCGAGCAGCCCCGCCTGTTCCAGCAGCGCCTCATCGACGATCTCGTGCGCGTCGGCGAGCGGCGACACATAAAGCGCGTGGGTCGGACAATAGAGCTCGCACAGGATGCAGGTCTGGCAATCATCAGGACGTGCAATCACCGGCGCAGCGCCCGGCACCGCATCGAAGACGTTCTCGGGACATGCGTTGACGCAGGCATTGCAGTGGATGCAGCGGCTCTGGCTCACCAGTTCGATCATGACGCCATCGCCCTCGGCATTGCCGTTTCCGGCTCCACCCACACCTTGTCGAGTCCACCAGCGGTGAGACGATGCTGCTGGGCCGGATCGGTATTCGGAAAATCCAGCCGCCGGTTGATGCCGCGACTCTCCGGCCGCCCCATGGCGCTCGCGACGATCCAGCGCGCAGTCGCGATCATCGATGCGGCTTCCCGAACATCGGACACTTCGTCGCCGGATGCCGAAAATCCCGCACGCGCCTCGCGCCAGAGATCGTTCAGGCGCTCCTGCGAAGCCGCAAGCGCAGCCCCGGTGCGGAAATAGCTGCGGTCCAGCGGCAGGATCTCCTGCTGGACGGCGGCGATGACATCGGCCACCCGCAGCTCTTTGTCGATCGGACCTGCGGGCCGAAGCCCGATGACTCCAGCCGGCTGCGCGCGGCGCTCCTGCGCGCGCAGCCCCAGTGCTGCCGCGAATGCCGCCGCTGCCTGCCCGGCCCGCGCGCCCGTGCTCATCGCCCAGGAGCTGTTGGGGCCACCGCCACCGGTCGTCGCGCCGACGAAATTTTCGCGCGAGGCTGCGTCTCCCGCAGCAAACAGTCCAGGCACTGTCGTTGCGCCCGTCGCGTCGATGACGAGGCCCCCGACGCCACGCACCGTTCCTTCATAACGCAGCGTGATCGGGAAGCGCTGGGTGAATGGATCGATTCTCTTCCGGTCAAACGGAACGAAGATGTTTGGCTGGCCGCGCCGCATGCCTTCCTGAACCCGCGGCGAGGCCTGGTCGAGCACCGCATAGACCGGCCCGGTCATCAGATGGCGCGCGACCGCAGCCTGACGGTCGCCTTTGCGTTCCAGCACGTTGCCATCGGCATCCGTGAAGGTCGCCCAGAAATAGATGATGCCTTTGGTGACACTCGAGAATGCCGGGGCGATACCGTATTGCCCGGTGAACTCCATGCCGGAGAACACGGCACCCGCCTCTGCGGACAATAGATAACCATCGCCGGTGAGGCCGTTGGTTCCAAGCGCATTGCTGCGGAACGCGCATCCTCCTGTTGCAACAACCACTGCGCCAGACCGCACGGTCCAGCGCTCATGGGACACGCGATTGGTCCCTGCCGCCCCGACGACGACACCATCGCTCGTCAGCAACTCGAGCGCGGGGCTCTTGTCGAGAACCTTGACGTCGGCCTTGCGCAGCAGGCGGCGCATGAAGCGAAGGTAATCAGCGCCGCGCAGCGAGCCGCGGTAGGATACGCCGTCTTCCGTCGACGGAAAGGGATAGCCCCAGTCCGCCAGTTCGTTGAGATGGATAAATGCGTCTTCGATGATACGCTCGACCCAGTCCTGCTTCGCCAAGCCAAACGCCTGGGCCATACGGCGCTGGATCGCCGCTTCGCGCTCATCCGAGCCGGGCAATGTATGGATCGTCGTGGTATTTCCCGCGGCAGTCGCGCCGCCGGTTCCCAGAAAGCCCTTCTCGACAAGGACCACCTTGGCGCCCTGCGCTGCCGCAAGCAGTGCTGCCCAGGCGCCTGCAGGACCGCCGCCAATGACAAGCACGTCGGCGGTCAAGGTCAAACCGGATACAGACCCACGCTGATCGAACAAGTGCTCAACAGTCACGACTACACTCGAATGAAGCGCTGGTGAAGCGCTGCTCGCCGTTTACGTCCGGCAACATGCGTTGCGAGACCGCCTGGAAATCGCACTTTCCACGCCTTTCATTCCGTAAATCTGGGGCTTTGTTTGGGACCACCGCACTGCAGTGTCAAAGAACTAAAACAGATAACGATTTTACCAAAAGCGATATGCTGCGGATTTTCCGGGAACCGACAGCAATAATCTTCGCTTGTCACGGCTATTAAAATGACAAACCTTCTGCAATATGGCGACGACGGAATGACCGCTTTCTATTCTGCCCCAAGGCAGTCGACTTTCCCGGGTGACCCGCGTAACGACATTGCTGTCCGGCACGACGCTTCACATCACCAAGACTCATGACACTTCGGCTTGGCCACAGCTATCCACGCTTGGGACCCCATGAATTTTCAGCAGCTCCGAATCATTCGCGAAGCCGTTCAGCAAAACTTCAATCTTACCGGCGTCGCCGAGACGCTCCACACCTCCCAATCGGGCGTCAGCAAGCATATCAAGGATCTGGAAGATGAATTGAAGGTCGAGATTTTCATCCGCCGCGGCAAACGGCTTGTCGGCCTGACCGATCCCGGCAAGGAGCTGCTGCCGATCGTCGACCGCCTTCTCATCGACGCCAAGAACATCAAGCGCCTGGCCGAGCAGTTCAGCGGCACCGATTCCGGCCGGCTCACGATCGCGACGACGCACACCCAGGCGCGCTACACGCTGCCGCCGATCGTGTCGAAATTCTCAAAGATCTTCCCCAAGGTGGAACTCGTGCTGCATCAGGGCGGCCCGAGCGAGATCGTCTCCCTGCTCGCGACGGGAACCGCGGATGTCGGCATCGCCACCGAGGCGCTCAGCAGCATCCAGGACTTTGTCACTTTCCCCTATTACACATGGAACCATTCGGCCATCGTGCCTGATGGCCATCCCCTCCTCGACGCTGACAGCCTCACGATCGAGCAGCTCGCGACCTGGCCGATTATCACCTATAGCGAAGGCGTCACCGGCCGGGCCCATGTCGATGCAGCTTTCCTGCGCGCCGGCCTGACACCGAAAATCGTGATGTCCGCGCTCGATGCCGATGTCATCAAGGCCTATGTCGAGATTGGCATGGGCGTGGGAATCGTCGCCTCCATGGCGTTTGACGCGTCACGGGACCAGGGGCTGCGACCGATCTCGAGCGAGCATCTGTTTGAGGCGAACACAACATCGATCGCGCTTCGCCGCGGCAGCTATCTGCGCGGCTTCGCCTGCCGCTTCATCGAACTGTGCATTCCGGGAATGACCGAGACCGAGATCCGCCGGCAGGCCATGGCGCCGAAAGATACGGGCGGCTGACGAAACCATCCGCGCAAACGGTTGGTATCTTCAGTATCTAGAGCGCAGTTCCACCCTCGCGCCGCAGAAGGCCTTTCGCCAGCTTCCAGGCCGGCGCGAGGACAAACCCGATCAGCGGGATCAATGCTCCGCCGATCAGCAGACCGACGAGCCCCGCGCCAGCGGCCGTCACGATCCACTCGACGACGGCGGACACCGCCGGCAGCGCATACCCCGCCGCGTGGCCGGCATCATGGATGACATTGCCGATTGCGTGAAAACCGTAGACCTCCAGACCATGCACGACGATGCCGCCGCCCACCCAGATCATGGCAGCAGTGCCGATGACACTCAGGCAGGTGAGAAACCACGGCATGCCGAGAACGAGACCACGGCCAACCAGCCGGCTCACTGCGCCGATGGGTGAGGCGCTTTCGTTCCTCGCCAGCGCCAGACCAAGATCATCAGCCTTCACGATCAGTGCGACCACGCCGTAGACCCCGATGGTGATGGCGATCCCAACCACGGCCAGCACCACGGCCTGGTTGATGATGCCCGCATCGGGCACAGCCGCCATGGTGATCGCCATGATCTCCGCCGACAGGATGAAATCGGTCTTGATCGCGCTCGCGACCTTCTCATCCTCGAGCGACTGCGGGTTCAACGCCACCGTGCCGATCTCGGCTTCATGGGCATGGGCATGATGGGGAACCAGGGATTCAAAGACCTTCTCCGCGCCCTCGTAGCAGAGATAGGCCCCGCCGATCATCAACAGCGGCGTGATCGCCCAGGGGAGGAAGTAACTGAGCGCCAATGCCGCGGGCAGCAGGATCAGGAGCTTGTTGCGCAGCGACCCCATGGCGATCTTGCCCACGATCGGCAGTTCGCGCTTGGACGAGAAGCCCACCACATACCGCGGCGTGACGGCCGTATCGTCGATGACGACACCAGCCGCCTTGGCCCCCGCCTTGACCGCCTGGCTGGCCACATCGTCCAGTGAGGCGGCCGCCACATGGGCGATGGAGGCAATGTCATCGAGCAGCGCAATCAGTCCGATGCTCACGGTATCTTCCCTTTTCAATCCCGCCGTCACAGTGACCGAGTTTGGCGAACCAATTTTTACAGATAGCACGCCCGGGCATGAGACGTTCTGACGCGCCCCAGCCTATCGGAAGCGTCTGCGTCAGAACGATGGATATTCGAAGACTGGACACCTTGCCGGGATTCGCTATCCGGATAGGCACGAACCGGCAACACCGCCGAAGGCGACCTGGCAGCTCTTTTGCTGGAATCGAGCGGCGGAAGCCTGCTCTCAGGATCTCAAGTGGACCGACAAAGCATCGCCCGCCGGGCTCACCGGACGCGATGCCGGTCCCGGGCGGCCACAGCGGGAGAGGTCAGGCCGAAGCCGGCACACCACGGAGGTCCTTGCCACGCTGCACCCGGATGATCTCTGCAAGAATCGAGACCGCAATCTCGTCCGGCGTGATCGCACCGAGATCGAGCCCTGCGGGCGCCTTCAGCTTGTCAAGGCGCTCGGCCGGCACACCCCGCGTCACGAGCGCCTCCTTGAGCACCTCGGCCTTGCGGCGGCTGCCGACGAAGGCGACATAGTCGGCGTCGACGGCAAGGGCCGCTGACAGCGCCGCCTCGTCGCCGCGTCCCTGGGTCGAGACGACAACGTAACGTGCGCCCGGCTCATCGACCGGCAAGGCATAGCCTTCGATCCGCTTGTCCGCCTCGGTGAAGGCGGATTGCTCCGCCGGCGGCGCACACACCGTCAGCGAGAATCCGATCTGGCGGGCAAGATCGGCCAGCGCCACGGCGACCGGACTTGAGCCGCACACCACGACCTGCGGCCGCGGCAGCACGGGTTCGACAAAGATGTCCATAGTGCCCTGGCTCGGGCACATATTCTTAGCGAAGCGAACCCCGCCGTGCTCCTCGCCAGCGGTGTGTCCCTCATCCTCCAGCGCGTCAGGCGGCTGCACCGACACCAGCCGCGAGCGTCCATCGGCGATGGCGTCCTTCGCTGCCTTGAGCACGGCCGCGCGGGCGCAGCCGCCGCCGATCCAGCCTTCCGAAATCGTACCATCGGGAAGGATCACCGCTTTCGCGCCAGCCTTGGCTGCCGTTGCCGCCACCGTCCGCACGACCGTCGCCAACGCGAACGGCGCGCCGGCCGCCTTGCGGGATGAGATGATGCCAAGGATATCGGTTGCATGATGCATGGCGTCAGATCCTTGCAAGATAGGGTTCGAGCGCCGCCAGGCTTTCGAGATTGTGGGCGGGCGCGAACAAGTCGATATAGGGGAGCGCGGCTTGCATACCGCGCGCGCTCGGACTGTAGTCCCTCCAGCCGATCAGCGGATTGAGCCAGATGATGCGGCGGCAACGGCGGCGCAGCCGCCGCATCTCATTCGCCAGCAGCTCCGGCTCGCCGGTGTCATAACCATCGGACACGATCATCACCGCCGTGCGTGAATGGATGACACGTCGCGCATGCCAGCGATTGAAGGCGGCGAGGCTTTCGCCGATCTTTGTTCCACCGCCGATACCCTGCGCCATCAGCGACAGCCGGTCCACCGCGCGCGTGACATCGCGGTCACGCATGGAGGCGGAAACGTGTGCCAACCTTGTATGAAAGACAAAGGCCTCCGCTTCGCGGAAGGCATCAACCACACCGTGCAGGAAGCGGACAAAGAATGCCGTGTAGAGATTCATCGAGCCCGAGGCATCGAGCAGCACGACGAGGCGCAGCGGCCTGATCTTGCGGCGGCGCCAGACCAGATCGACCGGCGTGCCTCCGTGCGACACGCTGCGATGGATGGTGCGGCGCAGGTCCAGCCAGCGCCCGTTGCGGCGCGCCTGCTGGCGGCGTACCAGGCGCGCACGCATGACCCGCGCAAGCCGGCCAGCCAGCGCATGGGCCTGCGCGATATCGTCCGGGTCGACGACGTGGCGCATGTCTGCGCTGGCGAGATTGTCGATACGCGAAGCGCCTTCGCGGCGCGCGTTGCCAGTCGCGGTTGTCCCCTCGCCGCCGTCGCGACGCTGCACGTGATCGGGCTGACCGAGCGAGCCTTGTTGCATTGACGGCGCCCTGCCGAGCCGCCGGACCGGCACCTGACTGGTGGCACCGGAGACAAGCCGCATCTGCCTCATGCCATGGCCAAGCCAATAGGCATCGAAGATCCCGTCGAACTTGTCCCAGTCCGACCGGGTCGCACAGAACAGCGCGCGGAATGCGGGCTTGAGCCGCGATGGCCCGTCCGCGGCCGGCGAGGCCAGCAGAACGAGTGCGTCGCGTGTCTCGGCCAGCCCGATCTTGAAACCATTGTCGCGCAGCGTACGGGCAAAGCCTGTGAGACGCTGCCGCATCGGCCTGCCGATAGCTGACTCGATTGCACCATCGGCCGACTCGATACTGTGATGTAAGAGCGAAGCATCGCCGCTTGCCGCAGCGTGCTCCCTCCCCCCTTGCGGGGGAGGGCTAGGGAGGGGGGTGGCTTGAGACGAGATCGCCTGCTGCTTACCCCCCTCCCGGCGCTGCGCGCCGACCTCCCCCTCAAGGGGGGAGGTAAGCGGAGATCGGGGATATGTTTCCTGTTTCACAACAACTAGCCTCAGGCCACCTTACCCAGCAGGCGCTCGCTGACCTCGCGCGTCATCCGCGCCCGATCCTCCTGTGTCTTGATGAGGCACATCATCGTCTCATGGACCGCCTCCGGGTCCTGCCGCAGGTCATGCACGCCGAGGCCCGCCAGCGTCGCGGCCCAGTCGAGCGTCTCGGCGACGCCGGGCACCTTGCGCAGGTCCTCCTTGCGCACGGCCGCGACCATGCGTGCGATCTGCAAGGCCAGTGCGATATCGATACCCGGCGTGCGGATGGCAATGATCCTCGCCTCGCGATCGATATCGGGGAAATCGATGTAGTGATAAAGGCAGCGGCGGCGCAGCGCGTCTGATAGTTCGCGCGTGCCATTGGACGTCAGCACGACACGCGGGATCGACGTTGCCTTGATCGTGCCAAGCTCCGGGATACTGACCTGAAAGTCGGACAGCAGCTCCAGCAGGAAGGCCTCAAACTCCTCGTCGGCGCGGTCCACCTCGTCGATCAGCAGCACCGGCGGCTTGTCACGGCGGATGGCGGCCAGCAGCGGACGCTCAAGCAGATAGCGTTCGGAGAAGATGTGTTCCTCGATCGCATCCGCCTCCTGCCCCTCGCGAGTCTTGATGGCGAGAAGCTGGCGCTGATAATTCCATTCATAGAGGGCAGCGTTCTGGTCAAGGCCTTCATAGCATTGCAGGCGGATCAGCTCCGCATCGTGCACGGCTGCGAGCGCCTTCGCCACCTCGGTCTTGCCGACACCTGCCTCGCCTTCCAGCAGCAGCGGCCGCTGCAGCGTTTCCATCAGCCACAACGCCGTCGCGATGTCGCGGTCGGCGATGTAACCGACAGCGGTAAGACGATCGGAGATAACGTCCCGGTCCAGAGTCATCGAACGAAATCCGCCCAGCCGTCATGCGCGGGCTTGACCCGCGCATCCATCATTCTTCGAAAGAGATGGATTGCCGGTTCAAGTCTGGCAATGACAGATCGATGGTCTACGCCAGCAAACAAATCACCTCACCCATGCAGCCCGAGCTTGTCGGCCACCATCCAGGTTCGCCAATTGTCGTGCGGCATCTGGATATGGGTCGAGCCCAGGAACTTGAACGCGTCGTTCACCGCGTTGGCGAAGCATGGCACGCCGCCGACATTGGGGCTTTCGCCGACACCCTTCGCGCCGATCGGATGGTGCGGCGACGGCGTCGTGGTCCAGTCGGTTTCCCACGTCGGCGTCTCCACCGCCGTCGGCAGGAAATAGTCCATCAGCGACGCTGTGGTGACGTTGCCGTCCTCGTCATAGTGAATCTCCTGTCCCATCGCGATGCCGAAGGCTTCGGTCAGACCACCATGAATCTGGCCTTCGATGATCATCGGGTTGATGCGCGTGCCGCAATCGTCCAGCGCATAGAAACGCCGGACCCTGGTCACGCCGGTATCCACATCGACATCGACCACACAGATATACGCGCCAAACGGATAGGTCATGTTGGGCGGATCGTAATAACTCACCGCCTCGAGGCCGGGCTCCATGCCGGGTGGAGGACTGTTATAGGCCGCCCAGGCCAGCTCCGTCATGGTCTTGAACTGCTCGGGATTGCCCTTCACACGGAAGCGGTCGATGTCCCATTCAAGATCATCGTCGTGCACTTCAAGCAGATGCGCCGCGATCATCTGCGCCTTGGCCCTGATCTTGCGCGCCGCCATGGCCGTCGCCGCACCTGACACCGGCGTCGAGCGCGAGCCATAGGTGCCGAGGCCATAGGGCGCGGTATCGGTATTGCCCTCCTCGATCGTGATGCTGTCCGCCGGCAATCCGATCTCGCTGGCGATGATCTGGGCGTAGGTGGTCTCATGGCCCTGCCCCTGCGACTTGGTGCCGAGCCGCGCGATCACGCTGCCGGTCGGATGGATGCGGATTTCCGCGCTGTCGAACATCGCGATGCCGAGGATATCACAATTGCGCGAGGGACCGGCGCCGACGATCTCGGTGAAGAAGATCACGCCGATGCCCATCAGCTCGCGGATCTCGCCGCGTTTGAAGGCCTCCTGCTTCGCCGTCTGCTCATCGCGGAGCTGCTTGTAGCCGACGGTATCCATCGCCTTCTGCAGCGCGACGTGATAGTCGCCGGAATCGTATTCCCAGCCGAGCGCAGACGTATAGGGAAACTGCTCGCGGCGGATCAGGTTCTTCATCCGGAATTCGGCCGGGTCCATGCCGAGCTTCTGCGCCATGATGTCCATGGCCCGCTCGATGCAATAAGCCGCCTCGGTGACGCGGAACGAGCAGCGATAGGCAACGCCTCCCGGCGCCTTGTTGGTGTAGACGCCATCCACCGTCACATGCGCGACCGGGAAGTCATAAGATCCGGTGACGATATTGAAGAAGCCGGCCGGCCATTTGCTCGGATCGGCGCAGGCGTCGAAGGCGCCGTGATCCGCGAGGGTATAGACACGCAGGCCGGTCACCCGGCCGTCCTGTGTCGCGGCAATCTCGGTGGTCATGTGATAATCGCGCGCGAAGGCGGTGGTCGAGAGATTCTCGATGCGGTCTTCGACCCATTTCACGGGACGGCCTGTCACGATCGAGGCGACGATCGCGCAGATATAGCCCGGATACGCACCCACCTTGTTGCCGAAGCCCCCGCCGATATCCGGCGAGATGACATGGATCTTGTGCTCGGGGATTTTCGAGATCAGCGACGCCACCGTGCGGATCACATGCGGGGCCTGGAAGGTGCCCCACAGCGTCAACTCGCCCTTGATCTTGTCGAAGGATGCGAGCGCCTGGCAGGTCTCCAGCGGGCATGGGTGCACGCGCTGATAG
>Ga0182746_1002780_pt1 | contig 12799 bp, 8 predicted proteins | sample eDN3rd30CBELigOP_FD_128881 | JGI IMG/M metagenome (GOLD analysis project Ga0182746, IMG submission 128881) | Enriched Organic Plus compost microbial communities from Emeryville, California, USA - eDNA 3rd pass 30_C BE-Lig OP (version 2) (version 2) ... | reverse complement strand
GCCGCGCGCTTGAGTGCGGCCAACGCCGCCGCGACGGCCTTGTCGTCGCGCTGGGCACGCCAGGCTTTCAGGCGGGCGATCTGATCGTGCTCGGCTTCTTCCGAGACGGTCATGATGGCCTCGACGCCGCCGGTCAGCGGCGACGGCTCGCTTTCGGTGAAGCGATTGACGCCGACGACCGTATGGTCGCCGCGCTCGATCGCTTCCAGCCGCGCGGTGTTGGACTCCACGAGCTGCTGCTTCATGTAGCCGCTTTCGACCGCGGCGACCGCGCCGCCCATCTCCTCGATGCGGCGCAGCTCTTCCTTGGCTTCGCGTTTGAGTTCTTCGACCTTGCGGTCGATCGCGGCGGAGCCGTCGAAGATGTCGCCGTATTCGAGCAGATCGGTTTCGTAGGCGAGGATCTGCTGCATGCGCAGCGACCATTGCTGATCCCAAGGCCGCGGCAGGCCGAGCGCCTCGTTCCAGGCCGGCAGCTGCACGGCGCGGGCGCGCGCTTTTTTCGACAGCGTGACGGCCAGCATCTCGATGAGGATGCGCGCGACGTTGTTCTCGGGCTGCGGCTCGGTGAGGCCGAGCGAGTTCACCTGCACGCCGTAGCGGAACAGACGCTGTTTCGGATCGGTAACGCCGTAGCGCTCGCGCGTGAGTTCGTCCCAGAGATCGACGAAGGCGCGCATCTTGCAGATTTCGGTGACGAAGCGCAGGCCCGCATTGACGAAGAACGAGATGCGGCCGACCACCTCGCCGAATTTCTCCTGATCGACCTCGCCCGACGCCTTGACCGTATCGAGCACGGCGATCGCGGTGGCGAGCGCGAAAGCGAGCTCCTGGACCGGCGTCGCGCCGGCCTCCTGCAGATGATAGCTGCAGATGTTCATCGGATTCCATTTCGGCAGCTCCGACGTGGTGAAGATCGCCACGTCCTTGATCAGCCGAAGCGACGGCTTGGGCGGAAACACATAGGTGCCGCGCGAGAGATATTCCTTGATGATGTCGTTCTGGATCGTGCCTTGCAGGCTCGTGCGCGGCGCGCCTTGCTCGTCCGCCACCGCGATGTAGAGCGCCATCAGCCACGCCGCGGTGGCGTTGATGGTCATCGACGTGTTCATCGAGGCGAGCGGTATCTCGTCGAATAGCGCGCGCATGTCGCCGAGGTGGCATATCGGGACACCGACCTTGCCGACTTCGCCACGCGCCAACACATGATCGCTGTCGTAACCAGTCTGCGTCGGCAGATCGAACGCGACCGAAAGGCCGGTCTGCCCTTTGGCCAAGTTCTTGCGATAAAGCGCATTGGACGCCGTCGCCGTCGAATGACCGGCGTAGGTTCTGAAAATCCACGGCTTATCGCGCTTTATCGTCTCGCGGGTCATGTCGCGCTTTTTGGCGGTGTCCGTTGGACGACAGCGTGCCGCCTTTCCTATTGCAACGCAATATGTATCTAAGCCGATCGGCGGGGACCTGGGATAGGTTCCGACGCAACTAACCGCGCCGCGGGAGGGCCGGATTCATCGACGATTTTGAATGCGCCGGTCGGAGCGGCCGATGGAACGGTGGCTTTGTCGCGGAGTTCTATATTGCGTTGCAGCATGTCTTGGGTCACACTGCTTTAAAATGAGCACCTAGGGAGACTGCGGAATGCCGGCTGTCGCGCCCCGACGAAGTGTTACGTCCGTCAAGGATTTGTACGGCATCGGCGAAGTCCCGCCGCTCGGGCATGTCCCCGAGAAGATGCACGCCTGGGTGATCCGGCAGGACCGGCACGGACCGCCGGATAAATCTTTCCAACTCGAAGTCGTGCCGACCTGGAGCATTGGCGAGGACGAAGTCCTCATCATGGTGATGGCCGGTGGCGTCAACTACAACGGCATCTGGGCCGGTCTCGGTCAGCCCATCACGCCCTTCAACGTACATAAGCAGCCTTTCCATATCGCCGGCTCCGACGCGTCCGGCGTGGTCTGGGCGGTCGGCTCAAAGGTCAAACGCTGGCAGGTCGGCGACGAAGTCATCGTTCATTGCAATCAAGACGACGGCGACGACGAGGACTGTAACGGCGGCGATCCGCTGCTCTCGCCCTCGCAACGCATTTGGGGCTACGAGACGCCGGACGGTTCGTTCGCGCAGTTCTGCCGCGTGCAGTCGCGTCAACTGATGCACAAGCCGAAGCATCTCTCCTGGGAAGAGGCGGCCTGCTATACGCTGACGCTCGCCACCGCCTACCGCATGCTGTTCGGCCATTCGCCGCACACGCTCAAGCCCGGCGACAACGTGCTGGTGTGGGGCGCCTCGGGCGGGCTCGGCGTGTTCGGGATCCAACTCGTCGCTGCTTCGGGCGCCAACGCGATTGCCGTCGTCTCCGACGACTCCAAGGCCGAGTACGTGCTCAATCTCGGTGCCAAGGGCGTGATCAACCGCAAGGACTTCAAGTGCTGGGGTCAGTTGCCGCAGGTCAACTCGGCCGAGTTCAACGATTGGGCGAAGGAAGCCCGCCGCTTCGGCAAGGCGATCTGGGACATCACCGGCAAGCGTGACGTCGATATCGTGTTCGAGCATCCGGGTGAGCAGACTTTCCCGGTCTCGTGCATGGTGGTCAAGCGCGGCGGCATGGTCGTGTTCTGCGCCGGCACCACCGGCTTCAACATCACCTTCGACGCGCGTTACGTCTGGATGCGGCAGAAGCGCATCCAGGGCTCGCACTTCGCGCACTTGAAGCAGGCGAGCCAAGCCAACCGCTTCGTGCTCGAACAGCGCATCGACCCGTGCATGAGCGAGGTCTTCCCCTGGGAGAACATCCCGCTCGCGCACATGAAGATGTGGAAGAACCAGCACCTGCCCGGCAACATGGCGGTGCTGGTCAACGCGCCGCGCGCCGGGCTCAAGACTTTCGAGGATACGCTCGAGGCGGTGGGCAGCTAAGCCGCTGCGCTACCGCCTATCGGTCTGAGGTGAGTGCGCCGGGCGGTGGGAGCGCTACTGGATCTTGATGCCCGCCGCTTTCACCACCTTGCCCCACTTGTCGGCATCTTCGGCGATGAACTTGGCGAACTCGGCCGGCGTGCTCGTAAACGGCTCGCTGCCGAACTCGGCCATCTTCGCCCTTATGGCGGGATCGGTCAGCACCGCATTGGTCTCCCTGTTGAGACGGTCGATAATCTCCGCGGGCGTGCCCTTTGGCGCGCCGAGACCGAGCCATCCGATGACGGTGTAGCCGGGGACCGTTTCGGCAATCGTCGGGACGTCGGGCAGCATGGGAACACGTGCGGTCGAGGACACGCCAAGCGCGCGTATCTTGCCTGCTTTGATCAGCGGCAGCGACACTCCGACCGAGTCGATGAGCGCCTGCACGTCGCCCGCCGTGACGGCGGCGAGCGCCGCCGGCGAACCGCGGTACGGCACGTGCAGTACGTCGATGCCGGTCGCCATCTTGAGCAATTCTCCGGCGAGGTGGGGCAGGTTGCCGGTGCCGTTCGACGACAGATTGATCTTGCCCGGGTTGGCTTTCGCGTAGGCGATAAATTCCGCCACCGTCTTGACCGGCATCGACGGGTTGACCGTCAGCACGAACGTATCGCGGTTGATCGTCGCGATCGGCGCGATGTCCTTGAGCACCGTGACGGGATTGTCGGGGTAGAGCGATACGTTGACGGCATGCGGCGACGCCAGCAGCAACAGCGTATGGCCGTCGGCCGGCGCGCGGGCCACCGTTTGTAGCGCCAAATTTCCGCCGGCGCCGAAGCGATTTTCGACGACGACGGGCTGCCCCAGACGCCGCGACAGCGCCTCTCCGATGAGACGCGCCATCACGTCGGGGATCGCGCCGGCCGGAAGAAACACGACCAGGGTGATCGGTCGCGAGGGATAAGTCTGGGCCCGCGTTGGGCCGGAAAGGATCGAAAGAGAGGCGGCGCTAGCGGCCAATTGGATGAACCTGCGACGTCCGGCGTCCATGTTTGTCTCCTCCAGTTGAATTGCCCCGGTTTTTTTGAGGGGCTTTTTGATTCACGACACGCTTACTTGGTCCAGCCTTGTTTCCACGCAGATGGTTCATTGGCATCGATGAGGATGAATGCGATGCGGCATGGCCTGCTACCGTTGTTCACCCAGGCATGATTGGTGCCTTGTTGCACCAGCACGTCGCCGGCTTTCATGTGCACCTCTGTGTCGTCCATCAGCATGTCGATCTCGCCATCGAGAACGATGGCGTAGTCGACGCTGCGTGTGCGATGCGTGTTGGCGTGGCGCATGTATCCCTGCGTCGCCGGGTCGATCCCCATGCCGATCAGGATCTTGTGATGGTCGACATGGCCTGTTCCCGGCCGAGTGGGTGGGAAGTCGACGATCCGGAAGATCGAGCCGTTCTGCGGTGGCGGTACGCCGACCTTGGTCGCTGTGCGATCGATGCTGCCATTGACGTCCGCCGGGGATTCGCTCGTGACCCAAAGCATGGTGATGGCGTTCCCGCCGGGCGTTCGCTGATGCGCTTCCACGGCGCCGTCGAACAGCGCTACGGCTTTGCCGTCCGCATCGTGGCCCGTAACGATCCGCCTTGTTGTCCGCTTGATTTCCATAATTGAACCTGCCTGTTGTTCTTGTGCCGCGCATCAGATCGGGATGACGGGGAGAAGCACGTGCGACGGCCGCTCCGCGTCGTGATAGATTTTATGCATCACGGTTTTGCTGCTGCAGATGTGGTAGGGCACGTATTCCGCGTTGGTCGCGCCCGCGACGCCTGTAGGCGAATCCATGCTCGCGATTTCGATGCAGATGCGGTGGCCCTTTCGGAACATGTTGGCCGTCGCCGTGATCTCGATTTGATATTCGTTGATCTCGCCCGGCACGATCGCTTTGCGGCTGTCGCGTGTCAGCATGTGCCACGGTTTCCATGGCTTCGAGCGCTTAGGATCGGTCTGCCGCAGCGATGCCTTCAGCCACCCGCGCGTCACTTCCCGCTCGGGAAGGTCGGACGGAGGATCGCGTTCGCCCTCGCGCACGCTCATCACGGACACGTCGGGCCCGACATCCTTCACGATGACGAACCAGTTGGTGTCCTCCTGATCAATTTCGGCAAAGAGCGTCAGCGACATCGGCCCTGCGACGAGGACGTCGTCGGGCAGCGGATCGGTCATGTACCTCAGTTTCTGGATGACCTTCGTCTGCGTGAGCGGCATCTGCACGAATGCGTCGGGCGGCACGTATTGGTCGACGCTGCTTGGGATGAATGGTTCGGCGCTCAGCCGCTCCCAGCTGTTAAGGTAGAGCTTGGTCCATTGCGTTTCCGGCAACGGCCAGTTCGTCGCCGTTCGCCAGCGGTTTTCGCCCATCACCCAGAACTTGACGGGCGGTTCGCGCATCACATCGGTATCGATCCCTCGCAGCCAGTGGTCGAACCACCGGAGCATCTCGCGATGAAAAGAATGAAAGGGACGCTCGAGATGAGCGGGGCCGGTGAACATCAGTTTCTTGGGGGCATCGGCGGCGGCGAAGTAGTTCTGCGCGCCGTTGAGATGGGTCTTGTACGTGTATCCGTACCAGCCTGAGCCGGTATAGAAGGGGATCTTGATCTTCGCGAGGTCGGCTTCCGCCTGCTCGACCGTTCCCGGTTTCTCGTAAGGGTCGATGAACATGTCGAAGATGGGCGGCATGTGCTGCCCCTTCTGCGCGATCATGTTCAAAACGTTCGGATACATGCGGTAGTCGGGATTGGCCATCGCCTCCCGCCAATAGCTCTCTTTCGGCTCCGGCAGTTGGCCCGGTGCGCCGCGATGCTGGTGCATCGCCGAAAAATGACCCACGAGATAACGGAAGAGGTGGAGAACGCCGCCCGGATATTCCTCGCGGAAGCTGCCGAGCGTGCCGTAGGCGCCGCGCGGGTCGAACGGGAAGATCGCCTTCAGATGCGGCGGCTGCTGTTTGGCGACATGAAACTGCTCGGCGCCGAAGCCCGAGATGCCCACCATGCCGACATTGCCGTCGCACCAGGGCTGTGCGGCAATCCATTCGATGAGGTCGTAGCTGTCCCATTGCCGCGAGCCGCCGCCCTCCGATTTGCCGACGGCGCGCGGCGATCCGATGATGTGAACGTAGCCGCGCGACACGAGGAAGTGGGTATCGCCGGCCTCCTGCGGGCCGGTCCACAGCGGTGTCCAGGCCGGCTGCGGCGGCAACGTCTCGGTAACGTCGGGGCCTTGAATATCCTTGTTGTAGATGGCGAAGGCGAGCAGCGCCGGAAGCTTCTCGGTCGTGTCGGGACGATAGATGTCGACGCAGATCTTCACCCCGTCACGCATAGGAACGTAGACATCTCTGTCGCGGATCATGCGCGAATAGGTGGGAGCGCGATCGTATTCGGTCGGAGGCGTGTCGCTCGAATTCAAAATTCGCGTGGTAGCCATCGTGCTCATTCTCTGATGTCCCATTGCGTCTAGGGCCGCGTGCGGATGCAGGGGCGCGTGAGATTGTTGCGCTGCGTTGCTGCGCGCCATTTGTCGGAAAAGCCGACCGTTTCCTCTCCCGCGCCGCGGCATTGCCCGCAGTCGCCATTGTCATTTTATTTGATCGCGCTCATAATTGAGCACGCTCAATTATGAGTCAAGGGCCTCCGAGCCGGCTGCGAAGGGCGCGTGGCCGCTGCCGCGCGTTGGGGGGAGGCGCCGTGTGTTATAGAGAAGCTGTGGATTCGTGAGGGTGAATGTCGCCGACCCGTCCTAAACAGAAGCCTCTGCGGCCGTCGAACGATGGTCTTCTTGGCTTGCGTGAAAAGAACAAGCTCGAGAAATTGCGCCGCATCAAGTCGGCGGCGCGAAAGCTGTTCATCCAAAGGGGATTCGACGACACCACGACGCGGGAGATTGCCCAGCTCGCGGGTGTCGGCATCGGCACGGTGTTCACTTATGCCGACAACAAACGTGATCTGCTATTCCTGATCGCCAACGAGGATCTCACGGACGTGACGGAAAAGGCGGAGGCCGCTATCCGCGACGATGCGCCGTGTCTGCAAAACCTCATCACCGTGTTTCGGCATCATTACGAACTCTTCGGCCGGCAGCCGCAGCTGTCGCGCCTGATGCTTCGCGAGATGACGTTTTACGATTCGGGGCGGCAAGCCGCCGAGTTTCAGGCCATCCGCGAGCGCGTCATTCGCTTGGTCGGGCGAGTGATCAAAATGGCGATCGATCGGCAGACGGTTCATTCATCCGAGGACGCCGATTTCATCGGATGGGTTGCCTTCAGCATCTTTCAAGTCGAGCTGCGCCGCTGGCTCATGTCAAAAAAGCTGGACGTCGAGGCCGGGGTCGACGCATTGCAGCGGGCTCTTAAGCTGTTCATGCAAGGTGTGACACCGGCGAAGACGCGCCAGCGCTGATCTTTCAGAGATCCGAAGCGGTTTGAATCATTTCATATGCTCGCTATTCCACGCGGGCGGGACGGTCCCGATGTATGCGCGCTTGCCCTCGCGGCGCAACGAACGGCCGCGCCATCGTGAGCTGTTCCGGGATCAGCGACGGTTGTTGTGTCGGCGCCGGCCGCAATGAATTGTCCTCGCGGCTCGGCGGCCTCGGTCTGCCGGGACTCTGACGATGGGGCCTCATGTCCGCGGCAGAGGAGCGTGCCGCCGGCGTTGGTGCAGCGGGCTTCCGCCGGCGGAGAGCCGCAAGTTTCGCAAGGGCCGTGTCGACCAACCCTGCCGCCCATTCAATGAAATTGCCGAGCGTGGCTGTGACGGGCTTTCGTCGGCGGATGACCGCGATCGTGATCGACAGCGCGCCCGCCAGGCCCGCGGCCAATGCGATGATCAGCAGATCCTGGACCACGGAGTGGGGCGAAGGATTGGCCGGCGTTGACGTTGTGACCGGTCCGCCATCGGGCCGCGCGACGGCGTCAGGCGTCGTTGCCGCGGATGTGTCGGTGGGAGTTGAAGCCGCGTTTACCGGGGTGTCGTCCGGCGTGGCGGGCCCGCGTTGAATGTCGGCCGGTGCCGGGGCTGACGGGGCGCCCCACGGCGTGGCGGCGCCCTGCGCGGCCATCGGTTCGCTCGCGGGTTGGAGGGGCGGGGCCGTGATTGTGTTGGCCGATGCTGGAGCGGTAATGGCGCCTGCGGCGGCGTCGCTGCGGGATGGATTGGGTTTGACGTTCGATGCGCCACCGGCCGGCTGTGCCGATGCATCACGCGGCGTTGGCGCAGAGGTTCGCTCTGCCGAAGGGCCGGTCTCGGCGGGGGCCGCCGGTCGAGCGGCGCCGTGGGACCGCGCGGCCGGCGCGGTCTTCGCAGTCGCCTCATGCAGATACCAGCACTTGCGTTTGCTCGTCTTGTCGAGATGGTAATACCAATGCTGTCCGCTGGGGGCCGCGCCTTTCGGCGCGGCAAGACAATCGTCTGCGGCAGCGGGCGATGTTTGCGCGACAAAGACCGCGGCGAGCGCGGCCACTGATGCGGAAATCGCGGTCCGGCCTGGGTTGCGCAACGTTCATCCCCTCGTCTAGATGCGGCGCACCTTCCAAACAGATCAATGCGTCTCAAACGTGCGGGTGACGGGACGATTTTGGGGCAGCGCGCGTAGAGGTTGCCGGCCGTCGCGGACCGCGGCCGTTACGCGAAGCGCATCCTACGTGGTGGGCTCCACGCGCTGCTTGGCGATGACGGCGTTCATCTCCGCGCCGTAAACGAAGATCGAGGCGCAGACGTAGAGGAAGATGAGCGCAATCATCGCCGAGGCGAGCCCCGCATACATCGTCACATAGGCGAAGGCGTATTCGGCCAGATACCGGCCGAAGGCGGCGCCGGCCCCCAGCCAGAGCAGCAAGGTCGCCACGATGCCGGGCGCGATGTCGGTGAGCGAGCGCCGGCCGGCCGGCAGCCAGCTGTGCACGATGATGAGTGCGAGCACCAGCACTACGGCGGCGACGCCGTACCGGGCCAGCGTGATGATACCGCTGAACGGCGCCAGCCTCGGTACGAATTGCAAGAGCTTGGCCCAGATGAAGGGCGCCAGCACCACCAGAAACGAGAACGCCAGGATCGCGACGGCGCCGAGCAGCACGTAGACGATCGATTCCATCCGCAGCAGCCACCACGGCCGCAGCTCTTTCATGTTGTAGGCGCGGTTGAGCCCGATGCGCAGGCTCTCGACGCCGCTGGAGGCGAAGTACAGCGCGAACAGCACGCCGAAGGTGAGCACGTCGCCGCGCGCCGCGGTCAGGACGCCGCTGATGTCGAGCGCAATGGGGGCGGCCACTTCCTGCGGCCAGGCTTCGAGCAGGATGCGCGCCGCTTCGTCGGCGAGCTGCTTCGAGCCGAAGAAGAAACCGGCGAGCGCCGTCACCACGATCAGGAACGGGAACAGCGCCATGAGGCTGGAGAGCGCGATATGGCTTGCGATGGCCCAGCCGTCATCGGCGAGAAAGTGCCGGAAGCCGTCGATGACCGCACGGGCCGCTAACTTGAGAAGGTGCAATGAATCGCCTCCGGAGCGTTCTGACCGTCAGATCGTCCATTGCCCGGCGCTTTGCAAGGGCGTGTTCTGTCGTCCCGGGCGACGGAGCGCTAGCGAAGGAGGCCCGGGCCCATACGCCGCAGTCTATCGATAGGCCGAGGCGTATCGGTCCCCGCCTTCGCGGGGGCGACAAGACCATAACGGCACTGCCATCTTGCCTTCACGCCGCCTGCACGCCGGTCAGGAATCGACGTACTTCCGAATCCAGGCTCTCGGCCTCGATGGCGACCGCATCGGCAAGCTGTTTGACGTCGGCGGCCGTGCCACGCGCATTGGTCGACACGCCGGCCACGCGGCTCACGGCCTCGGCGCCGCTGCGCGCTTCGGTCGAGGCGCGGTGGACGCCTTGCGCGATCGCAGCCACCGCGGAGTTCTGCTGGTCCACCGTGGCGGCGACCGCGGTCGCGATCGCCGACATTTCGCGGATGATCGCATTTACCTGTTCGATCGCATCGGCGGAGTCGGCGGTGGCCGACTGGATGGCGCCGATCTGATCGGCGATTTCCTCGGTGGCCTTGGCGGTTTGCGCGGCGAGCGATTTCACCTCGGCGGCGACGACGGCAAAGCCGCGACCGGCCTCGCCGGCGCGCGCCGCCTCGATGGTCGCGTTGAGCGCGAGCAGGTTGGTCTGACCGGCAATGGATTGAATGAGCCCGACCACTTCGCCAATCCGCGTCGCCGCCTGTCCCAACTCGGCCATGGTGTTGACCGTGCGTTGCGCTTCCGAAACGGCCCGGCCGGCGACTTCCGTCGAAGCGGCGGCTTGCGTCGCGATCTCGCCGATCGATGCCGCCAGTTCCTCGACCGAGCTTGCGGCCGTGGCGACGTTCTCCGACGCCGCGGAGACACGGCTGGTGGCCGTATCGGCCTCGGCCGAGACCTTGTCGGCCGTGGCGTTGAGATCGGACGAACTCATTTCGAGCTTCATCGCGGTGGCGCGCAGCTTGCCGAGCGCGCTTTCGACCGAATGCTTGAACGCGTCGATGGCCGTCGCGACCTGTGCGCCGCGCTGCTGCTGCATTTGGTTCGCCTCGGCCTGGGTCGAGGCCAGGCGTTCGCGCTCGAGCATTGAGTCGCGGAAGACGATCACCGTGCGGGCCATCGCGCCGATTTCATCGCTTGCCGTGGTGGCGGGGATCGGCGCGCGTGTATCGCCGGACGCGAGCCTTGTCATCGCGCCGGCAAGCCCGTTGAGCGGACCCGTGATGCTGCGGCCGATGAGCCAGCTGAGCGCCAGCCCCAGCACCGCGGTGGCCGTACCGAAGGCGATAATGCTGGTGCGGGTGCGCGTCTGGGAGGCGGCGAGGGCCGATGAGGCCTCCTCGGTGGTCGCGTTCGCACGTTCACTGATGAGATCGGCGCGCGGCAGCATCTGTTGGCTGTCACTGTCGATCACCACGCGCAACGGATTGACGCGGCCGTAGCCCTCGATCCATTGATTGAAGGTGTCGGCGTAGGTCCTCACTTGCCGCTCGAGCGCATTCTTCATCTCCGGCGTGCCGTCGATCTGCGCGAAAGTGTTGTTGAAAGACTTGTAGGCGGCAGCGAATTGCTGGCGTGCCAACTCGCTTTGGCTGAGCCGGTAGTCTGCCTCGTGGTGCCGCATGATCAGCAACGCCATCATCAGCTTCTTGGCGTCGGTATCCGCGAGCCAGCTCATGTTCTGATTGATGATGCGCTCGACGGCAATGCCGGCGTCGCGCAGGTTACGGCGAAGGCCGGTATCGTCGTCGAAGCCGAGCGTATCCTGCTCGCGTACGAGCTCGCTGAAGTTCTCGCGCAACTCCATGACGTCTTTTCGCAGCATGGCCAGCGACGGCGCGTAGCTGGGATCGATCGACCTCGCCACGGCATCGAGACTTTGCAGCGCGTTCGTGTGCGCATGCTCGAACGTCGTGACAAGGCTCGTGCTTGGTTTGGCGGTGAAGTCCTTCACCGTGAGCCGCATGGACGACAGGGCAGCCTTGAAGTCGCGGCTGGCCTCGGCGAGTGCGTTCGATCGCTTGACGGTCTGAAAGGCGTTCGCGACCTCGCGTTCGCTGGAGAGGTAAGTGAGGCCGTTGGCGAGAAATCCGATCACCGGGATGAGCGCGACGGCGGCGATGCGGCTGCGCACCGAAACCGACTCCAAGCGACGGGCCATCCATCCGAGGAGCGAGGGCATTGGGAGGCGCATGCAGGCTCGCCTTGAGACGGGGCTTGGTCCGCGCAGCGGGGCTGCCGCCATCAAAGCCCGAAATGGTTAATTTTGCTGCAACTTGCGCGGGGTGACGCCGCTAAGGACACGCAGAATCGGCAGAATCCATGCCGCTTTGCTTTTGTGCACCGCACGCGTACTCTGGCCGCAGCACCCGCCGCCGAGCACATTCCGAGGGCCCCCATGCCGATCGCCGCGTCCCGTGTCAGCCCCGCCAACGAACTCGTTGATCTCGCCCGCGACGCCACCGCCGCGCTCGATGCGCTGTTGGCCGACGCTGTGGCGAAGGTGAGGGAGCGGGTGGCGGTCGAGGACCGTGTCGTCGGCCGTCTGTTCGACCGCGAACAGCGTGCCACGCACGGCCTGTCCTGGTTCGCGACTTATGTCGAAGCCGTGCGTCAGCTGACCGCCTATGCGGAGCGCATGGTTCGCGACGGCGCCTTCGGCGAGATCGAAGAGCATCTCGTGCGCATCGGGCTCGGCGAATACATTGCGCAGCTCATCGGCGGCATCCCGATGAGCCAGAGCGAGATGGTGCGTCCGAGCGATCTCGGCCTGTCGATGGCGCAGGTGATGGCGCGCATCACGCCGGCGGTCGAAAACCTCATCGCCACCGGCAATACGCCGGAGCGGCGCGCGCGCCTTGTCGCGCTGATGTGCGAAAGCCATGGCGCGACCGTGGGTTTCTGCGGCTTGGACGAGACGCTGGAATCCATCCGCGAGGAGATGCGCAAGTTTGCCGACAGCGAGGTGATCGGCCACGCGCAGGGTTGGCATCGCACCAACAGCTACATTCCGCTCGACATCATTTCGCACATGGCCGAGCTCGGCGTGTTCGGCCTCACCATTCCGGAGGAATTCGCCGGCATGGGGCTCGGCAAGGAGTCGATGTGCGTCGTCTCAGAGGAGCTGTCGCGCGGCTATATCGGCGTCGGTTCGCTCGGCACCCGTTCCGAGATCGCCGCTGAGCTGATCATGGGCGGCGGCACCGAGGACCAGAAAGGCAAATGGCTGCCGAAGATCGCGTCCGGCGCCATTCTGCCGACGGCGGTGTTCACCGAGCCGAATACGGGCTCGGACCTCGCTTCGCTCAAGACGCGCGCCGTGC
>Ga0182746_1002776_pt1 | contig 12816 bp, 15 predicted proteins | sample eDN3rd30CBELigOP_FD_128881 | JGI IMG/M metagenome (GOLD analysis project Ga0182746, IMG submission 128881) | Enriched Organic Plus compost microbial communities from Emeryville, California, USA - eDNA 3rd pass 30_C BE-Lig OP (version 2) (version 2) ... | reverse complement strand
GCGAGAATGCGGGCACCGAACGTCGCGCCTAACCCGAGGCCGACAAGCACCATCGTGCGCGCATTCGGGTTCGGATATTCGTCGAGCGCGCGCACCGCGCCGTAAAGCAGCAGCACCATTGCGACCGCGAAGGGCGCATCCTTCGCGTTGATGAACATGTGCCCGTAATAGATCGGGCAGGTGGCCAGCAGCACGAGCGCAACGAGGCCGCCGACTGGACCGCCGAGGCGGCGCGCGAGGCGCCACGTGATCAACAGCCCCACAATGCCGACGGCAGCGCCGACCAGCCGGCGGGTTTCATAGAGCGTGAACGGCGCGACCTTGGCGATAAGCGCGGCCAGCATGTCGAAGCCGCCGCCGTATTTGTACAGGTTGACGAACGAGAGCGCGCGCGCGTCGGCGAAACCGGAGCCATACAGCTTCAGCAGCAGATCGCCGTACTGCGAGTGGGTGTAGTCGTCCCAGCCGAGACCGTAATCGCGGAAGGTCAGCGCGGCGGCGAGGGCGACCGCCGCCAAAAGGAACATGGCCGCGCGGTCAGCCCAAATTGTCGGCAGCCGCGCGGCCATGGTCTTGTCGATCAACGTATTACTTGGTGGCCGCGGCGAACATCTCTTCAACGTATTCCCAGTTCACGAGGTGATCCAGGAATGCCTTGAGATAGTCGGGACGACGGTTGCGATAGTCGATGTAGTAGGAGTGTTCCCACACGTCGCAGCCGAGGATCGGCGTCGCGCCGTGCACCAGCGGGTTCTCGCCGTTCGGCGTCTTCATGATGGCGAGCTTGCCGTCCTTCACCGCGATCCAGGCCCAGCCGGAACCGAACTGCGTGACGCCGGCCTGCGCGAAATCTTCCTTCGCCTTGGCGAGGCCGCCGAGGTCCTTGTCGATCGCCGCCTGCAGCTTGCCGGGCAGCTTGTCGCCGCCGCCATTGGGCTTCATCCACTTCCAGAAGTGGAGGTGGTTATAGTGCTGGCCGGCGTTGTTGAAGAGGCCGGCGTTCTTGCCGAACGAGCCCTTCACCACGTCCTCGAGCGACTTGCCCTCGAGACCGGAACCTTCCAGCAGCTTGTTGCCGTTGTCCACGTAAGCCTTGTGGTGCTTGTCGTGGTGATACTCCAAGGTCTCCTTGGACATGTAAGGCGCAAGAGCCTCATAGGCGTAAGGCAGCTCGGGCAGTTTGAACGACATTGCGTCCTCCTCGATCGACTAACGATATTTCGGAATAAGCCGGCGTCACGATGAAACCGGCACGTCCCCAGACGAGTTCCCCGGGTGGGTTAATTAGGCTTTGGCGCGGGTGCGAGCAACCGCTGGAGCAGCGAGCGCGCCCCTTCCTCGCAACGCTCTCAGGGGTTGCAGAGGCTGCGGCGCCGAACAGCATTAACAAACTGTGGGTGCCTTGGATGCTATTTTATGGGATTAGTTGCCGCAGGCGCCGAAAAAGACCAGAATTGTCAATCGGTATAGGTATTTAGCTGAGTCACCCACGCCTCCGGCGCGATTGGCCGAGGATCAGGAGCGTTAGGCATGCCCATCTTGTTATACGGTCTTGGGGCAGTTTGCGTCCTCGTTGGCGCGTTTTTCGCCTGGCTCGGCCTTCCGGACCGTGAATTCAGCTTCGGCAACACGCTCATTCTGACCGGCTGCGTGTCCGTGGTGGGCGGGCTGATTATCATCGGCCTCGGTGCCGTCGTGTCGCATCTTCGGCAGTTGATTGAACTGAGTGCCGGCCAGCCGGCCGCTCAACCGCGACGCTCGGTCGAAGCCTTCGAGGCTCCTTCGGGCCGGCCACCGGCCGGACGCATTCCATTTCCGCCGAAGCCCAAGGTTGAGGCGCGGCCGCCGGCGGCGATGCCGGCAGAACTGCCGCCGAAGGCCGAGCCCGTCGCCGTCGCTGTGCCGACCCTGCCCAATCCGGATGAGCCCCTCACGGAGGTCGCCGAGCAGGCGCCCCCGCTGCCGCCCGAGCCGGTCGTCGAGACGATGGCGGAGCCGCCCGTCGCGCCGCCGCTCGACTTCCGCGACGAGCCTTTGAAGGAAATTGAGCCCCAGGAAGGCTTTGATCGCGAATGGCCGGCGCCGCCGCCGCCACCCCCGGCGCCCGAGCGCCGGTCTCTGTTCGGCTTTGGCCGGTCCGAGCGCAAAGTGGTGGAAGACCTGCCGCGGCTCGACGAAATGCCGCCCGAGCCGGAAATGCCCCCGGCGCCGCCCGCTCCCGAACCGGTCGCCGAATTCGAGCCGCCGGCCGCCGTCGAATCGACTCCGGAGCCGCCCCGCGACGTCGCGATTCTGAAATCGGGCGTCGTCGATGGCATGGGCTACACGCTGTACGTCGACGGTTCGATCGAGGCAGAGCTGCCGCAGGGGACGTTGCGCTTCGCGTCGATCAACGAATTGCGCCAGCATCTCGAGCAAAATACTTAAGATACTGGCCGCTTGCCCTGCCGAAAACTCGGATACGCAATAATGGCGGCGCTTTCTGCTTGCTCGCCGACAAATCGATACTATACTTCGGATAAATTTACTGCGCCGAATAGTAGGACATATCGATGAGCGACGGCACGGGCGGCAACTTCATCGAGCTGACGGCGGAAATTGTCTCGGCTTACGTCAGCAACAACACGGTGTCGGCGTCTGAAATTCCGAATTTGATCAATCAGGTACACGCCGCGCTCAGCCGCGTCTCCGGCAAGGCCGCCGAGGTGCCGCTCGAGCCGCTGAAGCCCGCGATTTCCCTGAAAAAGTCGATCACGCCGGAATACATCGTCTGTCTCGAGGACGGTAAGAAATTCAAGTCGCTCAAGCGTCACTTGCGCACGCAATACAACATGACGCCCGAGCAATACCGCGAGAAATGGGGTCTCAGCCCCGACTATCCGATGGTGGCGCCCAATTACGCCGCCGCGCGGTCGGAATTGGCCAAGCAGATGGGCCTCGGCCAGCAGCGCCGGCGCCGCGGCCGCTGACGATCCGGCGGCGTTCGGCCCGGCGAAGGCGGGGCGGCGGCAGGATTTTTCCGGAATTTCCGTTCGATATCAGCCGCCTGGCTTCCAGGAAAAGAATTTATCCCCAACGCAGAATCGCGCGCGATAATCTGTAGGCAAATGGTCCTACAGAGGAGATCGCGATGACCTGCCTGGCGGCGCCCGTAACGTCTCTTTCACGACAAAGCGCGGGACCACCTTCACAGCCAAGCGCGGGACCACCGCCTGAATTGGCGTGCTGGCGGCGGGTGGAATTGGCGGTCGCCCTCACGATGGCGGTGCCGCTCGGCCAGATGCGCGCGGCGACCCGGTCCCCGGTGGATGCGGCCTTCGCGCGGCAGATCGCGATGTATATCGGCCATGCGGTTCTGGGCCTGGGCTTCAGCGCCATCGGCCGGCTGTGCGGCCGCGATCATAAGACGGTCGCTTATGCCTGTCGCATGGTCGAGCAGCGGCGCGACGATCCCGCGGTCGATCGCATGTTGAACCTGCTGACCGATTTTTGCCGCGAGATGGCGGAGAGCTGGGCATGAGCCGCACGAAGAATGTTGCTGCGGCAAAGCTGCCGCGCTCTCCGGCGCCGGACATCGCGCGTGAGCGCGCGCAGCATCTGGCGCTGTCGCGCCGGCAGATCGCGACCGAGACCGGCCGCCGAGATGTCGTCATGGACGAAGGCGAAAGTCCGCTGGTGTGGCTGGCGCGGCGGCAAGGACGTGACGGCCGCGCCTTGATCGAGCCGCATCAATTGCAGGCCGGCGAGCGGCTGCGGCGCGACTTCACGATGGCGAACCTGATGCCGCGCACGACGTCGAATTGGAGCAGCCCCATGGCATCGTCCGGCTTCAACCCGGATGCCGCGGCAAGCGATGCGATGATCGCCGCGCGGCAGCGCGTGCATCGGGCGCTCGACGCGGTCGGGCCGGAGTTCTCCGGTTTGTTGATCGACGTGTGTTGCTTCTTAAAGCGGCTCGATGACGTCGAGCGTGAGCGACAGTGGCCCGCGCGTTCCGCCAAAGTCGTGCTGCAACTCGCGCTTACGCAATTGGCGCGGCACTACGGCTATGGCGAACGCGTCAAAGGCGCGGCACGTCCGGCGCTTCGCACATGGCTGGCGGACGACGCCGCCTTCACCGGCGGCGATTAGGCGACCGTCGCGAGCGCCGCGCCGGCATCGGCGCGGATGCGCTCGACCATGGAGCGCAGGCCGTTCGAGCGCTGGGGCGTGAGATTTTCTTTGAGCCCGAGCTGCTCGAACACCGCCGCGGCGTCGGTGTCGACGATCTTGCGGGCGCTCTTGCCCGAATAGAGCGCGAACAGAATGGCGATCAGCCCGCGCACGATGTGCGCGTCGCTGTCGCCCTCGAAGGTCAGCACCGGACCCTCGCCGCCGTCAGGCTTCACGTGTGTGACCAGCCACACCTGGCTGGCGCAGCCGCGCACTTTATTGGTCTCGTTATGATCCGCATCCGGCAGCGGCGGCAGCATGCGGCCAAGCTCGATGACGTAGCGGTAGCGGTCGTCCCACTCGTCGAGCAGGGCAAAGTTCTCGATGATCTCGTCGATACCGGTCATGGGGCCTATATCTGTGCGCGCGGCCGTGCACCGGCCGCACGCGCTATATAGGCGCCCGCGCTCCGCGGCGCAAAATCAGGCCGACGGCCGCCCGGCGCGGGCTTCACGGCGCGGCGGCAGCGGCACCGGCGCGTGCCAGGCCGGCGCCATGTCGGCTTCCGTCAGCGTGCCCTGGCCCGGTTGCGGTTTCATCGCGGCCTTCTCGGCCGGTTGCGGTTGCTGGCTCAGCTTGCTGCTGATGAATTCGAACAATGTGCGCGCGCCGGCTTCAGCCTTGTGGCTGATCGCCACCGCAACCTTGCCGCCGACAACGCAGGCGTCCGGTTGCCGGTCGCAGAAGCCACGTGCGTCGGACACCGCGGCGCTCGCGAGCGTGACTGCCTGCACCGGATCGATCTGCGTTTCCGGCGCATCCGATTTCGATCCGAGGCTCGGCAGGAGCACGCAAACGATGCCCAGCCAGAACGCCACCCGAAGGAGGAAGAACATGACCCAATCCCTGATATCCCCGACGGCTTTCTGCCGCCTTTGAGCTAAAACCTACCAGACAGGCCTGAAAGTGTCGTTGGCTTGGCAACGACGTTTCGACGCGAATTTTCCTCAAAGTTGAAATGATCGACTTTGCCTAAAGTTTTACGCAATTCGGCTCGGCGTGCCCGATGAGCGCCGTTTTGGTTACCGTATCGGTAACGGCGCGGGCGGCGAAATCCCTTACAAATGATTGCGCGCAATAGAAATTTCACCATGCCCGGCAAATCGCGGGCATTTCGCGTCGGTGCCTGGGGTTCGCGGGCCCGCGACGCCGTCACCTTAGTGTTCGCTTAAGCCGGCCGGGCCTAGCATCCCGGCTCGAAAAAGGGGCGCGTCTGTTCTCAACAAGACGTGGGACAGGGACCGTGAGTTTCCTCACGCCAGTGTGGAACTATGTCGATACGTTGGTGCACCCGGTGGCGCAGCAGGATGCGCTGACCACGGCGCGCCATCGTGCCTTCATTGCGCCGCGTCTCATCGGCAGCTTTGCCGCGCTCGCCAGCTTTCCCATTTATCTTGCGTTCCGCGGCGCGCCGAGCTTGCTCGAGGTCGCGGTCTTCGGCTGGCTGATCGCGCCGATCCTCACGGCTTATTACCTGTCGCGCACCGGCCGCTATGAAAGCGCGCATGTTCTATCGTCCGTCGCGCTGACCGGCCTCGTCACGGTCGTGGCCTGGTGCACCGGCGGCATCGGATCGTTCGCGGCGATCTGGCTTGTCGTCGTGCCGCTCGAAGCCGCGCTGTCGGCCTCGCGTCGCGTGGTGGCGCTCGCCTCCACATGCGCGCTGGTCGGCGCCGGCCTGCTCGTCGGGCTCAGCACATTTGATCTGGTGCCGGCGCCGGCCGATGTCGGCAATGCGCACGGCGCGCTGGTCTCGCTCGGCATCATTTCGGCCGCGCTCTATGCCACGGGCCTTGCGCTCGGCGCCGAGACGCTCGCGCGCACCAGCTTCTGGCTGCTCTATGCCGAGGAAGACCGCTATCGTCTGCTCGCGCGCAACATGACCGACGCGATCACGCGTCACGGCCGCAACGGCGCCGTGTTGTTCGCCTCGCCCGCGGCCGAGCCTTTGTTCGGCATGCGCGCCGCGGAACTCGCCGGTCACGGTCTGTTCGACCGCGTTCATGTCGCCGACCGTCCGGCCTATCTCACCGCGCTTGCCGAAGCGGCCGACGGTGCCGACCGCTCGGTCGAATTCCGCATCCAGCGCCGCGAGGCGGACGACGATCACGCCGGCACCTTCAACTGGGTGGAGATGCGCTGCCGCCCGCTCGATCGCGCGCAAGACAGCAACGGTGATACCCGTGAAGTCGTCGCCGTGCTGCGCGACGTGAGCGAGCGCAAGACGCAGGAGCGCGCGCTCGAGATCGCGCGAGCCGAATCCGAGCGCGCCAACGCGGCCAAGAGCCATTTCCTCGCGACGATGAGCCATGAGTTGCGCACGCCGCTCAATGCCATCATCGGTTTTTCGGACATGCTCACCAACGAGTCGCTGGTGCTCGATCCGGCGCGCAAGGTCGAATACGCGCGGCTGATCAACGAGTCCGGCCATCATCTGCTGTCGGTCGTGAACGGCATTCTCGATATGTCGAAGATGGAAACCGGCAACTTCGAAATTACGCCGGAACCTTTCGCGCCCGCGCCGGCGATCACGAGCTGCTGCGATATCCTGGCGTTGAAGGCGCGCGAGGCCGGCGTCGAGATCAAGACGCGCATCGCCGATCTGCCGGAACTGATGGCGGACCGGCGCGCCTTCAGCCAGATCCTGATCAATCTCGTTTCCAACGCCGTCAAGTTCACGCCGCGCGGCGGCCGCATCTCGGTCAGCGCTTTCACGGAAGGCCATAAACTCGCGGTCGTGGTCGAGGATACCGGCGTCGGCATTGGTGAAGACGATTTGCCGCGTATCGGCGAAGCCTTCTTCCAGGCGCGCGCCTCATATGATCGCCGTCACGACGGCACCGGCCTCGGTCTTTCGATCGTCAAGGGGTTGGTGCGGCTGCACGATGGTGATATCGACATAGCGAGCCGCCTCGGCAAAGGCACGCGCATCACTGTGCGTCTGCCCATCGACGGCGAAAGCGGCGGACATCGTCCGTCCGATCCCATCAAGCTGGTTACTGAACGTGCGAAAGAACTCGCGACCGTCGCCAACGTCCGGATCAAAAAAAGTGCGTAAGCGTAGTCGACAGGAGCAAGAGGTCGAGACGGGCCGCGGCGCCAAGGTCGCGGCGGCCATCGGTCGTCATCCGCGCGAGTTCGTCGGCATCGTCATGGCGACCGGCGCGACGGTCATGATTTTCGCGAATGCGCTCTTTTTGCAGAAAGGCCCCCATCCGGCGCCGATTTTTGCGACGCGTCCCGTTGTTGCGGTTCCGGCGCCGCCGCCGCGCGTGCAGATTGCGCCCGCCGTGGCGCCCGCTGCGCCTTCCGCTGCAACCATTGCGCCGCCGGTCGATAACGGTTCGAGCCGCACGCAACTGATCACCGACATCCAGCGCGAGCTTAATCGCCGTGGCTACTATGACGGCGCCGTGGATGGCGTCTGGGGTGCGCGCACCGACGCGGCCGCGCGTGATTTCGCGCAGGCGGCCGGTCTCAAGATCAATATCGAGGCAAGCGACGGTCTGTTGCGCGCGATCCTCTCGTCGGGTGCCAAGCGTGTTGCCGCGGAACCGCCGGCGCGCACCAACGATCCGATCGCGCAACTGATTGCGCCATCGAAACGTGTGCTGGCCGTGCAGCGGGCGCTCGCCGATTTCGGCTACGGTCAGCTCAAGCCAACTGGCCTCTACGATCCGGACACGCGCGCCGCCATCGAGAAGTTCGAGCGCGACCGCCGCCTGCCGGTGACCGGTCAGATCTCCGACCGCCTCGTGCGCGATTTGGCGGCGATGACCGGCCGTCCGCTCGAGTGAATGGCCGCCTGCCGGCGCGCATGCTAGGCAGGTCCCATGCGATTGAAATCGGGCATCTGGGCGTCGGCTTATCTGCGCCGCTGTAATATCGAGGGCGCGTTCGCGGCCGTGCGCCGGCGCGGGGCCGACGAAGCCGGTGCCATCTTCATCAAGCTCAATCGGCTCGACGGCACCGGCGTGCTTTACGGACCCGCGCCGCAGGCCGTGTTCGATGAAGCGCGACCGGCCGAGCGATTGTTCTCTGTCCTGCTCGGCCAGAACGGCCCGGTGGCGGAGGCCGACATCGAGGCGCGGCTGACGCGGGAGATTAAATTCGACCCCGACGTTTGGATCATTGAAGTCGAGGATCGCGCCGGCCGCAATTTTCTGGACGACGCGGTGGTATAAGGCCTCAGCGGCTGTTGGTTTTGAGAGCGCCAGGTTGCGCCGGACGCTCGCCGGCGCGCGTCGTGCTTGATGCCGGGCGCGCCCGACGACGCTCATCGTCATACAGCACGGGGGCATGAACCGGCTGCTTCCGCGCGACGGGTTTGGTCCAGGTCGACAGCAGGTGAGCCGCTGCTTGCGCCGATATCTCGTCGAACAGATTGGCGAGATCGTAGACGCGGTCGACCGATTGGCCGATGGCCGGATTGAGGAAAAGCAGGATCCGGTGCAGCACGGCCGCCTTCATGCCGATGGCTTTGGCAACGACCACCAGGCCCTCGCCAAGGTCATCATGGACGATGCGCTCGGCAAGCCGGCGATCGAGGCCGAGATCGCGCATGAGCGTGCGGCAGAAGGCGTCGGACTTGCGCTGTAGCGCCGCTATTTCGAGCTGCGCGACGGTCTCGTGAGCGGCGGCGAGGGGACGCAGCCGCGGCCCGTCCACGACGTCGAGATTGGCGAGAACCAACCGGCGATCGCTGGCCGATGCGGAGAAAAATACTTCGACGAGATCGTCAGGCACAGCCGCAGGCGGGGCGGGTTTCGGTTCGGGTTCGGACCGCCGCGCCATTTCTTGCGCCATCGCTTGGGCGATCTCCTGCATGGCTTCGGCCATGGGGCGCGGGGTTGGCGGCGCGAGTTGTCCGCCGAGAGCTTCCAGCACGGCCTTGGGGGCTCCCGCATAATCGCGCAGGCTCGCATGCACGGCCGCGCGCGTCGGCTCGTCGGCCGATTGGATCAGCCCCAGCGCGAGCTCGACATACTGGGTCTCTTCATAGGCGGTGTGCGTCGCCTTCTGCACGTACAGGTCGGTAAGGACGCGCAGGAGGGTCGGACGGATGTCGACGCCGTCGCGGCAGGCCAGGTCGAGTAGGCCGTCGAGCGGCGGAGACGCGGGGGACTGGGACATTCGTGCAACGCTTTGCGGGGTCTTGGAATAGACGCACCTTAGAGCGTTCGTGTTAGCGAACCGTTAACCTTGCGCACCCTTAATTAACCCGAGGTGCCGACCTGGCAGGTCTAGTAGAGAGTGAGGTAACAGCGCCGGATCGGAAAAGGGGACTGCAATGGGCGAAGTCATCCGTTTTCCTGAAGCTTCGGGCTACGCACGCGCCGGCCGCTATGTCGACGCCGCGAGCGAACCCGCGACCGTCATCATCCTTCCGGTGATCCGCATCGAGCGCGATCCCGATGGGTCGAACGGGCTCGAACCACATACCGGGAATAATCCCGGCCGGCGCCGTCGCCGGCGCGCCGTGCGCTGACGGTCACGGCTCAACGATGCAGGTCTCGCGCCAGCCCTTGCGGCACAGATTTTCGATTCGGCACGCCTTTCTTTTGATCGGTTTGCTGACATTGGCCGGTTGCGCCAATGGCGACTTCGAGGAAATCCGGCCGTCTTTGGTGCGCGACGACATTCACGACTGGGTCGGCCGCGATGCCGTGCCCGGCAAGCCTTCGTCCTTCCATCTCACCGACGACGAGCGGCTGCTCCGCGACTTGGCTTATCCGTTGATCGAGCCGCCTTACGACAGGCATCGCTGGTATTCGATCGCGGGAGAATACGGTCTGCTGGAATCGGCGCGGGCCGCGTCATTCAATGTCGGCGACTACGCCACGCACCTGATGTCGAACAAGTTCGACTCATCGGCTGCCCGCTACAATCAGCTGATTGACGATGTTCGCAACGACAGCACGCGGATGCCGGCCTTCTTCGAGGCGGCCGGCCGCGTGGTCGACATGGATCGCAAGCGGCAGAAGAGTCTGCGCTACGTCGAGACGAGCCCGGGCGAGTATCGCGATGCCGAGCGGCGCATCCAGGAGAACAACGCGGTCATCGGCATGGTGTATACGCGTCTGGCGCAGCGGATCGCGTCGTATCGCTTCGCGCTCGAGCGCCTTGTTGTCGCGACGCCGTCTCAACAGGCCGTGGACGCCGAGCGGCAAGTCGACCGTTTGAAGACGGAGCTTGCGCGCTATCGCACCATGCTGCCGCCGACGTGGATGCGCGAGCCGAGCCTCGCAGCCAACAACTGATCAGCGTGAGCCTTTGACGTCGTCGGAGCGGCGGCACTGCGCCGCGGCGACCGCGCTTTGCGCCTGCGGCATCAGGCCGGGCTCGGGCGCCATCGCCCGGATCGCAATGAGGCCGGTGAGGGAGGGCGACTCGACGATCAGGCGGTCGGCCGCGGTGACGTCCTCTTCCTCGGGCATCTGATTGTGCTGTTCGATCGTCATCAGATCGAGTTCGATGACGCGGCGGCCGGCGGCGCGATCGTTGATCGCGTAATAAGCGACGTCGCGGTTGGTGTAGAACGACACCGAGGTATAGGCCGTGCGAACGGGCACGCTGAGCTTCATCGGTCCTTGCGAGAGATCGTAACGGCAGATCGCGCTCGCAAACGCGGGATCCATATAAGGCATCGCGGCGGCATCGGACGTCGGCGGCGGAAGCGGCGTGACCGTGTTCACGGGCGTGATCGGCTCCAACCGCGCATAGGCGTCGCGGGTCGCCGTACGCGGCAACATGATGATCGTGGCGATGTGCACCACGCCGCCAAGCAAGCAGCCACCGAGGAGCAGAAGGGCCCAGCGGATCATGGGCAACCCCGGGTCGTGACGGATGGCATCGGCACCTCGCGGCCGGCGCGCGTCGAGACGCCGACGGCCGTGTCGTAGAGGCGCAGCACCAAGGTGTAGCGCTCAATGCCGCCGGTCGGCAGCCAGTTGCCGGGTTGAGCCCGCGGCGCGGCGACAATGGAGAAGCTGCCGTCGGCGCCGCGAACGATCTCCTGGCTGGTGAAGCCGTGGCGCCCGACCGAATTGGCCGCGAGCTCGCCCTCGCGATTGTAGAGGGTGATGGTCCAAAACCGCGCCGACGGCGTGATGCCGGCGACGACCACATCGCAGCGGCCGTCGAGCGGCTTGCCCTTGTCGTCCGATTCGGCGGCGAAAGTGATGCCGTCGCCGACCGCGGTCGGCAGGAGGCCGATGCGGGCGATCGAAGCGCGTGCGTAAGGGTCGGCGTCCACGGTTCCGGTCTTCGGCCAAGCCGTCCACGCGCCAATCGTGAGGGCGCCGAACGCGGCGCCGCGCTTCAACGCGAAATAGGTGCCGCTCAGGCCGATGACGGCGCCGACCGCGAGGACAAACAGCGTTCCGAGAAGCAGCCGCACGATCGATCCGCTGGCAGGGTCAAGAAATTGATTCGAGGGTGGGAGACTACGCCGCCGGAGGGCAGGCGGCTAATCAGTTACGACCGAAAGCCTTGCCCTCCAGGGCAGAGGCGAGGGCATCCGGCTTTTCCGCCTCGGCTTGTTTCTTCTTCTCGGTCGTCGCCGTTGGCGGCGTCGGGCCGAGGGCACGGTTGGCGTCTTCCATCAGGCGCTCGACCCGCACCAGAATGTCGGCCCCGCGCCGCGTCAGCACGGCCGGACGAACAGGCGGTGGCGGTGCGTCCGACTTCGATTTGGCTTCGGCGACGACAGGCTGGCGGACCTGCGGCACCGGCACGCCCGGCAATTGCTTCAACTCCATGCCTTGGTGTGCGTATTCCATGATCCCATGCCACGTCATTGCCGGCAGCGCGCCGCCGGTCATGCGGTTGGTCGACGTGTAATCGTCGTTGCCGAACCAGACGCCGCACACGAAGTTGCCCGTGTAGCCCATGAACCAGGCGTCACGATAAGCGTTGGTGGTGCCGGTCTTGCCGGCGGCCGCGATGCCGTCGAGGCGCGCGCGCCGGCCGGTGCCGTTTTCGACCACGCTGTTCATCATCGTGATCATGTCCTGCGCGACCTTGGGCGGCATGACCTGGCGCGGCTTGGGCCCGTCGCGATCGTAGCGCCAGATCGTCTGACCGTCGCCGGTGCGCACTTCCAGGATCGCGTGCGGCGTAACGGCCTTGCCGAGATTGGGGAAGGTACCATAGGCGCCGACATGTTCGAGCACGGTGACGGCGTCGGCGCCGATCGGCAGCGACGGCGTGTCCGGCAACTGGCTCTTGATGCCCATGTCGTGCGCGAGCTTGACGATGCGCGAGCGGCCGAGCTTGGGATTGCCATCGCCGACGGCGACCGACAGGCGCACCGCGATGGTGTTGATCGAGCGTGTCAGCGCCTGGATCAGGGTCATCGAGCCGGCATAGCCGTTGCCGTAGTTGTGCGGGCACCAGTTGCCGAGACAGATCGGCGCGTCGACGACGATCGAGGTCGGCTTGAAGCCGTGCATCAAGGCGGTGGCGTAGACGTAAGGCTTGAACGACGAACCGGGCTGACGCATGGCGTCGGTGGCGCGGTTGAACTGGCTGGCGCCGTAATCGCGGCCGCCGACCATGGCGCGGACCGAGCCGTCGACTTCCATCAGCACCGCCGCCGCCTGC
>Ga0182746_1002768_pt1 | contig 12849 bp, 10 predicted proteins | sample eDN3rd30CBELigOP_FD_128881 | JGI IMG/M metagenome (GOLD analysis project Ga0182746, IMG submission 128881) | Enriched Organic Plus compost microbial communities from Emeryville, California, USA - eDNA 3rd pass 30_C BE-Lig OP (version 2) (version 2) ... | reverse complement strand
CGCACCGTGCACAATCAGCTTGGCGATCATCGGGTCGTAATACGGCGTGATGGTATCGCCCATCCGCACCCCGCCATCCACCCGCACATCGCCGTTGGTAAACGCGACGTGAGGCGGCAACTCCAGATAGGCCAAGGTACCGATCGACGGCAAAAAGCCTTTATCGGGATTCTCTGCGTAAATGCGTGCTTCGATGGCATGGCCCTGAATGCGCAGGTCCTCTTGTTTGGCGGGCAGTGGTTGGCCCGCCGCAACACGCAACTGCCACTCTACGAGATCGTGGCCGGTGATCATTTCCGTGACCGGATGCTCGACTTGCAGACGCGTATTCATTTCCATGAAATAAAAACGTCCGTCTGGCTCGGCGATGAATTCCACCGTCCCTGCACCCACGTAACCGACTGCGCGCGCGGCCGCGACAGCAGCCTCGCCCATGGCTTGCCGGCGCTCTGCGGTCATGCCGGGGGCTGGGGCTTCTTCGATGACTTTTTGATGGCGGCGTTGTACCGAGCAATCACGCTCGAACAAATACACGCAGTTGCCATGCGTATCGGCAAAGACCTGGATTTCGATGTGCCGCGGCTTTTGCAGATAGCGTTCGATCAGCACGCGGTCATCGCCAAAACTCGATGCCGCCTCGCGCTGGCAGGACGCCAGCGCCTCGATAAAGGCACCGGAGGACTCAACGACGCGCATCCCTTTACCGCCACCGCCCGCGCTGGCCTTGATCAACACGGGATAGCCGATGGCATCGGCTTGCGATTTCAGAAACGCAGGATCCTGGTTATCGCCGTGATAGCCGGGCACCAGCGGCACCCCTGCTTTTTCCATCAAGGCCTTGGCGGCCGACTTGCTGCCCATGGCGGCGATGGCCGACGCAGGCGGCCCGACAAAGGCAATACCTGCATCCGTCGCGGCCTGAGCAAACGCCTCGTTCTCCGACAAGAACCCATAGCCCGGGTGAATAGCTTGCGCACCCGTATCGCGCGCCGCCTGCAAAATGGCCTCTGCCCGCAAATAGCTCGCACGCGGCTCCGGTCCCCCAATATGCACCGCGACATCGCAAGCCGCCACATGCCGCGCGCCTGCGTCAGCGTCGGAATACACCGCCACCGTCCGTATGCCCAGACGGCGCGCCGTCGCCGCGACACGGCAAGCAATCTCACCACGGTTAGCTATCAGCAGAGTATCGAACATGTTGTCTTCCACACAAAATTTGTTGTCACCGCGACCATGTCAAACAAACCCAATCGGCCACGCGTAATTACAGAGATCCTGTCCCCCACTCCACAGTGCCCCACAATCGGGAAAGTCACAGATCCGGCTCCGCCGGTCTGTAGACTTTGCCCCCTTGAGGGGGCGCGCGAAGCGCGTAGGGGGTGGGTTTCACCTACATCCGGAATACGCCAAAGCGCGTGTCTTCGATCGGTGCATTCAATGCCGCCGAGAGCGCCAGGCCCAGCACACGGCGGGTATCTGCCGGTGCAATGATGCCGTCGTCCCACAACCGCGCGGTAGCGTAATACGGATGCCCTTCGCGCTCGTACTGATCCCGAATAGGAGCCTTGAAGGCTTCTTCGTCTTCGGCCGACCAATGCCCGCCTTTGGCCTGAATCCCATCGCGTCGCACCGTGGCCAGCACGCTTGCGGCCTGTTCGCCACCCATGACCGAAATGCGCGCGTTGGGCCACATGAACAACATGCGTGGCGAATACGCACGTCCGCACATTCCATAGTTGCCCGCGCCAAACGAACCGCCGATCAACACCGTGAATTTAGGCACATTGGCCGTCGCAACGGCGGTGACCATCTTGGCGCCATGCCGCGCAATCCCTTCGTTTTCGTATTTACGGCCCACCATGAATCCGGTGATGTTCTGTAAAAACACCAGCGGGATTTTGCGTTGCGCGCAGAGTTCGATAAAGTGCGCACCCTTTTGCGCCGACTCTGAAAACAGGATGCCATTGTTGGCCACAATGCCCACCGGCATGCCATGAATATGCGCAAAGCCCGTCACCAAGGTCGTGCCGAAACGCGCCTTGAATTCGTCAAAATCCGAGCCGTCCACAATGCGCGCGATGATTTCCCGCACGTCATAGGGTTTGCGGGTATCGGAGGGGATGATGCCGTTGAGTTCCGCCGGGTCGTAGCGCGGCTCGCGTACGGGAGCCAGCGCCAGAGGTGTGGGTTTTTGACGGTTGAGCCGTGACACCGCGTCGCGCGCGAGTTGAAGGGCATGCAGATCGTTGACGGCCAGGTGATCAACAACGCCGGATAACCGTGTATGCACATCGCCGCCGCCGAGATCTTCGGCGCTGACTTCTTCACCGGTCGCTGCTTTGACCAGCGGCGGGCCGCCCAGAAAAATCGTGCCTTGATTACGCACAATGATGGATTCATCGCTCATTGCCGGTACATAAGCGCCGCCCGCTGTGCAGGAACCCATCACGACTGCAATCTGCGCGATGCCTTGCGATGACATCACGGCCTGGTTGTAGAAAATGCGGCCGAAGTGATCGCGATCGGGGAACACCTCGTCCTGGCGCGGTAAATTCGCGCCGCCCGAATCCACCAGGTACACACAAGGCAGATGATTCTGCGCGGCGATTTCTTGTGCGCGCAGATGTTTCTTGACGGTCATGGGATAGTACGTTCCACCCTTTACCGTCGCGTCATTGCAGACGATGATGCACTCCGTACCGGCGATGCGGCCGATGCCTGTGATGACACCGGCTCCCGGTGCCTCGCCGTCGTACATACCGTGCGCCGCCAACGGCGACAGCTCCAGAAAGGCGCTGCCCGGGTCGATCAATCGCTCGACGCGTTCACGTGGCAGGAGCTTGCCGCGCGCAACATGTTTTGCGCGCGCGGCTTCGTTGCCGCCCAGCGCGGTCTGGGCCAATTGCCGGGCCAGGTCGTCCAGCAGCGCCTGCATGGCGCGTGCGTTGTCGGCGTAGTCTTGTGAACGCGGATTGATGCGAGATTCGATAGTGGGCATAGCGGGCCGTTGTCGTGCAAAGTGATCGACAGGCACTGCGGATGCAGGCCGTTTTGTTTATCGGAGGCTCTGGAACTTTCGACGTTTAGTGCATAGAGCCGTCAACCTACGTAAAGGCCGATGCCTCAACGCCTGGATACCTGATCGAAATGCAGTGGTCTTGCTTATGGTGGGTCGCGGTGTGTCAGATCACATGCGCGATCCGACACACGCACAGACTCGTTAAATCATTTCGATGGCCATGGCCACGGCTTCGCCGCCGCCAATGCACAGCGTGGCGACGCCGCGCTTGCCGCCGGTCTTGCGCAGGGCGCCGATCAGCGTGGTGACCAGACGGGCGCCCGATGCGCCGATAGGATGGCCCAGCGCCGTTGCGCCACCGTGCACGTTGACTTTGTCGTGAGGCAGTTTGAAGTCGTTCATGGCAGCCATGGTGACGACGGCAAAGGCCTCGTTGATTTCATACAGATCAACGTCCTCGGCTTTCCAACCGGTTTTGGTGAACAGGTTTTTCAGTGCACCGACGGGCGCGGTCGTGAACCAGTTCGGTTCTTGCGAATGCTGGCTGTGCGCCACGATACGAGCCAGCGGCTTGAGGCCGAGTTCTTCGGCAGTCGAGGCACGCATGAGCACCATGGCAGCCGCACCATCGGAAATCGACGACGAGTTGGCCGCGGTGACGGTGCCGTCCTTTTTGAATGCGGGTTTCAGCGTCGGGATTTTCTCCGGCATGGCTTTGGTCGGCGCCTCGTCGGTGTCGATCACGGTATCGCCTTTGCGGCCAGCGACGGTGACGGGGGCGATTTCCCATTTAAAGCTGCCGTCTTCGGTCGCGGCACGGGCACGGCGCAGTGACTCCAGCGAGAACGCGTCTTGCTGTTCTCGCGTGAAGCTGTATTTCGCCGCGCAGTCTTCGGCAAAGACACCCATGGCCTTGCCGCGATCGTAGGCGTCCTCCAGGCCGTCCAAGGCCATGTGGTCATACACCGTGCTGTGGCCATAGCGATAGCCTTGGCGGCCCTTGAGCATCAGATACGGGGCATTGCTCATGCTTTCCTGGCCGCCCGCGACGACGATGCGCGCCGAGCCGGCGTTCAACAGGTCATGGCCGAACATGGCGGCCTTCAGGCCTGAACCGCAAACTTTGTGAATGGTCGTGCACGCAACACCCAGCGGCAGCCCGGCACCCAGCGCGGCTTGACGCGCGGGGGCTTGGCCCTGGCCGGCCTGCAACACATTGCCCATGATGACTTCGTCGACCTGGTCCGGTTTGATACCGGCGCGTTCGACGGCGGCTTTGATGGCGACAGAGCCGAGTTCGTGGGCGGCCAGGCCTGACAGGCTGCCCAGCATGCCGCCCATGGGGGTGCGGGCAACAGAAACGATAACGACGGGATCAGACATGATGGGCGCTCCTGAAAATCAGAAATAAATTGGATTGTTACGATGCGAAAGCAGGCGGCGTTGCGCCAACGCGCAGCCGTCTGTCCTTATCGTAAGGGAAAAATTCTTCGATTTGACCTTGCGCAACATGGGTGCGGCAGGCCTGCCACCAGTCGGCTTGTAACAGCTCGGCATGGTGCCGTAGAAAGGCTTTGCGTATACGAGGGTCGCCCAGCAAAAAGCGGTCGAATTCCTCGGGGAAAACATCATTGGGGCCGATGGCGTACCACGGTTCGCTGGCCATCTCGGCCTCTTCGTTCGGCGCGGGCGGAATCTGGCGAAACTGCATCTCGGTCATGCGCTGAATTTCGTCGTAGTCGTAAAACACCACGCGGCCCAGGCGAGTGACGCCGAAATTCTTGTACAGCATGTCGCCAGGGAAAATATTCGCGCTGGCCAACTGACGGATCGCGTCCCCATATTCGCGTATCGCATGATCCACCATCGGCTCGCTGGCATGTTGCAAATACAGATTCAACGGTGTCATTCGGCGTTCGATGTACACATGCCGGATGACGATCGAGTCATGGTTTTCCTCGAGCAGGCTGGGAACACGTTGCCGCAGTTCGTCCAGCAGGGCCGATGAAAAACGCGCGCGCGGCAACGCGACTTGGGAATATTCCCAGGTATCGGCCATGCGGCCCACACGGTCATGCAGTTTGACCATCTGGTATTTGCGCCGCACGGTGGCGTGATCGATGCCATCCTTGTCGATGTGGTCCTTGATCAGCTTGAACACATACGGATAGGACGGCAACGTGAACACGCACATCACCATGCCTTTGATGCCTGGCGCAATATCAAAGGCATCGCGCGAATGCGCCAGATGGTGCAGGAAATCGCGATAGAACAGCGTCTTGCCCTGTTTTTGCAGGCCGATCATGGTGTAGAGCTCGGCCTTGGGCTTGCGTGGCAACAAGCTCGACAGAAAACTCACCACGGCGGCCGGCGTTTCCATGTCGACCAGAAAATACGCGCGGGTAAAGCTAAATAGCGTGCTCAGATCATCCGCACCCAGCAATAACGCGTCCAGCTCGATCTGGCCCGCGGCGTTGCGCGTCAGCGCAATGGCAAAAGGCAGCAGGCTGCTCTGATTGATCAGGCGGCCAACGATATAGGCGCCCTTGTTGCGAAAGAACAGCGAGCCCAATACCTGGATCTGGCAGTCTGGCGCGAGCCGCCGGCCCTGATGCCGAGGCCATTGCGCACGCAACTGCCGCACAGCGGCACGCGCCAGCAAACGTGTATCGCGCGGCAGATCCGCATACGGCGCGGCTAACCCGAAATCAGCCACCATGCGGACCAGGCCGCTGCGTAACCCCTCGGACAAGGGGTAATAAACCCGGTACGACGGAATGCGGCTATCCAGATAATCCGTCGCAACCGCCGGCCGGACAAACAAGAAATCGTTATGGAAATAGTCGCGATGCAGAATGCGGCACGATACCGAATTGAAAAACGTTTCCGCGCATTCGGGTTGACGGTGCTCTGACAGCAACCCGACGAATTGCTGTTTGACATCTTGCCAGAACGCCGTTTGTGCAGGCGTCAGACTTGTCTCGCTATCTGATGCGGCCAAACCTTGCAAAGTGCGTTGCAGTTGATTGGCGCACTCGCGCACGCGCATGTCGTAGTACTCGATGCGTTCGCGAGAGAGCTGCTGGATACCATGCCAATCGCCTGATTCGAACAAGGCCTTGGCACGTTGGGCGCTGTAGCGAAACAGCGCGTAATGCCGGTCAAAACCTGCCAGGATCTGGCGGGCGACATCCAGCGGCAGTGGCGCAGGTGCGGCCACTGGCTCGATATGCTGGACGTCGCCGGTGTAGATCATGATGGGATCGGATCAGGCGGTTTCGGCAAACAATTCGCGGCCGATCAGCATGCGGCGGATTTCGCTGGTGCCCGCGCCGATTTCGTACAGCTTGGCATCGCGCCACAGGCGGCCCGTGGGGTATTCGTTGATGTAGCCATTGCCGCCCAGAATCTGTACGCCCTCGCCGGCCATCCAGGTGGCTTTTTCGGCGGTGTACAGAATGAGGGCCGCGCAGTCTTTGCGGACTTGCCGCACGTGATCCGTGCCGAGCTGATCCAGGTTCTTGCCGACGGCGTAGCAAAACGCGCGGCTGGCCTGCAATGTGGTGTACAGGTCTGCGACCTTGCCCTGGATCAATTGAAATTCGCCAATAGCTTGGCCGAATTGTTTGCGGTCGTGGATGTACGGCACTACGACGTCCATCACTGCCTGCATGATGCCCAACGGCCCGCCGGACAGCACGGCACGTTCGTAGTCCAGGCCGCTCATCAGGACTCGCACGCCGCCATTGACCTGACCCAGCACGTTTTCCTCGGGGACCTCGCAATCCTGGAACACCAACTCGCCCGTGTGGCTGCCGCGCATGCCCAGCTTGTCCAGCTTTTGCGCGACTGAGAATCCCTTGAAGTTCTTTTCCACCAGAAAGGCCGTAATCCCGCGCTGGTGGGCCTCCGGATCGGTCTTGGCATAGACCACCAGGGTATCGGCGTCCGGACCGTTGGTGATCCACATCTTGGTGCCGTTCAGTACGTAGCGATCGCCCTTTTTCTCGGCTCGCAGCTTCATACTCACCACATCGGATCCCGCGCCCGGTTCGCTCATCGCCAGGGCGCCCACATGTTCGCCGGAAATCAGCTTGGGCAGATAACGGGCTTTCTGTTCTGCCGTGCCATTGCGATGGATCTGGTTGACGCACAAATTGGAATGCGCGCCATACGACAGGCCGATCGACGCGCTGGCGCGCGAGATTTCCTCCATGGCCACCATGTGCGCCAGGTAGCCCAGATTGGCGCCGCCGTATTCCTCACTGGCAGTCATGCCCAATACGCCAAGCTCGCCGAACTTGCGCCAGAGGTCCATCGGGAATTGATCGCTGCGATCGACTTCGGCGGCGCGCGGCGCGATCTCGGCCTGTGCAAAAGTACGCACCGCGTCGCGCAGCATATCCAGGTCTTCGCCTAGATTGAAGTTCAAGCCGGGAAGGTTCATCGCGATCTCCGTGAGAGTATGTACTTACATTCGGTGGCGCTGCATGCGTGAGTCCGTTCGCTGGATCCATCATGCTCCACCGCTGGTGGCTAAGCAATGTAGAAGGTTTATATTACGTTTACGTAAACGTAAAGTAAAACGCGGGTTTACCCCTAACAAAAATACGACGAGGACTTGTCAGACCATGCCAGAATTTGCCTGGAACTTGTCTGACCAATCCATTGCTGGCCCGAGCGGGCCTCTGGAGGGACTGTCGTGATAGAACTCGCCGATCTGGACGAGATGATTGCCTTGCGGCGCGATATCCATGCGCATCCTGAGCTGGCGTATGACGAACATAGGACAGCCGCCCTCGTGGCCGAGCGCCTGCGATCCTGGGGGATCGAAACCCATACCGGCATCGGGCGCACCGGGGTGGTGGGCGTGCTCAAGGCAGGCAGCGCATCGCGAGCCATCTTGCTGCGGGCGGACATGGACGCATTACCCATCCAGGAAGCCAACACCTTTGACCATCGCTCGCGCCACGACGGCAAAATGCACGGCTGTGGCCACGATGGCCATACGGCGATGCTGCTGGCCGCGGCCCGCCATCTAAAGCAGTCGGGCGGCTTTGACGGTACCGTCTATGTTTGCTTTCAGCCGGCCGAGGAAAACGGCGGCGCGGGTGCCCGGGCCATGGTCGAGGACGGCTTGTTCGAGCGTTTTCCGTGCGAAGCCGTGTTCGGCATGCATAACTGGCCCGGGATGCCGGCGGGCAGTTTCGGCGTTTGCAGCGGCCCGATGATGGCGGCGGCGAATGCGTTCAAAATCACGGTAACCGGACGTGGTGGGCATGCCGCGGCCCCGCAGGACTGCGATGACCCTGTCCCGGCGCTATTTGCGATCGGCCAGGCGCTGCAAACCATTTTGACGCGCAGCAAACGTCCGCTGGACGCCGCGGTCGTGTCCATTACGCAGGTGCAGGCGGGTGGCGAAGTGACCAACATCATTCCCGGCAGTGCGTGGCTGGGGGGCTCGGTGCGTGCTTACAGCACGGGTGTCGTGGACTTGATCGAGCGGCGCATGAACGAGCTGGCAGAGCCGATTGCTGCGGCCCATGGCTGCCGGGCCGAGGTGTATTTCGAGCGTCGCTATCCCGCTTTGGTGAATACGCCTGATGAAACCGCCTTTTGCCTGGACGTCATGCGCGACGTCGTGGGATCCGATCAGTCGCGGGTGATCGAGCCCGTGATGGCATCCGAGGATTTTGCTTTCATGCTGCAGGCCAAGCCAGGCTGCTACGTGTTTCTAGGTAACGGAGACGGCGAGCACCGCCTCGCAGGTCACGGGCTGGGTCCGTGCATGCTGCATAACACCAGCTACGACTTTAATGACAATTTGATTCCTGTCGGCGCGTCCTATTGGATTCGCCTGGCGCAGCGTTACCTGGCTTGAGTGTTCATGCCTCGCGTCGCGCGAGGCACCTTCTTTTTCATTGGTGTTCATCGACAGCCATCTTGATGGCTTTCCCCGGCATGAGCAGAGGGGATTCTCGGAGCGTTGAAATGATCAGAATGGCAGCACTTTCGAAGTTCATCCGTAGCGTTGCGATCATGGCCGTAGCGGCGATGACCACCGCCGCTCACGCCCAGCCTGCATGGCCGGGCAAAACCTTGACGCTCGTCGTCCCTTATACCGCTGGCGGCACGAATGACACTTTGGGCCGTACGCTGGGCGACATTCTCCGCCAGACCTATGGCACGGCGACCATCATCGAAAACAAACCTGGTGCGGGAGGCAGCGTGGGGACTGAGGCCGTTGCGCGAGCCAAGCCCGATGGGACCACATTGCTGCTGGCATCGACCAGCCCGCTGACGATTTTTCCGAATCTAGTGAAAACCTCGTATGACCCGATGAAAGACCTCGTTCCGGTTGCCAGTGTGGCAGTCGGGCCTGTTGGCATCCTGGCCACCAAAGCGCTGCCCGTGAGCACGTTTGCCGAGTTGGTGGACTATGCCAAGCAGCACCCCGGCAAAGTCACGTTCGGCATCCCTGGCCTGGGCTCCGTCGCACATATTGGTATGGCCGCGCTGAACAAGCAGGTGGGCATCGAGATGCTGCAAGTGCCGTATCGCGGCGGCAGTCAGGCGGTGTCGGATGGTCTGGGTGGCCAAGTTGATCTGTTGGTCGTCAACACGGATATCGTGCTGCCTCACGTTGCCGCCGGCACGCTCAAACCCCTCGCGGTGATGGCGCCGCAACGGCTTGCACCGTGGCCCGATGTGCCGACCATGGCAGAGCTGAAGCTGCCGGACATCCGCTATTTCTCGAACTTTTCGCTGTTCGCGCCTGCCGGCGTGCCACCCGAAGTGATGAAAACAATGCGTGACGCAATAGCAAAAGCGCTCGCGAGCCCGCAGTATCAACAGATGCTGGAGAAAAACTCCATGCAACCCGGCACCGGCATCGGCGAGGAGTTCGCGAAACAGGTTCGCACGGACTACGAGAACAATCAGCGCATCATTCGCGAAAGCAAGATTCAAGTGCAGTAGTTCATGCGTGACGAAAATGGGGATTTCCTTTGGAGCATCTGATGACGCGTACGCTGGTCTTTTTGTTTGTACTGTTGACGACGGCCCTGAGTTCCGGACTATCCCATGCGGAATCCAACCCTGCTCTGGCTGGCCAGAGCGTGACCAAGGACATTGACGCCGGCCGGCACACCAAGGAATACGCGCGCAATGGGACCTTGATCTACGAAGTCATCGAGCGCGAGGTTACGCAGGGTGGGGCCAAGACGATTCAAGCCACTGAGCGCGAGTGGCTGGACAATGCAACGCCAGTACGCGAGCAAGAATTCCTGGGTGGCAAAGAAATAAAGGCCACGTTCTGGTACATGAACGGCAAGGTCAAAGAGACCCGGTTGGACCAATCGATTCATGATCCCAAAGGCGTGCCGGGGACATATGTAGAGCGGTTTTCCGATCTCGGCGTCTTGCAATCGGCCGGTGTGTTTCAGGGGCAATACCGCCACGTCGGCGTGCATCACTACTATGACGAGGCAGGCAAACTGACCAGCGAGATTACTTACGGACCGGATGGCACGAAGCTTTCCAGCAAGACATTCGATGCGAGCGGTGCAGCCAAAGACACGGCCCAGTATTACCCCGACGGATCGCGCAAGATGCAGTAGCCGTACGAGGTCGCTGTCGCGCTACGGATATTGCTGTGCTGCGGGAATTTGCTGCAGCAGTAAGGAACCATGACGTGCGCTATTCCGCGCGGTGGCCAGCCACGATGAGGGCCATACCAGCCAGGCAGAGCCCGACACCGGCCCAGTCAGTCAGCGCCGGACGCACACCGTCTACGGCCCAGAGCCATATCAGTGCCATGGTGACGTATACGCCGCCATAGGCCGCATACACCCGGCCCGAGGCTGTCGGATGCAACGTCAACAGCCAGACAAATAACGCGAGGCTCAACACCGCCGGCAATAATAGCCAGGCGGAATGGCCCTGCTTTAACCAGAGGTACGGCAAATAACAGCCGAGGATTTCGGCGAGCGCCGTCAAGACGTACAAGCCTAATGTGGGCAGCAAAGTCATCGTCTGTTCCGAGAAGTCTCGGCATTGATGCGGGAGGTCAGCGGCACGGTCAAGGCTTTTGTGCCAGCAACATCTGACACTGCTGTTCCTGTTCCGCGATTTCCGACAGTGTGTCTTCGATATCGCGGCGTTGTTGCTCCAGGGCCGCACGGTGCTTGGCCAGGACATCCAGATACTGCCGCAATTGCATCGCGTTGTCGCTCGGGCTGTCGTACATGTCGATCAATGCGCGGATTTCCGACAATTGCAGTCCAAGCCGTTTGCCGCGCAACGCGAGCTTCAGGCGGGTGCGGTCGCGTGGGCTGTACACACGGTTGCGGCCATCACGCGCAGGGCTGACGATGCCCTGATCCTCGTAGAACCGGATGGTGCGCGGCGTGATGTCGAACTCGCGAGAGAGCTCGGAAATCGTCCAGGTGGGCGGCATGCGATATTTGGCAGTTTACGTAAACGTAAATTATGATGGTCTGGAACAATCGTCAAGCTTATTTCTAACTGTCGACGCGGTTCGGCGGTTTAACCGAGAGCAATAGATGAATCCTAACGAGCATCAACTGCAGTATCCCTGGGGAGATACACAGCCCGAGCCAGGCGTTGCACTAGAGGTCGCGCCAGGCGTGAAGTGGATCCGCATGCCGCTGCCCTTTGCGCTGGATCACATCAATCTTTGGTTGCTGCGCGACGAGATCGACGGACGCCAGGGCTGGACGATTGTCGACTGTGGCATCAGCCGTGACGAGGTGCGCACGCTGTGGGAACAGGTCTTTGCCCAGGAGCTGGACGGGTTGCCGGTGTTGCGCGTGCTGGTCACCCATATGCATCCCGATCACGTCGGGCTGGCCAATTGGTTGTGCGAGCGTTGGAATGCGCCGTTGTGGATGAGCATGACCGACTACATGGTGGCCGTGCTGTGGTCATCGCGTTCGACGGGCTCGGGTCCCAATGGCGAGGCGGCCGTGGCGCATTTTGCGCGCCATGGAATGACCGACCCCGATGCTCAAGAACAGATCCGCCTCCGCGCAGGCTATTACCCGAATCTGGTGCCCGCCATGCCGGCGCGTTACACCCGTATGCTGCACGGCGACCAGGTTGCCATCGGCGGCCATGATTGGCGCGTCATCGTGGGCTACGGGCATGCGCCGGAACATGTTTCGCTTTACAGCCCCACCTTGAACGTCGTGATCTCTGGCGACATGGTGCTGCCGCGCATTTCCACGAATGTCAGCGTATTCGATTACGAGCCGGACTCGGATCCTCTGCGCTTGTATCTGAGTTCGCTGGACGGCTATGGCGATCTGCCGGCCGATGCCTTGGTATTGCCATCGCACGGGCGCCCTTTCAAGGGCCTGCATGAGCGTATCGCCCAGCAGCATCAGCATCACGCGGATCGGCTGGCAGAGGTGCTACAGGCTTGCGTCACGCCGCAATCCACGATGGATATCGTGCCTGTGCTGTTCAAGCGCAAACTCGATCTGCACCAACTGACGTTTGCCATGGGCGAGGCGCTCGCGCACCTGCACACGTTGTATTTCGAGGGCAAGCTGACTCGCAAGACCGATGAAGACGGAATCGTGAGATTTACCTCCCGCTGAACGTGAGCACTGACCGGGCGTGAGGGTCAGCGGCTGGCCGTGGCCAGCCGGATGGCCAGCCCGAGAAAAACAATACCCGTCACGCGGTTCAACCAGCGTGACGCGGTGGGCGAGCGTTGCAGCAGTTGCCCGAAAGTACCCGAGAAAAAGGCGATCGCGCTAAATACCAATAACGCGGCCAGCATGAACAGCACGCCCAACACAGCT
>Ga0182746_1002751_pt1 | contig 12908 bp, 13 predicted proteins | sample eDN3rd30CBELigOP_FD_128881 | JGI IMG/M metagenome (GOLD analysis project Ga0182746, IMG submission 128881) | Enriched Organic Plus compost microbial communities from Emeryville, California, USA - eDNA 3rd pass 30_C BE-Lig OP (version 2) (version 2) ... | reverse complement strand
CCGAAGCGGGTCGAACACCGGCAGCCACGTGTCCGGCGCGACCTGGCATCGGCGTTGCGCTCGGCCGCGGAGGAACTGTCGCTACCCTCGGTGCGATCGGGCCGGCGCGCCGGAGCACCCGAACGCGACGTCGATCCCGAACTTGCCGGCCTGCGTGAGCAATTGCGCAACCATCCGGCACATCACCTGCCGGACCGGGAAGCCCAGGCCCGGATCGCCGAACGCTATCTGCGCATCGAACGTGACAATGCCCAGATACAGCAGAAGGTGAATGCGGCAACCAACTCACTGGCCCGCACCTTCGACCGCATCGTGACGCTGCTCAGCGAACGCGGGTTCATCGAGGCCGATTCGGGTGAACCCCGCGTCACCGACGCCGGCCGCCTGTTGGCCCGCATCTACAGCGAGAGCGATCTGCTGGTGGCCGAATGCCTGCGGGCCGGCCTGTGGCAGGGCCTGCAGCCGGCCGAACTGGCCGCGGTGCTCTCTGCCGTGCTGTTCGAGTCCCGCGGGGACAGCGCCGGCGGTGTGGTGGGAGTCGACATTCCCACCGCGGGCCTGCGGCGCGCACTGGCCCAGACCCGGCGGGTTTCGGCCGACCTGCGCGGCGATGAGCAGCGGCACCGGCTGGCCCCCAGCCGTGAACCCGACGAAGGTTTCGTCACCGCGGTCTACCGCTGGGCCACCACGGGCGATCTGGCAGCTGCGCTGGCTGCCTCTGACGTGACCGGGTCGGGTTCGGCGCTCTCCGCAGGCGATTTCGTGCGTTGGTGCCGCCAGGTGCTCGATCTGCTCGACCAGGTCCGAAACGCCGCGCCACAATCCGCCCTGCGCAATACCGCGAAACGCGCTGTAAACGACGTCCGCCGCGGCGTTGTTGCTGTTGATGCGGGGTAGGGTGTGGCAGGCGATACCGAACAGGATCAAGGAGAACCATGAGCGGACCGCAGGGATCTGACCAGGGACAGCAGTGGTCCGGTCAGCAGCCTGAGCCCGGGGCTGATCAGGCGCCCGGCGGCGAGGCGTGGCAGCCGCCGACGGCGACGCCCGCCTCCGAGGACGCCACGACCAACGCTCCGGCCTGGCAGCCCCCGGCGTATACGCCGCAGCAGTACCCGTCGTACCCGCCGCAGCCGCAGCCCGGTGCGCCGCAGCCCGGTGCGCAGCAGCCTCAGCAGCCTCAGTACCCCGGGCCCGAGCAATACGCCCAGCCGGGGTACCCGCAGCCCGGTCAGCAGCCGCAGTACGGCCAGGTGCCCGGTTACGGGCAGCAGCCGCAGTACGGCCAGCCGGGTCAACCTGGTCAGCCGCAGTACGGTGCGCCGGGGCAGCCCGGACAGTACGGACAACCAGGTCAGTTCGGCGCTCCCGGCCAGTTCGGTCAGTACCCCATTCCGGGCGCGGAGTCGGGCTCCAAGGCGTCACTCGGGGTGATCGGCGGCGTTGTCGGCGGCGCGGTGGCCCTGGTGCTGATCATCTTGGCGGTGACCGCTTTCTGGCTGCCCGGCTGGGCGGTCACCACCAAGCTGGACATCGACAAGGCCCAGAGTGGTGTCGAGCAGATCCTGACCGACAAGACCAACGGCTACGGCGCCACCAAGGTCACCGGAGTCAAGTGCAACGACGGTGAAAACCCCAAGGTCGAGAAGGACGCCACGTTCGACTGCGAGGTCACCATCGACGGCACCAAGCGCAAGGTCACGGTGACGTTCAAGGACGACAAGGGCACCTACGAGGTCGGCCGCCCCAAGTAGTCCGGGCGGCGCCGGCAAAGCGGCTCGGATGAGTGAACCACCGCAGCCGCCCGACGATCAGCCGGGCAATCGGTCCAGTGCCGACTGCAACCGGCTGATCGACGAGCTCACCCCGTACGCCGCGGCCAGGTCGGCGACCCGCGCCGGGTCGTTGGCGGCTAGCGGCAGATCATCGGTTGCCACGGACAGTTTCACCGGCGCGTCGGTGGCCACCCGGACCACCGGTTCAGCCGCGGCCATATAGTCGGCGGCGGCCAGCAGTTTGGCCCGATGTGCTTTGGACAGTGAGGATTTCGGGTCCTGAGCGGCTTGTTGGATGCCCTCCAGCGAGCCGTGCCGGGCCAGCAGCGTCGCGGCCGTCTTCTCACCGATCCCGGCGACCCCGGGAAGACCGTCCGACGGGTCACCGCGCAGCAGGGCCAGTTCCGCATACGCAGGCCCGGCCCGGTCGATCGGCACGCCGTACTGCTCGGCGACTTCCTGCGGACCGAATTTCGTCGCCTTCGCCAGGCCGCGACCGATGTAGAGCACCCGCACCGCGGGGGCGGGCTCGTCGCGTACGAGTTGCAGCAGGTCGCGGTCTCCGCTGACCACCACCACCGGGTCGTGTTGCTCGCGGGTGGCGAGCGTGCCGAGCACGTCGTCTGCTTCGAATCCGGGTGCTCCGGCGGTCGCGATGCCGAACGCGTCGAGCAACTGCATGATCATCTCGACCTGCGGCGTGAGTTCGTCGGGAACCTCTTCGACGTCGGGGATTCCATCGGGCCGGGGCTCCTCGACCCGGTGCGCCTTGTACGACGGCACCAAATCGACGCGCCACTGCGGCCGCCAGTCGTCGTCGCGGCACACCACGAGCCGGCGTGGCCGCTCCTTGGTCACCAGCGTGGCGATGGAGTCGAAGAACCCGCGGACCGCGTTGACCGGCCGGCCGTCGGGCGCCTTGATCGACGACGGCACGCCGAAGTACGACCGGAACCACATACTGGCGCCGTCGAGCAGCAGAACAGGGTCGCTCACTGGGTCCTCCCGAAGACATATGAGGCGGCGGTGACGGCTTTGCCGCCGGCACCTTCGTCGTGCAGGGTGGCCCGAACCGCGACAGTGCCGCCTGCGCCGGGCAATAGCTGGGTGTCGACCCGGAAGGGGCCGGATTTGCCGCGTGCCAGGAACATCACATGCGACGAAAGGCCTTGCAATACAGTTCTATCTGCCGCTTCCGCCGCCCTTTCTGAGGCGGCGGTCTCCAGTATCACGAACTGTGGACCGATGTGGAGTGCGGCGTCCGGTGAGGCCACCTCGACGGCCAGTTCGGGCAACGTCCAGTGTCCATCGGTGCGCCTGGCGCCGCCGAACACCTGCCACAACGGCGGCAGATCCGGACCGTCGACGATGTCGATCGGGTCGACGGGCATCTTCTGTAGGCCGTCCGGCGGAGTGCCGATCGAGATGCCCTGCCCCTCGGTGAGCGCGATGACCCGGTCCGGATTGTCCGCGTCAACGATGACCGACCGGCTGTAGGCCAGTTGCCTGCCCTGCTTGAGCACCTCGGTGTCCACCCGGATGCGCTTCACATCGCGCGCCGGGTCCAGCACCTGGCAGGAATGGATGACCGGATTGGGCACGGCCTCCAGATCGCTCACGCCGCCACTGTCGGGCGAGGAGATGCCCAGCACGGCGAGCAAGATGCCGCCGGCCGGGTTACGCATGTCGCGGCGCAAGGTCACCGTGTCGTCGACTGGGCCCAGATCCATCGACGAGTACGAGCGCCCGAGGTACCGGTAACTCAACAGGCCGCCCCAGCGCCGGCGCAGCTCGGCGGCGTACGCCTCCGGATCCTCCGTGAGATCACGGATGTCACGCAACATTCCAGCGACAGTAGCCGGTGCGGCCGACGCGCCCGGACGGACACCGCGGCGCGGCAGCCATTAGCCTCGATCTCATGACCGTCAGCCGATTCAGCACCGATGTCTACGCCCAGCGCCTTTCGGCGGCGGCGTCAGCGGCCGCAGATGCCGGCCTGGCCGGACTGATCATCACGCCCGGCTACGACCTGCGGTATCTGGTGGGCTCGCGGGCGCAGACCTTCGAGCGGCTGACGGCGCTGGTCCTGCCCGCAACAGGAGCCCCCACCATCGTGGTGCCGCGCCTGGAGCTGGCCGCGTTGCGCGAATCGGCGGTCACCGAACTCGGTGTGACGGTGCAGGATTGGGTGGACGGCCAGAATCCGTACCAGATGGTCGTGGACGCCCTCGGCGGCACGGGCGTCACGACGGCCGTCACCGATTCCATGCCCGCACTGCACCTGTTGCCGCTCGCCGATCTGCTCGGGGTGGTTCCGGTTCTGGCAACCGACGTGCTGCGCCGGTTACGGATGATCAAGGACCCCGCCGAGATCGATGCGCTGCGTAAGGCCGGCGCGGCGATCGACCGGGTGCACGCACAGGTTCCGGGGTTTCTGGTACCGGGGCGCACCGAGGCCGACGTGGCCGCTGACATCGCCGAAGCGATTGTCGCCGAAGGGCATTCAGAGGTGGCGTTCATCATCGTCGGCTCGGGTCCCAACGGTGCCGACCCGCACCACGAATGCTCGGATCGCGAACTGCGCGCCGGTGACATCGTCGTCGTCGACATCGGCGGGCCGTACGAGCCCGGGTACAACTCGGACTCCACCCGCACCTACAGCATCGGTGAGCCGGACCCGGAGGTGGCCCGTCGTTATGCGGTGCTGCAGCGGGCCCAGCAGGCGGCAGTTGCGGCCGTCCGGCCCGGAGTGACCGCCGAACAGATCGATGCGGCCGCCCGTGACGTGCTGGCCGCCGAGGGCCTGGCCGAGGCCTTTGTGCACCGCACCGGGCACGGCATCGGACTCTCGGTCCACGAGGAGCCGTACATCGTGGCCGGCAACGATCTGCCGCTTGAGGCCGGGATGGCCTTCAGTGTGGAGCCGGGTGTGTACTTCCCGGGCCAGTGGGGTGCCCGCATCGAGGACATCGTCGTGGTCACCGAAGACGGGGCGTTGTCGGTCAACAACCAGCCGCACGATCTCGTGGTGGTACCGGTCGGCTAGGCGGAACTAACCCTCGCCGCGGTCCAGCAGCTCCGAGGAGCCGAGCACGCGCTCGATCCGTACCTCGATCACCACCCGACGGGGATTCACCCGCGGGGTGCGGTAGCGCTGGGCGTACCGGAGCTCGGCGTCGCGCACCGCGTCGGGCGTGTCGCTCACCGTGGACTTGCCTTCCAGCGACAACCAGCGGGCGCCATCGACCTGGCTGAGGACGGCGATGCCGCGCTCGTGCGCGTTCACCGCCTTCTGCGAACCGCCGTTGGTGATGACTCGTGCGATGTGCGTCTTCGGGTCGAAGGTGAACCCCACCGCGACCACGTGCGGGGAATTGTCGGAGCGCAGCGTGGTGAGCATCGCCAGGTGACGTTCGGTGAGGAACGCCAGTGCCTCGCTGGTGAGCTTGGTGGTCGCCTTGCCACGAGATGTAGCCATCGGGGTCCACGCTAGCGCAGGACATAATCGCTGCCATGGAGGACACGGCAGACACGATTGGCACGGATCCCCGCGTCGTGGTGATTTTCGGGGGCCGCAGCGAGATCGGTGTCGAACTCGCCGTTCGGTTGGCCGCCGGGGCGGTGGTCGTGCTGGCCGCCCGCCGCGCCGATCAGCTCGGTGAGCAGGTTGCGGCGGTGCAGGCGGCGGGCGCCGCGGCGGTGCGCACCGTGGAATTCGACGCCGACGACACCACCGGACACGTCCGCGTCGTCGAGACGATCGAAGCCGAGCAGGGACCCATCGACACCGCGGTCCTGGCCTTCGGGTTGCTCGGCGACCAGGACCGGGCCGAGGCCGACCCTGCGCATGCCGTGGACGTCGTGCACACCGATTACGTGGCACAGGTCGGTCTGCTGACCGTGCTGGCCCATCGCATGCGCGCCAGGGACCGTGGCCGGCTCGTGGTGTTCTCCTCGATCGCCGGAGCGCGGGCCCGCCGCGCCAACTATGTCTACGGTTCGGCCAAGGCCGGCCTCGACGCGTTCGCCTCCGGCCTGACCGATGCGCTACACGGGACGGGTGTGCAGTTGCTGATCGTGCGACCGGGATTCGTGATCGGCCGGATGACCGAGGGCATGGAACCGGCACCGTTCTCCAGCACACCGGCTCAGGTGGCCGACGCCGCGGCCAAGGCGCTGCGTCAGGGTAGAAGCGCGGTGTGGGTGCCGTGGATGATCAGGCCGATGATCTTCGCGACGCGGTTCGTGCCGAGACCGATCTGGCGGAGGATGCCGCGATGAGCCCGATGATCACCGTGGTCGGCATCGGGGCCGACGGGATGGCGGGATTGTCACGTACCTCGCAGGACGAATTGTCCCGCGCCACCGTGGTGTACGGCTCGCCGCGGCAACTCGAACTGCTCGACGACAGCGTGACCCCCAACCGTCGGGAATGGCCGTCGCCGATGCTGCCGACCCTGCCGGCGCTGTTCGATGAGGCGGATGCTGACGTGCATGTGGTGGCGAGCGGGGATCCGCTGCTGCACGGCATCGGTGCGACCCTGATCCGCTTGTTCGGCGCGCGACGGGTGCGGGTGTTGCCGCATGTGTCGAGTGTGACGTTGGCGTGTGCACGGATGGGGTGGACGGTGCCCGACACCGAGGTGATCAGTCTGGTCACGGCTCCGCCGCACACCGCGGTACGTCGTGGCGGCCGGGCGATCGTGCTGTCCCGCGACGCGCACACACCCGCGGCGCTGGCGCGACTGCTGAACGAATCCGGCAGAGGCGCAACAGAATTGACCGTGCTCGAGCAGCTAGGGGGCCCGGGGGAGCGGCGCGTCGACGGCACCGCCCGAGACTGGGCAACGGCACCGCCGGTGGGTATCGACGACCTCAACGTGATCGCGGTGGCCTACCTGCCCGACGAACGCCGCGCCCATGCGTTACCCGACGATGTGTTCGCTCACGACGGGCAACTCACCAAGCAGTCCATCCGGGCCGTCACCCTGGCCGCGCTCGGGCCACGGCCCGGGGAGCTGCTGTGGGACGTCGGTTCCGGGTCTGGCAGCATCGCGATCGAATGGTCGCGCAGCGCAGCCGGTTGCGCGGCAGTGGCCTTCGAGCGCGACGAGCAGCGACGTGACCGGATCCTGAGCAACGTCACGGCGTTCGGAGTTCGGGTGGACGTGCGGGGCGGTGCGCCCGAGTCCCTCGACGGCGCGCCCGACCCGGACGTGATCTTCATCGGTGGCGGCGTCACCCAACCCGGGCTGCTGCAGGCGTGTTTCGACCGGTTGCCCCGGGGCGGGCGACTGCTGGTCAACGCTGTCACGCTGGAATCAGAAGCGGTTGTGGCGCAATGGTATTCAAAGGAAGGTGGCGAGGTGCGGCGTTATCAGCACTATCAGGGCGGTGCAGTCGGCGGGTTCACCGGCTGGCGCCCCGCGCTACCGGTCACCCAGTGGGCGGTGACCAAGCGATGACGGTGTACTTCATCGGCGCAGGCCCCGGCGCGGCCGACCTCATCACCGTGCGCGGTGCGAATCTGCTCGGCAGCTGCCCGGTGTGTCTGTACGCCGGGTCGATCATGCCCGACGACCTTTTGGCGCTGTGTCCACCCGATGCGAAGGTCGTCGATACCGGTCCGCTGAACCTGGATCAGATCATCGGCGAGCTCGTGGCCGCGGACAAGGCGGGTGTCGATGTGGCACGTCTGCACTCCGGAGATCCGTCGATCTACAGTGCGCTGGCCGAGCAGTGCCGCCGTCTCGACGAACTGGGCATCGCGTACGAGGTCGTGCCGGGCGTACCGGCATTCGCCGCCGTGGCCGCGGCGCTGGGTCGCGAACTCACCGTTCCCGGGGTGGCTCAGACCGTCACTCTGAGTCGGGTGGCCACCCTGTCGACGGCGATGCCCGAGGGGGAGGATCTGCGTACCCTTTCGGCCCCGGGCGCGACATTGGTGCTGCACCTGGCCGCAGCCCAGATCGACAACATCGTCCCGCAACTTCTCGACGGCGGGTATCAGCCCGAAACGCCTTGCGCTGTGGTCGCGTTCGCCAGCTGGCCGCAGGAAATCGTGCTGCGCGGCACGCTCGCCGACATCGCCGAGAAGATGCATGCCGCAGCGGTCACCAAAACCGCGGTGATCGTGGTCGGCGATGTCCTTGCCGCCGAGGGGTTTTCCGACAGCTACCTGTACTCGTCGGGCAGGCGTCGTGGAGCCACTCACTGATGAAGGTTCTGCTGCTCGGCGGTACCGGGGAGGCCCGTGCCCTCGCCGCGGCGCTGCACCCCGAGATCGAGGTGATCAGTTCCCTGGCCGGACGGGTGCCGGATCCCGCGCTGCCGGTCGGGCCGGTCCGCATCGGCGGGTTCGGCGGTGTCGACGGTATGCGGCAATGGTTGATCGATGAGCGCGTCGACGCCGTTGTTGACGCCACCCATCCTTTCGCCGCCACCATCACCGCGCACACGGCACAGGTGTGCGCCGCACTCGGATTGCCGCATCTGGTGCTGGCCCGGCCGGCGTGGGCGCCCGGCGATGCGATCCTGGTGGGATCAGACACCGAAGCGGCCGAGACTGTGGCGGCAAACGGCTACGCACGGGTGTTCCTCACCACCGGCAGATCCGGTACCCGCGCATTCAAGGACGTCGATGCCTGGTTCCTGATCCGGGCGGTCACTCCGCCGGATCCCGACACGCTGCCCGTCGATCATCAACTGCTCCTGTCCCGCGGACCGTACGAGTACGACGGTGAGCTGGCGCTGCTGCGCGAGTACCGGGTCGACGCGTTGGTGACCAAGAACAGTGGAGGCGCGATGACCGAGCCGAAGCTGCGTGCGGCCGAGACCGCGGGTGTGCCGGTGGTGATGGTGGACCGTCCGCCGCTACCGCCCGGCGTGTGTGCGGTGGCCACGGTCGAGGAGGCGGTGGACTGGGTTAGGGCCGAAACCGCAGGCTGAGAGGCTCGCGGCAGTAGGCTCCAACCGTGGCGGAGACGTCATACGCACCATGCGGCGGTCTGAGTCTCGCCTACCAGGTATTCGGAGACGGGCCCGTCGAGCTCGTCTATGCCGGGTCCTTCGTCAGCCACCTTGAGCTGTTCTGGACCATGCCGGAGTTCGAGGCCTTCATGGAGCGGATCTCGACGTTCTGCCGCGTGCTGTTGTTCGACAAGGCCGGCGTCGGGCTGTCTGACCCCGTCCCGCAGGTACGCACGCTCGATGAACGGGCGGCCGAGATCGAGGCCGTGATGGACGCCGCGGGGTTCGGCCGTGCCGTGCTGTTCGGGCTGAGCGAGGGCGGACCCGCAGCGATGCTGTTCGCGGCAACCCGACCCGAACGCACCCAGGCCCTGATCCTCGCCGGCACCTTCGCGTACTTCGGTATCACCGAATGGGCGGACTTCGACCGTGACCCGTCGGAGCTGCACGCGCGGATCCTGACCGAGATGGGTGAGGACTACACGCCCTCGACGCGGCAGCTTGCCACCTTCCAAGAGTTCGGCCGAGCCAGTGTCTCGCAGTGGGGCACCGGAACCGCGCTCAAACTCCTGCTTCCGGCCGCCGGGTCGGTGCGCCAGCTCGGGATGGTGGAGCGGATGAGCGCCAGTCCGGGAATGGCCAGGGCCACGCTGGGGGCGTTGTTCCGGATCGATGTGCGATCGGTCCTGCCGATGATCACGGCACCGAGCCTGGTCATCCACGCCACCGGGGATCTCGTCCCCGTCCAGGGCGGACGGTATATCGCCGACCGCATCCCGGGTGCCCGGATGCTCGAGGTGGCCGGCACCGACCATGCGCCGTGGATCGCCAATCCCGACGAGATCACCAGCGAGATCGAGGAATTCCTCACCGGCAGCCACGCCGCACCGTCGCAGTCCCACCGGGCCCTGCGCACCGTTCTGTTCACCGACATGGTCGCCTCCACCCAGCACGCCGCGGCGACGGGGGATGAGCGGTGGCGGGCGGTGCTGCACCGGATGGGCGAGATCACTGCAGACCTGACCGGTCGCTTCGGTGGCGTCGTGGTCAAGAGCACCGGCGACGGACACCTCGCGACGTTCGACGGTCCGACACAGGCGATCCGCTGCGCTGAAGCGCTTCGCGATCAGACCGAGGCGATGGGCATCGAGATCCGCGCCGGCATCCACACCGGCGAATGCGAGCTGATGGACGGCGATATCGGCGGAATCGCCGTCCACATCGCGGCGCGGATCCTGGGACTGGCCGGCGCAGGGGAGATCCTGGTGTCCAGCACCGTCCGCGATCTGGTGGTCGGCTCGGGGAACGGGGTTCGAGGATCGTGGCGACGTCGAGCTGCGTGGGGTGCCCGGCACCTGGCGGCTTCTCGCCGTCGATCGTCACGGTGCTCGCGCCGGAACGCCGGAAGCGGAATTGTCGTCGGTGCCGACGCCCGGTCCCAGACCGACGATGCGCCGGTCGGATCAGGCCATGGCGCTGATGGCCAGGCGGATGCCGCGGATCGTGCGGGGCATCGCCCGGGTGACCCCGGGATACCACGTCACCTGACCGTCAGGCACCGATCAGGTCGAGGGTGCCGAGTTCGCGGATGGCCTGACAGCCGCGCTGGGCCATCACCACCATCATGTCGTCGCCGCGTTCGGTGGAGTTGGCGAAAGCGGTACCGAGAACGGTGATCAGCGGCGCCTGAAGCATGCCCAAACGGTAATCCCGCCAACAGGTTTCGCGGTCATATTCGGTGACGCCGTGGGACAGCAACCGGCCGTGGTAGGCCTCGACGAGATCGCCTTCGGCGGCGGCCCGGACGGCGGGGTCCAGGCTGGTCGCGGTGAAGTAGGACAGATCGCGGGCCGGCAGTCCCGAGCCGAGGGTCTGCCAGTCCACCACGGTGATCCGCGTCCGGTCAGGGTCGAACAGCATGTTGTCCAGGCGGTAGTCGCCGTGCAGGATCGCGAACCGGTCGGGTTCGGCCAGCAGCCACGGGGTGACCATCGACATCGCTTCCCGCATCGTGTCCTGATCTTCGGCGCTCAGTCGTGCACCGATCTTGTCCAGCGTGATGTCGGCGGCCATCTTGGCGACGTCCCCGAATCCCTTGGCCGAGTCGGGTTCCGGTTTGGGCATCGCGATACCCGGGAAGTTCGCCCACTGCGGGTCCGACCACGTCGGCCCGTGCAGGTCGGCGAGTGCGAGCACTGCCAACCTGGCCTCGGCCGGTGTACATCCGGCGATCTGATCACCCTGCTCGGCCGGTGCCATATCAGCCAGGACGAGGACGAAATCGGCTCCCTCGCCGGCGATCTCGCAATGATGGCAGTGCGGCGTGGGGATCTGCACGTGGTCGGCGACGTCGGTGTAGAAGGCATGCTCGGAGCGGTAGCCGATGGTGACACGGTCACGGACGGTCTCATCCTGTGACGGCAGTTTGACCGCGAATGTGCCCGGCAGGCCGGCGTCGTCGCGGTAGGTGACCGATACCCGGTAGGTGGCACCGGTCTGGCCGGTGCCGATTGGCGCGGTGTGCACCGAATCCACCTCGGCACCAAGGATTTGCGACAACCATTCGGACGTCACCTCGGCAGGTGTGCTCGGAATGGACTTGGGGATCGAGCCCGCCGCGGTCACTGCACTGTCCCGAAGATCGAGCCCATCCACATCGCCTCCGCGCCTTCCAGTAGTTGTTGTCGCGACAGTGGCCCACCCAGGATGAACCGCTCGATCAGTCGATCGTTGAATTCCATGAGCAGGCCCGCGAGTACGGCCGCGTCGACGCCGTCGGGCGCGCGGCCCGTGGTGCGCTCGGCGGTGATCACCGTCGAGACGGTGGGGACGAACGACTCACGCGCCTGGTCCCACAGCTCGCGCACGGCTCCGCTGGACCCACGGGCCTCCAGCATGGCCTGCATCAGGTAGCGGTGATCCTCGGCGGTCTTCAGCACCGCGTCGATCGTGTCGTGCACTCGTTCACGGGGTGGCCGGGCCACGTCGGCCAGGATGTTGTTGGCCGCGAACAACGCCTCGTACATGGGCTCGACCAGCGCTGCGACGGCTGCCGCCTTGTTCTCGAAATAGAAGTAGAACGCCGACCGGCCGACCCCGGCCTGGCGTGCCACCTCGGCGATGTTCAGTGCGTCGAACCCGGTTTTCTGCAGGTGCTCGTTGAGCGCCTCCAGGATCGCGGTACGCCTCTGATCACTGCGTTGTGGTTGGCGCCGGTCGAGGAGTGATCGCGCGGGTGCGCCCTGTGGTGCCGTCGGCATGGTGGCCGGCCCTCCCATTTCTAACGGGTGTGACGCCGGACACTATCGGTCGTACTGACAGCTGTCAATGAATCTCGACGCGCGTCAGTCGATGAGCTCATCTATTGGCGTCGCGGTACGTCAACGCGTTGCGCATCCGCCGCTTCAATTCTCGCTCTCCACCCTTGCGAACCCGATATCGCCACCACATGGCGCGTAGATTGCTCAATCGGGTCGATGAGTCGAGCACAGCCGATATGGTCGGGGTCGGACATTTGCTGGCAGCCAGTATCAATCCGCGCAGCGCTGCGTGACCCGCGGATATTGCCAGCGGTAACCAGGGATTATCGACGCTGATCTGCACCGAAGCCGAGATTGCGGCGATCACGGTGGCGACCACAGCGGCCAGCCACCGGGTGGCGATTTCTTCTGCAACCCGGGTGCCTTCGTAGACGAGCCGCAGAATCTGTTCGCGTTGGTAGACGATGATGGTGAAGAACAACCCACATAGGGCAGAAAACGCCGACGCGTTCAGCGTTGGTCCGGAGATGATCTCAGGCCGGATGGTCATGCCGTAGACAACGGTGATCAGCGCCGTTTCGGCGGCTTCGAGCCCCCACAGCCCGGTGGCCTGCGCGCCCGTTGGTTGAGGTTCCGGCGGATTCTCTGACAATGTCTTCCTCCGGCCTCTTGTGTCAGCCGGGATACTGCCGCGGGGTGAACACCCGATCCTCGGTGGTGTCGCCGGCCGCCGAACCCGTGTACCACTGTGTCTGCGACGAGCCGATGATCAGCATCGTGCGCATGTCTACCTGAGCCGGATCCAGATCGGCGAGGCGCACGACGGACACCCGCTCGCCCGGGCCGGGCTCGGCACCGGAGACGGCACGCGCGACGACCACCGGGGTGCTCGGGTCGCGGTACT
>Ga0182746_1002741_pt1 | contig 12928 bp, 11 predicted proteins | sample eDN3rd30CBELigOP_FD_128881 | JGI IMG/M metagenome (GOLD analysis project Ga0182746, IMG submission 128881) | Enriched Organic Plus compost microbial communities from Emeryville, California, USA - eDNA 3rd pass 30_C BE-Lig OP (version 2) (version 2) ... | reverse complement strand
GCCGGCTCGTCGGGCGCCAACCCGTTCGCCTGCATCGCCGCCGGCATCGCCTGCCTCTGGGGCCCCGCGCATGGCGGCGCCAACGAAGCGGCGCTGAAGATGCTGTCGGAGATCGGCACTGTCGACCGCATCCCCGAATTCGTGAAGCGCGCCAAGGACAAGAACGACCCGTTCCGTCTGATGGGCTTCGGTCATCGCGTGTACAAGAACTACGATCCGCGCGCGAAGATCATGCAGCAGACCTGCCATGAGGTGCTCAACGAGCTCGGCATCAAGGACGATCCGCTGCTCGACGTCGCGATGGAGCTGGAACGCGTCGCTCTGCACGACGAGTATTTCATCGAGAAGAAGCTCTATCCGAATGTCGACTTCTATTCCGGCATCACGTTGAAGGCGATGGGCTTCCCGACCACCATGTTCACGGTGCTGTTCGCGATTGCCCGCACCGTCGGCTGGATCGCCCAGTGGAAGGAAATGATCGAGGATCCGCACCAGAAGATCGGCCGTCCGCGCCAGCTCTTCACCGGCGCGACCCTTCGCGACTACACGCCGATCTCGCGGCGCAGGTAATCCGCGTCACGAGAGCATGACCCGTTCCGACGGAATCGGGTCATGCTCTCGCTTCTTGATGTGGTCGCGTTTTCTGCGGCGAACCGGTTTCCACTTCGCCGGAAAGCGCTCTAGCCGCGGCGCAAGCCAATCTCTGCAAGGACAATGTCGGCGGACCGTTGGCTTGGGTCGCTGGCGCCGATTTCCATGATCGCATCGAGCCTGGCGAAAGCGTCGACCTGACGCTTCCGCTCCGCCGTTTCACCCAGCAGCGGCGCCAGCGCATCGGCCAGCGTCTCCGGCCGGCAATCCTCCTGGAGAAACTCCGGGATGATCCGTTCCCCCAGCACCAGATTGGCGAGGATCACGGATTCGCTGCGGATCAGCGCCCGCGCAATCACCGCCTCGATCCCCGACACCCGATAGGCCGCAACCGTCGGCACGCCGGCGAGCGCAAGCTCGAGCGTCACGGTGCCGGAGGCTGCAAGCGCCGCGCGGGCCGTCCTGAACGCCGCCTTCCGTGCGGTCTCATCGATAACGATGCGCGGCTGGCGAGCCCAGGCGCCCGTCGCCTCCCGGACCCGCCCTTCAAGGTGAGGCAGCGTCGGCAGCACGAGATCGAATGCGCCGATCCGCCCGGCGAGAAGCTCAATGGTCCTGCCGAACGGCTCAAGCAGGCGGCGCAACTCGCTGCCGCGGCTGCCGGGCAGCACAAGGAGTTCGGGCGGATTTGCGTTTCGGCGTTGCAGTTCATCCGGCGTCGGGCGCAACAGCGACATGCTCTCGATCAGCGGATGGCCGACATAGGTGCAAGGCGGACCACCCAGGCGGACATGCACGGCAGGCTCGAACGGCAGCAGGCCCAGCACGTGATCCACATAACGGCGCATGGCCCGCGCACGCCACGGCCGCCATGCCCAGACCGATGGCGACACATAGTCGATGACCGGAATCGAGGGCGCACGCGCACGGACACGGCGCGCGACACGATGGGTGAATTCGGGACTGTCGATGATGACGAGAGCATCGGGCTGCGCTGAGACAGCCGCGTCGGCAGCTTGCCGGATCAGGCGCAGCAGCAACGGCAGCTTCTTGACGATGCCGCCGATGCCGATGATCGACACCTCGTCGATCGGAAACAAGGTTTGCAGTCCCGCCGCCTGCATCGCCGGACCGCCGACACCGGAAAAGCGGATGTCAGGATGACGCTGTTTCAGCGCCGCCATCAAAGCCGCGCCGAGATGATCGCCCGAGGTCTCGCCGGCGACGAGGAAGACATGAAGCGGTGCGCCGACGGCCTTCGGCGTCGAGGTCTCCGTCATGACGCGGCCGTTTCGCCGGCCACGCCATAGACAAAGATGCCATTCCCGTCGGCGCGCTGCGCCACATCCATGGCGTCGGCAATCAGTGTTGCTCCAGCCATCACGGCGACACCGGCGAGACCGGCGCGGACAACGCCGTCCACGGTCGCGGGACCAATCGCTGGCATGTCAAAACGCAAGTCCTGTCCCTTCTTCGGCGCCTTCACGAGCACGCCCACGCCAGCAGGTGATGCCACACGGCCGCGTTTGCGCAGGTCGGCCACGCGCTCCAGCATCAGGTCGGTTCCTTCCGCCGCCTCGACGGCAAGGACATGCCCCCCCGCGATCACTACGGCCTGACCAACATCGAATGGCCCGATGCTGGTCAGCAGCGCCACGGCGCGCTGCATGTCCGCCAGGTCATCGTCCGAGGGACGACGCTGCCCGAGCGCACCGGCCGGCGCGAGAATATCCGGTGCAACTTCATGCGCCCCCAGCAGGCGAAATCCATACTGCTCGAAGATTCGCGCGATGCCCGACAACAAATGATCGTCGCCGCCGCGAAATGCCGAGATGATCTTCGGAATGATCCTGACTGTCAGCAGGTCCAGCCTGATCTGCGTGACGCGGGGCCGCAGCAGGGATCCGATGAAGACAAGGTCGCGGCATCCCTCGCTCCGGGCGAGACGGCACAGGTGGCCAAACTGCCCGAGCGCGATCCAGTGATGGGGATATTGCGCGACCCGGCCCGCATCGGCCCAGCCTTTGATCGCCAGCAGGACAACCCGCCGGCCGTTGCGCAGCACCGAATCCGCAATCGCAAAAGGAAGGCTGCCGCCGCCGCAAATGATTCCGATCGGGCTCTTGTCTTCAACAACAACAAGCTGCCGGTCCGACACGCTCATCATCAATCCTGATGGTGATCGCCTGGCCAGCACAAGGCACGATCACGGTCCTCGCGCACGAAAGCGAGAATCTTGTCCACCGGTTCGGTGGCGCCAAAGCGGTCCTCGACCGCGGCGATGCGCTGCTCCAGCGTGCCGACATTGCGATCAAACAATGTCATGTAGGCGCTGCGGACCGCATGGAGCGCGGTTCGCGAAAACTTGCGCCGCCGCATCCCGATGACGTTGATGCCGCCAAGACGGCCGATCGCGCCAATCACCAGGGCGAATGGAATGACATCGGCGCGCACGCCGGTGACACCGGCCACCATGACGGATTCACCGATGTGAGTGAACTGATGGACGGCCGACAGGCCGCCGATAAAGACCCAGTCCCCGATCACGCAATGACCGCCAAGGGTCGCGCAGTTGGCAAAGGTGACGTTGTTGCCGACGATGCAGTCGTGACCGACATGGCTGTTCGCCATCAGGAAACAACGGTCGCCGACCCTTGTCTCGCCGTGGCCCTGCGCCGTTCCGATATTCATCGTGACGCCTTCGCGGATGTCACAGTCAGCGCCAATGATCAGCTTTGTCGGCTCACCGCGATACGCTGTGGACTGCGGCGGCGTCCCGAGCGAGGCAAAGGGGGCGATCGTCGTCCGTGGACCAATGGTGGTGTCGCCAGCGATATTCACATGGGACACCAGCCGGCATCCCGCACCGATCTTCACATGGGGACCGATCACACAGAACGGGCCGACCGTCGCGTCGTCGGCAATGACGGCTCCCGGCTCGATCCGGGCGCTGGGATCAATCGTGGGCATGGTCGCCTCTCACATGTCCGCGATGACGGCTCCGACCTCGGCTTCGGCGACAATTTCGCCAGCGACTTTCGCCTCGCCGCGAAACCACCACATCATCTTGCGGCGCGCGATCTTGGTCATGTGATATTCGACGGTATCTCCGGGCAGCACCATCCGGCGGAATTTCGCCTTGTCGATAGTGGTGAACAGCACCGAGCGCGGCCGCTCACTGCGCCCGATGGAGGTGAAGCACAGCACCCCGGCCGTCTGCGCCATGCCTTCGATGAGAAGCACGCCCGGGAACACCGGACGCCCCGGAAAGTGTCCCTGAAACTGCGGCTCGTTGGCGCTGACATTCTTGATGCCGATCGCGGACTCGTCGTTCCGCATGTTGATGACCTTGTCGACCATCAGAAACGGATAGCGGTGCGGCAGCCACTGCAGGATTTCGTTGATATCCGCCGACGTCAACGTCGTTGCTGCATTGTCCACTGTCGCCACGTCACTCATCATCATCCCCGGCCTGTTCCGTCCGGCTATCTGCCCGAGCGGCGCCTTTCGATGCAAGCCGCTCCAACGCGATCATTTCACGGAACCACAGCTTGGCGGGCTTGGCCGGAATCCCGCCCCAGCGCGCGCCCGCAGGCACGTCATCCTTGATGACGCTGACGGCTGCGATCTGGGCTCCCTCGCCCACATTCGCGTGATTGTTGATCCCCACCCGGGCTCCGAGCACGACATAGTCTCCCAGCGTGACGCTTCCGGAAATTCCGGTCTGAGCGACGATCACGCAGTGTCGCCCAATTGTCACATTGTGGCCGACCTGGACGAGATTGTCGATTTTCGTTCCCTCGCCGATGACGGTGTCGCGGTTGGCTCCGCGGTCGACGGTCGCGCCGGCGCCGATCTCAACGTCATTCTGGATGATGACGCGGCCGATCTGGGGAACCTTGACATGTCCCTTCGGGCCCATGGCGTAGCCAAACCCGTCCTGGCCGATCTGGGTTCCGGGATGGATGATGACCCGATCACCGACCAGCGCATGCACCAGGGTCACATGCGAGCCGATCGTGCACTGGCGCCCAATCCGCACCTGAGGCCCAATGACCGTGCCGGCGCCAATCACCGTACCAGCTCCGATCTCCGCTCCGGCCCCGATCACGGCTTTCGGCTCGACCCTGACGTCGGCCTCGAGACGGGCCGCCGGATCGACATACGCTTCCGGACTCACGCCCTTGCTGGATGACAGCGGCAACGGCCGAAGCGCATCCTCGTGCAGGGCGCGCGCCACAGCGACGAAGGCGCGATAGGGATCGCGGGCGACCAGTGCGATCGTCGTGCTCGGGAGCAGCGGACGCAATCGCCGCGAGGTCAGGCAGACGCCCGCCTGCGTGATCCCCGCGTGATCCCGATAACGATTGTTGTCGAAGAACGCCAAATCCTGCGGGCCGGCGCTATCCAGAGCCGCAACACTTGAAATCCGGGCCTCGGATGCGGCACCGGCTTCCGCCAGCTCCGCACCTGTCAGCGCGCACATCTCACGGACAGTCAGACCCTGCCCTGGCGTAAAGAATTGCGGTTCCGTCATAGTAACCGGCAACGGCCCCCGCGCCGTCGACCTCAGAATTTCGTTCCGCCGCTGAACCGGAATTCCTGCACGCGGTCATAGCTCTCCTTGGTGAGCGGAACGGCATAGTCAAACCGCAGCGGGCCGAACGGCGATTCCCAGACGAGGCCGGCACCGACCGAGGTGCGCACCAGATTGCTGTCGCCGACGATCACCCGCTCACCCGTCACCTTCCAACGGGTCGGTCCCTGATAGTCCCACAGCGAGCCTGCATCCGCGAACACTGCGAACTTCAGGCCGACATCCTTCGGAACGAAGAACAGCGGGGTCTGCAGTTCCACGCTGGCGCCCCAGTAGAGCGAGCCGCCGAGAGCATCCTGCGTGGAATTCGGCGTCAGATCGCGTGGGCCGATGCCTGCGGTCTCAAAGCCACGGACCAGATTCGGACCCATCTGGAAGTTGTCGATCATCCGAAGCTGCTGACCACCCCATGACGCGACGTGACCAGCCTGTCCGCGAACGACACCCACCACGTCGGGGAAGACTTCCTGATACTTGCGGATGTCAAAGGTCGACCGGATGAAGTTCACGTCGCCGCCGACACCAGCGAAGTCCTGGCTGAGATTCGCGATCCAGCCCATGGTCGGGTTGTTGGTGTTGTCGAGCGTGTTGTAGCTCAGCGTATAGCCAACCAGCGAGGTGAATACCGGGCCATTGGCGATCGCCATACGCACCGGGAGCGACGCCTCGCCGTCCTTGTAGCACCAGCTTCCCGGAGGCACCGGATACCGCGTGGCGTCACGGCAGTTGTCGAGATATTCCGGCAGCTTCAGCTCGGTCTGATAGGCCGAATACCGCAGCTGCAAGCTCAGGTCTTCACGCAACGCAAAGCCCAGCCGGATGTTACCGCCAGCAGTGCTGCTGTCATAGGACTGATAGTCCGACGCCAGCGTCTGCTTGATGAAGAGGTCGACACCCAGCGCAACGCGGTAGTCAAGGAAATACGGATCGACAAAGGAGACGTCGAAGCCGCGGACCCGCTCACCATATTGCGCGCCGACCTTGGCATACAGGCCCAGACCCAGCAGGTTGCGCTCTGCAACGCTGATCTCGCCGATCATGCCGTCAGCCGTCGAATAACCACCCGAGATCGAGAACTCGCCGGTCGACATCTCCTCGACATCGACATTGAGAACGACACGGTCCGGCGCCGAACCCGGCTCATCGGTGATCTTCACCGTCTTGAAGAAGTTGAGATTCTTCAGGCGGCGCTCGGCGCGATTGACCAGCGCGCGGTTGTAGGCGTCGCCTTCCGAAACGTCGAACTCGCGACGGATCACATAGTCCCGCGTGCGGGAGTTGCCGCGGATGTTGATCCGCTCGATGTAGATGCGCGAGCCTTCATCGACGAGGAACACCAGGTTGACCGCCCGGGCCTCTTCCCGCCGGTCCGCACGGACGCGCACCGAGGCGAACGAGAAGCCGCGGCGCGCAGCCTCGATCGTCATATCCTCGATGCTCTTCTCGACAGCTTCCGAGTTGAACGTGTCGCCCTGGGAGAGCTGCACCATCGAACGCACGGCGCCCGGCTCCAGCCCGCGGACATTGGACTGAACCTCGACCGTTCCGACGTTGTATTGCTGCCCTTCCTCGATCGTGAAGGTCACCACGAAGCCCTTGCGGGACGGGTCGTATTCACCGATGGCGGCAACGATCCGGACGTCGATGAAGCCGCGCTTCAGGTAGAAGCGGCGGAGCAGATCGCGGTCCGCCTCGATCCGGTCGGCGTCATAAACGTCGGTCGTGCTGAGGAAGCTCAGCAGCCCGCTTTCGGAGGTCTTGATGACGTCCTTGAGGCGGTATGACGAAATGCTCTTGTTGCCGACGAAGTTGATTTCCTTGATGCCGACCTTGCCGCCTTCCTTGATCTCGAACACGAGGTCGACGCGGTCATTCGGCAGCTCGATATATTTCGGCTCGACGGTGATTTCGTAACGGCCGGTGCGGCGATAGAGCTCGACCAGCCGCTGCACGTCGGACTGGACAATCGCGCGCGACAGTGTGCCGCGCGGCTTCGACTGCACCTCGTTCGCGAGCTGCTCGTCCTTCATCTTGTGATTGCCTTCGAAGGCAACCCGATTGATGACCGGATTTTCCAGCACGTGGACGACGAAACGCCCGCCCGCCTGGCTCACGCGAACGTCCTGGAACAGGCCTGTGGCGTAAAGTCCTTTCACGCCTTCGTCGATCTCGACGGGACCCAGACGCCCCCCCGGACCACGCTTGAAGTAGGCGCGCACCGTATCCGCTTCGACGCGCCGGTTGCCTTCAACGACGATCCCGCTTCCAGCCTGTGCGAAAACGGGTGCAACAGATTGGGCGGTCGCCGCGGCGCCTATCGCCAAACCGAACGCCAAAACCCCAGCAATACGAAGCCGGCGAAAAAATCTCACACCAAGATGCATCCGCTACGCGCCCTTATTGCCTTTTTTAGTCGCCCGGCGAGCAAATATCGCCAGAATCTCCAAGCACTTCGGTTGTACAGGTTTTTACCCCCCACGCAACCGCGCGTGCCCCCGTCCCACTTGCGTTACACCAGCATTGTTGCACGCCGGCAACCATCAGGATTTTGCCAGGTGCAGAACATCATTGAAGGTGGCAAAAATCATCAGCATCACCACCAGCGCGAGCCCGATCCTGAAGCCGAATTCCTGCGCCCGCTCCGAGAGCGGACGGCCGCGAACGGCCTCGACGGCATAGAACAGCAGATGCCCGCCATCGAGCAGCGGCACCGGAAACAGGTTCAGCAGCCCGATCGAGACGGACAGCACCGCGGCAAGATGCATCAGCGCCGCGAGACCGGCCGTTGCGACCTGGCCCGAGACCTGTGCAATCCGGATCGGTCCACCCAATTGGTCGGCCGCTTCGCGGCCAGCGAAAATCCCGCCAATGTAAGACAGCGTCCGGTCGACGACGAACCACGTCTCCTGGGCGCCGAGCACCACCGCGGTCAACGGATCGACCGGGGTCGTCCGGGTGTCCTCGGGCGACATCGAGCGGCTGATCCCCAGCACGCCCATGCGGTTTGAATTGCCGAACGGATCCTTGACCTCGCGCAAAGCCGGCGTCGCGGTCAGATGCATCGTCGCCCCGCCGCGCTCGACGGTGATGTCCAGCGCCGTCCCGGCGCTGGTGCTGACGATGCGCTGCAGATCGTTGAAGGACTCGATCCGCCGGCCATCGACGGCGGTCACCAGATCGCCGGACTGGAAGCCTGCCGCCGCCGCCGGGCTGTCGGCCTGGATCGTGTCGACCCGGGCGGACGTGCTCGGCTTGCCAAACAACATGAAGAGGCTGGCAAAAATGGCGATGGCCAAAATGAAATTCGCGATCGGGCCCGCCGCGACGATCGCCGCCCGCGGTCCGACCGGCTGCGCCTCGAAAGCGAGCTTGCGCTCGTCCTCGGACATCCGGGCCAGCGCGGCCGGGTCCGGCACACTGGCGGCGTTTTCGTCGCCGAGGAACTTCACATATCCGCCAAGCGGAATGGCCGAGATCTTCCAGCGGGTGCCGTGGCGATCGTTGAACCCGGCGAGTTCAGGCCCGAAGCCGATCGAAAAAGCCAGCACCTTCACGCCCGCCCAGCGGGCGACCAGGAAGTGACCGAGCTCATGGAAGAAAACAACAATGGTGAGGACAAACAGGAAGGGAACGATGTACCCAAGGGCACCCCATCCCACTGAGCCCAAGCTCGACAGGAAGCCAAAGTCCATTGCTTAGTTTTCCCCTCGTCCGCTCATAGTCCCCCAACCAATACTAGACTAGGAAGTCTTTGCGGCAATTTCTGGCAAGAGATTTAACGCTAACGACCTCGAATTATGGTCAATAAAGTGTGCATTCTCAATGCTGTCGGGCTCCTTGGCGAGCCCGCGGCGATCCGCCGCCTCCATCGTCGCGCCGACCAGCGCCGGAATCCCCATGAACGGCAGCCGGCGTTCGAGAAATTGGGCCACGGCGACCTCATTGGCCGCATTCAGCACGGTCGGCGCCCCGCCCCCCGCGGCCAGGGCCTGCTTTGCCAGACCAAGGGCCGGGAACCGGTCGAAATCCGGCGCCTCGAAGGTTAACGACCCCACCTCCGCCAGATCGAGACGCTTGGCCGGACCATGGATCCGCTCGGGCCATGCCAGGCAATGGGCAATCGGAATCCGCATGTCGGGACAGCCGAGCTGGGCCACCACCGAACCGTCGATGAACTCCACCATGCCGTGGATCACCGACTGGGGATGAACCAGGGCATCGACCTCGTCGGCTTTCAGGGCGAACAGATGGTAGGCCTCGATCAGCTCCAGGCCCTTGTTCATCAGGGTCGCGGAATCGATCGTCACCTTCGGACCCATGGTCCAGTTGGGATGCTTGAGCGCCTGCTCCGGCGTCGCCGCGGCGATCGCCTCCCGTGTCCAGGTCCGGAACGGCCCGCCCGACGCCGTCAGGATCACCCGCTTGAGATCCCGCCGGCGGCCGGCTCCGAGCGCCTGAAACAGCGCGTTATGTTCGGAATCGACTGGCAGCACGGTCGCGCCGGTCTCCGCCGCCCGCCGCATGAACAGGCCGCCGGCGCTGACAAGACATTCCTTGTTGGCCAGCGCGACGACCGCGCCGCGCTCCACGGCCGCCATCGTCGCTTCCAGGCCGGTGGCGCCGGCGATCGCGGCCATCACCCAGTCGGCCGGATAGCGCGCCGCTTCGACGAGGGCCTCGGGTCCGGCCGCGGCCGCAATGCCGGTCCCGGCCAGAGCGTCCTTCAGTTCAGCATACGCGGCCGGATCGCCGACCACGGCGAGGCGCGCCCCCAGTTCCCGCGCCAGGCGCGCCAGGTCCGCGGCGTTGCGATGCGCGGTGAGCGCCGCGACGCGGAACCGCTCCGGCTCGCGCTTCAGCAGGTCGATGGTGCTGGCGCCGATCGAGCCGGTCGCGCCCAGCACCGTCACGGTACGTTCGGCAGACATGGCGGACGTCTTGTAGTTGAGTTGTGCGAGCGGAACGCCACCAGCCATCAGATCACCATACCAGAACACCAGCCGCAGCAGCCTCAAATCCCATGCGGCTGACACCAAGCACAGCCGCCGCGGCGGCCGCCACGACAAAGCCGTCGAGCCGGTCCATCAGGCCGCCATGCCCAGGGATAAGACTGCCAGAATCCTTCACGTCAAAATGACGTTTCATGGAGGATTCAAACAAATCGCCCGCCTGCGATACCACAGACAGCGCAAGTCCGACGATCCCCGCCCCCGCCAGCGACACCCCGGCATAGCGAGCAGCGGCGACACCCGCGACGACCGCGATGACCGCACCGCCGATCGCGCCGGACCAGGTCTTCTTCGGGCTGACGGCCGGCATCAGTTTGGGTCCGCCGATCAGGCGTCCGGCGAAATAGGCCCCGATGTCGGTGCCCCACACCACCGCGAACAGAAAGATGACGATGGCCAGGCCGAGAACCGGGTCCGCCCGCAACACGATCGCAGAGACACAGAGCATCCCGGCATAGACCACGCCGACAGCGGCCCAGCCCCGTCGGTCGGTTGGCGCGAGCGCGGCTGACGCCAATGCGCCGACCGCCAGAACAACCAGCGCTCCGGGATATCGCTCCGTTGCGGCCAGCGCGGTGGCGAGAACCAACGCTGCGGCGCCGGTGCTGAGCAGGGCGCGCCGCTCCGCCTGCGCCACCAGCGCGGTCCATTCCCACAGGACGCCGACCGCCGCGAGGCCCCAGAACACGGCAAAGGGCCAGCCGCCAAAATACGCTGCAATGATGGCGAGGGGCGCAAGGACCAGCGCAGAGCCGATCCGCCGGATCAATTCGCTGCTCACCCGAGCAGTCCGTTCACGCTGGACGGCAAGGCAGGCATCTGTCCCCACTACGATCCGGTGCGCGCAACAAGGCCACCAAATCTGCGCTCGCGCCGATGATATTCGGCAATCGCATGTTCGAGGGTCGAGCGGTTGAAGTCAGGCCAGTAGGTCGGAACGAAGACCAGTTCGGAATAAGCCGCCTGCCACAGCAGGAAGTTCGACAGCCGCTGCTCGCCGCTGGTGCGAATGATCAGGTCGGGATCCGGAATATCGGTGATGTCGAGATAGCGGCCGAATGTCTCGGCACTGATCTCCTGCTCGGTCAGACGTCCGCCGGCGACATCGGCAAGCATCTTCCTGGCAGCGCGCGCCAGCTCCTGCCGCGAACCGTAGTTGAAGGCCACCACCAGGATCAGCTTGTCGTTGTCGCGCGTGAGCTCCTCGGCCTCATCCAGCAACCGGGCGATGTCGCCCTCAAGCCCCTGTCGCTCGCCCATCACGCGCACCCGCACGCCGATGGCATGAAGCTCCGCGAGATCGTGGCGGATGAAGCGGCGCAGCAACCCCATGAGGTCACGGATTTCGCTCGGCGGCCGGGACCAGTTTTCGGAGCTGAATGAAAAGATCGTCAGGATGCCGACGCCAAGCTCGATGCACGCCCGCACCGTCGCCCGCAGCGCCTCGACGCCGCGGCGATGTCCTTCGATACGCGGCAATCCCCGTTCGGTCGCCCAACGGCCATTGCCATCCATGATGATGGCAACATGGCGGGGGCTTGCAGACGAAGAGTTGCTCAGCGCGTGGGCGGCCTCGGACATCTGTTTGTCCTCACACCGTGAGGATCTCCTTTTCCTTACCGGTCAGAACCTGCTCGATCTCGGCGATGACCGCGTCCGTCGCCTTCTGCACCTCTTCACCGAAGCGCTTCTCGTCATCCTCGCTGATCTGATGATCCTTTTCGAGCTTCTTGAGCACGTCGAGGCCATCCCGGCGGACATGGCGCACCGCGACACGCGCCGCTTCGGCATATTTGTGCGCAACCTTGACCAGATCCTTACGGCGCTCCTCGTTCAGTTCGGGAATCCGCAGGCGGATCACCTGCCCTTCCGTCGCCGGGCTGAGGCCGAGATTGGAATTGATGATCGCCTTCTCCACGGCATGCACCGTCGCCCTGTCCCAGACCTGGACGGAGATCAGCCGCGATTCCGGGACAGACACCGTGGCCAGCTGGCTGAGCGGCATATGCGTGCCGTAAGCGTCGACCTGAACCGGCTCAAGCAGGCTCGCCGACGCACGACCGGTCCGCAGACCGCTCAACTCCTGCTTCAGGGTCTGCACCGCGCCGCTCATGCGGCGCTTGATGTCGTTCAGATCATGTGTGGCGGTTGCCATGGCTCAGCTCCGACTTCATTCGCCCGACGTTGCGACAAACCCGGTGCTTGCAACAACCCGATCGGGCGGACGCTATTCACTGACCAGGGTTGAACGGCCCTTGCGAAGCAGAACCGCTTCGATGGCGCCCGATTCCCCGATCGAAAAGACAATGATAGGCATCCGGCTTTCCCGGGCAAGCGCGAAGGCCGTCGCATCCATGACCTTCAGATCCTGCGCCAGCGCCTGCTGTGGTGTCAGCCGTTCATAACGGGTGGCGGATGGGTCTTTTTTGGGGTCGGCGCTGTAGACGCCATCCACATTGGTCGCCTTAAGAACCGCGTCGCTCTCCAGCTCGGCCGCGCGCAGCACGGCCGTGGTGTCGGTGGTGAAAAAGGGATTCCCGGTTCCGGCAACCAGCACGACGATCCGCCCCTCCGCCAGCAATTCCAGGGCGCGGGCCCGGGTATAGAGCTCGCAGACCTCCGGCATCAGCAGGGCCGACAAGGTGCGCGCCGGCTTGCCGTGACGCTCGATCGCCGCCTCGAGGGCGAGACCGTTCATCACCGTCGCCAGCATGCCCATGGTGTCGCCGGT
>Ga0182746_1002740_pt1 | contig 12930 bp, 12 predicted proteins | sample eDN3rd30CBELigOP_FD_128881 | JGI IMG/M metagenome (GOLD analysis project Ga0182746, IMG submission 128881) | Enriched Organic Plus compost microbial communities from Emeryville, California, USA - eDNA 3rd pass 30_C BE-Lig OP (version 2) (version 2) ... | reverse complement strand
GCAGTCGCGGCGCGGCGATCTTCTTGCCCGGGCCGATATCGTGCGCACGGAGCTCAGCCGCATGCGCGTGGATGATCTGCCCGAGGACTATCCCATCACCGTTTCGATAGGGATTCACAGCCGTTATCAGGCTGAAACCCTCTCGGAAATGATGTCGCGGGCCGACAGCGCGCTCTACCGGGCCAAGACGACGGGCAAGGATCGCGTGGAGATCGCCTCTCCGCCGCTCCGAAGCGTGGCAAACGGACAAAGCGCCAAGGGATGACGGCCGGATACTTTCCGCCAAGCTGCTGAATTTCAACCCGAAGCAAGGCGGGAACGGCCCCTCGTCCAAACCGTTTGCCTGACTCATTCCCGGTCAGCAGCGGAGATCCATCATGGCAGACCCTGACGAAATCCGCGTGGAGGGACGCCAGCACCGCACGATTGCCGCGATCGTCATCGGCCTCGCCGCCGTGCTCGGCGGCCTGTACATCATTTTCCTGGTCTTCTTTGCCGCGAGCGAACCCGAACGCATCGCCGATCCCGCGGGCGTTTTCGATGAATCGACCCTGCGCGAAGGGGTTGGCGTTCCCGATGGCGGGCCGCTGACCAACGTGCCGACCCAGGCCGCGCCGAACTCGCCCGCACGGGATGCTGTCGAGGCGCCGCAGCCGGGCGGATAATCATTCGAAATCATCCCAGTTATCGAGAAGCTCTGCCGTGGTGCAGGCAGTGAGTTGCTGACCGAACCGGGAACGGTAGAGCGATAGCGCGGCGTCATGCGTCTGGTCGGCGGAGCCGAACACGGCGTCCGTGGGGAGCAATACCCGATAGCCCAGATCGATCGCACCCAGCACCGTGGCGAGCACGCAGATGTCCGTCTCGCCGCCTGAAACCACGAGGGTCGTCACTCCGGCCTGGGTGAGCGCGTGATGCAATCCGCCGGTCAGCCAGGGCGAATAGATCGGCTTGTCCAACACGCGCGCGGGCGGCACGTAGCGCTGCAGAGACGGCACCAGATCCACCATGCCCGGAGCGAGCTCGCTGCGGGTCATTTGCGACCATTTTCGATAGTAATCGACCCATGCCCGCTCGGCCTCCTCGGGATATTCAGGCGGAACGAAGCGCGTAAAGATCGTGCGCTCGGGCTCCCGATCGACGATGGCCTCGATAGCGGGGAGCACCTTGTTCAGCCAGGGCGCGTGCCAAGGGGTTTCCTCGGCGAACATGGACTGGACGTCGACGCAGACATGCACCACACGGCCGAAGCCGGAAACGCTATCGTCTACCATGCGCAGGCAGACCACGGACCGAGCCGCAGCACGTCGTCGTTCACAGAGACGGCTCCCGTCGTGACCGGCTTGCGATCGATCGTGCAGTCGAGATCGGCAGGCACGTCCTGCGGATTGAGCGCCATGGTGAGATTTCCTGCCTCGAACTCCCAGGTCACGATGATCCCGTTGCCCTGGCGGGCCGTGCGGGCATCGCGGCACGGGGTTTTCGCGAGCGGCCAGAGCATGTCCTTGCGAAACCGCATCAGGGTACGAAACCTTTCAAGCGCGGCCCTGCCCTCCTCCGTATCGAAATGCTTCCAATCGAGCTTCGCCATCTCGAAGGTGGCGGGATCGTTCGGATCGGGCAAGCCCTGAGGTGGGACGTCCTCGTCGAAGAGCTCTGTCATCTGACGGTATCGCTCGTTGCGCTTAGCCTCGGCGGCTTGTTCGGGGAGATCGACGAAGAAGGGGAAATGCGTCCGCACATTCGCCTCCTCTCCCATGAAAAACAGCGGTATCTGCGGAGCGAGGAACGTCACGAAATAGAGGAAGTCGAGCTTTTCGGGAGAGATGCGGTCGGGAAGACGCGTGTTGTCGCCGCTATTGCCGACCTGATCGTGGTTCTGCTGATAGATGATGAAGCAATCGGGCGGCAGCCGGCTCGCCGGCTCGTTGCGCGTTTTTCCATCCGACCTTCCGTAAGCTTCCCCATCATGGACGAAGCCGTCGGCCAATGCCTTCTCCAGATCGGCGAAGGGATCCTTGTCCGGATCGTCATAGCCGTATTTCGGCGCACCGGTGACGAGATGGCTGAGGGCGTGGTGGAAATCGTCGTTCCACTGGGCGGTGAACGTCTTGGGCTCGTTGTTCTCCCGCTCCAGCCAGCGCGCGGCATTGTCCATGTTCTCGATGATGAGCGCGGCGTGAGGTTTGGCCGCCCCGGCGCGCTGCGCAAGTTCGCTCAGGAAGAGCGCGCGGCTGTCCGTCCCGATCTGATGCACGCTGTCGAAGCGCAGACCGTCGAAATCGTATTCGCTCAGCCACATGGCGGCGTTCTCGTAATAGAACCGGCGCACCATGGGCTGGTTGAAGTTGATGCCGGCACCCCAAGGGGTTTCGGCCTCTTCGGTGAACCATTCGGGCGCATAGCGCTCGAGGAAATTATCGGTTTCGCCGAAATGGTTGTAGACCACGTCCAGGATCACGCCGAGATCAAGCTCATGGGCGCGGTCGACGAGGGCTCGCAGATCGTCGGGCGTGCCGTAGGCGGCTTCGGGGGCAAAGATGAGCGTGCCGTCGTATCCCCAATTCCGGCCGCCGGGGAATTCGTTGAGCGGCATGAACTCTAGGCAGGTATAGCCGGCATCGCGATAGTGCTCGAGGCGATCGCGAAACGCGTTGAACGTCCCGGCCGGAGTCGCGGTACCGATATGCACCTCGCAGATGATGCTCTCGTGCCACGGCCGCAGCGCATCCCCGTGCGCAGCGCGCGCGAAGGGCTTGCGCAGCACGCTCCACCCATCGGCATCGGCCTCCTGCTGGCGTGATGCGGGATCGGGAAAGATCAGATCGCCTATCCGAAATCGATAGCGCGTACCGGCCCCGGCTTCCGCGACGGTCACGCTCCAGAAGCCGTCGTCGCTACGTTTCATGGGGATCTGTGGCCGGTTCTGGATCAGGAGGTCGAGATGCTGCACGCCCGGCGCCCAGAGCCTGAAGCACGTGCCACCATCCGAGACGGCCGGACCGAACCTGCATGTAAGTGGATCGCTGCTCGATCCGGCATCCTCGACGTCGGGCATGATGTTTCCTGCCACCTGGCAGGCAGTAAATCAGCCGGGATCGGATACGGTTCCTCGTGTTCTATTCGGGGCTCGCCGGCGGCGGCGTGATCGCGCCAACCGCAATATCGGTTCCCGAGGCCACGGCCTGCGCGATCTCCAGGATTGCGGTGGCCTGGGCCGGGTCGGTTACCGCTGCCGCCACCTGCATCAGGGCCGCGGCGAGGATGGCAGCGTTCGCCCCGGGAACAAGGGATGCCTCGGCCAGTATGGCCGCGACCTGGCCCAGTGCGGCGTCGATCTGGTCCGGGGTCAGGCCCGCGGCCATCAGGCTTGCGATAAGCGCTTCGATGGCCGCCGAGCAGGATTCTGCGGTAGCCGCGTCATCGATGCAGGCGAGCGAAATCGGGGTCAGATCGAGAGGCGGTGGTTCCTGCGCGAAAGCTGGACCGAAACCCATGGCCGGCAAGGCGATAGCGGCTGAAAACACGATCCCGCGAACGAGCTTCGACATTTCGCACCTGCATGCTGGCGAGATGGGAGACGGCGAAAACGGTAGGTCGGCTTGGTTGGCGAGTCAACGACGGGAGACGGAAGAACAAGACGCGGACTTTGCTTACCGATTTCGATCCTCGCACGATGAACCTCGAACCTGCTCGCGCTTTTGACCTCGGGTCCTGACGTCGTTTCTTCCGTCTCACCGCCCTCCATTGCGTCCGGGTCCGGTCCTCCCGGAACCTACAACACCATTGCAACGACCTGCGCCGCCTGCGGCGGCAACCATGCCCCGAAAACTTGAGGGGCGAGAATTATCAAAGTTACATGTTGTTAACTTTCTTAAATATGTCTTTATTAACCGCTCGGCACGAACTCGATGCTAGGGGGGAAGCCCATGTTCGAGACGACCAAGGGGAATGTGTCTTCCAACGGCCAGGCGCTGAGCGGAGGTTACATCGGGGGGACGTCGGCTTCGGCGCGCAATTCTGCCCGCCAGCAATCATTCCAGACCTTGCAATCGGGCTTGCCGCTTGTGTTCAGGAACGGGCGTCCCGTGCTGCAACCGGAGACCCCTTCCCGCGCCGCCCAACTCGCGATCAAGCGGTTGATGGATATCGTCCTGAGCGCGGCCGCGTTGGTCGCCTTTGCGCCACTTCTCATCGCCGTCGCGCTCGCCATCAAGCTTTCCAGCCCGGGCCCGATACTGTTCCGGCAACAGCGGGAAGGTCTGAGGGGCGCGCCCATCGTCGTCTACAAGTTTCGCACCATGTATAGCGAGACGTGCGATCTGAGCGGGATAATCCAGACGACCCATAATGACCCGCGTGTGACCCCGTTCGGCCTCTTCCTGCGCCGCGCCTCTATCGACGAGCTGCCCCAGCTTTTCAACGTTCTCAAGGGCGAAATGTCGCTTATCGGGCCGCGTCCGCATGCCTTCAACATGCTTGCGGCGGGCGTTCTCTATACGGAACTCGTTCCCTATTACCGCTATCGGCAGCTCATGAAGCCCGGGCTGTCGGGCTGGGCCCAGGCCAACGGCTATCGCGGCCCTACGAACGATCCGCAGAAGGCTCAAATGCGGGTCGACCATGACATCGCCTATGTCCAGAATTTTTCGCTTTGGCTAGATCTGCGGACCATCGGGATGACGATCGCACGGGAAATCACGGGGGGCACCGGAGGCTGAAGGCTTTTGCGGTGCGTGTGAGTTCCAAGGTTCGATCGGGTTGATGCCGTATGACACAGAGGAAGACAGCGCTGATCACCGGCGTGGCCGGGCAGGACGGGGCTTACCTTGCGCGGCTGTTGCTCGATAAGGACTATCTCGTCCACGGCATCAAGCGGCGCTCATCCTCGTTCAACACCGGGCGGGTGGAGGACATCTATCAGGATCCCCACGCCGAAGATCCGCGGTTCGTGCTGCATTACGGCGACCTGACCGACGCGACCAATCTCATCCGCATCATCCAGGAGACCCAGCCCGACGAAATCTACAATCTCGCGGCGCAGAGCCATGTGCAGGTGTCGTTCGAAACGCCCGAATATACCGCCAATTCCGATGGGCTCGGCACGCTGCGGCTGTTGGAGGCGATCCGGATTCTCGGGCTGGAGAAGAAGACGCGCTTCTACCAAGCCTCGACCTCGGAGCTTTACGGGCTGGTGCAGGAGGTGCCGCAGCGGGAGAGCACGCCGTTCTACCCGCGTTCGCCCTACGCGGCGGCAAAGCTCTATGCCTATTGGATCGTGGTCAACTACCGCGAGGCCTATGGCATGCATGCCTCGAACGGCATCCTGTTCAACCATGAAAGCCCCTTGCGCGGGGAAACCTTCGTCACCCGCAAGATCACCCGCGCTGCCGCCGCCATTCACCTGGGCAAGCAGGATCGGCTCTATCTGGGCAATCTCGACGCCAGGCGCGATTGGGGCCATGCGCGCGAATATGTGCGCGGCATGTGGATGATCCTGCAGCAGGACGAGCCCGACGATTACGTGCTCGCGACCGGTGAAACGACGCCCGTGCGCAATTTCGTCAGCTGGGCATTCGAGGACGTGGGCATCGACATCGAATGGAAGGGCAGAGGGGTCGAGGAAAAGGGCTATGACGCGGCCAACGGCCGGTGCCTTATCGAGGTCGATCCCCGCTATTTCCGCCCCACAGAAGTCGATGTGCTCCTCGGCGATCCCTCCAAGGCGCGGCAGAAGCTGGGCTGGCATCACGAGATCAGCGTGCGCGATCTGGCGGCCGAAATGGTGCGGGAAGACCTCAGGGTGATGCAGACCGCGACGATCATGAAGGACGCCTGAGCGATGTACGACCTCGCCGGCAAGCGCATCTGGGTAGCCGGCCACCGCGGCATGGTGGGCAGCGCGGTCGTGCGGCGGCTGGCGGGCGAGAATTGCGAGGTGATCACCGCGGGAAGGGACGTGGCTGATCTCCGGCGACAGGCCGATGTAGAGGCATTTCTCGACGACGCGCGCCCGGATGCGATCGTCATGGCGGCGGCCCGGGTCGGTGGCATCCTGGCCAACGATACCTATCCGGCCGACTTCCTCTACGACAACCTGATGATCGAGGCCAATGTCGTGGCCGCGGCGCACAGGAGCGGCGTTACGCGGCTGCTGTTTCTCGGGTCGAGCTGCATCTATCCCCGGCTGGCGGCGCAACCGGTTTCCGAAGACGCGCTTCTGACCGGACCGCTCGAGACCACGAACCAGTGGTACGCCATCGCCAAGATTGCAGGAATCAAGCTGGTGGAAGCGCATCGCAGGCAGCATGGCCGCGACTACGTCTCGGCCATGCCGGCCAACCTTTACGGGCCCGGCGACAGCTTCGATCTCCAATCATCGCATGTGCTGCCGGCGCTGATCCGCAAGGCGCACGAGGCCAAGCTGCGGGGCGATCCGGACATCGTTCTGTGGGGCACCGGCACGCCGCGCCGCGAGTTCCTGCATGTCGATGACTGCGCCGATGCCCTGGTATTCGTGCTTCAGCATTATTCGGAGGACGAGCACATCAATATCGGCTCGGGCGCGGACTTGACCATTCTCGAGCTGGCGCGCCTCGTCTGCGCGGTGGTGGGGTTCAAGGGCGGGATCGTCCACGATCTCACCAAGCCAGACGGCACGCCGCGCAAGCTGATGAGCGGGGACAAGCTGCGCGCCCTCGGCTGGGTGCCGCGCATCGGGCTCGAACAGGGGATCGCGGAAACCTATCGCTGGTTTCTGAACCACGTGGCGGAGACCAAGGCTGCATGAAGCTTCTCGTCCTCGGCCTCAACTATGCACCCGAGAAGATCGGCATCGCGGTTTATACGACCGGGATGGCCGAAGCGCTGGCGGCGGCAGGGCATGAGGTTCAGGTGGTGGCGGGCCGGCCTTACTATCCCGGCTGGGCGATCATGGAGGGGCATAACGGCCTAACCTACGGGCGGAGCACGGAAAACGGCGTCGATGTCACGCGGGTGCCGCACTACATTCCGAAGACACCGTCGGGCTTGAAGCGGATCCTGCACTACGCGACCTTCGCGCTCGCCAGCTTTTTCCCGATGCTTTTGCGCGCGTTGTTCTGGCGTCCGGACGTGGTCATGACCATTGCGCCGTCATTGATCGCGGCGCCCGTGGCGCGGATGGCGGCGGGTTTGTGCGGTGCGCGGAGCTGGCTGCACGTCCAGGATTTCGAGGTCGAAACGGCCTTTGCGACAGGGCTGCTTGCGGGCGAAGGGCGGACGGGACGGCTTGCGCGCTGGTTCGAGCGGCGCGTTCTGGGCAGTTTCGATACGGTGAGCAGCATATCCCCGCAGATGTGCCGCAGGCTGAGGGAGAAAGGCGTCGCGCGGGAACGGATCGTAGAATTCCGCAACTGGGCGGATATCGAGACCATACGGCCGCTCGAATCCACGTCCTTATACCGGCTCGAATGGGGTCTTGAGGCGCCTTGTATCGCGCTTTACTCGGGAAATATCGCCCATAAACAGGGTATTGAAATCGTGGTCGCGGCGGCGCGCCTGCTCAGGGATCGCAAAGACCTGATGTTCGTGGTCTGCGGCGAGGGTCCCCACCGCGCCAAGCTCGAAATGCTGGCGGCCGATCTCGACAATATCCGTTTTTACGACCTGCAACCGAGGGATCGGCTCAACGACCTTTTGGGGCTCGCGACGATCCATCTTCTGCCCCAGCTTGCCGGTGCCGCCGATCTGGTGCTTCCCTCGAAGCTCATCAACATGCTGGCGTCGGGCCGTCCGGTGGTCGCCACGGCGGAGAGCGGAACGGGGCTCGCGCAAGAGGTCGAGGGGTGCGGGCTGGTCACCCCGCCTCATGATCCCGCGGCCCTTGCGGCGGCGATCGAAACCCTCATGGACGATCCGGCGCTCTATGCCGAACTGGCCGATGCCGCCCGCGCCCGGGTCATGGAGCGCTGGCAAGGCAGGATCATCCTCGACGCGCTCGCGATGCGGCTCGCGGCACAAAGCCGCGAAGCCGAGCCCGTGCGAACGGTGCGCACCAATCCGTCCAGCCGGTTCAAGGCATGATGCGAGGGCCTGCGGCAGCCTCGGCGAGGGAGCAGCATCGCCGCTTCATCGTCCTCATGGTCCAGTGCATCTTCGTGCTGCTGCTTTTGGAAGGCGTGTTGCGGAAATGGGCGCTGAGCGGGATCGAGCAGCCGCTGATCTTCATCCGCGATCCCTTCATGATCGCGGCCATCGTCGCGTATTTCGCCTACCGTGGGGACCGCCTCAGCCCCTTGGCAACGGGATTCCTGCTGACCGCGCTGATGCTGTTCGTGCTCGCGCTGCTGCAGGCGGCGTCCGGCACGGCCTCGCTTTCGATGATCCTGGGCTTCCGCTTTTACCTGCTCTTCGTGCCGCTGCTGTTCATCGTTCCCGAGACATTCCACGCCGCGGACATCCGCCGCCTGTTCGTGCTCTGCCTTCTCGCAGCAATTCCCGTGGGCCTGTTGGTCATCGCCCAGTTCCATTCCCCGGTGAGCTCTCCGCTGAACAAGGGGCTCGACGACGCGGTCGCGGGGCGCTTTACCGTGACCGCGGGCGTGGTTCGCCCCTATGGGCCGTTCACCTTCGCCCTGGGACAGGCGACCTATGCCGCGTTCTCCCTAGCGGTGCTGCTGATCGCCACGGTCGCGCGATCGCTAGGGCCGCGCTCGCGCATGTTTCTGTTCGCGGCAGGCGCCATGGTCATGGCGATGGGCGCGCTGAGCGGCTCGCGGTCGTATTTCGTGCCCGCTGCCATCATCGCGGGCTGCATGCTCGCCGCAACGCTGCTGACGGGGATGCGAACGGGACGCTATCGGGCCTTCCTCTCCGCCCTGGTCCTGATCGGGGCTTTTCTGCTGGTCTTCATCGTGGTCTTTCCCGACGCCTTCGCCACCATGACCCAAAGGCAGGAAACGGCATCGGCTTCCGAAGGGACGATCTTGAACCGGATGTGGGCCATCGTCGCGGCGTTCGGGCCCTATCTGGACGATGCGCCCCTATTGGGGCTGGGCATCGGCGCGGGCACCAATGCGGGGTCGTTCCTCGCCACCGGCGAGCGCACGTTCCTGCTCGCGGAATCGGAATGGGCACGCCATGTATTGGAGCTGGGGCCGCTTTTGGGCCTGGTCGTGATCGCGTTGCGCATCCTGCTCTGCCTCTATCTGCTGCGCGTGGCGCTCCGCGCCGCCCTCGCCGGCCATGCTCCGTCGCTCATCATGTTCGGCTTTTGCGGCCCGCTGATCCTCACGGCACAGATCACCGGCAACAACCTGATGACCGTCTTGCCCTGGCTCGCCTCCGGCCTGGTGCTCGCCCTGGAGCGCCAGCACCGGTTCGTAGCGCAAGCCGCCCGGGCCAAGCTCACCATGCGGCTGGCGCCCGCGGTATGAACGTGACCGTCTGCGCGCATCCGTTCTGGCCCTCGCTGGGCGGCCTGGAGCTCACCGCCGAAGCGATCGCTTCCGGTTATGCGCAGGCCGGCCATGACGTCGCGGTGGTGACGCAGACGCCCAGCCCGGTGGAGAAGAATTGGCCGTTCACGGTCTATCGCTCGCCGGGCGTTCTCAACCATTTTCGGCTGTTTTCCCGTTCCGATCTCGTGATCGCCCGGCACCTCTCGATACGGTGCTGCTGGCCGATGCTGCTGCTCGAGCGCCCGTTCATCATCTGGCATGCGACGTGGTATCGCAAAGACGAGCGCGGCGTATCGCGCCTCCTGCGCGATCGCTTGATGCGCAGGGCCGTGAACGTCGCGAACAGCGCCGCCATCGGCCAGGCGCTCGCCCGGTGCGACGCCATCATCTTTCCCGGCTATCGCAGCGCGGTTTTTCGCAACGAAGTGCCATGGTCCGACCGTTACCGGGACTTCATCTATATCGGCCGGCTGGCAAGGGAGAAGGGCGTCGACCTGCTGATCGACGCCCTTGCCGCGTGGCCCGAAGCGGCGCTCACCGTGGTCGGCGACGGCGCTGAACGGGCCGCGCTCGAAGCGCAGGCGCAACGGCTCGGTCTTGCCGAGAGGGTGCATTTCGCGGGGCGAAAGACACCGGACGAATGCAACGCGCTGCTCAACGCGCACAAGGTGCTGATCGTCCCTTCGCGCGGGAACGAGCCCTTTGGCGCCGTCGCCCTCGAAGGACAGGCCGCGGGGTGCAGGGTCGTGGTGTCGAGCGGCGGCGGGCTGGCGGAGGCCGCGGGGCCGGCGGGTATCATCTTCGACTCCGGAAACGTTGGCGCATTGCGGGACGCCATGGAGGCTGCCCTCACCCCGCTGGACGACGCCGGAGCGGCGGCCAGGGACGAGCACCTGCGAAGGGCCAGTTTCGAGCAGAGCTTCGTGGCGCTCGACGGGCTGGCGCGTGCGGCATTGGAGAGTGGCCGGTGAAGGTCGTCCTCTCCACGGTCGGCAGCTTCCACATCTTCCCGCTGGCGCGCGAGCTCGAGCGCATGGGCCATCTGGAGCGCATCTATAGCGGCTTCCCCTGGTTCAGGCTGGCCCGGGAAGGCGTGTCGCGGGGCAAGGTCTCGACCTTTCCCTTCGTGCGCCCGATGATCATGGCCGCGCGGCACCTGCCCTTTTCCGTGCCCGGGCCGATCATGGACCGGATGCACGAAATCTCGGCCGTCACCCTCGACCGATATGTGTCCGGCGTCATTCCGGAGGCCGATATCTTCGTGGGGCACGAGGCCGCGGGCCTCGTCAGCGGAACAAAGGCCAGGCAACGCGGCATGGCCTATGTCTGCGACCGTGGCTGCACCCACGCGGCATGGCGCCTCAACGTGTTGCAGGAGGAGAGCGAGCGGTTCGGCGGCAAGCCGGTGCGACCGCCCAGAACCCTGGAGCGCGAACTGAACGAATATGCCGAGGCCGATCTGATCGTCGTTGCCTCCGAGGTGGCACGCCGGTCCTTCGTTGCGAGCGGCATTGCGGCCGAGAAGGTGGCGGTCGTGCCCTATGGCGCCGATCTGGACCGCTTCCGCCCCGTCTCCCGCCCCGACCCGGGCGGGTTCGACATCCTGTTCGTCGGCCAGTTCTCGGCCCGAAAGGGCGCCTACGACCTGCTCGAAGCCTTCCGGCTGGCTTCCATCCCCGGAAGCCGACTGACCATTGCCGGCATAGCCCATCCGGAGATCGAGGTCCGGCACGCGGACCTGCTGGAACGGCCCGATGTGGTCCGGATCGGCCACGTGCCGCATGAACGGCTCAAGGATTTGATGAGCCGGAGCCATGTGCTGGTTCTGCCCAGCATCGAGGACGGCTTCGGCATGGTGGTTACCGAGGCCATGGCGTGCGGGTGCCCGGCCATCGTGAGCGAGAATACGGGGGCGGCAGACATCATCGGTGACGGCGAGAACGGCTTTGTCGTGCCGATCCGGTCCCCCGAGGCCATCGCGGCCCGGCTCACCGCGCTGGCCGACGATCCGCAGCGGCGTGACGCCATGGGGGCGGCCGCGCGCGAAACGGTCCGCGCCGCGGGCGGCTGGGAGGCCTATGGCCGCCAGATGGCCGCGGAATACCGAAGGCTGCTCGATGCGCGGTCCTGAAGCGGTTGGCCGGCTACCCATCGCGCGCGCGGCCCAGTTCATGGCGGGCAGCGCGGCGGCGCAGGGGCTCTCCGCGGTTTCAGGCCTCCTCTTCGCGCGCTGGATGACCGTGGGCGATTACGGGCTCTACGTCGTCGTCATCACCATCATGGGCGCGATCACCGTTCTCACCAAGGGCGGCGCGCATCTGGGCTATACCGCCATCCTTGGCCGCGTCTGGCCGGACATGCAGCGCGCGGCCGAAGCGGTGGAGGCGGCTCTGACGACGCGGCGGCTGATCTCGCTCGTCGTCATGCCGCTGGTCCTCGCCGCCACCGCGGCGCTGCTGCTCGCGAACGGCGCCACCCCCTGGCAGATCGGTGCGATCCTGCTGTTGCTCGCCGCCTTCTGGTGGGCCGACATGCGGACCCGGCTCGTCGACCAGATCCTGTTCTTTTCCAGGCAAACGACGCGGGTGCAAATGCTGGATACCGGCCTTGCGCTCTTGCGGCTACTTGCGGTGCTGGCGCTTTACTGGCTGGGCTGGCTGGACCTGCTCCCGGCGGTGGCGCTGGGCGTGCTGGTGGCGGTTCTGCGGGTGCGGCCCATTCTCATATGGATCGGGCGCCTGCTTCCCGCCGGTCCCCGGCCCGCGCCGCGACCGGAAGACCTGGCTGAAATCCGCGCCGGGGTCCGGCGGCAATTGCCGGTGGAGTTCTACTACGTGCTCCAGGGGCAGATCGTCCTGGCCGTCCTGACGGTGTTCGGATCGGTCTCCGAGGTGGCGGCCCTGGGCGCCCTCACCCGGATCAACCAGCTTCTGGTTCCGGTCGAGCTGTTCACCTATGCGTTCTGCGTGCCGATCTTTGCCCAGGCCCGGGACGGGATCGGGCGGCTCTATCTCCAGCTCGTGGGCCTGACCATGGTGCCCGGCGCAGTGCTGGTGATCGTCGCCTTGTTCTTTCCCTGGATATTGCTCTGGCTGGTGGGACCGAACTATGCGGGCTTTGAAACCGAGATCGTCATCGCCGCGGTCGTCTTGATGCTCAGCCGCGGGGCACGCACGGCGTGGAACCTCGTCGCCCACCGCGGCTGGGTCCGGTTTAGCTGGGTGCAGATTCCGGTGGGGCTGGCCGGCTGCGCCATAGCGCCCTTTTTCCTCGATCTGGGGACGGTCGAGGGGGCGCTGCTGCTGCAATTGAGCTTCACCCTGGGCCTGGTGGTCGCGGCTGTGCTGGATTTCATCTCCGCGCGAAGGGCCAGCGCTGCACAATGAGGATCCTCCGCGTGATTGCCAGCGTCGATCCCCGGGAGGGCGGTCCGGTCGAGGGGCTGAGGCTGAGCGCCGGCGCAATGCGGGCGATGGGGCACGAGACGGAG
>Ga0182746_1002735_pt1 | contig 12949 bp, 10 predicted proteins | sample eDN3rd30CBELigOP_FD_128881 | JGI IMG/M metagenome (GOLD analysis project Ga0182746, IMG submission 128881) | Enriched Organic Plus compost microbial communities from Emeryville, California, USA - eDNA 3rd pass 30_C BE-Lig OP (version 2) (version 2) ... | reverse complement strand
CGCGTTGAGACCGGTCGTCTGCTTGTAGAGCGCGCCCATCACGGTGCCGAAGGTCACGGATGTGGCGAAGGTCGCCTTGTCACCCTTCGGCATCAGCGCAGCGGTCAGTTCCGCCACGGTCTTGTAGGGCTTCTTGGCGTCCACCAGCATCATGAACGGCTGGCGGTTGATGGTCGCCGCCACCCGGATGGTATTCACGACGTCGATCGGCTGCTTGAAGAAATACTGGGTGGACGCGACGCCATGGCCGGCGTTGACAAAGATGGTGTAGCCGTCCGGCTTCGCGCGGATCACGGACTCGGTGGCGATGCGCCCTCCAGCCCCCGGCTTGTTCTCGACGATGACGTTGCGCCCGGCAAGCGGACGCACCTTTTCGGCAAAGTAGCGGACCAGGATGTCAGCGCCGCTGCCCGGCGGGAAGGCGCAGATGAAGTGAATATCCTGGGCCGGATAATCCTGCGCCCGCACGGGCACGATGGCCAGCACCAGGGCCAAACCCGCGAGTCCGACGCACTTCGAAATCCGCATTGCCATACACAGTCTCCGGTGTCAGTTCTCTGATGAACGCCTTGCTCCAAGCTCCCGCCACATGGCCTGTTGGCCATCACGATGATGGGCGCTATCCCTGCGGCTCGATCTTGGCGATCCGCATATAGTCTCCCCAGCTCTGGACTTCCTTCTGAAGCTGCGCCTGGGCCTCGTCCGGCGAAACCATCCAGGGATCGCTCGCGAAGGTGTTCAGGAATTTCCGGGCGTCTTCACTCGCCGTCACCTGGTTGAACCACTTGTGCAGTTGCTCCACCACTGGCCGCGGCGTCTTCGCCGGGACCATGCCCGACCACCACAAATCAAGATGCATGCGGATGCCCTGCTCGTTCATGGTCGGCAGGTCCGGCGCTGCCGCGAGCCGCTCCGTGCTGCTCACCGCCAGCACCCGCAACGCACCCTGGCGGTGCTGCGCGGTGGCGAATACCGGCTCGATCACGGCATAATCGACGGCGCCGCCGAGCAGATCATTGACGGTGTCCGACGAGCGCTTGTAGTTGACCTCAACGGCCTGAAGGCCGGCGCCAGCCTTGTAGATCGCGCCCATGACAATGCTTGGCGGCGCGGTCGTCGCATAGGTCGCCTTCTCGCCCTTCGGCTTGACCAAAGCGGTGAGCTCGGCAAGCGTCCTGATCGGCTTCTTCGCGTCAACCGCCAGCATGAAAGCCTGCCGGTTGATGCTGCCCAGCAGCTGGAACGCGTTGACGCTTTCGACCGGCGGGCGCTTGAACAGATGCATGTTCGACGCGAGGCTGGTGGCGTCGGTGACGAGGATGGTCAGCCCGTCCGGCTTCGCCTTGGCCACATATTCGATGGCAATGTTGCCGCCGGCACCGGGCTTGTTCTCGACGATGATATTCCGGCCGGAGAGCGGGCGCAGCTTCTCGGCATAGAAGCGGACGATCGTGTCGGCGCCGGTCCCGGCCGGGAAGCCGCAGATCAGATGAATGTCACCTGCCGGAAGCTCCTGCGCCCGCGCCTGTGGCGCCATCACCGCCAGCACGGCCCAGACGACAGCGACAAGGGTTGCGCATTTCCACGCACGCATGACATCCTCCCGAAATATTTGTTGTTGAGTTACGCCGTCGATACGCTCCCAAGCTCGTCATTCCGGACCGCGCCAAAGGCGCTATCCGGCGTCCAGTCAGACATTCCAAGACCTGCCGCGGGATTCCAGTTTCGCGAACTCTGGACGCGCCCGGGAATCCCGGCAGCAATTCTCACTTCAGCCCTGCGGCTCGATCTTGGCGATGCGCACATATTCCGCCCAGTTCTTCTCCTCCTTGAAGAACAGCGCCTGCGCTTCTTCCGGCGTGCTGATGAACGGATCGCCGCCGAATTTGTTGAGGAATTCCTTCGTATCGGGCTGCCGCAGGATCTCGCCGAACCATTTGTTGATCTGGTCGATCACCGGCTTCGGCGTTCCGGTCGGCAAATGCACCGCCCACCACGAGGTCAGGTCCATGCCGGGCACGCCGGACTCTGCCATGGTCGGGATCTCCGGCGCGGCCTGCAGCCGCCGGCCGGCACTGTGGGCGAGCACGCGCAGGCGTCCCTCGCGCATCTGCGCCAGCGAATAGACCGGGTCGTGCATGCCGTAATCGATACGGCCGCTGAGCATATCGTTGAGCGAGCCAGCCGAATCCTTGTAGCGGACCTCCACCGCCTCAACGCCGGTGATGGCCTTGTACATCTCGCCCATGATGATGCCGGAGGTCGCCGCCGAGGCCCAGCTCGCGGCCTTGCCCTTCTTCTTCATCGCCTCGGTCAGTTCGGGCACGGTCTTGTAGGGTGAGTTGGGGGCCACCGTCAGCATAAAGGCCTGCTTGTTGATGGTGGCGGCGAGCTGGAACGCCTTCAGCACGTCCACCGGCGGGTTCTTCATCAGATAGGGATTGGCAGCGGTCGCGCTCGCCGCCGTGAGATACATCGTATAGCCATCCGGCTTCGAGCGCGCCGTATACTGGATCGCAACCGCGCCGTTGGCGCCGACCTTGTTCTCGACCACGACGGTATGATTGGTGTGCTGGCGAAGTTTCTCGGCAAAGAAACGCGTCAGGACGTCAGCGCCGCTGCCGGGCGGGAAGCTGGTGATGAAGTGGATGTCCTGATTCGGATATTGCTGCGCCCATACCAGGCGCGCATCCAGACTGCCAAAGGTCGCCGCTGCCGCAGCCGCGCCGGTACCCTTGAGCATGGTCCGTCGATCGACCATCACGTCCTCCCATTCGTTGTCTTTGTTGGTCAGAAAGGATCGGGCAATATGCCCGATCCCGCAACGTAGCAAAGCGCCGTCTACTGCGGATCGATCTTTGCGATCCGCACGTAGTCTGCCCAGTTCTTCTCGTCCTTCACAAACAGCGCCTGCCCGTCCTCAGGCGTGCTGATGAAGGGGTCCCCGCCGAACTTGTTGAGGAAGTCCTTGGTGTCGGGCTGCTGCAGGATCTCGCGGAACCAGACATTCAGCTGATCGACCACCGGCTTCGGCGTCGCCGCCGGCACATGCACCGCCCACCACGAGGTGAGGTCCATGCCCGGCACGCCGGACTCCGCCATGGTCGGAATGCCCTTCAGCGCTTCGATCGGCGAGCCGGAGCTGTGCGCGAGAACACGCAGCCGGCCCTCCCGCTGTTGCGCCAGCGCAAACACCGGATCCATCGCGCCGTAGTCGAGCTTGCCGCTGGCGAATTCGTTGAGCGCATCCGCCGCCGCCTTGTAGCGGATCTCGACCGCCTGCACGCCGGTCTTGCTCTTGTACATTTCGCCCATGACGATGCCGGTCGGCGCGGTCGTCGCGTAGCTTGCGTTCTCACCCTTCGGCTTCATCGCCTTGGTGAGATCGGCCACCGACATGTAGGGCGACTTCGCATCGACCGAGAGCAGGAAGGCCTGGCGGTTGAGCGTCGCCGCGATCTGGAACGCCTTGGTGACATCGACCGGCGGATTCTTGGTGAGGTGCATGCCGGCCGCCACGGCACTGCCGGCGCCCAGCAGCAGATAGTGGCCATCGGGTTTGGCGCGCGCGACATATTCGGTGGCGATGTTGCCGGCCGCGCCGGGCTTGTTCTCGACCACCACGGTACGGCCGGCCTTCTGACGCAGCTTCTCGGCAAAGAAGCGCGTCAGCACGTCCGCGCCGCTGCCGGGCACGAAGCCCACCACCATGTGGATGTCCTGCGAGGGATAGGCCTGTGCCTGCACGGGTCGCGATGACATCGCTGTCACGGCAGCAACAAAAACAACGGCCGCGCCGCCGATCACCACGGTTCGCCTGAAACTTGACGTCATAAGTTCTCTTTCCTTCCCTGAGCCGGCATGGCTCGAAACATCATTGTCCGCTCCGGGCACGAATGCCCGGGCGCTATCCCTGCGGTTCGATCTTGGCGATGCGGACATAGTCCGCCCAGTCATGGATGTCCTTGAGCAGACGCGCCTGCCCCTCCTCGACTCCACTCACCCACGGGTCACCGCCAAAGCCGTTGAGGAATTTGCGCGTGTCATCCATTGCGACCACCTGGTTGAACCATTTGTTGAGCTGATCGACAATCGGGCGCGGCGTTCCCGCCGGCACCATCGCAGCAAACCATCCCATCAGATCGACGTTGGGAATCCCGGCCTCTTCCATGGTTGGAAGCTCGGGATTGGCCTGCAGGCGCTGTTTGGTGCTCACCGCCAGCAACCGCAGCGTTCCGGCGCGCTGCTGCGACATGGAATAGACCGGGTCATACATGCCGTAGTCGATAGCGCCGCTCAGCATGTCGTTGAGGGATTCCGCGCCGACCTTGTAGACCACCTCGGTTGCCTGGACGCCGGTGGCCTGCTTGTAGAGCTCACCCATGATCGTGCCGGTCGGCGCAGAGGTCGCGTAGGTGGCCTTGCTGCCTTTCTCCTTCATGGCGGCGGTCACGTCGGCGACGGTCTTCCACGGCTTGCGGGCGTCCACAGCCATGATGAAAGGCTGGCGATTGATGGTCGCCGCGACCTGAATCGCCTTCGCCGCATCGACCGGCGGCTTGCGGAACAGATGCATGTTGGCCGCCAGCGCGCTGCCGGCATGGACATAGACCGTATAGCCATCCGGCTTGGCCCGGGCCACGAATTCCGTGGCGATGTTGCCGCCTGCGCCCTGCTTGTTCTCGACAATGATGGTGCGTCCAACGATCGGCCGCAGCTTCTCGGCCACGTAGCGGACGATGGTGTCGGAGCCGCTGCCGGCCTGGAAGGCACAGATGAAGTGGATGTCCTGCGATGGGTAGGCCTGCGCCATTGCGTCGCGTGGCTCGGCGCAAAGCAGCAGCGCCGTGACACCGATTGCCAGTCCCAATCCTCTGCGCAAGCCTTGCTGCATCGACACCTCCCCAACAGTTTTCTTTTTGGATGCGCCGCCAGTGCGCGCATCAGCAGGCAGGCCAAAGTCTATACTGCCCATCAGGAAAGAAAAGGCGCGACACCGTCTCCGCTGTCGCGCCTTCATTCCTGATCAGCTCGGAGCGGCGCATGCCGCCGCTCTGGCCGATATCAGTCCTGCGGCTCGATCTTCGCAGCCTTCATATAGCCTTCCCACGCCTTCTGGTCCTTGACCAGCTGGGCCTGGCCTTCCGCCGGGGTGGTGATCCAGGGGTCACCACCGAAGCTCGCGAGGAATTTCGCCGTCTCCGGCGTCGCCTCGATCTCGTTGAACCAGGTGTTGAGCTGATCGACCACAGGCTTCGGCGTCGCGGCGGGCACCATGGCGGCGAACCAGCCAAACAGATTGATGCCCGGCACGCCGGACTCGGCCATCGTCGGCAGGTTCGGCAATGACTTCATCCGCTGGCCGGTGCTCACCGCCAGATTGCGCAGCCGGCCTTCGCGCTCCTGCACCAGGGCGAACACCGGATCCATCATGCCGTAGTCAACGGTCCCACTTTGGAAATCGTTGAGACTGTCGTTGGCGGTGCGGTAGGCCACTTCGACGGCTTCGACCCCGGTGGCCTGCTTGTAGAGTTCGCCCATCACCTTGCCGGTCGTGTTGGACTGGGCGTAGGTCGCCTTGTCGCCCTTCTTCTTCATCGCCGCGGTCAGGTCAGCGAGGGTCTTGTAGGGAGAGTTGGCGGCGACCATCACCATGAAGGGCTGCTGGTTCAGCGTCGCAACGACCTGCAGGTCCTTCGAGGGATCGATCGGCGGCTTCTTGAACAGATGGTAGTTGGCCGCCGTCGAACTGCCCGCATGGACATGGATCGTGTAGCCATCGGGCTTGGACTTGGCGGTGTAGACGGCGGCGATGTTGCCAGCCGCGCCGACCTTGTTCTCGACAATGACAGTCCGGCCGGACTTCTTGCGCAGTTCCTCCGCGAAGTAGCGCACCAGGACGTCGGCGCCGCTGCCCGCCGGGAACGCGCAAATGATATGGATGTCCTGAGCCGGATATTGCTGCGCCTGGGCAACGCCCGACCCGAAAGCAGCCACCAGTGCCGTGGCCGACGTGGCCAGCAGAAATTGTCTCTTTGACGTGTCGATCATTCCAAATCTCTCCTGCTCGCAAGCGCGAATCCCGGACGCCGGCGCGCTCGCCATGCCCCATAAGTAGTATATATACGGCCGCGCGTGGAAGCAGTGCGGCGGCATAACGCCGCCGCAGGGAATGATTTTATTTTTGTAATGTTGGGCTCAACAGGACGTCCGGCGCAAGCCGGGCGTCCTGACTCGTGATCCGGGCTCAGCCCTGGGGCTGCAGCTTCGCCACCCGCACATAGTCCTTCCAGTTCTCGATATCCTTGAGGAACAGCGCCTGGGCCTCGTCCGGCGTGATCGAGAACTGGTCCCCGCCGAGATTGTTCAGGAATTTCTTGGTGTCGGCCTGGGCGACCACTTCGGAAAACCACTTGTGGAGCGCGTCGATCGCCGGGCGGGGGGTGCCGGTTGGCACCATGGCCGCCCACCAGCCGGTGAGATCCATCGGGATGCCCTGCTCGCCCATCGTGGGCAGGTCCGGATTGGATTCCAGCCGCTTGGCCGTGCTGACGCCGAGGATCCGCATCCGGCCCTCCCGCTGCTGGGCGAGGGCGAACACCGGATTGTGCATGGCATAGTCCAGCGAGCCGCTGGCCATGTCGTTGATCGAATCGGAGGCAGTCTTGTAGCTGACCTCCAGCGCCTTGACGCCGGTGACGGACTTGTAAATCTCGCCCATCACCGTGCCATCGGGCGCCGACGTGGCATAGCTGGCCTTCTCCCCCTTGGCCAGCATGGCCTTGGTCAATTCCGCCGTGGTCTTGTAGGGGGACTTTTCGTCAACCACGAGCATGAAGGGCTGGCGATTGATCGTCGCAGCCATCTGATAGGCCTTGGCGACGTCCACCGGCGGCTTCTTGTAGAGGCTCATGCTGGCGGCGACGGCGTTACCGCCATGCACAAAGATGGTGTAGCCGTCCGGCTTGGCACGGGCGACATATTCCAGCGCGATATTGCCGCCGGCGCCGACACGGTTTTCGACGATGATGTTCTTGCCCGTCAGCGGGCGAACCTTCTCGGCAAAATAGCGCACGATCACGTCCGCGCCGCTGCCCGGGGGAAACGCGCAAATGAAGTGAATGTCCTGCGCCGGATATTGCTGCGCGAAGGCGGATGATCCGGACAATCCGACTGCCGCGGACGCCGTCAGGGCCGATGTCGCGGCGAGAAATTCCCGTCGTGAGGTCCTGGTCATCGGTGTTTCTCTCCCTCTTTGGTGAGTGATTGGGTGAAAGCAGCACATCACCAGTCGTGCAGATAGGCAAGCCTTGAGGCATCAAATAAATAAAAGCGCGACGGCGTTGTCCGCCATCGCGCAGTCACGTCATCTCGAAACCCGGCTGATTGTTGTCTCAGCCTTGCGGCTCGATCTTCGCGATACGAACGTAGTTCTTCCAGTTGTCGATATCCTTGATCAGCAGTTCCTGCCCGCGCTGCGACGTGTTGATGAACGGATCGCCGCCGAACTTATTCAGGAAGGTCTTGGTCTCGTCGCTTCCGACGACTTCGACAAACCATTTGTTGATCTGGTCGATGACCGGCTGCGGCGCGCCGACCGGCAGCATGGCGGCCCACCAGCCGACGATATCCATGCCGGTGACGCCCTGCTCCGCCATCGTCGGCAGATCCGGGCTGGCATCCAGCCGCTGCCCGGTGCTGACACCGAGGATGCGCAGCCGGCCCTCGCGATGCTGCGCCAGCGAATAGACCGGGTCGTGCATGCCGTAGTCGATCGCGCCGCTGAGCTGGTCATTCAGCGAGTCGATGGCGTTCTTATAGACCACTTCAACCGCGGTCAGCCCCATCACCGTCTTGTACATTTCGCCCATCACGGTGCCGTTGGGCGCCGCGGAGGCATAGGTCGCCTTGCTGCCCTTGACCTTCATGGCTGCGGTGAGGTCAGCCAGCGTCTTGTAGGGCGACTTCGCATCGACAACGCACATGAACGGCTGGCGGTTGATGGTCGCGGCGACCTGGATCGACTTGGCGACGTCGACCGGCGGCTTTTTATAGAGCGCCATGCTCGACGCCACGCCGCTGCCGCCATGCACGAAGACGGTGTAGCCATCCGGCTTGGCGCGGGAAACGAATTCAAGGGCGATGTTGCCCCCCGCCCCCGAACGATCTTCGATGATGATGTTCTTGCCCGTGAGCGGGCGCACTTTTTCGGCGAAATAGCGGACCAGGATATCGGCGCCGCTGCCCGGCGGAAACGCACAGATGAAGTGGATGTCCTGCGCCGGATATTGCTGCGCCAGAGCGCTTCTCGGCAGCAGAGCGCCGGACGCGGCCAACGTCGCTGCGCCGGACAGAACCGTACGTCTGGTGACGGTCATGGCAGTCCTCCCTTGAGGTATGTTTTATTTGCAGTCCGGCTGGCTTGATCGCCAATCTTGGAGTTGTCCGGGGGGCGGCTCCGGCAAGGCCGCCCCCCGGATGATCATTCTTCCTGGAAAGCGACCTCGCGCGTTCGCTTGAAGGCCGGGAAGACAATCAGCGCGACAACACAGGCCGTCATGATCAGCAAGGTCAGCGAGATCGGACGCTGGAAGAAGATCATCGGATCGCCGCGCGAGAGCACCAGCGACCGGCGCAGATTTTCTTCCATCAGCGGGCCGAGCAGGAAGCCCAGGATCATCGGCGCCGGCTCGCAGCCAAACCGTGTCAGGATGTAGCCGAACACCGTGAAGACGGCCACGATCACCATCTGGGTCGCATTGTTGTTGTTCGCGTAGACGCCGATCACGCAGAACATCAGGATCGCGGGATACAGCAGGCGATAGGGCAGCGTCAGCAATTTCACCCACAGCGGCAGCATCGGCAGGTTGAGGATCACGAGCATCGCGTTGCCGATCCACATGCTGGCGACCATGCCCCAGAACAGGTCCGGACGGCTGGTCATCACCGCCGAGCCCGGCTGGATGCCCTGGATCATCATCGCGCCCATCATCAGCGCCATGACGGCGTTGGACGGCAGGCCGAGGGTGAGCAGCGGAATGAACGAGGTCTGCGAACCGGCGTTATTGGCCGATTCAGGACCGGCGACGCCTTCAATGGCGCCCTTGCCGAACCGCGACGGATCCTTCGCGACCTTCTTTTCGATCGTATAGGACGCGAACGACGCCAGCACCGCGCCGCCGCCCGGCAGAATGCCGAGGATCGAACCCACCGCCGTGCCGCGCAGCACCGCTGGCCACGAATCGTGGAAGTCCTTCATGGTCGGCCAGATCGACCTGAGCGTCGCCTTGATTGGAGTCCGCAGGTACTCCTTGCTCTCCAGGTTCTTGATGATTTCGGTCACACCGAACATGCCGATGACGACCGGGAGAAAGTCGATGCCGTCCCAGATGTCCGAGACACCGAAGGTGTAGCGGGTCGTTCCGCTGTTGACGTCCGTGCCGACCAGCCCGAGCAGCAGGCCGATCAGGATGACCGCGACAGCCTTCACCACGGAGCCATGCGCCAGCACCACCGCGGTGGTGAGACCGAGCACCATCAGCGAGAAGTAGTCCGGCGAGTTGAACTGTTGTGCGAAGGCCGACAGGATCGGGCCGAAGCCGGCAACGAAGATCGTGCCGATGGTGCCGGCGAAGAACGAGCCAAGCGCAGCGACCGCCAGCGCGGGACCGGCCCGTCCCTGCTTCGCCATCTGGTGACCGTCGATACACGTCACGATCGACGCCGCTTCACCGGGCATGTTGACCAGGATCGACGTGGTCGAGCCGCCATAGGCCGCGCCGTAGTAAATGCCGGCCAGCATGATCAGCGACGACAGCGGCTCGAGACCGAACGTGATCGGCAGCAGCATTGCAATGGCGGGAATCGGCCCGATGCCCGGCAGCACGCCGATCAGCGTACCGAGGAAGCAGCCGATCAGGCAGAAGAAGATGTTCTGCAGCGAAAGCGCGGCGCCGAAGCCGGTCGCCAGGTTGCTAATGATATCCACGTCAGAACTCCCACCACAGCGGCAACGGCTGACCAAGCCCGTAGATGAAAGCCAGCACAGCGAAGATAGCCAGACCAATAGCCAGCAGAGCCGTTTCCTTCAGGGAAGGATTTGGGCGCGCGAAGGCGGCGATGAAGGTAATGACGAGAACGGTGATCGGCAGCCCGAAATTGCCGATCATGGCGCCGAACGTCAGAATCGCTGCGACAACCAGCAGCAGCGGCCGCAATTGCGGCATGACGATCGGTGGTCCCTCAATGCTAAATCCCCGGGCACCGATGAAAATGCCCATACCGACAATGATCCAGCTCAACCAGGTCGGGAAAAAGCCCGGCCCCATACGCATTGGGCTGCCGTAGGTCAGGTCCCTGCCGAAATAAACTCCAGCGAGACCCAAGAGGATAAACAAGAGACCTGCCCCGATATCCTGCGGGGCTTTGACGCGGATCATTCACCGACCTCCTTACAGGCGCAGTGGTCGCCTGCCAGCGTGTGCTCAGAAAAACGGTGGTGATCAGCGGAATTATCACGGCGGCGACGACCGCGCGCAATACAGGACCAGGCGTTGCCGCCCTCCCAAGTCAATGCGGATCCCACAACTCGTTTCCCCTCGACAGTCCATCCCGCCACTGTTGCTCGTGGCTTATGGCGTGAAGAGCGACTGCTCTAACAGATCACCCGTAGAGATACCATAGCAATTCAGTTTTGTGTAAGTCGATGTCCCGGAGAATCGTCATCTCTTCATTCCCGCTTGCCGGGCACAGCCTGCTCAGGAATCCGTTGCCCGATTGCAACGCCTGCCCAAACCCTGTGCACTTGCGCCGTCATGGAAGACTCGCGGCATGGTGTTGATTGTTCGCGATAATCAATCAACAATCGAAGCTATGAACAGCTGCGCACGTGGAGACGCATGATGGCTGCGGAAGCCTTGCGCGGCCCGACCCTGACGTTCCGCCACGATCCTTTCCTCTCCGATCCCGATCAGGCTTTCGTCTTTTATCCGGACGCGCTGATCACCTTTGCCGACGGCAAGATCTCCGCGGTGGAAAACTATTCGGCCGACCGCGTGCCACCGGGCCTGCGCGTTCGCCATTTCGACAACAATCTTATTGTTCCCGGCTTCATCGACACCCACGTCCACTATCCGCAGACACAGATGATTGCCTCCTTCGGGGAGCATCTGCTGGAGTGGCTTGACCGCTACACCTTCGTTGCAGAGCAGCAATTTGCCGATCCGGCCCATGCCGGGCAGGTGGCGCAGGTCTTCCTGCGCGAATTGCTGCGGGCGGGGACCACGACGGCGGCGGTCTATTGCACGGTGCATCCGCAATCCGTGGAAGCCTTCTTCGCGGAATCCGCCCGTTTCAATACGCGCATGATCGCCGGCAAGGTGATGATGGACCGCAACGCACCAAAAGCGCTGCTGGATACGCCAGAGACGGGTTACGCGGAGTCCAGGGCCCTGATCGAGACATGGCACGGCCGGGGCCGGCAGCTCTATTGCGTCACCCCGCGCTTCGCCGGGTCGTCGTCGCGGGAGCAACTGGCCGCGGCCGGCCGCCTCTGGCGCGAGCATGCCGGCACCTACATGCAGACGCATCTCTGCGAAACCACCGCCGAGATTGCCTGGATCAAGGAGCTGTTTCCGGAGCGCGCAGGCTATCTCGACGTCTACCATCAGGCCGGGCTGACAGGTTCCCGCGCCATATTCGGCCATGGCGTCCATATGGAGGAAGGGGATTTCGCCCTCCTGCATCAGACCGGCTCGGCGCTCGCCCATTGCCCAACGTCAAATCTGTTCCTCGGCAGCGGCTTGTTTCGCATCTTCGACGCGCGGCGGCCGGACCGGCCGGTGCGGGTCGGGCTGGGAACCGATATCGGCGCGGGAACCAGCTTCTCCCAGCTCCAGACCCTGAACGAGGCCTACAAGGTCGCGCAGCTCAACAACACCCGGTTGAATGCCATCCAGGCGCTCTATCTGGCGACGCGCGGGGGCGCGGAAGCCCTCGATCTGGACGACCGGATCGGGTCGATCGCGCCGGGTTATGAGGCGGACCTCGCCATTCTCGATCTTGCGGCAACGCCGCTGCTCAAATTCCGCATGGAGTACTCCAACAGTCTTGCGGAACGGCTGTTCGTATTGATGACGCTGGGGGACGACCGGGCCGTCCGCGCCACCTATGTCGCAGGCGAGTGCGTCTACGACCGCGACCGCTCCGGCGGCCTCTTCGCCTACCCGCCCCTGCCATGAGCCCCACCCAAGGCGACGTCAGCCAGGCCAGGCCGGCCCATCAGGACGAGACCCGGCCTGCATCCGGCAGCATCGACTGGCGGACCACGCTGCTGTTGCCGATCCGGGCATTCCGCCTCGCCTATGTCCCGGTCATCATGGTGTATTTCGCCTATGGCGCGCTGGGCATCGTCGATGTCAGCCGCGACATGTGGATCAAGGAATCGCTGGCCCTGACCCCCGCCGAACTGGCCGGCATCGCCGTGTGGCTGAGCCTGCCCTGGACCGTGAAGATGGTGTTCAGCGAGTTGGTGGACACCACGCCGATCTTCGGCTCCCAGCGGCGCTCCTATATTGTCATCGGTGCAACCAGCACTGCGTGCGGCCTCTTCACGCTCGCGGGGGCGGCAGGCGGATGGCTCCGTTTCGACAGCATCGACCGGCTCTATGTGCTCGGCGCCATCCTGATGGTGATCGGCACCGTGATCCAGGATGTGGTGGCCGACGCCATGTCGACGGAGGTCGTCCCCCGGACCGACGCTGCCGGACAGCCGCGGCCGGAGAGCGATGTGAAGAGCGACCTCGGCATGGTCCAGCTTCTCGGCCGCCTCGCCTTGTCCACCGGCATCCTGTCGGTGGCCGGGCTGTCCGGTTGGCTCGCCACCTTCCTCGCGCGCGAAACCGTGTTCCTCATCGGCCTTGTCGTGCCGGCGATCTCGCTGATGGGCGTG
>Ga0182746_1002733_pt1 | contig 12966 bp, 8 predicted proteins | sample eDN3rd30CBELigOP_FD_128881 | JGI IMG/M metagenome (GOLD analysis project Ga0182746, IMG submission 128881) | Enriched Organic Plus compost microbial communities from Emeryville, California, USA - eDNA 3rd pass 30_C BE-Lig OP (version 2) (version 2) ... | reverse complement strand
GAAGGCGCGCTGGGATTCCAGCACCTTCTTGAACAGCGGGTTTTCCTCCGACCGCTTGGCGATCATGTCGTCCCACACCTTGAGCTGCTCCTGCAGGATGGAGTCGGGCGTCTTGTAGAACTTCACGCCATGTTCCTGCTGCAGCTTGATGTAGTCCTGCGAGTTGCGGTCGGCCGCCTTCCATGACATGTCGGCGCTGGAGGCCTGGGCGGCGTAGCGCAGGATGTGCTTGAGATGGTCGGGCAGGGCGTCGTAGCGGCCCTTGTTGAGCGTGACCTCGAACTGCTCGGAGCACTGGTGGAAGCTCTGCAGCATGCAGACCTTGGCCACGTCGGCGAAGCCCAGCGACAGGTCGGACGAGGCGTTGTTGAATTCCGCGCCGTCGAGCAGGCCGCGGTCCAGCGCCGGCACGATCTCGCCGGCGGACAGGGCGTTGACCGCCGCGCCCATGGCCGTGTACATGTCGATGGCCAGCCCGACGCTGCGGAACTTCAGGCCCTTGACGTCCTCGACCCGGGTGACCGGCTTCTTGAACCAGCCGAAGGCCTGGGTGGGCATGGGGCCGTACATCAGCGAGGTCACGTTCACGCCCATGGCCTGCTGGATCTCGGCCAGCAGCTCCTTGCCGCCGCCGTATTCGTGCCAGGCCAGCACCAGGTTGGCGTCCATGCCGAAGGCCGGGCCCGACCCCCACAGCGCCACCGCGCTGTTCTTGCCGTACCAGTAGGCCACCACGCCGTGGCCGGCGTCCAGCGTCCCGGCCGACACCGCGTCCAGCAGGTTGAAGGCCGGCACCACCGCGCCGGCCGGCAGCACTTCGATGCGTAGCTGGCCGTTCGCCATGTCGTTGACCTTCTTGGCGAAGTCCACGGCGAACTCGTGGAAGATGTCGTTGGCCGGCCAGGTGCTCTGCATGCGCAGGGTGATGGGGCTGGACTGGGCGCGAGCCACGGCGGGAAAGCCCAGCGCGGTGCCGGCAGTGCCTGCCGCCGCGGCGCCGGCAAGGAATTTACGGCGGGAAGGCGTAACGTCATTCATCGCGAGTCTCCTGAATACATTCGTTATCGCTGCTATCGACCAGCTTATCGACCAGCTTTTTCTATGCTGCAGGACCTGCTTCCAGCTTGTTGCGCTGCGCGATGCCGGGGCCGCTTCGTTCTAATCGTGGGGGCTGTCCGGGAACCGAACGATTAGACCTTGCGTGGCAGTTCGAGACAATTGCCCATGCATCGGGAATAACCCCAGGTAGCGCGGCCCGGGCAGGTATGCATCCGCGGCGCGGCCGGCGCGCCGCGCGTTCGCGCGCTGCCGGGGGGGCGGAAGGCCGCGCCGGCGCGCCCCGCTTGGTACACTGCCCGATTCGGCCGGCCGCCTCGCGGTCCGGCCCGCCGCCCGCGCTACGCGACGGCGGCGCGAACAGCCAGCGCACACCGTCTTTCCGTGATATCCACCGCAAACCTCACCATCCAGTTCGGCCCCAAGCCGCTTTTCGAGAACGTCAGCGTCAAGTTCGGCGAAGGCAACCGCTACGGCCTGATCGGCGCCAACGGCTCGGGCAAGTCCACCTTCATGAAGATCATCGGCGGCGACCTGGAGCCCAGCTCGGGCAATGTCGCGCTCGATCCCGGCGTGCGCCTGGGCAAGCTGCGCCAGGACCAGTTCGCCTTCGAGTCCGAGCGCGTGCTGGACGTGGTCATGATGGGCCACGCCGAAATGTGGCAGGCCATGAGCGAGCGCGACGCCATCTACGCCAACCCCGAGGCCGGCGAGGACGACTACATGCGCGCGGCCGAGCTCGAGGCCAAGTTCGCCGAATACGACGGCTACACGGCCGAGGCGCGCGCCGGCGAATTGCTGCTGGGCCTGGAGATCCCGGTCGAGCAGCACAACCTGCCCATGCAGGAGATCGCCCCGGGCTGGAAGCTGCGCGTGCTGCTCGCCCAGGCGCTCTTTTCCAACCCGGACGTGCTGCTGCTGGACGAGCCCACCAACAACCTGGACATCAACACCATCCGCTGGCTGGAAGGGGTGCTCAACGGCTACCAGAGCACCATGATCATCATCAGCCACGACCGCCACTTCCTGAACGAGGTGTGCACCCACATGGCCGACCTGGACTACCGCGAGCTGCGCATCTACCCGGGCAACTACGACGACTACATGCTGGCCTCGACCCAGGCGCGCGAGCGCATCGCCTCGGCCAACGCCAAGGCCAAGGAGCGCATCAGCGACCTGCAGGACTTCGTGCGCCGCTTCGCCGCCAACAAGTCCAAGTCGCGCCAGGCCACCTCGCGCCTGAAGCAGATCGACCGCATCAAGGCCGAGACCGTCGAGGTCAAGCCGTCCTCGCGCCAGAACCCCTATATCCGCTTCGAGCAGAACAAGGTGCTGCACCGCCAGGCGGTGGCGGTCGAGGGCCTGGCCAAGGCCTACGACCAGCCGGTCATCGCCGGCTTCTCGGCCATGATCGAGGCCGGCGAGAAAATCGCCATCGTCGGCGCCAACGGGGTGGGCAAGACCACGCTGCTGCGCCTGCTGGCCGGCGACCTGGCGCCCGACGCGGGCACGGTGCAGTGGTCCGAGAACGCCGACATCGGCTACATGGCGCAGGACGTCTCCGACCAGTTCCAGTCCGACGTCAACCTGTTCGACTGGATGGAGGACTACCGCCAGGCCGGCGACGACGACCAGGCGGTGCGCTCGGCGCTCGGCCGGTTGCTGTTCTCGGCCAGCGACATCGAAAAACCGGTCAAGGTGCTGTCCGGCGGCGAGAAGAACCGCATGACCTTCGGCCGCCTGATGCTGGGCCGGCACAACGTGCTGCTGCTCGACGAGCCGACCAACCACCTGGACATGGAATCGATCGAGTCGCTGCAGTACGCGCTGGAGAAGTACGCCGGCACGCTGGTCTTCGTCTCGCACGACCGCCAGTTCGTCTCCGGCCTGGCCACCCGCGTGTTCGAGATCCTGCCCGGCGGCAAGGTGGTCGACTACCTGGGCGGCTACGAGGACTACCTGGAGTCGCGCGGGCTGGGCTGAATATTTCCCTGTCCTTGCTGCTGGAGGTGATTGGGATTACATTACTGAGTAAATTTACTCAGTAATGTAAGATGAAATTCGAACGATCTCAATCGCAAATCCTGCGCCAGCGCCTGGAGGAGTTTCCACGGTTCATGATCGTGGTGGCCGGGCCCCGGCAAGTGGGTAAGACGACCCTCGTAAGACAGGTGCTGCAGGGCTATGCGGGTTTTTTCGTGGCGGCGGACCAGCCTTTGGAGCGTTCCAGCTTGCCCAGCGAAGGCCAGGTTTCTCTTGTCGCGTCGATCGGGAATGATGGCAATGCTTCGACGGCGCAATGGCTGATCCAATGCTGGACACGCGCCCGAGCAATGGCAAGGACGTTGCGAGACGGCCAGCGCTTCGTGCTGGCCATAGATGAGATCCAGAAGGTTCCCCGCTGGTCGGAAATAGTTAAAGGGCTATGGGACGCCGATCGCGCTGCCGCCTTGAACCTCCATGTGGTCTTGCTCGGCTCTTCTCCCTGGCTGATGCAGCAGGGCTTGAGCGAAAGCCTGGCCGGGCGTTACGAACTGATTCCCATGGGGCACTGGTCGTACACGGAAGTTCAGACGGCCTTCGATTTCTCGCTGGACGAGTATTTGTACTTCGGCGGATATCCGGGCGGCGCTGCCTTGATCCAGGATGAGTCGCGCTGGCGCAGCTATGTGCGCGGTGCCCTGATTCACCCCAATATCGAGAAGGACATATTGCAGATGGTCAGGGTGGACAAGCCCGCCTTGCTCAAGAATCTGTTCGAATTGGGGTGCAGTTATTCGGGGCAGATTATTTCCTACACCAAGCTGATGGGCCAACTCCAGGACGCGGGCAATACTGTCACGCTGGCGCATTATCTCGACCTGTTGTCTCGTGCGGGCCTGCTGTCAGGCTTGAGCAAGTACGCCGGCAAGCAGCATCGGCAGCGTGCATCCAGCCCCAAGCTCAACGTATTGAATACCGCCCTGATATCGGCCTTGAGCGGCTACGATTTTGCCGCGGCTCGGGCCGACCGTTCCCACTGGGGGCGCCTGGTGGAGAGCGCGGTGGGGGCCCATTTATGCAATACGGCCTATGACAACTGCCGGGTGCAATACTGGCGGGAGAGCCCGGACGAGGTGGATTTCATCGTAAGCGACGGGGATCGCCTCCTGGCGATAGAGGTCAAGAGCGGCGCAACTGCCATGACGCCGCGAGGGCTGGGCGTATTCACGGGCAAATATCGCCACGCGAGGCAGTTGGTCGTTGGCACGGGAGGCATCGCTTTGCCGGAGTTTCTAGCCTACCCCGCCAGGCACTGGTTGGAGTAGCACGATGGTTTTCATCCCGCGCAAGGTGAGAGTGGTTCGAGCCGATGCGGATGGCCCGGGTTGGGCGCCTTCTCCCCAGGCATTGCAGGATTTCCGCGCCGCATCCGCCTGGGTGCTGCTGGGCGAGCCCGGTGCCGGGAAAAGCGCGGCATTGCGCCGCGAGGCCGATCAGACGGGGCAACTTTATCTAAGCGCCGCAGATCTCGCTGCGGCCGAGCCGCCGCCGTCGGCATGGCAGGGCCGAACGCTGTACATCGACGCGCTGGACGAAGCGCGCGCAGAGGGAGCGGCAAGCTTGTCGGCCAGGTTGCGCAACCAGTTGAGGCGCCTGGGCAATCCGCCTTTCCGCCTGGCCTGCCGGGCAGCGGATTGGTACGGCTCAAGCGACAGGGAATTGTTTTCCAGCCATGCGCCGGACGGCCGCTTGCTCGTGCTGCAACTGGTCGAGTTCGACGACGAAGAAATCGTCGATATATTGCGCGACGGCGACTATGGCGTGATGGATCCGCACCGCTTCTTCGACCAAGCGCGGCAGCGCGGTATCGAACATTTGCTGAGGAATCCCCAGACCCTGCGGCTGATTGCCGAGGCCGTGCGCGGGGGCGGCGAGTGGCCGGACGGGCGCGATGCCGTCTACCGGATGGCATGCGAGAAACTCGTTCTGGAGGCCAATGTTCGACACCGCGATATCCGGCGGCAACTGCATGGCGGGGCGAGCCCGCACGTCGGCCTGCAGACGGCAGGCCAGCTGTGCGCGGTTCTGCTGCTGTCGGGGAAACACGGTGTTGCCACGGACCAGGACGCCGCAACGGCGGATTTTCCTTTGGTCGACGGCATCCCTGAACTGGATCCACGACAGGCGAATCAGATACTGAATAGCAGATTGTTCGTGCCGGAGCACGAACGGCGCCTGGTTCCCTGCCATCGCAGCGTTGCCGAATATCTGGCCGCTGACTGGCTAGCCCGGGCACTGGATGATAGGCGCCTTCCCCTGTCGCGGCTGCTGAACCTGTTCCTGGCCACCGACGGCGGTGTCGTTGCCGCGCTGCGTGGGCTGTATGCTTGGCTTACCTTGCGCAGCGGGCATGCCCGCGGGCGGCTGCTGAACATCGATCCCTTGGGCGTGGTGCTGTACGGGGATGCCGGGCTGCTGAGCACAGGCGACAAGCGGCGGCTGCTCGGCGCTTTGCGCAGCCAGGCCGAATCCTTCCCGGGGTTTCGCTGGCATCTTCGCGAAAACCTGCATCCATTCGGCGCGCTCGCCGACGAGGCGCTGATGGAGGATTTCCGCACGGCCTTGCGGGCCCCCGCTCGCAGTGAAGCGGATCAGTCCTATCTGGATTGCGTCGTAGATATCCTGCGATATGGCGACGCGAATTCGCCGCTTGCCGACGAATTGTTGGCAGTGATAAAGCATCCTGGTCTTTGGCCGCGCATCAGGCACGGCGCGCTGGAGGCCTGGCTCAAGCTGTCCGGTCCCGAGGAGGCGCGGAAACTGCTCGACGGCATCGCCCAGGGCGAGGTGGCGGACGATGATGACGAATTGATGGGCCGATTGCTGGCGAAGCTGTATCCGAGATACCTGTCCGTCGACCGCTTGCCGAGGTATTTGCATGCGCCCAAGGAACCCAGTTACCTGGGAAGCTACCAGTTCTTCTGGAATGACGAACTGCCTGAAATAGTGCCCGACGACCATGTTCCCGTCTTGCTGGACTTGTTGCAGGCGAAAGGCGAGGTCTTCGACAACTACCGGGTTTTCGGCGCTTTCCGGCCCTTGGCCATTCATCTTCTTGCCCGTGGGTTGGAGACGGGCGGCGACGCCGCGTCGGACGCAAGCGTGTTCGGCTGGCTGCAGGTTGGGGTTGGCCCGAATGACGGTGTCTTGGAAGAACGAGGCGATCTCCTGAAAATCAGGCAATGGTTGAGTCGCCCGGATCGCTACAAGCGGATATTGGGCCTGTGTATTCAGGCTTCGGCACGAAAGGCCGATGTCGGCAATTGCCTGGCTTGGCTGAATGAAATCCAGGCACCCGACGATATAGGCATCTGGCATTTGCAGCAGGCGGCGGCACATGGCGACCCTGGCGTCGCGGCGATGCACATCGCCTATGCCGTCCAGGCCTTAATCCATCAGCAGGGTATGCAAGGCCTGTCCCTTGAGGGCCTGGAACGCTGGGCGGCACAGCATCCACACAGAGCGCAGGCGGTGGCGCACGAATTGGCCTGCCCATGGGAAGGCTGGCGGCGCGAGCATGGGGCGCGCCAGTCCCTGCACCGACTCAACCGCGAAGCCGAGAGGCGTCGAAGAACCGCGGAACTTTTGCCTTGTATGGGTGATATCCGTGCCGGTACCGCTGCACCGGGAATTTTCGATCACTTGGCCCATGTATGGCTGGGGCGCTTCTCGGATATCCACGGCGCTACCGAGGCCGAGCGGTTCGCCGACTACGTCGATTGCGGTGCGCAACTCCAGCAGGCCGCAGCGGAGGGGTTCCGGAATTTTCTGCTCCAGGCCGATTTGCCCACCGTCGCCGAGATCGTGGAGTCGTATGGGCAGAACCAACGCTACGTGACCGATCTGCCATGCCTGTTGGGCATGGCTCTGATGTGGCAGGCGGCTCCTGACCGAATACGGGAGCTTGCCGACCAGCGCCTGGGCTGCGTGCTGGCTTTCCACCTGACTCATCCGCTGGAACGCGAGCCGGACTGGTTGGTGTGGCTGGCTCAGGATCGTCCGGAGTTAACCGCGCAAGTCATGACAATCTATGCTCAGGGACAGTTGAAGGCCGGCAAGCATGTCGCCGGCTTGTCCATGCTGTTGGACGGCCGCAGGTTCATCGATCTCGTCCGGGTGCTGGCTCCGACGCTGTTGCGGCTTTTTCCGCTGCGGGCCCGCAAGGAACAACTGCGCTATCTGAAGGATATGCTGTACGCCGCACTGCGCTACACGCCGGTGCTGCTGAACGGGCTGATCGAGGACAAACTGGCCCTGCGCAGTATGGATGGCAGCCAGCGCGTCTATTGGTATGCGGCAGCACTGTTGCAGGACCCGGAGCGCTACGAATCCTTACTCTGGCGCCACATCGGTACCTCCGCCGTGCGCGCCGAACTGTTGACGGATTTCCTTGCAGTCGATGGCATGGATTCGCCGTTGCGAGGGGAGGTATTGCCTGCAGACACGCTGGGCAAGCTGATCGAACTGCTTGCGCCTCATGCGGAAATAGCCCGGGCCAGCGGGCGCGTGACGCCAGCCATGCGGCGGGGATATTGCATCGCTGCCATGATCGGACAATTGGGCGGCCTGGGCAGTCTTCAGGCTTTCCAGGAGATCGAGCGCCTGCTCGCCTTGGATACGATGGATGCGTTGCGCTACGCATTGGAGTCAGCCCGGAATGAGGTGCAGGTTAGGTTGCGTGAAGGTGAGTTCCGTTTTCCGGACATCGGAGCAGTGGCCCGCGTGCTCGCCAATGGGCCTCCCGCCAGTGCCGCGGATCTGGCCGCGCTGGCCATGGACATGCTGGACGACATCGGCCACGAGATAGGCCATGCCAATGACGACGGCTTCAAGGCCTTCTGGAACATCGATGGCCAGACCAGAAAGCCGATGGGCCGGCGAGGCGAAAACGAATGCCGGGACGCCTTGCTGACAAGGTGGCGGCCAAGGCTGGAGGCTTTGGGAATCGGCGTCGATCCGGAGGTGGATCACCGTGGCGACAAAAGTGCCGATCTCTGCCTGACTTATCGCAACCTGTATGCGCTGCCCATCGAGATCAAGCGCGACGATCACAAGGCATTGTGGACGGCATTGCGGAAGCAATTGCTCGGGCAATACGCCGATGCCCCCAAGTCGGGGGGGTATGGCATCTACCTGGTACTTTGGTTCAATCAGATCGAGAAAGTGTCGCCTGCCAATGACGGCGGGAAACGACCACGCTCGCCGCAAGAATTGCAGTCCCGGCTGACCTTGCAGTTGACGGACGAGGAACGGCGTCGGATTTTTGTGCGAGTCCTGGACGTCAGTTGGCTCGCAGCGTGAGGGATAGGGTTTCTTTATTTCTTTTGGTTATATAAAAATCATAATAAGATAGTTCGGTTTTATAACTGTTGGTTGTTAAAGTCATATGCCGGCCCCTTCTTCAGGGCCGGTTTTTTCACGTTGATTCCATGAAACTGGTCTTCGAACAGGTCCACAAGCGCTTCGGCGACCTGCCGGTGGTGCAAGGCTTCGACAACGAGATCGCCAGCGGCGAGCTGGTCGCCCTGGTCGGCCCCTCGGGCTGCGGCAAGTCCACGCTGCTGCACCTGGCCGCCGGCCTGGAGCCGGTCAGCGCCGGCCGCGTGCTGGCCGACGGCAAGCCGGTGGACCGGCCCGACCCCAGCCGCACGCTGGTGTTCCAGGAGCACGCCCTCTACCCCTGGCTGACGCTGCGCGACAACGTCGCGCTGGCGCTGGAGTTCCAGGGCCGGCCGCGCGCCCAGGCGCTGGCCGCCGCGGGCGACTGGCTGGCGCGCGTGAGCCTGGCAGGCTTCGAGCACTATTACCCGCACCAGGTCTCGGGCGGCATGCGCCAGCGCGCCGCGCTCGCGCGCGCCTTCGTGGCCAACCCCCAGACCCTGCTGCTGGACGAGCCCTTCGGCGCGTTGGATGCGCTGACCCGCCTGTCCCTGCAGGACGTGCTGCGCCAGCTCATCGTCCAGGAAAAGCCCACCGTGCTGCTGGTCACCCACGACGTGGACGAGGCGCTCTTCCTGGCCGACCGCATCATCGTCTTCAGCCCGCGCCCGGCGCGCGTGCTGCGCGAGTTCGCGCTGTCGGGCCGGCGCAAGAGCCACGACCTGTCCGATCTCGCGGCCGAGAAGCGCGAGATCCTGTCGCTGCTGGGCATCGCGGTCGACGAGCAGGGCGAGCCGGCCTCCGCCCAGCCCGCCTGAGCGCGGGGCCGCCTTTGCCGCCAGCCGCCCGACACCTGTTCCATCGCCCGTCTTCCCACCCGCACCGCGTTTTCCTCCGCCCCGATTCCACACCGTTCCCCGGAGACTCATCATGAAACTCAAGCACTGGCTCGCGCTGCCGCTGATCGCGGCGGTCACGGCGGCCGCCCCCGCGCTGGCCGCCGACAAGTTCCGCGTCGGCTACCTGCGCGTCATGGACGACGCCCAGGCCATCGTCGCCTACGAAGGCAAGTTCTACGAAAAGGCCGGCCTGGACGCCGAGCTGGTCGAATTCAAGTCGGGCACCGACCTGATCAAGGCCATCGTCGGCGGCCAGCTGGACATCGGCGTGCTGGGCTTCACCAACGCCGTGGCCTGGGCCTCCAAGGGCGCCGACCTGAAGGTGATCGGCGGCGCGCAGCAGGGCTACCACTCGCTGGTGGTGCGCGACGACACCGGCATCCAGGACGTCGCCGGCCTGAAGGGCCACGTGCTGGCCTCGCAGTCCGAGGGCAGCACGGCCGACGTGGTGCTCAAGGGCGTGGTGTTCAAGCAGGCCGGCCTGGCCGCCGAGGACGTCAACGTCATGGGCGTGAGCCCAGCCGTGGCCGTGCAGTCGCTGGTGGGCAAGCGCGTGGACGCGGCCTTCCTGTTCGAGCCCTACGACCGCATCGCGCAGCTGGTCGCGCCGGTCAGGCAGATCTACGAGATCGGCCAGGCCTGGCCGTTCCCGTGCATGGTCGTGATCACCTCCGGCGAAACGCTGGACAAGCGCAAGGACGAGGTCTGGAAGGCGCTGGACGCCCAGAAGCAGGCCATCGACCTGCTGCAGCAGCAGCCCTCGCAGGCTGCGAGCCTGATCGCCGGCTACTTCATCGCCGAGCCCACGCTCAAGACGCTGGCGCACGGCGACCTGCCGCGCGAAAAGGTGATCGAGGACGCCATCCGCACCCAGGTGTTCACGCCCGTGCTGAAGGAAAAGGACGTCGCGCGCATGCAGGAAATCGCCGGCATCCTGCAGGAGCAGGGTTCGCTCAAGACCCGCGACGGCTCGCAGTACGACGTGTCCGGCATCGTCGACCTGTCCTGGCAGAAGGCGCGCGAGCTTTGAGCGCATCGACCCGCCTGACCGGCTATCGCAAGCACCTCGCCGGGGTGCTTGCGGTGCTGTTGATCCTCGCCATCTGGCAGCTGGCCGCCTGGGTGCTGCCCGACTTCCTGATGCCGGGCCTGCCGGCGGTGGCCGCGCGGCTGGCCGAGGACGCCGGCAACCCGGCCTTCCACGCCGCGCTGGGCGGCTCGCTGTGGCGCCTGGGTGCGGGCTACGGCCTGGCCCTGGCGGCCGGCGTGGGCTTCGGCCTGCTGGCGGCCGTGCTGTTCTTCTTCCGCGAAGTGCTGCGCAGCGCCATCGTCATCCTGCAGTCCATCCCGTCCATCGCCTGGGTGCCGCTGTTCCTGATCGTGATGGGCTTCGGCAACACGCCCATCATCATCGTCGTGGCGCTGGCGGCCTTCTTCCCGGCCGCGCTCAGCGTCATGAACGCCACCGAATCCGTGCAGCGCGTGCACGTCTCGGCCGCGCGGGTCATGGGCGCCACGCCCTGGGCGCTGGTGCGCCGGGTCTACCTGCCGGCGGTCATGCCGGAGCTGATCACCGGCGCCCAGCTGGCCTTCGGCAACGCCTGGCGCGCGCTGATCTCGGCCGAGATGCTGATCGGCTTCGGCAAGGGCCTGGGCCGCACGCTGGCCTATTCCGGCGAGATCGCCGACATGACCGGCGTGATGGCCTCGATACTGGTGATCGCGGTGCTGGCGGCGCTGATCGACCAGCTCATCCTGGAAAACCTCAAGCACCGCCTGCTGCGTTATCAATACGTCTAGGGTCAGTCGTGTCCCGTCGTCCTCGAACCGGTCCGTCTTCCGCCGTGTCCCGTCCTCGAACCGGTCCGTCTTCCGCCCCGGGCTCGCGCGCCCGCTTCCTGCCGGCCTTGCTGCTGCTGGCGGCGGCGGCGCTCGCGGCCGCGTCCCTGACGTTCGCGCCGGGCGGCGGCGGCGCCTTCGGCGCGGCGCGCGAGCGGGGCGCGCTGCGGATAGGCGTGCCCTACCTGGCCGAACCCGTGCCGGCCGGCGGCAAGGTGCGCACGCCCGAGGGCCTGGACGGCGACCTGGCCGCGCGGCTGGCGCAGGACCTGGGCGTGCAGGCCGAACTGGTGCGCGTGCCGCCCGGCGAGGCCGCGCAGGCGCTCGCCGAAGGCAGGGTGGACGTGGCGCTGGCCCCGGCCGGCCCGGCTGCGCAACCGGGCCGGGGGGCGGAGTCCGCGGCCGCAGCGGACCTGGGCGAAGGCGCCGCCGCGCCGGCCGGCCTGCTCGCCGTCGACACCGGCTACCGCAGCCTGCCGCGGCCGGTGATGCGCAGCGACACCGACATCCACGGCTGGGACGGCCTGCGCGGGCGCGTCGTCTGCGTGGCCGACGCGGCCTGGGCGGCGCGCCGGCAGGCCGAGCGCAGCGGCGCGCAGGTGCGGACCTATCCCGTGCCGTCCGACGCCCTGGTGGCCGTGCGCACCGGCCAGTGCGACGCCGGCCTGGTCGACGAGGCCATGTGGCATCCGCTGATGTCCATGCCGGAATGGAAGAAATTCTCCGCCACGCTGCCCGTGGGGCAGGACGGCGAGCCGCTGCGCTGGCTGCTGCCGGAAGGGGCCGCCGCCGAGGCGCGCTGGCTGGCGCGCCGCATGCAGGCCTGGCGCGGCGACGGCGTCTACCGCGCGCTGGCCGAGCAGTGGGCGCGCAACGTCGCCTTCGACGTCTACCTGGACCAGGAAGTGCCCGACTGCCACGGCTGAGGGCGGGGCGGTGCCACAATACCGCCCCATGACATCCCGCATCACCCTGGCCGTCCCCTGCCGCCACCAGGAGGAAGTCCGCAAGAGCCGCTTCGCCGCCGTGGCCGCGCCGGTGCGCGCGCCGGACGAGGCGCTGGCCTTCTTCGCCGCCCATGCCGATCCCACGGCCACCCACAACTGCTGGGCCTACCGCATCGGCCAGCAATACCGCTTCAACGACGACGGCGAGCCGGGCGGCACCGCCGGGCAGCCCATCCTGCGCGCCATCGACGGCCAGGGCTACGACCGCGTGGCGGTGCTGGTCACGCGCTGGTTCGGCGGCATCAAGCTGGGCGCGGGCGGCCTGGTGCGCGCCTACGGCGGCGCGGCGGCGAACTGCCTGCGCGCCGGCGAAGCCGTGCCCATCGTCGATACGGTGCGGGTGCGCTGCGGCGCGGGCTTCGCCGACCAGGCGCGCGTGCGCGCCCGGCTGGAGCAGGCCGGCGCAGCGGTTGTCTCGGAGGCCTACGGCGCGCAGGGCGTGCAGTGGGAAATCGACGCCGCGCGCGGCGAGATCGCGGCGCTGCAGGCGCTGTACCAGGACTTGACGCGCGGGCAGGGGGATTGGGAAGTCGTGCCTGGATGAGCCGCGGGCTGCCTGCGCCGTGTGGCGGCCCGGCCGGCCCGGCGCACCGGGCGCCGCCCGGCCCGCGGCGCCGGCCCCCTTGTATCTTTAAACCTCGGACCGGATCGGGTAGCCCGACCGCCCTCTGGGATGTTCGAAGCCCGTGCCTGAGCACTGGGCGCCTGAGCCGGACCGTCCTTCTCTGCAGCCCGAACGGTTG
>Ga0182746_1002732_pt1 | contig 12971 bp, 10 predicted proteins | sample eDN3rd30CBELigOP_FD_128881 | JGI IMG/M metagenome (GOLD analysis project Ga0182746, IMG submission 128881) | Enriched Organic Plus compost microbial communities from Emeryville, California, USA - eDNA 3rd pass 30_C BE-Lig OP (version 2) (version 2) ... | reverse complement strand
GCGTCGATCACCGCGCGGCGGTCGATCAACTCGCGGAGGGTGATGACCAACCGCCCTGGCAACAGCAGGCTGGCGGCGTCCTTATCGGTTGGCTGCTCCAGTTGGCGCAACAGCGCCGTCGTCTCCTGGGCGCAGGTTTCCAGATCCTGCCGCCGGTTGGGCAGGCTGCGCGACACCGAGACATATTGCGCGTGCGCCCCGTCGAGCGCCGGCAGTTCCGCGCCGAGCCGCAGCCCGGCTTCGTCTGGTGAAAGCGCGGCGAGGCGCTGCGTCAGCTCTTCATCCCGCTGGCCGAGCGCTCGCAGGCTCGCCTGCACCCGGGCCTCCCCGATCACCAGTTCGCCAGCCCTGTCGGCCCAGGCCGCGGGCGCTTCGGGATGCTCGGGAAGTTCGGCCAGCCTGGCGCGCTGCGCCGCCAGCCGCGGCGCCAGATCCAGCGCCGCCAGAACGCCGCGGATGTCGTCGCTGCGGCGCCGGAGCTGCCCCTGGTCTGTGGTGGCGGTTTCATAGCTGGCCAGGCAGCGCTCAAGCTCGGTGCGCAGCATTGCGTGGCGCGAGGCGATGACGTCGATCGCGTCCCGTTGCTGGCGCAACTCAGCCAGTTCGTTCTTCAGTCTGGCCAGTTCGGTGTTACGCCCGCGCGGTTTCCAGAAGGCGTCGGCCCGGGCGCGCAGGTCGCCGAGCGCGCCGGAGAGCGCGCCAAGCCCGGCGCTGGCGGAAAACAGCATCTCGCCCAGCTGTCCCCTGCTGGCGATGGCCTCCTTGCCGCCGGCTTCCAGCGCATCGGCGTCGAGGGAGAACATGTTGGCGTAAGCGGCGCGGCCAAGTCCGCCCATGGCCTCAGCCAGCGCGTCGTCCGGCACCGGGTTGCCGTCGGCGTCGAGCAGGCTGTTTTTGGCCCGCTTCACCCGCACATATTCACGCGCGCCGTCGGCGAGCCCCAGCCGCGCGCCCACGCGCATCAACTCGTAGCCGTGCTGGAAGGCATAGGGCGTGTTCGGCGCCATGCCGTAGAGCAGGTCGAGCCAGGCGTTCAGCGCTGTGGTTTTGCCAGCCTCGTTGGGGCCAAGCACAATGTGCAGGTCAGGTTTGCCGGGGCGAGCCGGGCCAAAGTCCAGCGTCTGGTCCGTGAACCTGCCATAGCGGGTCAGATCGAGCCGTTCGATGCGCATCAGCCGTCCTGCTCCGTTGCGTCCGCGCTCAGGCAGGCGAGGGCGTCGGCCGCGCCCTCACGGGCCAGCGCGGCGATCAGGGCGTCGCGCGCCGCATCGGACCCAGGGTCGAAGGCGTCGCGCAGTTCAGGCGGCAACTGGCCGACCACGTCGGACAGCGCCGTGCGGGCGGCGGCGGCGAAGGCCTCCGACACCAGCACCCGCTCGCTGATGAGGTGAGCCAGTTCGTGGGTGGGATCGGCGTCGGAGGCCATGACGGCTGGCGCGATGTCGCGCAGGTCGGGGCCGATTTCCACCTTGTCTATGAAGCAATGGTCGAGCCGCTGTGCCGCGGCCATCGCTTCGGCGAGCAGGCGGTCGGCGTCGCGCCGGGCCCAGCCGGCCATGACCGTCGCGCCGCCCAGCCGCAGCCGCGCCACCAGATGCTGGCTGCCCACGCTCTGGCGCAGCTCCGCCAGGCCCCGGTGCAACCGTTCGGCCACGTCCGCGCGGGTTTGCGCCCCACCCAGATCGATCCCGGCCCGGGCGAATTCGGCGACGCTGGTGAGGCGTTCTTCCAGGGTGACGGCGCGCGCATCGTCAATCGAAACCAGGGTGACGGAGCGGGGCCCGGCTTCATTGATGTCGCGCCCCTGCGGATTGCCCGGCATGACGATGACGCAACGGCCCTGGTAGACCGCGCGCTTGTGAATGTGGCCGAGCGCCCAGTAGTCGAAGCCGCTGCCGTCCAGATCAGCGATGGCGCAGGGCGCGTGCACGTCATGCCCCTCGGCTCCGCCAAGGCTGGTGTGCATCACGCCGATATTGATCGCCCCGGCCACCGGCGCCTTGAACTTCGGCAGCAGCGATTCCGGCGCATGGGGGCGGGCGAAGCTGAGGCCGTGAATGAATACCGGCGTGGCCCCCGCTGGCCGGGCGACCTCCACCGCCTGGGCGTGGCCGCCGAACACGGTGACATTGGCCGGGAAGGTCAGCTCCCGCGTGATCCGCGAGGTCGCGTCATGGTTGCCGCGAATGATGTAGACCTGAACGCCGGCCTCCTCCAGCCGGCGCATCTGCCCGGCCAGGAACAGGGCGGTCTTCATCGAGGTCTGGTCGCCGTCATAAAGATCGCCCGCCACGACCAGCGCGTCGACCTGCTCCTCGATGCAGATATCGACGATGCGGGCCAGCGCTTCGCGGGTGGCGTCGGCGATCAGCCTGCCGACCCCGGCGTCCCGCAGCGCCAGGGTGCGCAGGGGAGAATCCAGATGGATGTCGGCAGCATGCACGAAGCGAAACGCCAATCCCCGTCTCCTCTCGGGTTGCCCGGAAACCAGAACGCGCTGCATCAACGGGTGATGCAGCGCGTCACGTCGTGTTGAGCAAATGTCGCCTGCGGTGTCCAGCGAACAGGGCGGGGAAGGTTGTTCCCCGGCCCTCAGGGCCCCGGTTCAGCGGCCCGTACCAGCGGCCCCTGTCAGCGGCCTTCCTGCGCCCGGCGCACCAGATACTGGCCATAGCCGCTTTTGCCCAGCGCCTGTCCCAGCCGCTCCAGCTGGCCGGCGTCGATGAAGCCCTGCTCGAAAGCCACCTCTTCGGGGCAGGCGATGCGCTGGCCCTGGCGTTTTTCCAGGGTGCGAACGAAATTGGCGGCGTCCACCAGGCTGTCATGGGTGCCGGTGTCGAGCCAGGCGAAACCGCGGCCCATCTGCTGCACGTTGAGCTTGCCGCGCTCCAGATAGGCGCGGTTGACGTCGGTGATCTCCAGCTCGCCGCGCGGCGAAGGCTTCAGGTTGGCGGCGATGTCGACCACGTTGCGGTCGTAGAAGTACAGGCCGGTCACCGCCCAATGCGAACGGGGCTTCGCCGGCTTTTCCTCGATGCTGAGGGCGCGGCCGGCCTTGTCGAATTCAACGATGCCGTAACGCTCCGGGTCCGTGACGTTATAGGCGAACACCGTCGCGCCATCTGGCTGCGCCCGGGCGCCGGCCAGCAGGTCGGTCAGGCCATGGCCGTAGAAAATATTGTCGCCGAGGATCAGCGCCGAATTGTCGTCGCGCACGAAATCCGCGCCGATGATATAGGCCTGCGCCAGCCCGTCGGGGCTTGGCTGTTTGGCGTAGGAAAATTCAACGCCCCAGCGCGCGCCGTCGCCCAGCAGGCGCTGAAATTGCGGCAGGTCATGCGGGGTGGAGATGATGAGGATTTCGCGGATGCCCGCCAGCATCAGCACGCTGAGCGGATAATAAATCATAGGCTTGTCGTAAACCGGCATCAGCTGCTTGGACGTGACCAGCGTCAACGGATGCAGGCGCGTCCCGGAACCGCCGGCCAGAATGATGCCCTTCATGTGCTGTTGAATCCCGATGCCCAGCCCCCGATCGCCTGGACAATGGGCAAAACGTCCCAGCTTGGCAAGCGGAAGCGTCAGCTCTCATGGCGGCGGACGGGGCCGGGGAAGGCGACAGGCAGGCCCGGGCGTCGGAGCGACCGGCTCGCGGCCTCAGGTGTGCGCCAGCAGATACAGCGCGCCAACCAGCGGGGCGACAATGCCAACCAGGAAAGGCAACAGATTCTTGGCCATGACACATGTTCCGTCGAGCTTGGTCCGACCGGGCGCGCCGCGCGCTATCCCGTCTGCCCGTCATTAATCATTTGTTTACCCTCTGATAAAGCAAAAAAGCAGGCTGTGCGTTCCCGCACAATCCGCGTGGTTAATAGCTGCCGCGTGGTTAATGGCGGCGATGCGTGGATCAGGCGCGGACGATGCGGTCGCGGTTGGCGATCACCCCGGCGGTGGCGTTGCGCGTGTCGACCACCAGCGGCACGCTGGCGGTCAGGGTTTCATAATCAACCCCATCGTGATCGGTCGCCACGAGCGCCGCGTCAAAGCCGGCCAGCGCCTCCGCCGACAAGGCGATGGAGGTGCGGCCAGCCAGCGGCGCGTGCTCGCGGGTCATGGGGATCACCGGCACGAACGGATCATGGAACGCCACCTCGGCGCCCCGGCGCTCCAGCTCTTCCAGCAGCACGAAGGCAGGGCTTTCGCGGGTGTCGTCGACGTTCTTCTTGTAGGCCACGCCGAGCAGCAGGATGCGCGCCCCATGGACGCTGCGCCGCAGGCGCGCGCTCAGGGCATCGGTCAGCCGCTCGATCACCCGGTGTGGCGCGGCGGTGTTGATCTCTCCCGCCAGCTCGATGAATCGCGTCGGCACGCCGAACTCGCGCGCCTTCCAGGTGAGATAGAACGGGTCGATCGGCACGCAATGGCCGCCCAGTCCCGGGCCGGGATAAAACGGCATGTAGCCGAACGGCTTTGACTTCGCCGCCTCGATCACCTCCCAGATGTCGATGCCCATGCGCTCGTAAATCAGCTTCAGTTCGTTGACGAGCGCGATGTTGACGGAGCGAAAGATGTTCTCCGTCAGCTTCACCGCCTCGGCGGTGCGGGCGTCGCGCACCGGCACGACGCGGGCGACGATGGCGCCGTAAAGCCGTTGCAGCAGGTCGCGGGTCAACGCATCGTCGGCCCCGGTCACGCGCGGTATGGCCGATGTGCCGAAGCTGGCGTTGCCCGGGTCTTCGCGCTCCGGGGAATAGCCGAGGAAAAAGTCTTCGCCAGCCTTGAGGCCCGAAGCTTCCAGTTCCGGCTTCAGCACCTCGTTGGTGGTGCCGGGCCAGGTGGTGGACTCCAGCACGACAAGCTGGCCCCGGCGCAGCACGGCGGCGATCTGCCGGCCGGTCGCCACGATGAACGACAGGTCCGGCTCGCGATAGCGCGACAGCGGCGTCGGCACGCAGATCAGGATGGCGTCGGCGTCGGCCAGCCGGGCCGGTTCTCCGGTCGCCGTGAAGCGCCCGCTCGCGACCATGGCGGCCACGCGATCCTGCGGGACGCTGCTGAGGTGGCTGCGGCCGGCGTTGAGCCCCGTCACCTTGGCTGGATCAATATCGAAACCGGTGACCTGAAAACCGGCGTTTGCGGCGGCAATCGCCAGCGGCAGGCCCACGTAGCCCATGCCGATAATGGCGACGACCGCTTCGCGGCTGTCCAGCCGCGCGCTCAGCCGCGCCGCGAGGGCCGTGACGGTTTCCGCTTGCTGGCCGGCCGGGAGGGACGACGTTTCGCGTGACGTGTGACGCACGGGAGGGCCTCCGGAACAGGCGCGGCTGATTTGCCGCGCGCATTATCCGTAATCTGGGGTGGAAGACACAAGCGCCTGCGGGGCTGGAGCAAACCCGTTCACATGGAGCCGGATTCTGCGCCGCCCTGTGACCCGGCGCGCTTGCACGCTGACGGCTCAGGCGCGTGGCGTCCGCCAGGGCCGGAAACGCCATGACGCCATGGACTGCGCGACCTACTGCGCCGGATCATCCGCTGCTGGAGCTCCCGATGGACGCCCCACGCTCCAGTACCGCAAGCCTGCCTCCGCCACGTCCTCCGGCGGATAGATGTTGCGCAGGTCAATCAGGGCCGGATGGCGCAGGCGTTTGCGCAATTCGTTCAGGTCGAGCGCCCTGAATGCATCCCACTCCGTCACGATGACGAGGGCGTCGGCGCCGTCGGCGCAGGCGTAAGGATCGGCGGCGTAGTCGATGTCGCGCAGCACCTGTTTCGCCTGGTCGACGCCTTCGGGGTCATAGGCGATGATGCGCGCGCCGGCAGCCTGCAGCTCGTTGATGATGACGATGGAGGGCGCGTCGCGCATGTCGTCGGTGTTGGGCTTGAAGGTCAGGCCGAGGATGGCGATGCGCTTGCCGGCGACGTCGCCGTCGCAGGCGGCGATGACGCGGGCGGCCATGGCGCGCTTGCGCGCATCATTGATGGCCACCGTTGTTTCCACCAGCCGCACCGGGCTGCCGTGATCCTGGGCGGTCTTGACCAGGGCGAGCGTGTCCTTGGGGAAGCACGAGCCGCCATAGCCCGGGCCGGCGTGGAGAAACTTGGCGCCGATGCGTTTGTCGAGGCCGATGCCGCGCGCCACTTCCTGCACATTGGCGCCCACCTGCTCGCACAGGTCGGCCATTTCGTTGATGAAGGTCACCTTCATCGCCAGGAAGGCGTTGGCGGCGTATTTGGTCAGCTCCGCCGTGCGCCGGCCGGTCATGACAAGCGGGGCCTGATTGAGGAACAGCGGCCGGTAGAGATCGCGCATCACCTCCCGGGCCCGGGGGTCCTCGGCGCCGATGACGATGCGGTCGGGCCGTTTGAAGTCCTCGATGGCGGCGCCTTCGCGCAGGAATTCGGGATTGGACGCCACCGAGAAGTCCGCCGCCGGATTGGCCTCGCGGATAATGCGCTCAACCTGGTCGCCCGTGCCAACCGGCACGGTGGATTTGTTGACCACCACCGTGTAGCGGGTCAGCGCCGTCGCGATCTGCGCCGCCGCCTGGTGCACATAGGTCAGGTCGGCGTGGCCATCGCCGCGACGCGAGGGGGTGCCGACGGCGATGAAAACCGCGTCCGCGTCCGCCACGGCGGCGGCGAGATCGGTGGTGAAGGCGAGCCGCCCCTGGCGCACATTGGCGGCGACGAGCTGGTCGAGGCCGGGCTCATAAATCGGCAGTCTGCCGGCCCGCAGATTGTCGATCTTCGCCGCGTCCGTATCGACGCAGGTCACCGTATGACCGAAGTCAGCGAAGCAGGTTCCGGAAACCAGGCCGACATAGCCTGCGCCGATCATCGCGACACGCATGAAACCCCGCAGTTTGTAAGGAGCCGGCGGCGCCGATCCGCGCCGCCCCATTGGCGGTGAACGCCGGGCGCATGGCGCCAGCTCCGGTTCTACCCGAACACGATGACAGGCGTTTCATGTCCGATGCCGGCGCATCGGGCGCCCTGAACGCCGCTGGCCGCATCAGATCAGGCGAACTGCCCGTCGGGCGGCTCCGCCAGGGAGCCGGTCCGGTCAGGCCCGCCCGGCGCGGCGCCGCATCCGCTCCCTATGTAGCGGGGCGAGGGCCATATGGGTAGTGCGGGCGCGGCGCGCGGCGGAAAAACCGCCGCCAGACACCATGGCGCCCGATCGCGCCGCCGGGCGTCGCATCGCGCCAGCCGTTGTGGCAACCACCGTGGCGGCCCCGCCCGGGACGAGCAGGCGCCATGGCGTCGCGGCGAGGATGACCAGGTCCCGTCGCAGCGTCCAGCCGCGCATGTAGGCCAGATCCTTTTCGAGGCGGGCCGCCATGGCGGCGACGTCTGGCGTGGGGCCACGCGCGCCGCCGATCTGGGCGAGGCCTGTCATCCCCGGCCGCACGGCGTAGCGGCGGTCGATATGCGGCAGGCGCGGGCGGAACAGGGCGTCGAGCTCCGGCATGTGCGGGCGCGGGCCAACCAGGGACATCTCGCCGCGCAACACGTTCAGCAGCTGCGGCAGTTCATCCAGGCTGGAGGCGCGTAGCAGGCGGCCGGTACGGGTGACGCCGGGGGCGGCGTTCGCCGTCTGGATGCGACGCAGGCTGGCCTGGAAACTGTCCGGCGGGCCCGATACGCCGATGGCGGCGGGGGCGGGCCAGCACGCCGCCATCCGCATGGTGCGGAATTTGAAAATGGTGAAGGGCGCGCCCCGCCAGCCCGTGCGCGTCTGGCGGAACAGCGCCGGCCCTGGGGAATCCAGCCGCACCAGCAGGGCGATCAGCAGCATGAGCGGCGCCAGCGCCACAAGCAACGGCGCGGCGATCGCCAGATCAAGCAGGCGCTTGCCATCCTGTCGCGCTGCGGGCGGACGCTGGCGTGGCTGCGCCGTGGCGCGTCGCCGGTTACGCCTGCGAAGCGCCGGGTCAGGCGCCCGGATGGATCGGTTCTGTTGGGGAGCGTGAACGGGCATGGCGACGGCGGCTTCCGGGTGTGATCCGCCAGACCGTAGCAGTTTTGTCGAAGTTTAAAACAGATATATTAAAAAATGATCTGTTGTTATCTGAATCGTAAATCCGGGGTCAGACGCGTATACAATTTTTGGCTGAATCCGGTTGCGTCGGTTCTATGCTGGTCTTGCGGCGCGCCGGGTGTAAATCTTCACGCGGATTTGCCGCGCTACGGCGTCATGGGGCCGATCCGCCGCCCCGTCCGGTGTCGCGTCCCTGCTCAGTCCTGCCTGGCGCCGGCGGTTTTGTCCGGCGTGATCACGTCGGCGGGAAGCGGCGGCGCATCGGTGATTTTCGGCGCCTTGCCTTCGGCCCGGTCACGATAGAGCGTGGCCTGGGTCAACATCAGCATGGTGACGGGCGTTGTCACCGTGACGAACAGGGCGATGAGGATTTCATGGACCACCGGGCGCGTTTCGCTGACGGAAAAATACACCATGGACGCCAGCAGCACGCCGCCGATGCCCAGGGTGGCCCCCAGCGTTGGCGCGTGCACGCGCTCATAGAACGAGCGGAACCGCACCAGGCCGATGGCGCCGATCATGGTCAGCGCCGCGCCGGCCAGCACCAGAAACGCCGTTAGCAGGGCCGCCCAGTCGGGCAGGGTCTTGATGGCGATCATTCAATCGCCTCCCCGCGCATCAGGAACTTCGCCAGCGCCACGGTCGAAACAAAGCCGAGCAGCGCGATCACCAGCGCCGCCTCGAAATACAGCGTGCTGCCCGAGACGATGCCGAACACCAGCATCAGCCCCATGCCGTTCAGATAAAGCGAATCCATGGCCAGCACCCGATCCTGGGCGCGTGGACCGCGAAACATGCGCAGACAGGCGCAGACCATGGCGATGGCCAGCATGAATTGGGCCGCCATCAGCGACCAGGTCAGAATGGTCATGCTCATTCGAACACCTGTTGCAGCCATCTCTCGTAGCGCCGGGTGATGGCGCCCGCCAGCTCGTCCGCATCCTTCAGGTCCAGCACGTGCATCAGCAGCAGCCCGGTCTGCGGATTGAAGCTGATCCACGCCGTGCCTGGCGTGGCCGTGAGAATGCAGGCCAGCATGGCCAGCGACCATGGCGAGCGTATGCTCAACGGCACCAGGACGTGGCCCGCCTGCCGTTCGGGGCCGGAAAACAGGATCGCGCGCGTCACCTTGTAATTCGAGATGAAGATGTCAGGCAGCACATTGCCGAGCAGGCGCACGAGCGCCCATGGCCGGCGGATGCGCAGCGGCGGGGCGTCCAGCGTCGTCAGCAAACGCGGCGCCGTCAGCGCCAGCAGCAGGCCGAGGAAAATCTGTCCCGGCGAGAGGCTCTGGTTCAGCAGCAGCCAGACCGCCAGCACCAGGGCCGAGACGGCTGGCCATGGCAGCAGCCAGGCGAGGAAGCGGTTTGCGCGTCCCCTCATCGCGCGGCCTCCTTCTTCGGTGGGGGCGGGACAGGCGCCCGGGCCCCGGCCGGCAGGGCGGGCCCATTGGCGGCGGAATCCTGAGGGGTGACCACGGGCTTCTTCAGCACGGCGTCCATGTACAGCTTGCGCTCGGCCAGCTGTTCGGTGGTGTGGCGGACAAAGCGCATGGCCGGGCCGGCCTGAATGGTCAGGCCCACGCACAGGGCCAGCAGCACCAGCACCGGCCCCAGTTCGATCATGCTGACGCGCGGCGCCTCACGCTCGAACGATGGCCAGAAGGTGCGGATGCCGGCGCGCATCATGGCGATCAGCGTGGCGAGGCCAGAGACGACCAGGGTCGCCACCAGCAGCCAGGCGGCCCACGCCGACCCCGGCGCCGGGCCATTGCGGGCCTGGTCGAGCAGGGCGTCCAGCATGGCGAATTTGGCGATGAAGCCGGAGAGGGGCGGCAGGCCGGACAGCAGCAGCGCGCAGGCCATGAAGGCGATGCCCAGGATCGCCAGGATGGCCGGCACGGCGGCCCCCGCCTCGCGGCTGTCTTCACTGTCCTCGTCATAGACGATGCCATAGGCCTCCAGCGTCACCGCCAGCACGTCGTCGGCGCGGGCGCGCCCGCGCTCCGCCAGTTCGATCAGCAGGAAGAACGCCGCGATCGCCAGCGTCGAGCTGACCAGATAATACAGGGTCGCGCTGAACACATTGGCGTTGCCGGCGCCCATCACCGCCAGCAGGGTGCCGGATGACGTCAGCACGCTGAAACCGGCGAGCCGCGCCATGGCCTGGGAGGCCAGCATGCCCAGCATGCCATAGATGATGGTGATGAGGCCGCCGGCCAGCAACAGGCCGCTGGCGGCGAGCACATTGCCCTGGCCGTCCGGCGTGAACAGCAGGCCAAGGCGCAGGATGGCGTAGACGCCAACCTTGGTCATGATGGCGAACATGGCCGCCACCGGCGGCCCCGCGGCGGCGTAGGTGGTTGGCAGCCAGAAGCCCAGCGGCCAGATCGCCGCCTTCACCAGAAAGGCCACGCCCAGCACCGCCGCGCCGACGCGGAACAGCATGGCCCCATGCGCGTCGAGATCGCCGATGCGGCTGGCGATGTCCGCCATATTGAGCGAACCGGTCGCGCCATAGATCAGGCTGACGCCGATCAGGAACGCCGACGAGGCGACGAGATTGACGGCGATATAATGAAGCCCGGCCTTCACCCTGGCGTGCCCCGAGCCATGCAGCGCCAGGCCGTACGAGGCGGCCAGCATGATCTCGAAGAACACGAACAGGTTGAACAGGTCGCCGGTCAGAAAGGCCCCGTTGAGGCCGACGAGCAGCACCTGGAACAGCGGGTGAAAGAAACTGCCGGCCTTGTGCCAGCGCGCCAGCGAGAACACCATGGCCGCCGTCGCCAGCAGCGCCGTCAGCGCCAGCATCATCGCCGACAGCCGGTCCAGCGCCAGCACGATGCCAAGACGTGAGGGCCAGTTGCCAATCTGGTAGACCAGCACGGCGCTCTGGGCGCCGCCGGCTGAGGCCTGAACCAGCAGCACGATGGCGATGAAGAGCAGGGCGAAGGTGGAGAACACGCCGAGCGCCGCCGTGGTCCTGCCGCTGCGGCCGTCGATGACCAGCATCAGCCCGGCGACGACCATGGGCAGCAGGATGGGCGCCAGTATCAGGTGCTGGATCCAGCTCAAAGGCCGTCCTCCCGGCCGTCCACGTGGTCGCTGCCGGTGAGCCCGCGTGAGGCGATCGTCACCACCAGCAGCAAGGCCGTCATGGCGAAGCTGATGACGATGGCCGTGAGAACGAGCGCCTGCGGAACCGGATCAGCCAGGGCGTTGGCGCCGGCGCTTCCGGTGAAGGTGGGCGCGCCGACTTTCAGGCGTCCCATCGAAAAGATGAACAGGTTGACCGCGTAGGAGATCAGCGACAGGCCGACGATGACCTGAAAGGTGCGCGGACGCAGCACCAGCCAGACGCCGGACCCCGTGAGCACGCCGATGGCGATGGCGATGACGGGCTCCATCAGGCCTCCCCCCCGCTGCGCGCCGCAGCCTTTTCACGAACGGACGCTTTTTCCATGGTGCGATAGACGCGGATCGACTGGTGGGCGATGGCGATCAGCATCAGCACAGTGGCGCCGAACACCAGCGCGAACACGCCAAGATCGAACGACAGGGCGCTGGCCATGGGCGTCTTGCCGAACAGCGGCAATTCCACATAGCGGAAGGCGGTGGTGAGGAACGGCCGGCCAAACAGCAGCGCGCCGAGGCCGGTGGCGGCGGCGAGCAGGATGCCGGCGCCGATCCAGCGAACCGGCAGCACCACCAGCCGGTCCTCCACCCAGCGGGCGCCGCCGGCGATGTATTGCAGGATGAAGGCGATGGCGAAGGTCAGCCCGCCGATGAAGCCGCCCCCGGGCAGGTCGTGGCCGCGCATGAACAGGAAAGCCGCCATGGCGCAGATCACCGGGAACAGCAGCCGGATGATCACACCCTGCACCAGCATGTAATGGGCGTTGATCGGGTCCTTGCCCGGGGCATAGCGGGTGCTGTCGTATTCGGTCTGGAAGCGCTTCTGGTCGGGCGCGGCGAAACTGTCCCGCGCCGGCCGGAAACGGCGCAGCAGGGCGAACACGGTGATCGCCACCGCGCCCAGCACGGTGATCTCGCCGAGGGTGTCGAAGCCGCGGAAATCCACGAGAATAACGTTGACCACATTGTGGCCGCCGCCTTCCGGGTACGCCCGGCGGATCAGCTCATCGCCGATGGTGGCGGTCTGCTCCGAGGTCAGCACGGCGAACGCCAGCGCCGCCACGCCGCATCCCGCCGCGATGGCGATGAACAGGTCGCGTAGCCGGCGCAGGCGGGCTGAGGTCAGCTGGTCATCGGCAATCAGCTCGTCGCGCCGCGGCATCCAGCGCAGACCCAGCAGGATCAGCACCACGGTGACGATTTCGACCAGCAGCTGCGTCAGCGCCAGGTCCGGCGCCGAATACCAGACGAAGGTGATGCTGGTGGCGAGGCCGGAGCCGCCCATCAGGATCAGCGCCACCAGGCGGTGATATTTGGCCTGCCACGCCGCGCCCACGGCGCAGGCGACGCCCACCGCCCACACCAGCAGCAAGGCCGGGTCGAACATGCCGACCATTGGAACCGATGAGGTCAGCCAGCGCGGCGACAGCCATGTGTTCGCAAGCCAGGCGCCGACGTTGGCCAGGGCCGTGGCGGGTGAGAAGCCCGCGCCGCCAAGCAGCGGCCAGCAGCCGGCCAGAACCATGACGATGACCAGGGCGCGCAACTGGGACTGCAGGTGGGTGGTTCCCAGCAGCTCCTCCAGCACGCGGGCCCAGCGCCATGACAGCATGGCGATGGCGCGCTCGAACAGCCGGCGGCCGCTGAGGCGGCGCAGCAACGGCGGCCCTTCCACTTCGCCGGAAAGATAGTCCTTGAGGCCCAGATAGGTGAGCGTGCCGCCGCCGAGCGCCACCACGCTCATCAGCAGGGCCGGCGTCAGGCCGTGCCAGACCGCCAGGCTGTACTCCGGC
>Ga0182746_1002728_pt1 | contig 12987 bp, 4 predicted proteins | sample eDN3rd30CBELigOP_FD_128881 | JGI IMG/M metagenome (GOLD analysis project Ga0182746, IMG submission 128881) | Enriched Organic Plus compost microbial communities from Emeryville, California, USA - eDNA 3rd pass 30_C BE-Lig OP (version 2) (version 2) ... | reverse complement strand
TGCCTGAGTTGGGTGTTGGCCACCGTGGCCGGCCCGTTCGAAGCCACGCGCATGTTGACCATCCTGTTGCACGAGTGGCTGCCCGCCGTCGTCGACGGCCGGCCGAGCGCCCAGGTGATCGCCGAACTGGTTCCGCCCTCGGCACGATGGTGGGTGGCCTTCGGGCCGCTGCCGATCATCGCCGCGATCTGGGCCTATGAGGCATACCGGCGCGGTGGGTTCCTTGCCCTGCGCCGGTTCTTCGAGGACGACGGCCCTGCCGGCTCGCCGGGCACTCCGCGCGACAGCAACTGACCCACGAGTTAGCCTTCGCGGGAAAAGGGGGTGCGTGTGGCCGCACTGGCATCGTCGCTGCACCTGGTGTGGCGCAGTCTGGGCATGTTACGTGCGGTCCGGGGAGTACTCGCCCTGCTGTTGGTCATCGGCGTGATCGCTTCGGCCCTGCCGTATGTCACGGTGGCCGCGTTCGGGCCGATGGTCCAGGTGATCTCCGAGGCCGGGAACGCTGGAAACCTCAGCGGTGTATGGGCTTTGAGTGGTCCGCTGGTCGCCCGTCAAGACGGGCTCCTGCATTCCCTGGCCGGTCCGGTGCCCTTCGCCGTGCTGTTGGCGGTGTGGGCCGCCTCGCTGGTGCTGACCCAGCTCATGTACTTCGTCAACGCCTGGATCGGCGCTCGGGTGGAGCGGGTTCTTTTGGTCGAAATCCGCCAGCGCGTCCACGATCACCTGCAGTCGCTGTCCCTGGACTTCTTCCTAGGGTCGCGCAGTGGCGAGCTGATGCACCGGGTGATCACCGAATCTGCCGGTGTGCAAAGGCTTCTGACCGACTGCCTGCTGCCACCGCTGATCGACGTGGTCGTGCTCGTGGTGGTGATCAGCTACCTGCTGGCCCTTTCCTGGCAGATGACCGTGGCGGCGTTGATACTGACCCCGTTGGCGTTGCTCACCCTCAGGTTCGCCGGCCGCCACGTGCAGGCGGTGATGCGGCGCGTGACGAACGCCGAGCGGGCGATGGCGACTGAGGTCGAGCAGACTATCAGCGGCATCGCCGAGATCCAGATGTTCAACGCGCAGTCGGTCCGGAGTAAGCGGTTTCATGCGGCCTCCGAGGAAGCCGCGAGAGGATCGGCGGCCTCCGTGGTGTGGATGCAGGCCACCGTCAACGGCTCGCAGATCTTCGTCGCGCTCAGCACTGTGGTCGTCCTTCTGGTGGGCGTCGGCCTCAGTGGGCACTTCGGACTGACGTTCGCGGGCCTGTTGGTCTTCGCAGGCGTGGTGCCCGTGATGTTCAGTGCCGCACAACGGGTTCTGGGGGCGTACACCACTTACCAGTCACTGGCACCCAATGTGACGTCCACTTACGAGCTGCTGGACGCCGAGCCCTCGGTGCGCGACGCCGAGCACGCCGTAGTGCTGGGCGAGGTGCACGGTAACCTCGTCTTTGAGGACGTGACATTCGGCTACGTACCCGGCGAGAATGTCCTGGAGGGCTTGTCGTTCACTGTCGCCGAGGGGGAGACGATAGGCCTGGTCGGCGGCATCGGTTCGGGGAAATCGACGGTGTTCAACCTGATGTTGAGGTTTCGCGACCCGCAACATGGCCGAATACTGTTGGACGGCAATGATATCTCGACCGTAACAATCGAGTCGCTGCGCGATCAGGTATCCAAACTTGCCCAGTTCCCCTTCTTCACCAAGGACACCATCCGGGAGAACATCCGCTTGGCGCGACCGGAAGCCACCGATGCCGACGTCGACGAAGCCTGCACCGCGGCGCACATTCACTCCGTCATCACGGCGAAGATGCACGACGGCTACGACACCGTGGTGGATGTGCAGGTGCCTTCCGGAGGGCAGAAGCGGTTGATCGCGCTGGCTCGCTGCCTGCTCCGCCGGCCCGAGGTGCTGTTGCTCGATGAGCCCACCGAGAACCTCGACGCCGACCAGCGAGCCCGGATGATCGGGGTTATCCGCGGCTACGCGAACGACCGTACCTGTGTGGTGATCAGCCACGATCTCGATTTCATCGCCGCAGTGGCCGACCGGATCCTGGTGCTCGAGGACGGGCACATCACCCAGAGCGGTGATCATCGGACCCTCATGGCCCAGGACGGCTTGTATCAACGGCTGCACGACGTACAGAACGGGAATTGACAGCGGCGATCACAGATAGAAGTGGTCGGCGTACACAAGGCGTTCGCTGGGAGTGAGGCCCGGTGTACCCGGAGTCTCGTCGGCAGAAAGGATTTCGTACTCCTCGATCTGCACCCTGAGGTCATCGGAATCGCCCGGGGTCAGCAGCTGCGCCGCCGGTTCCAGGGCCAGCTCTGCCGTCCACGTCGCCTTGTAGGTGGTTGCATCGACACCGGCCAGAGCGCACGACACCTCCGTTCCGCTCTTCCATTCCAGATCCGAACCCGACGTCTTGCCTCGGGTCTGCAGCGTCGCGACCACCCGGTGGGACTTGATCAGCAGCGGTGCGAGTTGTTCGGGTTTGTCTGGGCGGCTCGCCGGCAGCGTGAGCCCCGGGGCGTTGGTCGCCGAGCTGACGCCGGTGATGCTGACGCGGACGTGATCCTTGTCCGGCCGGCTGAGTGTGCCGATCCGTTCGGGCGGCAGTTGGACGAAATCGGTCGCCACCACCTGAGAGAACTCCATCCCGCGAATCGAATTCGGCTGATAGCGCGCCACGGCCAGCCGCAGGAAGGGCCAGCTGGCCCCGGCCGACTCGAAGACGGCGTCGACGTACCAGCGTTTGCGGCCCGGATCGAATTCGGGGGTGTAGGCGTAGGCGTTGATCACCTTGTCGCCGGCGGTCGGGCTACCGGGCTTGATCACATGCAGTTCGGGCCGGCCCGGAAGGCTTTCGGGCTTCAGGTTCAACTGCACGGCCCGCTGCTGCCAGGCCGTGAGCACCGGCACCTCATAAGAATTGGCGATCTTGGAGCTGACCAAGATCGGATCGCGGGCCCACAGGCTGACGGTGTCGGTCTTGTCTTTCGCCAACTCCGGATCACCCGTGGCGATGACCGCCAGCATCTCGCCGTCGCCGCTGGAGAACCACGGCCGGTCCAGCCAGATCCGCACGCCGCTGCGACGGCTGCGCCGGATCGCGAACGGATGCTCGGGTTCGGTGGTCTGATCCCACAGGAACATCGGAATCACGTCGTGCACCACCGGCGGAGCCGGGACCGCCGAGCTGGGGATATTGACCTCGACCGGGTTGCCCAGCGATGCGGTGTCGTCGGTCTTCGGCAGCTCGTCAGGCAGGAAGAACTCGCGGTAGCGAGATGATCCGTGCAACTGGTAAGTCACCTTGCGCGCCTTTGTGTCCGGCAGCGTGTGGACGGCGCGCCGGAGGGGCACCTCGGCGTCACGTGTGCCGACGTGTTTGGCGGAGTTGGGATTGAACGTCAGCAGTGAGAAGCGTTCGTTCTCCTCGATGTTGTGCTTGACTACCACTTCCCGCGTCGTTCGGGACGACGGCTCGGGTGCAGTCGGATCATCGACGGGCTCAGCCCATTCCGCGCGCAGCTCGACCTTGTCGGTGCTGGCGCCGTGGACGTCGAGCACACCGTCCAGGTTGGCGGCGACGACGTTGGCTGATCGAGGTTCGGCGACCAGCCGCGAGATCTTCGGCGGTATCGCCGGCCGGGCCGTGGCATGGACCAGGCGCAGATCCTCATCCGGGGTCAGCCACCACAGCCAGCCGTCACGGGCTGCGGCCGCCAGTACCTGGCGGTCGGCGTCCGGCACGTTGGGATCGTTGATCGGGCTGGTGACCCACAGGCCCATCTTCTTCAGATGGGCATCGTCGAGTGTGGAGGACACCTTGACCGCAACCTGCTCGCCGGGCGGCAGGCCGACGCGGATGACGTTGCCGTCCTGCTCGGCATCCAGACGGGGCGCACTGTGCAATATCAACCGCAGCGGCTGCAGTAGGGGCCAGTCGCCCGCGTACTTGAGCGTGACCGACTGCAGCACCCGAGGATTCGTGAACACGTGATCGGCGCCGGCGTCGTAGAACACCAGCGCCACACCGTCTGCCATCGGATCCGGCAGGTACGGCACCAAGAGGTTGTCGACGTCGTGCACGATGTACTGCCCGGCGGCGGGCTGCACTTCGGGATCCTGGATCTGCTCCAGAGTCTTCGGCTCGGTGACGTTGGGCATCGACAGCAGCTTGATCCCCGGCTGAATGACCCGGCGCTTCGGATTGTCGATGTCCTGGACTTCCTGGTAGAACAGGCTGCCACGCTCCTTGAGCGCGATCGCGTAGGCCCGCGCCACTTTGCCTTCCCGCATCAGCTGATCCAGGCGGCCGTCCTGCTCGGCTTCCAGCTCGCTGCCCTTGGGTGGCACGATGTGACGCTCGGTCACGCCCGGTGCGCTCGTCAATCCGGTACGGATCACCATGCGCTGCAGGGATTCCCCGGGCACATAGGCCACTCGCGGTACGAAGGTGGGCGCGGTGATCGGATCCCATCGCAGGAACGGTTTGGGCACGGTGACGGTCGCGGCGTCAGCGTCGGCGATCAACTTGGCCAGATCCTCTTCCGAGGTGTCCAACTCCGGGCGGACCCGCACCGAGGCTGCGCTCTCCATCACCGAGGCCATCGCCCGCTCGGCCTCGGCCCGCACCCCGCCACCAGTGCCCAAAGTCGGGGCGCGCAACTTGTCCCGAGACCGTAGGTCTGCTGTCACGCTGGCGTTGTCGCGGGCCAGCATCTTCGTACGAACGCTGTCGAGGTGCCCTTTCGCAGCCAGGATCTGGGCTTCTGATACCTCAGGAGGTAGGTCCCTGTTCATCGGGACACTGTTGCCCGCCAGATCGACCCCGGCGATACGGAAGGAGTACCGGCACCCGTACCGCAACGCAGGCAACGACCCGTGCTTGGCGCTCGACCGCACCCCGAGGCCCGGATTCACCGTGGTCTCCTGTTCGTCGGTGATGCGCTCTCTGCCGGGCTCCGCATGGTCGGAAGGGTTGTGGATCACCAGCTTTCCCGGCCGGGGAGCAGACAAACTCCAACCGTCCCAGCCGGCCAGCACCTCGTGGACATAGAAGGGATTGTTGACCGGATCGCCCGGAACCTGACTCAGCGGCGGGTTTTGCAGGTGGCCGACGTCGTCGTTGGACTTGAAGATCTCGTTCTTACCGAACGATGCGACCACCGACCGCTCGTGCAGATTGTGCCAGCTCTTGGTCAGGTCGTCCCACACCTCCAGTCGGATGCCACGGAGTAGGTGTTCGAACTTGAGCTCAGGACCCGGCTGCGCGCCGGGCTGGTGAACAGCGGGTTCACCTTTCGGGCTGTCGTCGAGTTGGTCCTTCAGCCGGTCCGGTCGATCGATCTCGGCGACCGCGAAGCCGGTGGCCCGCACACTCGGTGGCGCGAACGAGCCACCGTCGCCGTTGACTTCGATCGCCAGCGCCCGCAGGACGCTGCGCAGCATCTGCTCCACTGACATGCCTCCCGCGTCCGGGTCCAGGTCCACCACGCGGTATCGGTCCTCGTCCCCTAATCGCAGCCGGCCGCCCGTCCACCGGTCAGGCTCTCTGGGCTGCGCGAGGAACTGCATCCCCGAAGTGGTGCACAGCGTGACGGGGGAGACGTACCGCTCGGTCTGCGCGATCTCGACTTCACACCAGATCCGGTGGGCTGCGGCAAGTTTCGCAAGATCATCCTGGTCGACCTTCAGATCGACCACCAGGCCGAGCGCTCGCGCGAGGGTCTTGACGCCACAGGCGGCCGCTGCGCGCTCATGGAAATCCGGATCGGAGTGCGGTGTGCGGGGCGGCGCCACAGCGGCGTCCAGGTCATCGGGATCATGGGGCTGTTCTTCGGGCCGGTTGTAGTAGCCGGCGGCGGCGTGCACATCCCTCAGCATCTTCTTGATCGGTGTATTCGCGGTGCTGGCGTCAAGACCGGCAATGTAATTGGTGACGCGGTTGTCGACATTCTTGGTCGAGAGCAGGAGGTCGATCGGAGATCTGGTTGGGGCGATCGACGCGTCCGCCTCTTGGATCCCGATATGTGGTCCGCCACCCCCACCTGGCCCCGCTCCCGGACCCCCTCCCGGGCCGCCACCGGCAGGCGGACCGGCGTCGGCATCAGGTTTGGTGGGCGCCAGCGCACCCTTCACCGCCTGGGTGCGAGCATCTTCCAGGTTCCGCAGATCACGGTCGCGGCGCGGCCGGTAGTTCTGCAGCCCGGCGATCAAATCCCTCAGGCCTTCGATATCACCGAACGTGGCAAACAGCTCTGCCGCCAACGGGGCGGTGGTGACCGCCGGGCGGCTGACCGGCGATGCGCAGGCTGAGGCATTGTGTGCGTCGAAGGCGTGGTCAGGCGTGCGGTGGGCTGGGTAGCTCTTCCATTCGTTCTGCGTCACCGTCGGGTTCGGGAAGTCGGCAACCGCGGTGGTCGCAGCCGGAAATGCGTTCGCCCAGACACTTTTATCGGTCGCCCCGAACAATGGCGTGCACCCCACCGTCTCGCCGTTGTCGATGCGCAGACTGAACTTGGTGGTGGGTGCCGTCAGCGATGTGACCCAGTTGACCATCGCCGGATAGTCGGACAGCTTCGCACTGCCGGTGAGGCGGTGCGAGAACAGCACCGACACATGGAATGTGCCATTCGGGTCGACCGAGTACGGGAGCACCGTGGTCATCACACGGGTGGTGGTTGCCATGGTCTACGCTCCGATCGCGAATGAGGTGTAATACTTCTTCCACATGTCCTGTCCACCTTCGTCAGGCGGCATGATGTCGATCAGCGCCGGGTCCCCATCGCGGGTGGCGATTTTGCGCTCACAGGTGATTTCGACCGACGCCGAGAAGAACGCGACCTCGATCTCGACCACCAGACTGGCCCGCCCGGTCAGCTTGCCGGTTTTGGTGTCGTAGGTCATCGACAGTTCGAGCGTGATGGACGCCGAGGCGATGCCGAGAACTTCCACCTCGCCGCGAATCCGGAAGTACGCGGTCAGCTTCCCCTCGTCGTCTTCCAGTCGCAGGTAGACACCGACCATCACCGACACCGAGCCCGAGGCGACCCCGAGGTCGACACTCAGCGAGGCACCGGCTTCAAGTCCCATCTCCAGAAGCACCAGTCCCTTTGGCGCCAAGCGGATTCCGACCCAGCCGCCACCGCCGATCGCCAGCACGGTCAGCCGGAACGGAGCCTCCTTGGTGCAGAAGAAGAAGCCCACGGTCACGGCCTCACCGAGGAACGGCACCCGGCAATCGGCACCGAGGCGGATGTTCTCCAGGCTGAACACACCGATCGCCAGGCTCGGCAACGCCAGGTCGAATCCGGCCCTGGCAGCCTCGGGTGTGACATCGACGTAGGGCGGGTCCGAGAACCCGTCGAACGGGATCACCTGACGCAGCTTCTTGATGAATGACAGCACGCCGCCGAACACCATGTTGCTGAACAGGACGTCGACCTCAGGCTTGCCGCCGGTGGCGATCCGGAATCCCAGCCGGGCGAACCTCATCGTGATCAGGGGATCTGTGGCGGGGAGGAGTCTCAGCTCGAAGTCGCGAAGCTGCGCACTGATATCAGATTGTGGCTTCCCGTCCTTGGGTGTGCGCACCTCAACCGAGATCGCCAGTCCATCAGATGTGTTGGGGTGGAAGATGTGTTTGGCTTCGCCTTCGTCTGGCCAGCCCTTGATCGTCGGGAACCAGTCATAGCGGACGACGTTGCCCGCGCTGGGCGCGCGGAGTGCGGCGATCAGGTCAGTGGCCGTCTTCGCGGTGGTGAGTACCGACTCCAATGACTGCAACGAACGTTGGACCATCGAACGCAGGAAGGCCGCGAGATCGGGACTGACGACCAAGCTCTCTGCATCTTTCAGCGCGCCCAGGATCTTGTCGGCCTCGGCGCGGGCTTGGATGGTGTTCGCTTGTGCCAGGGCCTGCAATAGTGGATTCAGTGACTGCGCGCCCAAGGTCTGAAGGGCTTTGTTGGCCTGGTTGAGCAAGGCCTGGGACCGCTGCTTGAGGGCGGCAGGCGGTGCTGGCTGGGTAGCGTTGACATCCTTCTGGAGTATTTCGACGGATTTCTGCAGCGCCAGTGTGAGATTGGCGTACTCCGCCGTCATCGTAGACACGAAACTCAGCTGCTGGGCGATGAGCTTGGGTGCCTGTGCCAGCGGAGTGCCGCTCTGCAGGATGTCCGCCAGGCTGAGCAATCCGAACAGCTTCGGCCCTGCGTTGCCGAGGAATCTCGCCGGGTCGAACGTGCCGTCGTCGATGCCACCTGCTGCGCCACCGCCCGCATCACCGACCGCTCCGTGCTGTCGTGACAGCGCGGTGATCGACGTGCTGGGTTCGACGAATCCGCCGCCCTTGTCGCTGCCGCCCGAGAAGTCGAGCTTGGTGGTGTCGCCCGTGTCCAGTTTGAGGAAGATCTCCGACTTGTTGGCCGCGAAGCCGCCGGTGATGTACTTGTCGCGATACGTGACGCCGATGGGTTTGCGCCCGCCGTTGAGGGCGGTCAGGGCCGGGATCTCGATGTGGGCCTTGAGCATTGACGGCGTGCTGGTCCGCTTGTCGGCGACACCGGTGAATTCGATGTACTGCACCCGCGAGGTGGTATCGCCCCGCTTGGACTCAGGAGCAAATGCCACTTCGGCACCGCCCACGTCTATCGGGTGGGCCAACTCAGGCGGTTGCGTCGCCTTGACAACGTCGGTCTGCCATTTGGCGAGGGCGGACTGCCACGCGTTGCCGCCGATGGGAACAGCCACCAGCGCGGTCCGCATCGGGATCTGACGACCAGCGTGGTCGATGCCGGTGATGGTCCAGCCGAACGATTTCCCGCCGACCATGGGGACGAAGGGTGCGTCGGGCAGCTCGTCGGGCAATACGTCGAGATCGGGTGTGACGACGGGGTCGATCGACACCGACACGAAGGGCAGGTTCCGTGCGACAGCATCGTCGTAGTGGCAGGTGCGTTCGCGCAGCACGATGAAGTTGCGGGTGAACAGGTACGCAGCGGGGTCGTTTTCGAGCTTGATCTTGCGTTCGGTGATCTTCACCAATGTGCCGCGGTGCCTGAACGGAAAGAGGTAGACGGGCCGCTCGACCCGTACATACTGGTCCCGGCCGAGTCTGGCCTGATGGCGATATGCGCTGCGCACCTCACCGTCGTAGAGCGAATCGTCCCAGGCCACCCGCCAGTCGATCCAGGCGCCGAGCGAACTCAGGTACAGCCTGTCCACGGTGAACGGCTCGGGCTCGACCTTGCGTGCGTCGGCGCTCTGGGTGACGAAGACTTTCCGGTCCGAGACCGACAACGATCCTGGAAAGCCTGTGACCGTGGAGTTTTCCGCGAGGTCGCGAGCCCATATCGGCCGGACCGTGCGGTGTTCTGCATCGTCTTCGTCGATGCGGACGAATGTGCCGTCCTTCAGAACTCGCACCCCCAGGCGGGTATGCCAGAGCTCGACTCGCGCGGCGTCATTGTTGGCGGTCTGTACTTCCGCCGAATGCGTGAACCCGCCGTACTTCTGGTTCGGTGACACCACCAGCCGGTACGGTGCTTCGATTGCTGTCTGGTCCGACTGGGGGACCTCTGGAGCTCCCTTGGCGGAGTCGGGTCGGGGATCGCCGGCAGTCACGCGCGGTATCGCCAAGGGCGCGACCCGGAGTCCGAGCGTGGTGAGCGCGGCCAGTACACCCGATGTCGTGAAGTCGATGCGGGTGCTCTGAGGCAGTTCGAAAACCAGCCGTGACGGGTTGGCCGCCCGTGCGTTTGCGATGCCCGATGCGTTGCCGGGCGGCTGCGGATAGCTCTGCTCGAAAATGTTCTGCACCCCGAAATGCACGATCATGTGCGCGCCCGGCTCGACGGCGATGATCTGTGATCGGGGCGGGGGAGGTGGAGTCAGACGAGGGATGGTCAGCCGCTGGCCGATGCCGATCAAGTGCGGGTTGGTGAGGTGGTTCGCTTTGGCAATCAGGTGATATTTGTTGGGGTCGTGGTAGAAGTGTTCGGCGATGTCCCACAACGTGTCTCCGGCGCGCACCACGTAGGTGTCGGCCACCGGTGTCGGCGTCGGCGCCGCACCGGTCGCTGAACTCAGCCGGCAACCGACCACGTCGATCTCGAGGTGCACGAGGTCGTCCGGACGCAGGATCCGGAACGAGAACGGACCGCTGCTCTCATCCCGGACCGCGAGTTGCACGGAGCCGTCGTCGGCGATCCACCACACCTCGGTGGTGGCTTCGGTTCGTGACATCGCTGCCAGGCCACTGGTTTTCGAGGCCGTGCCGGGCCCGGATACTGCATCGGCGTAGCGCCGCCAGCCGACTCCCTCGGTCCAGGTCGCTCCCTGTACCGAGCCGTCGGTGCCGATCCACCACACGTCGATGCTGGACTGGGTGCGAGCCACCGCTGCCAGGCCGCCGGTTTTCGAGGCGCTGTTCTTTTCGGCGATGGGATCGGGATACGGCGCCCAATCGTCACCCTCATTCCAGAACGCCCCCTCGACGCCGCCGTCGGGAGTGATCCAGACAAGGTCCATACTCTCGGGCCGGCGCGATACCGCAGCGATGCTATGCGCCTGTGACGCACTGCCATTCGGCGCAACCGTATAGGTCTGCCATGGCTTGGTGTCGGTGGAGTAGTAGTAACCGCCCTCCACCGAGCCGAGCGGGCCCACCCACCAGATCTCCATCGCCGTGTTGATACGGGAAACCGCCGCGACGCCGCTGGCTGGGGAGGCCTTGCCGAGAGGCGCGAGTTGGTACCGCTGCCACGCATCGTGGTGCTGGCCCTTGTACCAGAATGCGCCCTGTACGGAACCGTCGACGCCGATCCACCAGATCTCCATGCTGGTGTCGATGCGAGACAGTGCGGCCATGCCGCTGGTGGACGCCGCCGCCGTAGGTAGCGCTACCGGATCGTGATACGCACGCCAGTTCTTGCCGTCGTCGTACCAGAACGCGCCGCGCACCGAGGTGTCGGAGCCGACCCACCACGCCTCCATGCTGGTGTTGATGCGCGAGGCCGCCGCCAAGCCGCCTGCCGGTGTCGCCCCCACCGGGCCGGGCAAGGCGTACGGCCCCTTCCATCCTTGGCCGTCGTCGTACCAGAACCCGCCGTGCACAACGTTATCCGGACCGGTCCACCAAACTTCCATGTTGTCGCGGAACCTGGATACTGCGGTGATATCGCTGTCCGGCGAGGCGGCCCCCGGCCCAGCCACCTGATACCGATCCCAGCCGCCTGATGTCCCCATGCACCGAGGGTCACACCTCGGACCCGCATGCGCGTGAGTAGAGCACTACTCGATTCTCGATACGGCTACTCGGTGTCGGCTTCCGGCTCGGCATCAGGAACATCGCGTCGACGGGAGAGCATCAGCACGATCTCGCGGATCGGCGCCTCGCGTCGCGCGCCCCACTCCGGCCCCACAGCGAAATCGGCGTCGGCGGCCACAAACCGGTAACCTGGCAGGTCGCGTTGCGGTGCGAACGGAAATTTCATGCGCCACAATCGGTCTGCCACGGCAACAGCCGCATCGCTCGGCATCGGCCGGTCGATCCCGAGCGGGATACAGATGTCCTGAGTATGGATCAAGACATCCAACAGCGGGTCTACTTCTTTGGTCAGCGGCGGTCGCTTGCGGGAACCGGTCATGGCCCGCAGCCGCGCTGTGATGGCCGCCGGATCGGCGGGGTCCTCCAGTGCCGCCCGACGCACCATGGCGTCGAAGCGGAAACCAGACTTGAGTGCTGCCGGCAACATCTCACGGACGCTCGCATGGGACTGCGTGATGTGGACGGCGACTTCGCGTACGGTCCAGCCCGCGCACAGCGACGGGGTGGCCCACTGGTGGGGTTCGAGGGTGTCGAGCAGATCGGCGAGCTGTCCGCGCTGCTCATCGACGTTGCGCCAGATCGTGTCGGAGTCCACGGCCCGCTCCTATCGTCAGGGTTCTCTGATCAAAATAGTCGGGCGTGCAAACAGCACTCTGGCCCAGCACCAGGTGCTGGGCCAGAGTGTCCCCCGGGCTCAGTCGGTCGCGAACGCGGCCTGCGCCTCCTTGTTGAGGTCGATGTACTTCTCCTCGCTCACGTCCACCGCCACGCCCTTGATGGTGCCGCCGGTGAACCGGCCCGGATTCTGGTACAGATCAGAGACGTTGTCGCCGCTGTCGAACCCGACGCACAGACCGTCGCCGGCCAGGGTGAACTTGCCGATCTGGGCCCGCATCGGTCCCTTGGCTGCCTCTTTGCCGTCTACGTAAAGGATTGTTGTTCCCAGGGATTCGCCGTGGTCACCCTTCTTTTCCCAGATGAACTCCATGCCCAGCGCGTGCTTGCCCTCGGGCAGCGGGCCGGAGGCGAAGACCTGCTCGGGCTTGATGCCCAAGAAGTTGTAGACGTAGTGCAGCTTGTTGTCCTTGATGAAGAGGGCATGCCCGCCGAAGCGCGAACCATGGGCGAACAGCACACCCTGGGCCTCTTTGGTCATGTCGACGTCGGCAATGATCTTGTAGGACCGCCCGCGGATGTTGACCGCCACACCCTCGGGCACCGGCGCGGTGTCCGGGTAATAGAGGTAGCGGTTGCGGGGCGGCTCGAACTGTGGCCGTTGGATGGTGATGAGATCGACGGCGGTGCGGTCATCGAGGGGCAGGACGTAGTTGTTCTTGGCCTCCTCGTTCCATGCGTCGATCAGTTCCTTGAGCTTCTCCGGATGCTGATCGGCGACGTTCTTGGCCTCGGAGCGGTCCTCGTCGACATGGAAGAGCTCCCACTTGTCCTGATCGAAATGGCCTTTCCCGCTGATCGGCGTGTGCAGCGCCGAGGCCTTCCAGCCGTCCTGCCAGATCCCGCGGGTGCCCAGCATCGCGTAGTACTGACGCTTCTTGGTGGTCGGAGCATCGGCACCGTCGAAGCTGTATCGCATCGACACCCCGTTGACCGGGTATTGCTTGATGCCGCGATACTCCTCGGGCATCTCG
>Ga0182746_1002725_pt1 | contig 12995 bp, 9 predicted proteins | sample eDN3rd30CBELigOP_FD_128881 | JGI IMG/M metagenome (GOLD analysis project Ga0182746, IMG submission 128881) | Enriched Organic Plus compost microbial communities from Emeryville, California, USA - eDNA 3rd pass 30_C BE-Lig OP (version 2) (version 2) ... | reverse complement strand
TTTTCCTACGCCGCCACCAGCGGCCATGGGAACCCCTGGAGGGTTCCCAAAACGCCCTTTACGGTACCGTAAAGGCAAGCAGGTGAGGCTCTGCCCAACCTCCGCTTGCTCCGATTTCCCCAAAAGGAAATTGGACCTTTTTGACCCGAAAGGGTCAAGGTCAGTGCGATGGAAAGCCGACTGCTATAAGGCGGTCTCCGGCACAGGCTTATCGTAAAAGCATCCTGATTTCGTAATCCCCCCATCCTCCGTTGTTCGGAGGGCTGGGGCATGATCGGGGCATAGAATGCCCGGTTGTTTAGGACAAGAAAAAGCGGAACTTTGGATAGGCTGCTGGTTAAACTAAGCAGCCAATTGCTTATCCAACCTATTGGATAATCGGATAAGCGATAGGCTGGATATCCGCTAAGCTGTATATCTGAAACTTTGATGTTCCGATATCCTGATATATAGATATCACGGTATCTTGATATCATGATGTCTTGCTCCCTATAAAACGGCAAAAGTTTTCCTTTGGAAAACAGACTGCGGATTGCATGTCTTTCCGGTGATCTTTCCGGCCGGAGACCTGCTTTTGGGTCGGGTTCGCTACTTAGCTGTTGGGTTAACCAAGTAGCTAACCATATAGCGGGACATATCACTATTTCATTGTTTCGATATACCATTATTTCACCCCCTTTCCGCTCCTTGTAAGAGCATCGCGGATCGCCTGGTCGGAATAGAATACCTTTCTTCCAATCCTGCGTGGAACAAGGATACCAGCCTTTTCCCAATAGTGCATGGTAGAATAGGCGATCCCAAGCAATTTTCTGGTCTCTGACCGTGTCCGATATCCTATCCCGTCCGGGATTGGATCTTTTCTATCTGTTAGTTCGCCATTAAGAGCTTCTCTTACAGCTCCCTTTACCTGCTCGGATAGAAGCTCCTTGAACTCTCTGTCCGAATAACTTGTAAGTATCTGTGCCATACGAATACGTTTGGATACCACAATGTTCGGGGGGATTCATTGAGGGATTGGTCACTTTGTTGTTCTGTTTTATTGATTCAATCGGCATTAGATTAGTCTTCCTGAGAAAAATGACCTTACCCAAGGGCGGCAAGGTCAATTAAATACGTTGATCCAACTGTTATGTTCCGAAATTATTGCTCCACTTTTATACGGCTATCCACGTTTTGCTCTTTGTAAGGTCCTTAAGATTTCCCAAGTGGATTTCGTCACTTTTTTGGTATCTAATACTATTCGCAATCTAACGAGAGATTACGGCAATAATGAATTAATTTTATACAGAATTTGGTCAGTAATATATTTATTGGTAGGTCGTCGGGGAGACTGCAAAAACACTTTCTGAATGCTATGGAAAGGTCTTGTAGGAACGTCAGACCATTGTCATTAACCGCAATGATAAATACCTATCTCTCCAACTGGATACGCTTACACCTGCAACTAAAATATCTACCTAGACACAGGGAAAGTTCGTAGGTTTGTTTCAAAGAATTATCTTAAGGGTATCGAGCACTAAATATTTCATGCTGAAATTTTAGTGGATAACGAAAAGATTTCAGCCGAACCAAACGGTGTGAAGATACCGCAGATTTTATCCTTTGTGGATGAAAACGGAACAGATAATATGAAACAGGATGTTGAGAATAATTATCGTCAGATAAAGGTGGACATTGTTCGTGTCGTCGAATCTGAAATGGATTGTATTAAGATCGATCCAAGTTTAAGTGGTTTAGTCCAGCAAATTAAGAATAGAATGTGTAAAAATGCCGGTTAGCAATGTTCGATATGCGCTGACTATTTTAACTTTGATTTAGCTTGACCACACGTAGCATTTCTGTAATAAATTAGAAACTGTAGCCCTCTTGAGCCGAATAATAGTCATTATTACCCCGTGTAGGGAAATGTTAATTTAAAATCAGCTTTTAAAAGGTTTATTTTTTTACATCAACTATCTTTTTTTTATGAATTTCCTCAGTTTATTTTTCCTTGATAAAAGAAAATTATATATTTAGTTTTTCTATGTTTCTTTAAAAAGATTAGATTATGAAAAGGGATTTTACCAAAGCAAGCTTTAAAGATTTTGAAAACATTCCAAATCTTGACATTTACCAGAGGGCAATCGCTCATGAAGGGTACCTAAATTATCTACGGGATAATGAATTTATGAACTATAGGTTGCTCGCTACCTCTGGTTGCGGTCCTGAGATTGGACTGGCCGATCAGGATTATTTAAAAAAGGGTGATTATGTCAGTTTTGTATGTAATGACTATCTTGGTTTCACACAGCATCCAGCAATAAAAAAAGCCGTGGTAGATAATGTGGAGAAGTATGGAACAGGAGCAGGTGCATCACCATTGATAGGAGGGTACTTCGATTACCACAAAGAACTGGAAGATAAGATTTCTGATTTTTTCAAAAGGCCAAAAGGGTCTTCGATTGTATATACTACTGGTTATACTGCCAATAGCGCATCATTGCTTTGTCTTTTGAAAAAAGATGATATAGCCATTGTGGATATGGCTGTACACTCAAGCGTCTACGAAGGTATCATGGGGACAACGGTTAAGCGTTTTTTACATAATAATATTGATGATCTAGAGCGTATTTTATCAGCTACCAAAGATTCGTATCGTACAAAAATGGTTATCATCGACGGTGTATATTCACAGGATGGTGATATTGCCAAACTCAAAGAAATTATCGAAATAACCCATAAAAACGGAGGAGTATTGTTAGTGGATGATGCACATGGGATTGGCGTTATTGGTAAAACTGGCCGTGGCGCTATGGAATACTTCGACGTATTGGATAAGGTGGATATCATAACAGGTACATTTAGCAAAACTTTTGCTAATGTCGGTGGGTATCTCGTGGCCGATCCGCAACTGATAACTTATCTTCAATTCCAGTCAAGGCAGTATGCTTTCTCTGCTTCTGCCAGTCCTGCCATTGCCGGGGTGACCAGGGCAATAGGACTCATTGATGAAGAGCCGATATGGCAGCAAAAGTTATGGGAGAATATTGAATATTACAAAAAAGGATTGCTAGATATCGGTTTGGAAATTGGAACAACAGAATCTGCGATTATTCCGGTTAAGATCGGAGATGTCAGAAAGAATAGTGAAGCAGGTAAATTATTGCTGGAAAATGGGATATATATCAATCCGATTATGTACCCAGCCGTGTCATTGAAAGATTCAAGGATCCGTATGAGCTTAATGGCTACCCATACCCAAGAACATTTGGACAAAGCACTCAACGTCTTTGAATATGTCAATAAAAAATTGGATATTGCGAAGTCAGCATAGAATTCAATAAAAAATGGGACGTACTAAAAAAACTGAATTAGAAAAGACTGAGAAACAAGAACCCAAAACAAGAAAGACCCTATCTGGGCCCATTCGGGATAAGTCGAGAACAATGGCCCGTTTAGTTGCAGCAGTAGGAAAAGTTCTTCAAAAAAATGGATATTCGGGATTGACTGCGCCCAACGTAGCAACTGCAGCGGGCTTGGACAAAAAACTTGTGTGGACATATTTTGGTGGTCTGGATAATCTGGTGGAGGAGTATATCCGTCAAAGAGATTTTTGGAAGCAAGCAGCAAAAGGATATATTGATGACCTGATAAAACATCCTGAGAGTATCAGTAAAGAGGACATAGCGGGGCTTCTTAAAAATCAATTCGACACAGTATTGAAAGATAAGGTTCTGCAGAAAATAATTCACTGGGAATTGGGAGAGAAAAACAAAATGCTCCGGAATGTTGCGGACAAAAGAGAAGAAATCGGTGAAGAGCTATTTCAGGCTATATTACAGGATTTTGAAAAAAGTAACATTAATATACGTCCTCGGTTGGCATTATTGATCGGTGGCATTTATTATTTATCCCTGCATGCTAAATCTAACGGTAGTACTTTCTGTGGTATTGATATTAACACGGAGGAGGGTAAAGAGCAAGTAGACAATGCAATTCAGGAAATGATTTTTGAGACCTATGAAAAAGCGGGGGTGACTAAGTAAAGCCTGACAAAAATATCAGAGTGGGCTTAGGTACACCCCTCCAAAAGGGACTCCGAAAAAGAAAAACCCTTTGGCGGACTGAATAGGTTCGATTCGGCCGAGGCAAAAACCATCATCGAGAAGCTTGCGATAGTGAGGTCCACTGTAGAAGATAAATACCGCACATTCGTGATGAAATAACAAAAGCTACCCAGATAAGGCTTCTGAACCCTGCCAATCGCGATTTCCTTTTTTACCGCCAAGTAAAACTTACCCGTGAGAGCAAGAGAACCGACTGAAAGCCAAACGTGAAGGAATGCGCTACACGGAGAATACCATGTGCTGCTACAAGTATAGACAAACACTATTGCGGGATAAGTTCGAAAACGGTAAGGTGAAAAGGCTAACTTCGATAGCGTGACAATGGACTTCTATTATGACTTAAAGGATTGTATGTTCACAGTTAGAAAGTAAGGAAATTCAAGCTATTCTAAACTTATATAACAATTATGTAAATTATGAGAAAAGACCACTTTCTTGGGCATTTCGTTTACGGTATCAGAATCTATTAACCCTAATTTCAACATTTCTGCTGACGTGTTTCTAATATGTTTTATCAAGTTTAGTTGTAATTGATGGGAGTTTTGCAGTACTGCATCGACAAAAAATAGAGGTCGTGGAATTATGTATGATAAAACTAAAGCTTCCAAATAACTGATTTCGCAAAGGGACTTGTTGAAATAATACTGTGCAGCATCTTTGATCCCTCTAACATCCCCAGCAAACTCAATTACATTCAGATAAAGTTCCAATAAATCTCCTTTATCGATCATTAGTATATTTTCTATCATCAAGGAAATAAATGTTTCTTCAATCTTTCGTAAGAATGATTTATCGTGATTTAAAAACAAGTTTCTTGCGAGTTGCATTGTTATAGTACTTCCACCCCTTTTTAATCCTCTATGGCTTAAATTAGTATAGAGAGCATATCCCATGAAGAATGTATCAACTCCCTTGTGTTTATAGAAATTCCTGTCTTCAACAAAAACAATCGTATCTTTTATTATATCGGGTATATCAGAGGCTAATACATAGCTATTGAGAACTACCTTATTTGATAACTTTATTGTCTTCTTGAAAAAGGAATTGTTAAAGTTCCCGAGATTCCATTCGATGACTTTGTTTAAAAATTTTAGCCTAAAATCAAATCTATGGTACGCTCTTAACGGCAAATCAAGTTGTGCCTTTATGGAGAAATATCCAAGAGCTTCAATATTATATATTTCCTTTGTATTGAAATTAGGAAAGGATGTAAGAAAATCCCGGAGTGTACAATTATCGAGTAGTACTCTTAGATTTATATTATCATCAAAGGCTAGATCAAAGTGTAAGTTTACGGTAAATACCAATTTGTTCAATTTGACAGTGCTTTTGGATTTCGTATTTAAAGATAAATCTCGTATCTCGAGCGGTGTAATAATATGTACTTTATTAATGTAAGTGTCTTTTAGCCCCCTTTTGATAAATAGGTTTCCGACGTAAAGATTTAGTCCGAAGCATTGAGTATTGTCCTTCAGGATATGTTCATGGTTTATAATAACTCTAAATTTCATTATCGCTAGAATATCTAAACCAAAAAGAATCGGAATTATTTTTGTATAAATGTTATCTCCATAAAGAAATATCTTTTGTCCTTTTTCGTGTTTCTGGATTCTTCCATAAATAGTATTGTTTTCCTTAATAGATGATGTAGAGCATATATTTATGCTAAAACCTTTAGATGAAAATAAAAAAGCTAATTGAAAATCTAGGGAAGTTTCATCCTCATTTTTAGAAATAGCAATCCGTTTAACATTCAGAGTTTGCGGTGTTAATGACCAAAGGTAGCTGTCAAATTTTTTGCTAAAAGAAAGGAACTTTTTTAATATGCGTTCCATGCCTAATAAATTGTAATCTCCTAGAGACGACGAGTCTTCCTCAAAACCCTTCTCTTTGTACAACAACTGAACAGATAAGGAATCGACGAGTATACTTTTAATCCCATTCTGTTTATTTTTAAAGATTAAATGTAGGAGATTAAAATGGATTTTTAGTTTTACGATATCAATTCGGTATTTCGTGGTTGTTATGCGGCAATCAAAAATTACCATTTTTATGGATACTATTTTAGCAAAGTCGAACTGTATGGTTAGTCCGTAACTTTCAATAAGCTTCCTTTCTATTTTAGTAATAAGTGACGAAAGTATTTTTTGTAGGCCTAACGCATTGAGAAGAAAAAGAAATAGAACTAACGGAAACATTGTTTTGAAATTATTTTGTATAAAAATGATTAAGCTCTTTTAATATTCGAGATAACTCTTTTGTTTTGGGTAACTCATTTGATGGATCCTCCGCTGTAATTCTACCTAAAATATTGGAAACCTCTGGTGATAGCTCCTGTCGAAAAATATTTTTTAAAAAGTGTTCTTGGTTCCATGTATTGTTTCCATGATATATATAAATATACTCTGTCGTTCCTACCACGGGGAAAACTCTACCACTTTTGTGAATTTGGGCTAGTAAGTTTGCATCTTCATTCCTCGAAAGATGGGGATATCTAACACCTTGATTGTAAATTATTTTATTACACAATATAGTCCCCTCCCACAATCGAAACCCACTAAAATATCCTTTTTTTGTTGTCTCATCATAAATGAGCAAATTTGTTAAAACAGAAGCTTCAAAATTGCCTAGAAAAATGGGTTCCATTTGTTTTGCTATCCTGTCTGGATGATGCCAGTCATCATCATCCCAGGCACAAAAGTAATGACCTGCCGAACGATCAATGGCGAAATTTCTCATCTCGCCTATCGTAACATTAGACGAATTCGGGATAATATATAACTTTATATTTTCTTTTCGGAGAGCGGAAATACGTGAAGCGATTTGTTTATCGTTTCCCTGCCGGACAATGACCAATTCTTTGTTAGCATAAGTTTGACTGAGGAAGCAAAATATTGATCTTTTCAAAATTTCCCAAGGATTTTTTGTGACACAAATACATGAGACTAAGGGGATGTTATTCATAATTATAGATATTAGACGATGGGTTGTACTCGTTGCTTTATGATATTATGATCGGGAAAAATAATCTTTTTTTTAAGCAACTGTAATAAAAATTTGACGTCGTCGATTTGGTGGTGCTTTAATGAAGGAACAATACAGTGATTGATTAGATCACTTTGATGATTGGATATTTCGAGTAAAGATTTCTTGGTATACATATTTACTATCTCAATTCTGTTCTCTTTAATCCTTGTTATTCGTAAATCTTTAGAGAGATGAAATACCATATAACCCATTTCAATTATGTCGAAGAATCGATAAAAATCAATATCCTCTTTTATAATTTCTAACCAATTAGGTTCTCCATAAAAATTTAATAGCATTTCTTGTGGTATGCCATAATCCTGTAAATTATGAGCGGTTTTTAATAGTAGGACTTTCGACAGATTTGAATCTAGAACCAAATTCAATACGTCGGTCTCTCTACAAGCTATGTAATATATTGGGATACTATTAATTTTATCCTTATAGGCATTATAACAAGAGATTCCTTGAATGATTGCGGCATCGAACTTGTTTTGATTTATTTCGTCACAATTTTCAAACCTGATAATGTTCGAGCCGAATCTATGCTCTAATGAGCTCAAAGAATCTCTTACAAGTGCAATCGCTGTACAGATTGAAGAAAATCTATGATATATCCATTGAAGTTCATCAACGTCATCATCCTGTATTATTACTAAAATATTCATACGTTAGAACACTGTTTGTTTGATTTTTTTTGGTTCACACTTGCGTTAGTCAAGTGTCAAAATTGAAGGGTATCTTTCTGGATGGAGAATTCTCAACATTTGGTACCCTATTCCAGAGATTCCCACCATAAATCCAGGATTAACGACGCCAAGTGGTACACCGCTTACAATTCTATTTTCTTCGATCTCACTTAACAACGCTGACGATATCTTTTTCGCAAAGCTATAATAGGAGGTTTGCTTATAAAATTTCGATGCCTGCAAGAGAAGTTCAAGATTACCAAAATCTCCATGGCACAATGAATGTGTCCCACCAAACCCTCGATCTATAACAGTTTTTAAAGCGATGTCCAAATCATTTGTCAATATCTGATTTTCAGTGGCTTGTAGGTTGTTGATAATTCCTAATCTCGAAAGACCGATCCCTGTCGCACCGTGGCACCAAGCAACCATATCTGTTTCTATTTGGTCATCAATGGACTGTGACCTGAAATCTCTTTTATCCAGCCAATTTCCACTCTTAGCAATGAAATTGCTATTTTCAAACTCTATAGCTTGTAAAGAGGTACGTCGGAACACGTCATCGCCAGTGAGTTGGAAAATTTTTGATAAAGCCAACGCTATCCCCGCTGTTCCATGGGCTAATCCTGTCAGCGCGGGACTATTTTCGGCGTTGGTCCACGCAATGCCATTTGCAAAGCTTTTAGATTCTGAGACAAGGGTGTGACCTATGCTATGAATCCGATCAAGAATTTCTTGATCCGGCGTATCGTTGTATATTTTTGATAAAACAAGTGCAATTCCAGCGTATCCTCCAAGTAGATCGTAAGTAGCAACTTCAATGCTTTTGTTGAGGAAAAATTTGAGGCATTTATTTCTGTATTCTAGAAACTGCTCTTTACCCGTAATTTTGAAAGAGATGTCGAGCGCATAGATTATTCCTGCCCAGCCATCAAATGCTCCACTTTTCTCACGGAAATCCAATGATATGTACCTATTTGTGAGCCTTACAATGTTATTGTAGCACTGTTGCAACATCTCTGCATGTTTTCTATCATTGGACTGAGTGCTTAGTGCACTCAAAAAAATTAGGACACCCGGCAGGCCGCTGTAGAGATCAAGCATAAGTGGCCTAATATCGAAATTAATACCATCAGATAGCACTATACTCGCCCAGTGCACTACGTCATCAGTCTTTATGCTTAGGTTATCCAATTTGTTATAGATCAGGATCGCTGAGGATTCTAGCTTTTCGTTCTTAACTTCGCTTTTAGAAATGGAGAATTCTGTCTTTTGCGCTTTTATAAGATCGAGATCTGAGTGATTGGCTACAGATGCAGCTACAGAAGCGTTGATAAACCAACATTGCCTTTCCATATCAGTCTCTGACATATAATTTAGCTTAGAAATTACAGAATCAATTCCCGAAGCGGGAAAAAAGTCCTCTATTAAGAGCGTTTCGCCTGAGTATAGATTCCTACTACTTGGTCTTGTGTTAAATAGGGGCACATCCATATTGATCAATGCATTACGTTCATAGCTTTGGATCGACATTTCGGTATCGCGGTCATTTCGTTTCGCAACAAGCTTTAACCAAAGTGGTTCTCTAAGGTTTTCTTTTTGAAGAAAGTCTGGATGAAAACTTATTCTTATTAAATTTGAATAATTGGCCGTGCCTCGTAAAAGTATTCGAATTTCGTCATTATCAAATTGCTTTAACGGTCCTACGGGAGCGAGCAAAGCTTCTTTGTCTCGAATGATAATCCTGTAAGCCTCGCGGAAGCCGTCTTCGATGTATTGTGCATTTTTTATTAAAGAGTTTTTTTCCACAGCCTTTTTAGGCGCGTTCTTTCCCGCTTTCATCTGCATTTTTATCCTTGTCAGCTTCATCTCGTCTGTTGCAGCTGCTTGCCAGACTGCTGTGGGTACAGGTGACTCTTTTCCATCTAGGTCCACTACGCCACTGATGTCTACGACGCCGTGGTCGGTATATAGTTTAAACGGCAAAATTTGTATATTGAGTACAGAACTAGTTAATATATGATTTATTTGTTGATCCACCCCATCGTATCCCAAGAGCTCTTTTGAGTGAAACAGACTTTCTAAGTCAATTAGGACCGGATGTTCTCCGTTAGCTATAATATTTTCATAGTGAAAGTCGGTTGCGTTGATCAAATATAAAATTGCTAACAAAGAGCCAATACGATGATAGTAACATTGTAATTCGTCATTTGTCTCGCATTCCTTAAAGCTTACAAACTCGCACCAGCCGTATGTGTTTTTATCAATTATTTCGAAACGTTTAAGTGGGTGTTGGAGCCCCTTCTCATTGAACCAATTTAACAACTTTTGAAATCGATTATCGATCGCTAGAGATCGTGGTTTATAAACTACTTTCGAATCGTCATCAAAAGTTATAATAATAACGGTTTGGTTTCCTTGGTGACGGTCGCCAGCGTTGATGTGTAGTTTTTTGACACGGGCTGTATGTCCCACATTTAATTTGTCGCGTAACATTTGATAATCTGAAATTAATCTTTCCGTAAACGTGAAGCTATTGTCCACCCATGTATTAAGGAATTCGTAGACCTTTCGGAACAAAATTGGATAATCTGCGATTAGCTGGTTTAATATTACGTCGTCATTTAGATTTTCAACAAAGGAGTTAAACCGATCCTTGGGAGATTGCCCTTCAAGCATATCCATCATTTTTTGGATGTTCAGTTCTAGAACTAACGTCCTGTCGGAAATGTCAAATAGAGTAAAAGCTATATTATTGCATAGTTCCCGTAATATATTTTCTTTTTCTTTTTCAGAAATAGACATAATTTTCGAAAATTTTGCTTGCAACTTTTCTATTGCGTTTCTAATTAATGGCTCAAAGCAATTGAAAAATCCTGATAGTTCCACCTCATTTTCGAACTTTTTTGAAAAGAAGCTGCCATCACATTGATAATTATTATACAGGTCAATAATGTGGGTGGCCCATTTTCCGAAACGGATGTTTTGGTCTATTATTAGCCGTAAAAAATCGTCTGACAATATTTTTAAAAAGATATCTTCGTTAAATGGCTCATCACAGTTGGAGTTCCACAGAAATTTTAAATAGGGGGTATTTGAAGAGAGCTGCGATCTATATTTATTAAGATCTTCTTCCGATAAAACAATAGAAGAGGTAGCAATCTTAAGACTATCCTTCGACGAATATAATTTGATTCTCTCATCAATTTTAATTGCATTGACTAGAATGTTTTCATGATATTTGGTTTCCATATGATTTTGATTAGTTATTAATTATCAAGTTGATCTTGTACCAAACGGTAATAAGCTCCTTGTGATTCTATCAATTCTCGGTGAGTTCCTTGCTCTATAACTTGACCGTTTTCTAGAACTATGATCTTATTAGCATTTTTTATAGTACTTAGCCTGTGTGCCACAATCAATACCGTTTTATCCTTGAAAAATACATTCAGGTTTTGCATGATCGTTTTTTCCGTGGTACTATCCAAAGCATTAGTTGCTTCATCAAAAAAAATAAATTTGGGATTCTTGTATATTGCTCGAGCGATTAGAAGACGCTGCCTTTGTCCTTGGCTGAGCCCGTGGCCGTCTGGACCGATTAGAGTATGTATACCTGCTGGTAAACTATGAACGAATGATTCCAGATTTGCAGTGGCAATTGATTGTAAAACAAGTTGTGTGTCGGGAACATCATCACCGACCGCTATATTGTTGGCAATGGTATCTGAGAATATATACCCGTCTTGAAGTACGATCCCACAATTTTGTCGCCATCCGCGGTGATTTAGCGTTTTCAGTTCTTTGCCACCAATTGAAATTGATCCGTTATCATAATCATAGAACTTTAATAGCAACTTGAGTATCGTTGTTTTACCACTGCCACTTAAACCGACAATTGCCGTTGTTTTACCAGACTGAATATTAAAGGTAATATCCTGTAGAACGGGACTATTAGTTTCGACGTCGTAAGAAAAAGTAAGGTTTTGTATTTTGATTGATTCATCGTCAGCAATTTGTAAATCCTCCTCTTCTGATCCAGACATATCTTTTTCGCTCTTTATTTCATGAATCTCATTAATTCGTTCCAAGCTTAATTTGACGTCTTGAACAGATTTGATAAACCCGACTAACTGGTCTATTGGGGCATTTAATTGGCCGATAATATATTGGATAGCAAACATCGCCCCCAATGATAGGTCGCCGTTTACAACTGACATGGCGCTCAAAAAAGTTATGATTACATTTTTTCCCTCATTGAGGAGCGTGACACCTGATTGTTGTATCTGTGCAATTTGTAAACTTTGGGAACTTGTATCAAAAAAATCTGATTGGATGTCTTCCCATTCTTTTCTTCGTTTTTTTTCCCATCCGTTCAGCTTAATTTCGGTAATGCCGTTTATCATTTGTATCAGGTTACTCTGGTTTCTGGATCCAACATCAAATAATTTATAGTCGATTTCTCTTCTTTTGGACAAGAAAAGCAGAATCCATAGGCTATAAAGTAAGCTACTGGCTAGAAAGACGGAAAAAATAAAAAAATTGTAAAATAATAGGACGGCGCCGAATATAACGAAGTTAAATATAGAAAATATAGTGTTTAGTGCCGTCCCTGTAAGAAAACCTTCTAATCTTTTTTGATCAACAATACGTTGCATGATATCGCCTGGCTTTTTCTTTTCGAAAAAGCCGATTGGCAAATCCATAAGTTTCTTTAAAAAATCAGTTATTATTGACACATTTACCCTTATGCTGATATGGAGCAATATCCATGACCTAAGAAAGTCATTTATCGTCCGGGCGACGACGAGGGTAGCTTGCGCTGCCAATACAACGTAAATGAAATTTATATTTTTGGGTTTGATTCCGAAATCAACAATTGATTGTGTCAATAATGGTGCAACTAATTGTAGGAAGCTACCTATAATCAAACCCAATACTAATTGGAGAATCAGTTTTTTATAACTTTTGAGATAACGCCACAAATATTTGAAGTCTAATTTGTTACTTCGGTCTTCTGCTATCTCATATAAAGTATGATTTGGCCTTAATAGTAGAGCGGAGCCCTCTTTTTGCGTAGGATCATAAGCCCAGTATTTTAGAAATTCATCGGAATTATAACGAAATTTGCCTTTTGCAGGATCTGCTATGAAAAATATCCCGTTTTTAATTTTAT
>Ga0182746_1002723_pt1 | contig 13000 bp, 11 predicted proteins | sample eDN3rd30CBELigOP_FD_128881 | JGI IMG/M metagenome (GOLD analysis project Ga0182746, IMG submission 128881) | Enriched Organic Plus compost microbial communities from Emeryville, California, USA - eDNA 3rd pass 30_C BE-Lig OP (version 2) (version 2) ... | reverse complement strand
TCGACGAATTTGATCCTGTCGTACATCGGCCAACACATTCTCGGCATGCCCCGCTCGTTTTGAGCACGAATGGATTCCACGGAGCTCTCATGCACGCACTCACTCAAGCGTTGGCGACGTACATCGCACAGCCTGAATTCGGCGCCCGCGAAAGCGAAGCCCTCGCCATCGCCCGTCAGGGCATGACCGACACCATCGCCGTCGCCCTCGCCGGACATCAGGAGCCAGTCGCGCGTATCGCGTTGGAGTATGCGCGGTCTACGCTACAGTCCGGCGCACAGAGCGCTCCGCTATGGTTTGGCGGCGCGACGCTGCCATCGCCGCAAGCCGCATTCGTCAACGGCGTCGCGGGTCACGCACTGGATTACGACGACGTTGCGCTTTCCGGTCACCCCAGCACCGTGCTGACGCCAGCCATTCTCGCAGAAGGCCACGCCCGAGGCGCCTCGGGCGTCGAGTGTCTCCGCGCCTATGTCGTAGGCTATGAGGTCTGGGCGGAATTGGCCTCGCGCGAATCCGACCCGTATCACATCAAGGGATGGCATCCCACAGCGGTATTCGGCACCGTCGCCGCGACGGCAGCCTTGGCCTATCTGCGCAAACTGCCGGCCGCCGACATCGCTCGCGCATTGGCCATCAGCGCCAGCCTGGCCAGCGGCCTCGTGGCGAACTTCGGCACCATGACCAAACCGCTGCACGCAGGCCGTGCCGGCGCCCTGGCTTTTGAAGCGGTCACGCTTGCCGGGCTGGGATTGAGCGCGGCAACCGACGCACTGGAGCATCATGCGGGGTTCCTGGCCGCCCTATCTCCGCACGGTCATGTCGATCGCGAGCGGCCCTATCGGCCCGGCGACCCACATATCCTGACCACGCGCCTGTCCATCAAGAAATACCCCGTCTGCTATTCCGGCCATCGCGTCATCGATGCCGTTATCGATATGGCAAACGCAGAAAACCTGGATGCCGCCAAAGTCGCGCGCATTACGGTGGGCATCGGCCCGGCCCAAGCCTCCATGCTGCGCAATGCGGTCCCTGTCACCGCATTGGAAGCCAAATTCAGCGCGCAATTTGCTGTAGCCGCTGCGTTGCTGCGACGTAAAGCGGGGCTGGCGGAATTGAATGACGAGTTTGTCAACGAGCCCGCCATGCGCGAGCTCTATCGCAAAGTCGCCGTCGAGATCGTCAAGGCACCGGATCCGGAAGACGCCGCGTTTGCGCTGTACGACACGGTAACCATGGACATGCAGGACGGCCGCATTCTTCGCTCAGGCGAAATCCGTTATCCGCGCGGGCATGCTCATTTGCCGCTGACCGAAACCGACTTGCGCACCAAATTCGATGACTGTCTTGCCGTCTGGCGCGCTCAGGCCGGCACGAACGCCGCAGCAATCCCATCGGCTGGCACGCTCTATGACCGATTGACCAGCCTCGCTCAGATCGACAACATTCGCACCCTGTTTGGAAACTGACCGATGACGCGCACCGACGATATCCCCTGGTCGCTCGAACTCCATACCCTGGCCCAACGCTACCCTGAACAGGTGGCCGTCGACGACGGCCGCTCTACACTGAGTTACGCGGCGCTCAACGCCCGCGCCCATACGCTGGCTAACGCCTTGTTAAACGACGGCGCACAGCCAGGCGGCTGTGTCGGCATCTACTTACCCAACGGTATCGATGCAGTCTGGGCAGACTATGGCGCCACCATCAGCGGCGTGTGCCTGGTGCATCTGAATGCCGCCTACACGCGTCAGGAAATTCAGTGGGGACTACAGTTGGCCCCCATGAGCCACATCATCACCGATCGCGCCCATGCCAACACGGTGCGTGATCTGGGAGCCCAGCTGATCCTGTGCGACGACATCGCGCCACTCGCCCATCCCGATGTGTTGCCCGCTGTCCGCGCCGATACTTGGGGCCGAATCATTTTCTCCTCCGGCACCACCGGCAAACCCAAAGCACTGGTGTATGACCAAGGGCGCCGCTGGCTGGCGGCAGTGCTACTGCGTGCCGTGTTGCCCTTTACTCCCGGTCCTGGATCGCGCGTACTGTTGATGACGCCCTATGTGCATGGAGCCTCAATGCAGGCACGCGCATGGCTGGACTACGGCGGAACAGCGGTATTGCTCAACGGCGTCGATCTCGAGGCCGTAGGCCGCGAATTGCGCAGTGGCAAGCTCGACGCGATATTCGCCCCTCCTACCGTGCTTGCCAAACTGGCTGCAGCGTTCGAGGGTGAACATTTCCCCAACGTACGCTGCGTTTTCACCGGCACCCAGACGCTCACGCCCAGCCTCTATGCGCGGGCACGTGCGCTCTTTGGCCCCTGCGTACGCGTCACCTATGGCAAGAGCGAAAACGTCAACCCGATCACAGTACTGGAGCCTGCCGCCACCGAGGCCTGCTTTGCCTCGGATGGCGGCGAAGGCGCCTGCCTGGGCTGGCCTGCCCCGGGAGTCCAACTGCGCATCAACTCGCACGATGAGATCGAATTACGCTCGTCGCACATGTATATCGGCCATATCGATCAAGACGGCTTCCACTCACCGGACGCCGATGGCTGGCATCGTACCGGCGACCTGGGCCGCATCGACGAACGAGGACGGCTATGGCTGCTAGGCCGGATGGCCGACGTCATCAAGACCGGAGGCTATAAAGTCTATCCCGATGAAATCGAAGCCGCGCTCGCCGGCACACCAGGATGTGGCGACATCTGTGTCGTCGCATTGCCCTCCGACTACTGGGGCGAGATCATCGTCGCCGTCGCAGAGCGTGCCGAAGACATCTGGATAAATCATGCACGGCAGCAGATCGAGAGCCTCGCGCGCTACAAACATCCCCGCGCGCATATCGCCGTCGCTGCCCTGCCGCGCAACCCTCAAGGCAAAATCAGCCGACGTGCCGTACGAGACCTGATACTGTCCGAATACGTACTGCGCGACGGCCCCTATCCCACCCTGCAAAAACGTTGACAGGTGTTCAATCGACCTTGGCGTTAGAGGTCTTTACCGCTTTGCCCCATACGGAAATCTCCCGCGCGATGAATTCGCGCGTGTCTTCGGGGCTGACTGACACCGTGTCCGCTCCCAAGCCGGCGAGTTTATTCTGGATAGCCGGGCGGTTCACCACATCGCGCGTCACCGCGTTGAGCTTGTCTATGACGGGTTTAGGTGTGCCTGCGGGCGCCATCAAGACAATCCACGCTTGCGCTTCATAGCCTGGTACCCCTTCAACCGAGACAGGTTTCACGTCGGGAAACGCCCGGGCTGGCTCTCGGCCACCCACGGCTAATACCTTTAACGCACCAGACTCGACATGCGGTTTGATAGCAGGGCCGGCCTCAAACATCAGCGCCACATCGCCGCTCAACAGCCCCGTCAACGCCGCCGATGCGCCCCGATATGGCACATGCGTCATATTCAGTCCGGCTTGGCTCTTGAACATTTCCATCGCCAAATGGTTGGTCAATCCGCTGCCGCCCGAACCGTAGTTCAGTTGGCCGGGATGTTGCTTGATATAGTCCACCAACTCACGCACATTGTTGGCGGGGAAATCCTTGCGCACCACGAGAAACAGCGGCACCATCGCTACCAGCGCGACAGGCTCGTAGTCTTTCTGGGCATCGTATGGCAGCTTGCTATAGAGCCCGGGGTTGATCGCCATCGGTCCACTGGCCGTCATCAATAACGTATAGCCATCGGCCTCCGAGCGCTTGGCAGCCTCCATGCCGATGATGCCGCCCGCGCCGCCTCGGTTATCAACAAAAAAAGCCTGTCCCAAGGCGTCACTCAGTCCCTGTCCAACGGTACGGGCAATGACATCCGTCGTCTGCCCAGCCGGGTATGGCACGATCATCTTGACGCCGCGCTCGGGGTAGGCTGCATGCGCCATCACCGTACCAATTCCCAATCCAACACCCAGCAATAACGCCGCTATTGCTCCACGCATCCTCTGCCTCCTTATTGGTGGTTTCGGGCGCTGATCTACGCCAACGTCCGTACATAAACATATCACTTATTAGAGATTATGTACGTACATTGTTATGACGCAGTGCGGCATTACTGAACACCAGGGGCTATACGGGCTTTGACTCCATGGTGATCGTCGCGGCATCAGACACGACCGGTCCGTTCCGCGAATCATTGGGCTGCAAGATTCAATCCACCGTCGCACCCGTGAATTTCACGATTTCTGCGTATCGTGCGATATCTTTACGCACGAATTCGCCGAGCTCCTCAGGCGTGCTGCTCACGGCAGTTGCCGCCTCTCCCTCTAGCAGCTTACGAAAATCCGGTGTATCCACTGCCTTGCGCGCGGCGCGGTTGAGCTCGGCGACTACCTTGGGCGACAATCCAGCCGGCCCAAACATCGCGAACCAGGCATTGGATTCGAATCCCTTGATCGTGTCGCCGATCGGCGGCACGCCCGGATACTGCTGCAGTTCGGCGGTGCTGGTCACGCCCAATGCTTTCAACGTCCCGCTCTTGACCGGCGACAAGGCATTCATCGAACTCGCAAACATCATATCCACCTGGCCGCCCAGCACATCCGTGAGTGCTGGCGCCGTTCCCTTGTAGGGCACGTTCAAGATGTCCAGTCCGGACATCATCTTCATCCGCTCGCCCGCCATATGCAACGACGAGCCTACAGCACCCAGCGCCATGGTGTATTTGCCGGGGTGCGCTTTCACCTCTTTAACAAACTCGGCCATGTTCTGCGCCGGGAAATCCTTGCGGGTGACCAAGACGCTGGGTACATTCGCCAGCATACTGATGGGCGTGAAATCCTTGATCGTGTCGAACGGCAGCTCGCGATACAGCGATGCGTTGATGGAAAAACTGGTGAATGTGACCAATAGCGTATTGCCATCGGCTTTGCTCTTGGCGACATAATCAGCCGCGATGTTGCCGCCTGCGCCGGGTTTGTTTTCAACCAACACGGTGCGCTTTAAATCCTGGCCCATGTGCTGCGCGATACTGCGCGCGACGGTGTCTGTCGTACCGCCTGGAGGCGCTCCTACGACGAGTTTGATCGTGTTGTTCTGCGCCAAAGTGGCTAGTGGCATGGCACAGGCCGCAATCATGGCACAGCGGCTCAGCCCATGGAAAACGGTATGCAGCATGGTGGTCTCCTCTTTTCATGTTGGTGTACGCCGCAAGCATAATGGCTAGCCGCCGCTCCAGAAATAGAACATTAGTCGTAGGACATAGAACAATCTGCGTGGCGGCAGGAGCGTACCGTAGCGGAGGCACGTCGGCATCAGGCGCTTGTCCCAAGCCCAATGTGATCCGTTCCTGCGTTTTCTCGCCGAAATCGTCCCAAAAATGGAATTTATTGCAAAATTAGCCTTTATAATTAAGAATTAACGCTCTGCTCCATAAACGGAACGAGTGCGAGCAGCAGAGAAATATCGCTTGACCTTCCCCCGAACCACCTTCTCGGCGATCCCACACCCATGCTGCCCAAGGTCTTTCTGCTTGCTTGCCGTACAACAGCGCTTTGTTTGGTAGCGCTACTAGCCTGTGGTTGGCCTGCTCAATCTCGTGCTGACTACCCGGATCGGTCGATCGTCATCATGGTCGGTTTCGCACCCGGAGGCGGAACTGATACCGTGGCGCGCGTACTAGCGCGCGAACTCGGGAGTCAACTCAAACAATCGGTCGTCGTCGAAAACAAGCCAGGCGCCGCCGGCGCGATAGCGGCGGCACAAGTGTCCCGAGCACCGGCTGACGGCTATACGTTATTGCTTTCCGACCCCGCATTCGTTGTCAATACCGCCTTGACCGACAACATCGGCTATGACCTAAAGAATGGTTTTGCGCCTGTGTCGACGGTGACCATGTCTCCCCTCGTGCTCGTCGTCCCGCCATCATCTAAAGCCAGCAACGTCGCTAATTTGTCCACGATTGCCAGTCAACAGCCAGGCGGCCTGAATTTCGCCTCGTCGGGCGTCGGTACCACACCTCATCTGGCTGCCGAAATGCTGCGATTTGCCACGAATGCGCCATTTACTCACGTGCCCTATAAAAGCACGGCCCTGGCCATGACCGATCTGGCTGCGGGCCAACTGGATTTCTCGTTCGCTACCATCGCCTCCGCAAAGCCCTTCATTCAGAAAAACTCAGTACGCGTGATTGCTACGACAGGATTGAAACGCAGTAGTCTATTCCCGGATATACCGACCGTCGCGGAACGTTTTCCGAACTTTGAAGTACAGTTTTGGACGGGCTTGTTTGCCCCGGCAGGCACTCCGCCCGACATCGTCAACCGTTTAAACAGCGCAGTGAAAGCGGCTCTGTCCAACCCAGAGGCCATTAAATCGCTGGAGCAAACGGGCGGAATCGCCACCCATTTGTCTGTCGAGAAGTCGACTCAATTCTTTGATTCGGAACTTCAGCGATGGACCGCACTTATCCAGAAAGCAAAGATCAAGCCTGAATAACAGACGGAAGAAAATCTGTTCCGATCCTGGTCGTCAGGGATGGCTGCCGAGTCGCCGCCATAACGATGGCACGTTCGATCAGCCACACAAACAAAGGGTCCATCCATGGTTGCCTTCCGTCTCCCGTCGCGCGGGTCACAACGTTGAGTGTGCTCTTTAACACCCCTCCTTCTATGCGACGTCCCGCCAACCGTCCCGCCTTGATCTCGTGAGCAATACTACCGTACGGCAACACACTGCATGCCGTGCCGCGCAACAGCAGATCCCGAATACCGGCGATAGACTGCAACTCATAGCGCACGGTGAGGTCCTCTGGCGTGCGTCCAGCAGCGTGTGCCAACACCCTTCGCCCGATATCCTGGGACGATCCCAACGCTAAATCACGGCTCAGAATGTATGCGAGGTCTACGGTGGCAGCATCGGGCGCGATATCGGGGCGGCATGCGAATAGCATTTCTTCTTCCATGACAGCGGTCAGTGACAGCGCCGAACGGGGCACGATGTCGTACGCCAACGCCACATCGAGCTCGCCGGCCTCTACCGCCGTCGCCAATCTGAAACTGGGCTCTTCCCATAGGCGCAGATGGCTGCCGGCAGCGTACTCACCGAATGCGAGCTGCAGATCCGTACCCATCAACAGCGTCAGACTGGGCGTGAGTCCCAACGTCAATGTCTGCGATGCACCCTTGCCCAATGCAGCCACCTCGCGCTGGGTACGCTCGACCAGATCAATGATCTCCAGACTGCGGGCGTATAGCCGCTCGCCTGCCTGTGTGGGATTGACGCCTCGGGAATGACGATCCAGCAACGACACATCCAGCTCGGCCTCCAACGCGCGGATATGTTGGCCCAACGCGGGCTGCGCCATATGCAGGCGTTCCGCCGCGCGCGTGACGTTGCGCTGTTCGACGGCGGCAACAAAACAACGAAGCTGTCGGAGATTCATAGCCTCAGCAGAATCAATATAGCTGGTTCAAGGATGAAATCCATACGATGCCGAAAACGTCGAGCCGACAAAGACGAAATGGCAGCAGGCATATCAAAGTCTTCTCGCTCTCAAATGAAAACAGTCTTGGACAGTGTTGCCACCCCTCATTTCAAATAGTGCTAGCCAATCGTGATCATCAATGGGAGAGTCCTGTGTATTGGAACCGAATCCTCAATGTTTGTGTAGCGGTATTAGCACTAATGGGAAGCCAAGCCACATCACCGGTCCAGGCGGAGCCCAAAGCCTACCCTACCCACGCGGTCCGTATCGTCGACGCCTTTCCCGCCGGCGGCAGCACCGATTACCTGGCACGCCAAATCGCCACACGTACGGGCAATGAATGGAATGTCCCGGTCGTGGTGGAAAACCGTAGCGGTGCTGCGGGCCAGATTGGGACAGGTAGCGTAGCCCGCTCCGAGCCTGATGGATATACGCTGCTCGTCATACCGAACGAATTATGGTCCGTCGCGCCAGTTCTCTACGGCAAACGCCTGCCCTACGATACGCATAAGCAGCTCATGCCGGTCGCGCCGGTCGCCCAGGTACCCATCGTGGTCGCGGTGAACCCGTCCCTGCCGGTGTCGAACATCAAAGAGTTCATCGCCTATGCCAAAGCACATCCAGGCCAATTGACTTTTGGGTCGGCAGGCATTGGCAGCATCCATCACCTAGCGGCCGAGTACTTTGCGGCGAAATCTGGGGTTCCTCTGATGCACGTGCCATATCAAGGCACAGCGCCCGCAGTCAACGATTTGCTGGGAGGACAAATTTCAGTCGTGTTCTCACCGATCAGCTCTGTCCTGTCTCATATTCAAGCGGGGAAACTCAAAGCAATCGCGGTAGCGGGCGAAAAACGAGCATTGGCGCTACCGGATGTCCCCACCGTGGCTGAATCCGGCGTGCCCGACTACACGACCACATTCCGCGTCAGCCTGTTAGCCCCACGTGGCATTCCCGACGACGTACGCCAAAAATGGTTCGATCAAGTACGCAAGGTAACGACCTCAGATGACGTACGGCAGGCGTTGGCAGTGCAGGGAATCGAACCCGATGTCATCGACTATGCCGCCTGGCTAAAACGCTTTGACCAGGACGCCGAACAATGGAAAACGGTAATCCAGCAAGCAAATATCCGGGTGGAATAATTCACGCCGGCTAGGCGATAACTGGAGCCCCTATGGCGATTAGCTCCCCATGAGCTGTTAACGGAGATGAAACACAATGAATGATCTGGCCAATAGCCTGGATTCCCGTGATGCAGAGTTCTTTCAAAAGCGAGGCTTTGGAGGCCGTCTTGGATTTGGAACAAAACCTGCATTGATTGTCATCGACCTGAGCAATGGCTTCACCGACCCATCTCAACCTCTGGGATCAGACTTGAGCAAGCAGATCGACGTCACGAATAAACTGACCCGAGTGGCACGCCAGAAGCACATTCCTGTCATTCTCAGCATGGTTCGATACGAAGACGCGAAACTGCGTGACGCGGGGATCTGGCATCAGAAAATGCGCGGACAATCTACCCTGCATATCGATGGCGAGGGCTATCAGCTCGACCGCCGTCTGGAACGCGCGGATGACGACGTGCTGCTTTACAAAAAATACGCGTCCTGCTTTTTTGGTTCGGACCTCATGTCACGCCTGGTCAATCGAGGTATCGATACGCTGATCATGACCGGCACTGCAACGAGCGGCTGCGTACGCGCAACGGCTGTAGATGCGGTTCAATTGGGGTTCAGACCCATCGTGGTCGCCGAAGGCGTGGGTGACCGCTCTGCCGCATCACATCAACAAAGCCTGTTCGACATTGATACCAAGTATGGTGACGTTGTGAGCGTAGCGGAAACGATCAAGTATCTCGAAACGGTTGATATGAAGTGAGCGCTTTAGGAAGTGCGCGCGATTATTTGAAGTGCGCGCACTTCTATATGGGCTAGCAAATTTAGTTGTGGACGTTATTTGGATTATTCTCCGGTCAACAACATCCCGTGCAGTGCAGTAGCCCACGACAATAGCTGGTGATCAGACTCATAGCGCCCGACCAGTTGCACGCCTATCGGCAAGCCGGCATCCTCAGTATCCATAGGTAGATGCAGACAAGGCCAACCCAGTGCGGACCAGATCCGATTGAATGCCGACGTCCCCGTGCTGGCCAGCCCTTGCGGGGCAACCCCAGGCGTACTCGGCGTCACAAGCAGATCGGCATCGCCGATCAGTTCAGCCCATCGATCCCGCCAATAAAGTTGAGCGTGGCGCTGGGCGAGATAGTCTTGCGCAGCAATGTTGAACCCTTTGCGTACCGTCTCCAGCAGGCTGGCACTGACCTGGTCAGGGCAACGCTGTACAACGGGGCTCAAGCTGCGCGCGAATTCATAATGCATGATCGTCGCGTGGATCTCCGCGATTTCCGAGGCTCGATCAAAGGGCACATCGACGCAACGGATCCCGTGGCGCTCGAAAGCCTCGCGAGCGGCCGCTAATGCACGTTCACTCGCCTTCTCGAGCAGATTATCCGGATCGCCGCGCACAATGGCTACGGTGCGCGGCGGCGTAGCCACCCCAGCATTGGGCCGAGGATACGGTAACAAGACATCGGCCAACAGACGCGTATCCGCCACCGATCGTGTATGCCAGCCGATCACATCTAGCGATTCACACGTCTGACGCAGCCCATCCCGGAATACGGCGCCAAACGAAGGCTTGAATCCCACCACCCCGCAATAGGCTGCGGGCCGGATGATGGATCCGCCGGTTTGCGTACCCAGAGCAAAAGGAATCATGCCCGCCGCAACAGCAGCGGCCGATCCGCTGGAAGAGCCTCCAGGGGTGTGCCCTGGGGCTCGGGGATTCTGTGTGGGCCCTGGCCGGCGAAAAGCGTATTCCGCAGTCACTACCTTGCCCACCGGCACGGCGCCCGCCCGCCTCAGCAATGCGACGCAACTGGCATCGAAAGCACGCGGTACATCCGGTTCGGCAGACGACCCGCAACGAGTAGGCATGCCTGCCACGTCAATGACGTCTTTGACGGCGAAAGGCACACCTGCCAGTGGCAGGTCGGCAGACATGGTTGAGGCTGCCTCACGTAGAGCCTGGGCGTTCTCAATATACGTCCAGGCCTGTACCTGGGCATCACGCTCACCAATGCGCTCCAGTGCCTCGCCCACTGCTGCCGCGCGACCCTCAGCGGTCCGCGAGACAATCTCGTGCAATGTCGATGCCAATTCCAGGCCGGGTTTTTCCATAGCAGCAAATGTCCGCAGCGTACTGCCGGTGCCGGCATTGCGGTGCCTGGCCTAGGGTGAGAGCACACCACCGACCGATTGTTAGGTTGATCTGCAAATATACCAAATTTGGTACACATTCTATAAACAGGGTAAACCCTGGTATTTCCACTTGGCGCTTGGCATGAAAAATTTTTTATTCATCTTTCTTAACGACCCGATCGGGCCTCGTCTATGAATGCTTTGCTGAGCCAATCTGTAAATGCACGGATGCGTGGCGTATTCCCCCTGCGCGTCAGCAAGTAGTACGAGGCATCGAACGGCACAGTCACGGCAAACGGCAGTACCAATGCTCCTCTGGCGAGTTCGGCGCGGCAAAGCTCGGGAGTGCTGACCAGCAGCCCCTCACCACGGACCGCGGCCTCGATGGCCAAAGCCGCATGAGTAAACCGGTGCCCTCCCTCAGGCGCGGACGGCTCCAGATCCGCAGCGCGCAGCCATTGTTCCCAGAATGACATCGTGCCGTATTTCACGCCCCGCTCGTCATGCAGCCAGGGAAAGTTGAACACATCCGCCGGTGAGCGCAATGTACGCCCGCGCTCCAACAACGCTGGACTGCACATCAGCGCCAGCGACAGCGGCACGATCTCACAGACTTCTACATCCAGCTCGGGCCTGTCGCCATAGACAATCACGACATCGGCATTCTCTACCCAGTCCTGCAAGGTGGCGGCTTCGTCCCGCGCCGACCGCAACGACAAACCGGGCTCGCGCATACGGGTGGTGACGTTTAAATCGACCTCGGGATGCAACGCCAGGAACTGATGAGTGATAGGCATCAAGAGCCTGAGGGTAAACGACGGCGGCGCGCTCAGCGACAGAACCCCGACCTCACGAAACTCCGCGAGCACGTCCATCGCCTCGCTCAACCCTTCGAATCCCCGCCGTAGAGACGGCAGACAGCTTTTCCCGGCTGCAGTCAGGGCCAGGCTGCGATGCCCTCTGTCAAACAGGGTGACGCCGAGCACCGTTTCGAGCTGCTGGATCTGGTGACTGACAGCAGTAGGCGTGACATGCAGTTCCGCAGCCGCGGCCTTGAAGCTCATGTGACGTGCGGCCATCTCGAAGGCACGCAAAGCCGTGAGCGGAAGCTGGGAGATATGCATGATTGAGATGAAAAAAATTTATCCAAACCTAAGAATAAATCGTTTGACCCATTTTTGGTACATCCGTATCGTTGCGGTACTGATTTACACCCGGAAATTTTCGTCTTGACTCGCCACAGAAGAACGCGAGCGTTGAGGGGACGATAACTGTCTATCGGAGTGACGAATGTCCAAATTTCTATCTTGCTGTATCAGCCGCCGTACCTTTTTTTCGGCTTCCCTGGCTGTCGCGTTCGCGGCAACTGCCACTCTGCCCGCCACCGCTATCGCAGCGGAAAATAACTATCCAAAAGATCGGCCCATCACATTAGTCGTCGGATATCCCCCTGGCGGAGGCGTCGATTCGGTCACGCGCCTATTGGCTCGGCAACTCGAGCAATCACTGGGCCAAACGGTAGTCGTGGAAAACCGGCCTGGTGCGGGCAGCATCATCGGAACCAACACCGTCACGCGCGCCAAACCCGACGGCTACACGCTACTGGTGGCAGATCCGGCGCTGATTATCAATCCGAGCCTGATGACGTCGGTGTCATACGTGTATGAGCGCGATTTAGTGCCCGTATCAATGATCACCAAATCACCGCTGGCATTGGCCGTACCCGTATCGTCGCCCATAAAAACGCTGGCGGATTTGATCAAGGCGGGCAAAGACGGTAGTAAATCATTGAATTTCGCGTCTGCTGGACTAGGCACGACGCCGCACATGGCCGGCGAATTACTGAAACTGCAGACATCGAGCAATTTCACCCATATCCCTTATAAGGGCAGCGGCCCCGCCATGACGGATCTGATTTCTGGCCAGGTCGATTTCGCTTTTGCTACGTTGCCCGCCACGACCCAGTATCTGTCGCAGGAACGTCTGCGCGGCTTGGCGGTGACTTCCGCGGAACGCAGTAAATTTTTACCCAAAGTCCCGACCGTCGCCGAAACGCTGCCCGGATTTGAAGTGTATTTCTGGACGGGGTTGTTCGCTCCCGCGGGGACACCTGCCCCCATTCTGGAAACGCTCAACGCCGCGGTGAAAAAGGCCCTGGAAAGCGACACGATGAAATCCAGCCTGGACCGTACGGGTGAAACGGGCTCGTATATGTCCCTCGCCGACACCAAGCAGTTTGTCAATGATGAGTCTGTCATGTGGGCGAAAGTCATCAAAGACGGCAAGATCAAAGTGGATTGAGCGGGA